>Ga0315336_1001270_pt1 | contig 51965 bp, 52 predicted proteins | sample ASW5metaG_FD_204512 | JGI IMG/M metagenome (GOLD analysis project Ga0315336, IMG submission 204512) | Ammonia-oxidizing marine archaeal communities from Monterey Bay, California, United States - ASW #5 | ecosystem: Environmental > Aquatic > Marine > Intertidal zone | place: USA: California...
ATCAGTGCTCATAAACGCCCATGAAAAGCCAACTGATCAAAGGCCTCTTTGTCCGAAATCAGCGACCCGGCACTGGACGCGTGTTAGACGCTCTCAGCACTCAAATTGGCTTCTTAACAATCGACTAAAAAGTACACTGAGGCGGAGCCGAAGGACTTTTAACGATCGACCAATTAGCGCCGGCCATTGAGCCGGCTGATGGGCTTTTGCCACGTGGTCTTCTTGCCGGTGATCGCTCTCCTGGCCGTGGAGGTTTGGCAGGGCCTCGCGGCGACCGCCTTTGGACTGTGGTCGGTTTACTGTCTCGTGCTGATGAGTGTCTGTGTCTTGCTCGATGCCTTTGATCTTTTCCGCTATTTCGTTTGGGATAATCAGAGCTACGGCAAACAGTAGAATAGCTTGTGACCTTTCTAATACGGTTAGACCGGATCGCCCAGAAACCGGCGATAAAGGCGTTTGGCCATCTGGCCAATACCGACCTTGTTCGCGACAAGCCGTGCCATTGGAACCAATGTGTTGTCGATCTTTTGCTCTAAACGCCAAGCCAGAAACGCATATGGATTCCTACGCAAATAGTGGCGATAAAATTGGCGCAAATCAGTCTTTGTGTGAACTTTGGCATTGCCGCCATATTTTGCGACTAGAGGCGTGAAATCCGGATAAAGCGACATGTTGATGAGCTCGGTTTTCATGAAGTTGCCGATCAGCAAGTCGTCGAAATATCCGTATTCCATCGCTGTCATGAGGGAGGCTTTCGGCACTCGGAAATGAATACCGCGACGCTTGTGGTTTGGCTTGGCATTTTGCTCGGATCGCATGGCGAAATCACGCCGCTCGCCACCGACCGTGAAGGCTACGAAATCCAACACGCCGACGAGTGTCTCAAACTGCGTGAAAAACCCTTCCACCTTGCGCCAATCAGCTTCGTCAAGCGTATCGTGCCAGTCGTCACCATCGGTCCTATCGGTGATGGCCGCGGTGTGGGACGTCTGTTTGGGATGATTGAATGTGACGTCTTGGGTTTTCATATCGACGGTCGCATAAGGCTGTATCAACCGCACAGTTGGCCGCGACCAATGACGCTTTATGTCCACCCAACCGATGCGGTAATCATTGGCCCAGACGGAATCCGCGCGAACATAGATGTGCTGCGATGACGAGCAGCAAAAATTGCCGACACCCAGCCGATCGGCATCCCGCGCACTCGCCCAAATGGCACCCATTTTGTACGCCTCCGCCGGCTCGATCACGCGATTACCGTCGGCATCCACAATATTCCGCATATCGGCATCAATGGCGCAGAGCGCGGCCAAATAGGTTCGTTCGCGTGGCCATTTTCGGACCAATCCCCGCAGAAACCGAAATTCACCGCAAAACGGCGAATCGTTCTTGTTGATGAGCAGCCCCTGCCCGGTATCGATGACCAGAACAGCGTCTTGATTTGGGTTATCTAAACAACAGACACGAACGTCAGACGACAGACTGATCCACTGACGGTAGCCTAGAATCTGAATGGCAAAGCCCCGCGCCGCCAACATATCGCGGATTTCCGGGTGATAATGATCCGGGAGCAGGATGCGCTTGCCGACCGGCAGCAAATCAAGGGATTCAAGATGCAAATGATCCGGATGGCCGTGGGAAATCCAAACATATTCGGCAGACCGAATGTCGTTGATCTGGGCCGCCGTCAGCGGCTTGTCGAGCATCCAACTGCCAAAGTAGCAACCTCCCACAAGCCAAGGGTCAGTTGCCAATAATGGCCGTTCATCGACACGAACGATGATAATGGCATTGCCACAGGTCTCGAATGTCACCGACATGCGATTTTCATCGTACTGCAAAGAACTATTTCTGCCATACCTTACTTCTCAATACGTTTTCTGTGTTAGTTCATAAATCATCTCATATTTTATTAGTTCATGTCTGAACCGCTCTGGCATTCGGCCACAGTCCAATTCGACCCGAAATCAAGCTTCACCGGGGAACTTCAGATTATCATACAGCTCATTTACTTACGGAACACGCGATCACAATATGCGTCTCAGCATTCGTATTACAGGCGGCGGCAGCGTCGAGGCGGCGACGAATTTCAACCGGTCAAGTGGCGTCTTGTCCGCCGGCTCGAAGTCTTTCCATTCCGTCAGCGACAAATACTTGTAATAGTCAGATTTTCTGGGATGCCTGTTGTGGAAACTCCACGGCTTCGAGGCGCCATTGAAATGAATAATCTTGGCATCGCGCCTGATCCGGCTAATGTCTTCAGGAGAGAGGTCGCTTTTCCACTCGTCCCAAAAGTACGGCGAAATCACGTTCCACACGTAATCCAAAGGATACCGTTGATCATAAAGACAAGCATTCAACGCATCTTGGTCGGCGTCTATGAGCTTGTCGGCATTGCCGCGGATGTATTCAATAAGTCGGGAGTACACACCCTCGTTTCTCCATTTTTCCAAGTCAATCAAAATAACGCCGGAATTAAAATACCCATATTTCATTGGTACATTTAGGAAACTAGAACGATCTGATCCGGCTATCGAAACTGCACCGACTATATTATTTCTTAAGTCCTGATAATATAAATCTCTTATCGAATCTACGATAATTAAATCGCTATCCAAATACAAAACACGTTTCGTTTCTCTTGGAAAATAATTTCCCACCCAAATTCTGCTGTAATTATCAACAGAATAGTGCTTGTTCAGCGGTAGGTTTACGTCCTCATCATCAGATCGCTTCCGGAATTCTATTTCAAAATTGCTGTACTTGCTTACAGAATCGCGAATTCTTTTGCTCTCGTCGATAAGTTCTTGTGACCCAACGACGACAATATTGAAATGACCCCAATCGTTGTTCTCGAGCAGCGAAACAAGACTGACCGCCAAATGCTGGGCATATTCGGCGTTGGCGCACATCAATATGTTTGCCGTCTCCATTTCCCAGAGGTCCGATCATTCATTGTCAACGCATGATCACATCCATCAGGTCCGAGCCAGTCCGTGAACTTTGAGATCCCGCCGAATCGATCGATGCTCGAGGCAATCATAAGTGACGGGCCCGGCTGGTCAAAATTGATTACACAGAAAATTTCCCAACCACGCAGCGTCGGCCGGCGCTTTCTGCATGGAAATCTTGTCCCGGGAATCATTTTTAAGATGGGAATATGCTGCTCCCGCATCGCCACGAAATAGTGGTATCGTCGCGAGCTCCATCCATCCGAGCCAAAGATGTGACGCCCATGCCTGCCCTTTTGATCTTCGATTGCGACGGGGTGTTGATCGATTCCGAGGTGATCTACGCCAGGGTCGGATCCCGCACCTTGACCGATGCCGGCATCCCGATCAGCGAAGAGGAAATCATCGCCCGCTTCACCGGCGTCGCCGGCCCGGCATTGTTTGCCGAGCTGCAAGCCGAACATGGCGTCACCTTAAGCGAGGATTTCTACGCCCGACAGCGCGTTGAGTTGGATCGGGCATTCGTCGAAGACCTCAAGGCGGTCGATGGCGCGGCGGCGTTGCTGGCGCGGCTCGAGCGGCCGAAATGCGTCGCCTCCTCCACCGGTACCGCCCGTCTTACGCGCTGCCTGGAGGCGACCGGCCTGGCGCGCTATTTCGACGGTAAGATCTATTCCGCCGCCTTGGTCGAACACGGCAAGCCGGCGCCGGACTTGTTTCTTTACGCGGCGCAGCAGATGGGCGCCGAACCGGCGACTTGCCTAGTGTTGGAAGACAGCGTCACCGGCGTGCAAGGCGCTGTTGCCGCCGGTATGGCCGTGGTCGGTTTCACCGGCGCCAGCCACTTCCCGCCCGGCCACGATGGCGCTCTCAAAGCCGCCGGTGCCGGGGCAATCATCAACCATCTCGATCAGTTCGACCAAGAGATCGCGGCGTTCGCCGCGTCCGCCTAAACACCCAAGGAGTTACTTATGACCGGCCGATCGCCATCAAACAGCCATGCCGGCGGCTGCCTCTGTGGCGCCGTGCGGTTTACGATCAACGGCACGCTCCGCGATATTGTGCTTTGCCATTGTAGCCAATGCCTCAGAACCCATGGCCATATCGCCGGCCACACACGGGTCGCGGCCGATGCCGTCAGTTTTGCCGAAGACGGCGGCTTGGCCTGGTACCGTTCTTCGGCGGCGGCCGAGCGCGGCTTTTGCAGCCAATGCGGCGCCAGCCTGTTCTTCCGGCCCGTGGGCCGCATGACGCTGTCGATCTCTGCCGGTTGTCTCGATCAACCGACCGGGCTCGCCACCATGGGCCAGATCTATGTCGACAGCGCCAGCGATTACTACGAAATCGACCGGAGCATCCCGGTGCTGCGCCACGAAGATCTATAGGGCGCTGGCCGTCCGGTGTTTTTCTTTCCCCTCTATGACGACAACCCGCGCCGGGGCCGGCCTTGGGTCATGTGGTCTGTGCTGGCGCTCTGCATCCTGGTCTTTGTTTGGCAGTTCGGGCAGCCGCCGATCGAAGGCCGCAAGGCGGTCATGGCCTTCGGTGTCATACCAAAGCTCTTGTTCGGCAACGCCGAACTTAGCCCTGACATCAGAGTTATCCCGGCTTGGGCGAGCCTGATCACCTCGATGTTCCTGCATGGCGGGCTTTTGCATCTCGGCGGCAACATGCTCTATCTCTGGATCTTCGGCGACAATGTCGAAGGCTCCATGGGCCACGGCCGGTTCCTGGTGTTCTATCTGCTCTGCGGTATCGCCGCCGGCTTGAGCCAGGCCGTGATGGCGCCCAACTCCCCGGTGCCGTTGATCGGCGCGAGCGGCGGCATCGCCGGCATCCTTGGCGCCTATCTCATGTTGCACCCGAAAGCCAACGTCAGGGTGTTCGTCTGGCTGTTCATCTTCTTCCGGCGCATCAACGTGCCGGCCTGGCTGGTTTTGGGCGGCTGGCTGGTGCTGCAATTCCTAAGCCTCGGCCGGCCCGGCGAAGGTGGCGTCGCCTATGTCGCACATATCGGCGGTTTCCTTGCCGGTATGATCCTGGTGATGGTGTTCAAACGCCGTGACGTGCCGCTGTTCGACCGTCCGCAATCACGCGCTTTCGAAGTGACCCGCGTCGCCGGCCCGTGGGACAAGCCGCGGAACAGCCAACAAAAACGCGGACCCTGGGGCTGACGCAACACCCTGGTCGATGGCACAATGCATCGCGCGTTAATGCATGGAGAGATCCGCCATGGACAGCAAACAGCTCAGCATCGAGCCCGATGTGACCGCACCGGACGGTGCCGACGTGCGCGTGCTCTGCCAGACGGCGCGCGGCAGCATGGCGCATTTCACCTTGGCGCCGGGCGGCATTTCAAGCGCCGTCGCCCATCACACGATCGACGAGATCTGGTATTTCCTATCTGGACGGGGCCGCATGTGGCGCCGGCTCGGGCCGACGGAGGAGATCGTCGAGGTCGGTCCCGGCCTGTCGCTCAGTATTCCCGTCGGCACGCATTTTCAGTTCCGCACGGACGGCGACACGCCGCTTGCCGCCGTCGCCGTGGCAATACCGCCCTGGCCTGATATGGAGGAAGCCTATCCGGTCGACGGGCCCTGGGCGGCAACGGTTTGAGGTCCGGTATGCGCCGGCTCGTCATTCTCGCGGCGCTTATCGTCCTCGGTCTGGCCAGGCCGGCCTTGGCGGTGGAAGCGGTCGATCTCGAGCTTGTCCTGCTGGCCGATGCCTCGCGCTCGATCGACGACGGTGAAATCCGCTTTCAGCGCCAGGGCTATGCCAGCGCCATCACCCACCGCCATGTGCTCGGCGCGATCTTGAGCGGCTACAGCCGGCGCATCGCCGTCACTTATGTCGAATGGGGCGACGAGACATCCCAGGAAGTGGTCGTGCCGTGGAGCATTATCGACGGCGCCGACAGCGCGGCGCGGTTTGCCGAGGCCTTGCTGGCGGCGCCGCGTCTGGCTTTTGGCCCCAATGCCATCGGCAGCGCGCTGGCCGCCGCCCATGCGTTGATCGATACAAACGCCATCGACGGTACCCGCAAAGTCATCGATTTTTCCGGCGACAGCGCCTACAGCTTTGGCGGCATTCCCGTCGCTAGTGCCCGCGCCGCGGCCATCGCCGACGGTATCGTCATTAATGGGTTGGCCATTCTCTGCCGGGATTGCATCAGCGGCCGGCCGGTCGACTATGACCTGGAGGCCGCCTTCGCCACCCTGATCATCGGTGGACCCGGCAGTTTCGTCATCACCGCCGATGGCGACACCCGCTTCGCCCAGGCGGTGCGTCGAAAGATGCTGCTGGAAATTGCCTGGCGGCAGGACGGCGGCTAACGCGTTGCATCAGATGCATGGCTGCCTTGTGCTAGACAAATTCGCGATCCGTGCCCATGTTTCATAAAACATGACTAAAGAGGTTGGTTTTATGACGCACGCAGTTCTTCAGGCCACCGAACAGCCCGTGGCGACAGGCTTGGCCGTCGAGGCGCCGCTCACCTTTATCGTCCCCCAGGATACAATGCCCTATTTCCTGAGCTCGGCGTCCACCGGAGGCGATCCGGAAGTGCATTTCAAGACCGAGGATCACAGGGTCACGATCAACGACATGCGCACGTCGGCCCAAGACCTCTCCATAGAGGCCCAAGGCTTCGAGCTTCGCCACCATGAAACGGCGGTTGCCGACCTCTACGACGACGATGCCATCGCCGCCGTCTACAATGCCGAAATCGAAGCGCTGTTGAAGCAAGCGACCGGCGCCGACCGGGTGGCCATATTCGATCATACCCGCCGCTCCGACGGCGCCGGTGGCGCCGCCAATCCGGGCGGTCAGCGCGGCCCGGCGAGCCGGGTCCATGTGGACTACACCGTCAAATCAGGCCCGGTACGCGCCGGCGACGCGCTCGGCCATGACGCGGTCGCCCGCATCCTCGGCAACGGCGGCCGCATCGCCCAAATCAACGTCTGGCGACCGATCAAGGGCCCGGTCCGGCGCACGCCGCTGGCGCTTGCCGACGCCCGCAGCATCGGCCAGGACGAGCTGGTCGCAACCGAGCAGGTCTTTCCCGATCGGGTCGGCGAAATTTACCAACTCGCCCATGGCGACGGCCAACGCTGGTACTGGGCGCCGGACATGGAACCGGATGAAGTCATCCTGATCAAGGGCTGGGACAGCCTCGACGACGGCCGTGCCCAATTCACCCCGCACGGCGCCTTTCCGCTGCCCGGTCAAGACCCGGAAGCGGCGCCACGCGAAAGCATCGAAACCCGGACCTACGTCGTCTTCGAAGGCCAGTAAATTATCTTTGGCGGCGCTGGACGTTTTCCCGGTATAGAATGTAAAAACCGGCGCCGACGATCGCCATGATGCCGAAGACGCCGGTCAGATCCGGTAAGTCGCCCCACAGGACGTAACCGGCGATCACGCCCCACGGCAGCGCCGAATATTCAAACGGCGCAACAACGTTCGGTTCGGCGATCCGGTAAGCCTGCGACAGAAGATAGCTACCGATGGCGATGAATATGCCGCAGAGCGTCATCACGGCCATATCGATCGCGGTCGGCCAGACCCAAGCCCGGAACAGAAAATCCAACGTTTGATTGCGGCCATCGGCAAATCGGCCATCGCCGAGGGCCAGGCCGGACAAGACGCTGGCCACGATGAAGGTCACTTGGATATAGAAGGCCATGGTTGCAGCGCTGTCCGTGGTCCCAAGGCGGCGGGTCAGCAACTGCATCAGGGCATAGGCAGACGCGGCGATGATCGGCAGCACCGAGACCCAGTGCAACACGCCCTCGCCCGGCCGCATCATGATGACGACACCAACCATGCCGATCAGCACGGCGGCCCAGCGATGCGGGCCGACATATTCGCCCAGCACCGGCACGGACAGCGCCGTAATAATCAACGGCGCGACAAAAAACAGCGTCATTGCCTCGGCAATCGGCATGGCCGCGAGCGCCAGCAAATAGCAAAGATTAGCGATTACCAACAGGCCGCCGCGGGCCAAGTGCAACGGCAACCGCGCGGTCCGAAAACGCCCGCCGACAATCAGCATGAAACACAACACCAGCACGAGGGCTACCAGGCTACGGATCAACAGGATTTGATGCAGCGAATAGTCGGCGGAAATCCACTTGATGGCGCTGTCGCTGCCGATGATCGCGACCATGCCGACCACGACGCAGACAACGCCGGCAACCTGCGGATTAGCCTTGAAAATCGAGATGTTGGTGATGCGATCCATGGCCCCCTCGTCGCCTAACGCTAATTTCCGCGACCAACGACTTGATCGTGCGGCCGTGATGGCCCTAATTTGACAGAGACTAAAGTTGCCGGGAGCGCGGATATGACGACCACAGCACTGGACCTTTCACCGACCGGCGGCGGCGCCGGCATCTTCGTCAATGATATTAAGTTGGCGCATGACACGTCCGACATGACGACGGCAGCCTTACGCCAGGCGCTCGGCGATCATGGCGTGGTGTTTTTCCGGGACCAGGATCTGTCCCCGGAGCAGCACATCGCCTTGGCCGAACGCTTTGGTGAAGTCAATATCAACCGCTTCTTCGGTCATGTCGAGGGCTATCCGATGATCGCCGAGGTGCGCAAGGAACCGGAACAGCAGGCCAATATCGGCGGCGGCTGGCACACCGATCACAGCTACGATTTGGAACCGGCACTCGGCTCCATCCTGTTGGCGCGGGAGACACCGCCGATCGGCGGCGATACGGTCTTTGCCAATATGTATAGTGCCTATGAAGCCTTGTCCGACGGCCTCAAAGAAACCTTGTGTGGAATGAAAGCGCTGCATTCGAGCCGGCACGTGTTCGGCGCCGCTGCGAACCGCTCAGCTGAACAAAGCGACTACAAGGGCCGGATCGGCAACCCGGAAGCGGCGTTGCAGGATTCCGTCCATCCGGTGGTCATCAGCCACCCGATCAGCGGGCGCAAAGCGCTCTACGTCAATCCCGGCTTTACCGTCCGGTTCGACGGCTGGACCGATCGGGAGAGCGAACCGCTGTTGCGCATGCTCTACGCCCATGCCCAACGGCCGGAGCATACCTACCGCTTCCAATGGGCGCCGGGGTCGATCGCTTTCTGGGACAATCGTGCGGTGTGGCATTACGCCGTTAATGATTACCACGGCGAAAGACGCCTAATGCACCGCATTACCATCGAAGGCGGGCCGCTCGCGGCTTAACCATAAGCGTAAAATTTGAGACGCAGCCTGCGAATCCTAAAGGATTCTTTACCGAGGATGCCCAAGATGGCGGCCGGCGACCGGATCGCCGTGCCATCTTTGATAGGACATCCTCATGCGCGGACGAATTTTCGCCCTTGCGATATCGCTGCTGGCCGTCAGCGCCTGCAGCGCCACCGTCGATCCCGGCAGCGCCCGGATAGAAGGTCCTTCCGTCACCATTGGCGAGACCCACTCGGGGCACTACAAGTCCGGCGGGTCAGGACGCTTTTGCCCGCCCGGCCAGGCGAAAAAGGGCCGCTGCTGATACCGTCAACCGCTACCGCGCATAATTCTCCGGCGTGAAGGCTTCGAAGGTCCGGCGAATTTCCGCCGGATCGGCGCTGACCGGCGCGATGATGTGGGTGTGGATGCCGGTCTCGGCGGTCCAGCGCAAGCGCTCCCTACATTCTTCTGCCGTGCCGATGATGGCGATCTCGTCGACCAGCTCATCGGTGATAGCACCGGTGGTCTTGTCACGGTCGCGGGCGGCCCAGCCCTCGGCAATGGTCGTCGCCGCATCCTCGTAGCCGGCCCAAGCGAGAAACCGGTTATAGACCGGCGTTGCGTAGTACGGCGCGAAACGGCTTTTGAAGCCGGCCAGTGCCGCCGGCTTGTCATCGGTCACCAGCACCATGTGGCGGTTGACTACTTCGACGTCGGCCGGATTCTTGCCGGCCCGTTCGGCGCCGATCGCCACATGCTCGATCATCTTCGGCAAGGCGCGGGTCGGCCATAAATTGAAAATCACGCCGTCACCGATTTCGGCCGCCATTTCGATCATTTTCGGACGCAGCGCGGCGAGATAGACCGGCACCGGTTCGACAAGCGGCGGTTGGACGTAGCCTTTGCTGTGTAACGTCGACAGTTGAAAGTTCGACTTCTCCCCGGCCAGCATGGAACGCACCATGATCGCGGTTTCCTTGACCCGGGTAACCGGCTTGTCGAGCGGCACGCCATGCCAGCCGTCCATCATGGTTTGGCTCGAAGCGCCGAGGCCCATGACGAACCGTCCGGGCAACAACTGACCAAGCACATTGGCCGTCGCCGCCAGCACTGCCGGCGTCCGAGTGAAGACCGGTGTCACCGCGACGCCGAAGCGCAAATTCTTGGCATGGCCGGCGATGCCCGCCGCCAGGGTCAGCGAATCCGGCGCACCGGAATCGGCGAACCAGGCATCCTCGTAGCCGTTCGCCACCGCCCAAGTCACGCGATCGATGGTGTCCTGGAGATTGGGTCCGGCGGGTAAAGTAACGGCGAGGCGTTGACGGGGCGGCATCGATAGATCTCCTGAAGCAGTTATGGTGTTTCAGCGGCTAAGCCGAACAATTCCTGGGGTTCGCGAACACCGCGCAGCCGGTGGCGGCCGAGCGAAACCAGCGATTGTTGGCTTGCTGTCGCCACGCGATAAAAACTCTCGGAGACCAGCAGGTTCACGTCAAGCGCGCCGCACTCGGCTTCGATCCGGCTCGCCTCGTTGACCGCCGGTCCGACAACGGTGAAATCGAGCCGCCTGGCTGAACCGACATTGCCGTAAAGCACCTCGCCTTGGTGCAAGGCAACGTCCAGAGCCATGGTTGGTTGGCCACGGGCAGCGCGTTTATCGTTCAGCCTGGCGACCGCCGTCAAGGCGCCGTGCGCCGCCGCCAGAGCCGTGGCGCAAATCGTTGCCGGCCCATCACGATCGTCACCCTGTGTCAGGTCGAAGGTCGCAAGCAAGCCGTCGCCCATGAATTTCAAAACCTGGCCGCCACGGCTTTCCACCGGCTCGGCGATGGCATCCAAATAATCATCCAGCATGGCGACCAATTCGTCGCGCGGCGCCCGGTCGGCGATCGCCGTGAAATCCCTGAGATCGGCAAAGAATATGACGGCATCCAGGGTTTGCACCGAGCCTCGGCGAATTTCACCGGCCAGCACCCGGCCACCAGCATCCGGGCCGAGATAGGTCGCGGCCACTTGCTCGGCAATGGACCAGGTAACCCGCGACTTGATCACCAGAGCAAAGGCAGGCAGCAGGAGCCTGAGGCGCGCCAGGTCACCCTCGGTGAAGCCGCCAGCCTGATCTGTCGTCCAAGTGGTGACCATGCCAAGTTGACCGGCGCCTTTGTACTCATCCGCCGCCTCAAACGGAAACAGGGCGCCGTACCAGTCGGTCATACCGTCGGTGCGAAACGTCTCAAAGACACCGAATCGAGCGACTTCCGCGGGATCTTCCAAAAGACAACGCATTTCCGTCAGCTCATTAGACATCATGTGAAACATTGGACTGGCCAGGAAATCCGGTTGTCGACCACCGTCATGGTGGAATTCCGCTTGCGTGATCACGCCGCCGTCACGGCGCCAGACAAAATTCTGGCTGCTAAATTCCGGGTGCACCGTCTCGATGCCGATGCTGCCGCGAGCTACGGGCAGGCCGGCCGTCACCATGGCTTCGCCAAAGCTGCTGAGAAATCCGATCCCTTCGATGCCGACAAGGCCGCGCCAGAACAGCCAGGTAAGCAGGGCCTGGTCCGGATCCGCTGCACCCGAAGGGTCGAACGGCTTGGCAATCTCTTTGAGATGGTCCGGGCCTTTGGCCACCGTCACTCACTCCCAGCCAATGACTTCGTAACCCTGATCTTCCAAACAGCGATTGACGAACAACTTGTAGGCTTCGCTCGGCTTGCTGCTTTTGGCAAGCTCCCGGACCAGCCCCGCGGTCGCGCCGCCGGCGGCGCCGATCAACGTACCGCGCCCCGGCCGCCCGGCAACGGCCCCGGCGACGGCGCCACCGACGCCGCCGATGGCCGCACCTTTTGCCGTACTGGTAGCCACCTTTTCGGATTTCGCGCCGTCGGGCGTCGCACCGGCCGCCTCGGCCATTTTCCGGCAACCGTCGACGTCGTTTTGCGAGACCTCGACGCCGACATCCTTGAATTTCTCGTTGGGGTACAAAATCGGATGTTGGGGCGCATCGCAAGCGGCGACACCGGCCGCCACACCGAGCAGACCAACCCATCGCCACGCGGCTCTCATCGTTGTCTTCTGCTGCATGTCCGTGCCTTAAACCTTTCCGGTGCCGCAGCACCGGCAATCGACCCCGTCCCTACCACAGGATATATAGACACTAGGCGGTTATTGCACCTGTGCTATCGGCTACAGCGGATATCAATCCCGTGGTGACATCTTTTCTGTTCGTGATGCTGGCGATCGGTGCCGCTGTCGGCCTCGCCATCGGTCTGGTCGGCATTGGTGGCGTCGCGCTGGTGCCGCTGTTGACCATCTTGTTCGACATGGAGATCGCCGGCGCCATCGCCACGGCGATGGCGAGCTACATCGTTGCCGGCGCCATCGGATTTATCATTTATTCCAGACATGGTTCGATGAATTGGCGGGCGGCGACGCCGCTGATGCTGGGTGCGGCGCCCGGCGCCTTCGGCGGTGCCGCCACAGTGGCTTATGTACCCGGCGATATCCTGGCCGCGGCGATCGCCGGTTTGACCATTTTCGCCGGGGCCAACGCGCTCAGGCGGCCGGCGGCCGGCGCGGCTAAGACGAGCCGGGCCATGAACCTTGGTCGCACGAGTCTTTTGGGCCTCGGGTTCTTTACCGGCTTCGCGTCCGCCTTGACCGGCACCGGCGGGCCGGTGGTCTTGATCCCGATCCTGTTGCTGATGGGCGCTCCTGTGCTCTACGCGATCGGCCTCGGCCAAGCCATCCAAGTCCCGATCGCCGTGATCGCCAGCCTCTACAACATTGCCGCCGGGACGATCGACCCTGTTGCCGCGGCCCTGTTGGCCGTCGGCCTCGGCGCCGGCGTCATGGCCGGGGGCCTGCTCGCCCATCGCCTGCCGACCCGGTGGTTGATGTCCATGGTCGCGCTCGTGCTGATCGGATTGGGTCTGTTCTTGATCGCCAGCACCTTTGGTGTGTTTTAATCGGTACTGACCATTCGCCGATAGACTTCGACTACGGACGCCAAATCATCGTGCAAATGGCCTTGCGCCGCCGTCGCCAAATATTGCTGGAAGGCGCCCGCGGTCAACGGTAGCGCCATCGACAACCCGCGCGCCGCATCCAAGGTGTTGCCCAAATCCTTGACCATGATCGCAGTGGCACCGCGGGATTCAAAGTCCTTGGCGAGCATCAGCGGCACCACCCGCTCGAAGCACACCGAATTGGCGGAGCCGCTGGTGATCACGTCATAGACCATGGCCGGATCGGCGCCAGTCCGCTCGGCCAACGCCACGGCCTCGGCGGCAGCGACGCCATGAATACCGACCAGCAACTGATTGATCATTTTCACTGTTGAGGCGGCGCCTATGCGGTCGCCGACGTGAAAGATCGTCTTGCACATCGCTTCCAAGGCCGGCCGGGCGCGGTCCAAATCCGCTCGGCCGCCGGAAGTGATCGCGGTCAGCGTGCCATCGTCGGCACCGCTTTTGCCGCCGGTGACCGGCGCGTCCAGCATCCGGTGCCCGGTCTCTGCCAGCCGGGCCGCTATGCGTTCGGCATCGGTCGGCGCGCCGGTGGTATGCAGCACCACAATTGCTCCCGGCGGCAGCGTTTCGACCGCGCCATCCAAACCAAACAATACCGTCTCGGCTTGTTCGGCAGAAAAGACCAACACGAAAAGCAGATCGGCATCGCGCGCCGCCTCGGCCGGGGTCGCCGCCGCTTGGCCGCCGGCGGCACCGAGGCGGGCGACGGCGGCGCCGTCGATGTCGTAACCGCGGACCGTGAATCCGGCTTTCACCAAGTTCGCCGACTGGCCGGCGCCCATTATACCAAGCCCAATAAAACCAATATGTTGTGACATTTTCCTAATATCCTACGCTGCTTTGCCACGGCGTGTTGCGGCGCGCAACACATGGCGGTCGCCCTCGCTCCAGGTGACGTTCAGGGCATAGGTCGTGATCCGCCAGCCGTCGGCTTGCCGCGCCATCGTGACGTCATAATACCCGCCGATGGTAAAGCGGTCGCCGCCCCAATCGTTGCGGCAGACGTGCAAGGCGCGGATGTACGTGGTGCCAGTTGCCTGGTCACCGTCGATGTCGTAGAGGTGATTGGCCATCATGTGCTGGGTCGCGTCCATGCCGTCGATGGTGCCGCGGACGTTGGCGATCCATTCTGCCCGAGTTCCTTCGAAAGCGTTTTTGACGCCAAAGCTCCTGAAATCAGCGGTCAAGCGGTCGGCAAAAACCTGGTCGAGCAATGCCCAGTCTTTGCTGTCGATCGCCAAGGCATAACGGTGCATGACGTCTTCGACGGCAATCCGGTCGGCAAGTGCGGCGTTCATTGGATTCTCCAATTTGTCCTTTTTGGGTGCTGGTGCCCGGGGCTGATTCAGCTTACGCTCGCCAGACCCGACCGAACAACCGGCCCGGGCGCTGCCACCGCAATCCACTGTCATCGCCAAGGCAACCGACGCATGCTTGAAGCCCAAGTATTGAAGCTCGAAGACATATATATCCCCGCCCGCTTCCGCAGCACCGTGGAGGCAGACAAAGTCGATTCGATTGCCGAAAGCATCATCGAAATCGGGCAACAAACGCCGATTCAGGTGCGCTTAGGCAAGGGCCGGTACGTCCTGGTGACCGGTCTGCACCGCCTCGAAGCGTTGCGGGCCTTGGGCGAGGATACCGTGCAAGCCTTGGTCGTTCAGGCGCGCAAGCATTAAGCGTCGGTCGACGGCGGGATTATCCATCCGTTCAATACTTTCAGTCGTAGATTGTGCTAGTTTTGAACACTAACATTCGCGAGTTGTCGTAAGAGATAGCGATGCCGCAGCCGGCGCCATTGAACAAATCTATAGAGCCACGCTGGGTCACATTCGATCCGGACCGAATTCTGTCACCGAAAATTCACCGCTTCTACGACATTTGGTGCACTCTATGGCAAGGTGATCGCATGCCCCATCCCTCGGCGATCGATCCGCTGGATTTTGATTTCGCGCTGAGCCTGGTTTCCTTGATCGACGTCATCGGGCCGGAGCCGCGATACTACTTGCGCCTGGTCGGACCCGATGTCGCCGACCGCCACGGGCGCGATTTCACCGGTCAATATGTCGATGAAATCGACGAGGAGCCGGTTCGCCGATTGCTGATACCGAGCTATGGCAAGGTCTACCATACCAGAGAGCCGTTCTGGGCGTTGCGAGATACATATGTCGAGGGAATTTTCTGGCAATATGAGGTGCTGATCTTGCCGCTGGCCGACGAATCCGGTGCCGTTATTCGCTTAATCAGCATGATCCAATACTTGCACCCATGATCCACGCAAGGGCGCGGTGCGTCTGTCGAAAATAGTTCCCCGTGAAGCAAAATCCTTCGCTACGCTCAGTGTACTTTGCTTCAGTTGTAATAATGCGTTAGCGCATCTTGAGGCGGCTCGGCGATGCGCTAACAGCCTTTTTGTTTGCAACAAATTGCGCCTGAAAGGCGCAATTTGTTGCGGACTCTGATCATGACCTATGGTCATGATCAACTAGCGAAATGATCAAATCAGGCCGCCGGGCCGCCCCAAGGCCTGATTTGGCATTACTACTCGGTAAAAAGTACACTGAGGCGGAGCCGAAGGACTTTCTAACGATCGACGAATTTGTGGACCTGCACCCGCCATACGCTTCGATATCACAGAGAACGGCTCTAACCATGAAATTCGTTGTCATAGCCCTTGCCGCTTTCCTTGCCACCGCCTGCTCCATCATGGAACCGACGCTTGGGCCGTTCAACGGCGAGACTTGGTTGGCCGAAGATATCGGCGGCGCCGGCGTGATCGACGACCTACAGACCACGGTCACGTTGACCAAAGACGGTGGTGTTTCCGGATATTCCGGCTGCAACCGCTTCTCCGGTAAAGCCATTCGCGACGGCGCAAAAATTCGGTTCAGTCCGCTTGCCTCGACCCGACGGGCCTGCGCGCCCGCCGTCAACGACCAAGAGCAGAAATTTCTTGCCGCGCTACAAAACACACGGTCATACCGGTTAGACGGCGCGTTTCTGCTGTTCTTCGACGGTGCCGGCGCACCGTTGGTGCGATTTACCGAACTTTAGTGGACCTGCTTCTCATGGCCCTCCCAATAGGGCTTGCGGAGTTCGGTTTTCAGGATCTTGCCGGCGCCGGATAGCGGCAGGGGTTCGGTTCGGAAGGTGACGCCGCGTGGGCATTTGAAGCCGGCGATCTGCGTATGGCAATGGGCGATGATGTCTTCCGCTTCGGCCGATTGTCCTTCTTGCAGGCGGACGATGGCATGCACCCGTTCGCCCCATTTGTCGTCTGGCACGCCGACGACGGCGCATTCGGCGACGGCGGTATGGCTTTGCACCGCATTTTCGACTTCGGCCGAATAGATGTTCTCGCCGCCGGAAATAATCATGTCTTTGACTCGATCGACGATATAGAGGAAACCATCCTCGTCGATATAGCCACCGTCGCCGGAATGCATCCAGCCGTCGCGTAGCGCCTCTGCAGTCTGATCGGGTTTGTTCCAGTAGCCGAGCATGACGTTAGGTCCGCGCACACACACCTCGCCGACGTCGCCGGCCGCGGCTTCAACGCCGGCTTCGTCGACGATCTTCACCTCAACGCCCAGGACCGGACGACCGGCGGATTTATAGCGGCCGGCGTTCGCCCCCTCGAGGACGTGGAACTCCGGTCCGTTCGAGGTGACCAGCGGCGCACACTCGGTTTGGCCATACGCATGAGTGAAATCGACCTGCGGCAACACCTCGAGCGCCTTCAATATCACCGCTTCCGGCATCGGTGAGGCACCGTAGGTAACCGCCCGCAGCGTCGACAGGTCGTAATCGGCGACATCGGGGTGGTGCACCAGCATGTTGATCATGGTCGGCACCAACAAGGTGTTGGTGATCTTGTGGGTTTGGATCGCCTCCAACACCGCCTTCGGCTCGAAGCCCGGAACGAAGATATGGGCGCCGGCGACCATGGTGACGCCGAACACCGACAGCCCGTCGGCGATATGAAACATCGGCCCGGCATGCAGCCAACGCATGTCGCGATCGAATTGCATGATCGGGATGACGTGCAGATTGTTGCAAAACAGATTGCGGTGCGACAGCATCACGCCCTTGGATTGCCCGGTCGTGCCGCCGGTATAGAACAGCCCGGCGACGTCGTCATAGCCGCGCTCGGCATCCGGCACCTCGGGCGCCGCCTCCAGGATGTCTTCGTAGGACAAGCAACCTTCCGGCGTCGGCCCGTCGCCGATGTAAACGATATGGCGAAGTGCCGGCAGCTGACCGTCGAGGGTTTTGACGGCCGCCAAAAAGGCATCGTCGACGAATAAAACCTCACTGCCCGAATCGTTCAGCCAATAAGCAATTTCCGGCGGCGCCAAACGGGTGTTGATCGGCACGAACACGCCGCCCGACCAGGCAACGCCCTGAAAGAATTCGAAATAGCGATCGCTGTTTTGCGCCAACACCGCCGCGCGCTCGCCGTCGCGAATGCCAAGCGCGCGCAAGGCTCCGGCCAATTTGGCGACCCGCCGCCCGCATTCGGCCCAGGTCCGAACCCGATCCTTGTCCAAGGTCGCCAGCCCGCCGGCATTGACCTGAACCGCCCGTTTGATTGCCTGGGTGAGATACACCGCCCTTCTCCTTCGATAGCTGGCCCAACTTGGCCGCCCGAATGTTTAAACGACTTGATTTAAAAGGCAATACGCCCGATCGAGTGGCTGATCGGCGGGAGGAGCGTAAGCGATGTTTACGCAATTTCCGGGTATATTCGGGTGCGTTTTTGGGTGTTCCGTCATGCACCTTGATTTTATGGTTATTTATGGGTATATTTATGGCTATGAGTTTGAATATTAACTCCCTTGAGATTACCCCCGAAATTCTGTTGCTTATTGCAGAGCTGGATGAATTCAAAGGGGCCTGGCGGGCACTTGGCACTCTTGCTCCAGAGCGACTGTCCGCACTACGCCGGGTGGCCTCCATCGAAAGCATCGGATCTTCGACCAGGATCGAAGGCAGTCGGCTGTCCGACCGGGAAGTTGAACGGCTGCTGTCAAATCTGGAAATCAAGACGTTTGAAACACGCGATGAACAGGAAGTCGCGGGTTATGCGGAAGTCATGGAAACGATTTTCATCGACGGCGATGCGATCGACATCACGGAAAACCACATTAAGCAATTGCACCGCGACCTGCTCATTCACAGCACCAAAGACGAATGGCATCGCGGCAACTACAAATCAAACCCAAATCATGTCAGCGCGTTTGATCCGCAAGGCAATGAGATCGGCATCATCTTTGAAACAGCCACGCCGTTCAATACGCCACGGTTTATGGGCGAACTGGTCGCATGGACACGCGCGGCCATCGATGAGAAGCGGCTTCACCGCCTGCTCGTAATCGCGATATTCACGGTCGTGTTTCTTGAGATTCATCCGTTTCAGGACGGCAACGGCAGACTGTCCCGCATTCTGACGACACTGCTCTTACTGCAAAGTGGATATGCCTATGTCGCTTACAGTTCGCTGGAAAGCGTGATCGAGCAAACCAAAGAGGATTATTACGTGGCCTTGCGTAGAACGCAGGGCACTGTTCGCAGCGACGTCCCGGAGTGGCAGCCCTGGATCACCTATTTCCTGCGTGCCTTGCAGCAGCAAAAAATTCGGCTTGAGATGAAGATCGAGCGTGAACGGATTATGATGGAAAAGCTGCCGGAACTGTCCGCTCAGATTATTGAACTGGTGCAAGAACACGGAAGAATTACAATTGGCGAGGTCGTCAGGATCACCGGCGCAAACCGAAATACCATAAAGAAACACCTTCAATCCTTGGTTTCGACCAGCCTCCTTGCGCAACATGGCACTGGCAAAGGGACGTGGTACGGGCGGACATGAACCGCCGCCGCAGTCGGTTGCATGGCGGGACGGTCAGGGTCTATAGTCCGGCCGCCGCGGACCCATCGGCCGCTGCTAGAACCAAGGAGGGCTTTGAGATCATGACAGCAAAGGTATTCATCGACGGCGACGTCGGCACCACGGGGCTGCAGATCCGTGCCCGCTTGGGCGAACGGCAAGATGTGGAACTACTGCGGCTCGGCGAAGCCGATCGTAAGGATCCGGCGGCACGGTCGGAAATGTTGAATCTGGCGGATCTGTCGATCTTGTGCCTACCCGACGCGGCCTCCCGGCAGGCCGCAGGGATGGTCAGCAACCCGAAGGCCAAACTGCTCGACGCCTCGACGGCCCACCGTACCCATGCCGACTGGGTCTTCGGCATGCCCGAAATGGCGCCCAACATGCCGGCCAAAATCGCCGCTGCGACGCGGGTCAGCAATCCCGGCTGCTATCCGACTGGCTTCATCACGCTGATGCGGCCGCTGGTCGCCGCCGGTCTGGTGCCGTCCGACGCAGCCGTCACCGCGAACGCGGTTTCCGGCTATAGCGGCGGCGGCAAGGCTTTGATCCAGCGCTACGAAGACGCCGCCGTGCCGAACGCCATATCGGCGGAGCACCGGATCTACGGCCTGACGTTGAACCACAAGCACGTCGATGAAATGCGGATCCATGCAATGCTCGACCACCGGCCGGTGTTCGTGCCGAGCGTCGGGCGCTACTACAAAGGCATGCTGGTCCAAGTCCCGTTGCAGCTCTGGGCGCTGCCGGGCAAGCCGACGGCCGCGGCCATCCGCGAAGCCCTTGCCGCGCATTATGCCGGCAGCCAATTCATCAGCGTGGTACCGGTGGACCGGCTCGGCGCTATCGAAGATCTCGATCCCGAGGCCCTCAACGGCAGCAACGACCTCAAGGTTTACGTGTTCGGCAACGACCGCGAGGAGCAGGCGTTGCTGGTCGCCCAACTCGACAATCTCGGCAAAGGTGCGTCCGGGGCGGCGGTCCAGAACATGAACTTGATGCTCGGGCTCGACCCGGCGGCCGGACTGACCGAACGTATGGCGGCCTGAACGACTACCACCGGTTACAGAGAATTAACCTTCACTACCGTAGTCTTTTCCTGAGACTTAGTCGCTGATTTCCTGGGGTCCACCACCCATGGACAAGGCGTCTTTGGGGGTGCGGGAAACCCATGCGTTTCTGGACCGATTACGGATCTTTGGAAGAACCTGTCGCCGTTGAGCGACACCGCCAGCAATGGGCCGTGATGTTGCGGCAGCAACCGGTCTTGTACGCCTTCAATTTGACCTTGGCAGCGACCGTTACAACGGCACTGTACGGCCATGTGCCATTGCCTATATTCGCGGTTTGGAATGCCGTGCTGTTGGCTCTGGCTGTCTGGGGCTTGCCACGTTGGTGGCGCAACCGAAAGCAACCTCTCCCCGACACGATCAGCCCGGCGTTTATCCATTCATCGGTATTACGGTTGATGCTGGTCGGCCTCACTTGGGGGAGCGGCCTGGCAACGTTTTCTGTTTATGCGCCGCTAGACGCCCATGTCTTTATCGCATTCTTGAGCATGGCTCTCGCCAGCGTCGCTCAAATTATGGCGACGTTGCCAATCGCGGTGATCGGCTTCCGACTGGCCTGTGTCGCACCGGTGTTGATCTGCTTCGGCTTTGCCGACGAACCGTTCCTTCAACTCACCGCCGCGGTCGGCGCCGTATTGTTGCTCGCCATGCTGTCGACCACGCGGGCGACGTATGAGATTTTCATTGGCGCCATTCGCGCCCGCGTCGAGACGGCGCGGCGCAATCGCGAAATCGATCTGCTGCAACGGATTACCGAACAGGTCAACGATTCCGATTCCGTGGAAGCCGCCGTTCGATCCTGCCTGGCGGCACTCTGCGAGCATACCGGCTTTCCCGTCGGCCACGGTTTGTTGTTCAAATTGCACGACCCAGCGCATGGCATATCCGAACGAATTTGGTATCCGGAAAATGACGACCGCTTTTCGGGTATGCGCGATATATCACTAACCGGCCCTTTCCGACCGGGAATTGGTTTAGTCGGAAGGGTTGTCGAAAATAACCGATCGATCTGGTGGCAAGCCTCTGACGGCTACGCGTCGGGAAAACGCGGAGAGATGGCGCAACGGCTCGGAATCATTCGGGCGTTCGCGCTGCCCGTCCGATCCGGCAGTGACGTGGTCGCCGCGCTTGAATTTCAATCCAACCTACCGGTAGAACGTGATGACGGATTGATGCGGCTGATGGACCATGTCGGGACCCAGCTCGGCCGGGCAATCGAACGCCGGCGCGCCAGAGAACGTCTGCAGTCGGCCAAGGAAGACGCCGAACGTGCCAATCAGGCAAAGTCGGAATTCCTTGCGGTTATGAGCCATGAGATCCGCACACCGCTGAATGGCGTACTCGGGATCGCCGACCTGCTGCTCGACAGCGACTTGACCGACGAACAACGGGCGCACGGCAAAATCATCAAATCCTCAGGCACCATTCTCCATGAGCTGTTGAACGACATTCTAGACATATCGCGCATCGAATCCGGCCAAGTGGAGTTGGATCCGGTCACCTTCGATATAACGACCTTGCTTGAGGATATTGGGACCTTATCGGCTTTGCGGGCTCGTGACCCAGTCATTCGATTCGACGTCGAGGTCGCGCCGGACACACCACTGAGGGCTCTGGGCGACGCCGGCCGAATTCGTCAGGTCCTTGTCAATTTGACTGGCAATGCCTTCAAATTTACGTCCGAAGGCGCGATTGAGGTGCACGTCTCCGGTCAAGCCGAAGCCGACGACCGCATCACTTACCGCTTCGAGGTGAGCGACACCGGCATCGGCATCGATGCCGACCAACGCGCCGGCCTGTTCGAGAAATTCACCCAGGCCGATCCGTCGACGACCCGGCGGTATGGCGGCAGTGGTCTCGGCCTGGCGATTTGTAAACAATTGGTCGAGCTGATGGGCGGTGACATCGGCGTCGAACCGAACGGCGACCGCGGGTCACGGTTTTGGTTCACTGTGCGTTGCATGGACCCAGCGGTGGCACGGCACAAAAAACCAGCGCCGGAGTGGACCGAGACTCAGCACGCGCTCCGCATCCTGGTCGCCGAGGACAATCCAATCAATCAAACCGTTGTCGCCGCCTTGCTTGCCCGTGCCGGCCACCAAACGACTATCGTCAACAATGGCGAAGAGGCCGTGCGGGCAGCGCTCCAGGGATCGTTCGACGCGATATTGATGGACATTCAGATGCCCGACATGGACGGCGTGACCGCGACACGCCTCATTCGCGCCGGCGAGGGCCAGGGTCGGGTGCCAATTATCGCCCTGACCGCCAATGTACTGGCAAACGATCGCGCCCATTACTTGCGGAGCGGCATGGACGCCCATGTCGCGAAACCAATCGATGCCAACAAGCTGCATGCGACCCTGGCGATTCTGACGGCGAACCGGCCGGCGTCCGATGTTGTTCCGGCATTGCTGGAAACCGCCGACGACGGGGCGGAAATTTGGGCGATCTGACGCTCTGACGCCAATCCGCCAATTCGGCCCTCTTCTCGCTTTCCAAAACGGTCTATAATGATTCCCGGTCAAGCTGGCGACCAACTATTCTATCATGCTAATTCAGGAAAAATCCCATGAAGCTCTATGGTGCCGCCGCCTCGCCATTCGTTCGCAAAGTCCGAGTCGCAATTGTTGAATGCGGCCTCGATTCCCGGGTCGAGGAAGTCGACGTCGCCGTCGCGCCGACGGCGCCCGACGATCAGGTCAATGAAAACAATCCACTGGGCAAAATCCCGGCACTGGTGACTGACGACGGGCTCAACCTGTTCGATTCCCGGGTGATCGCGGAATATTTAGATTCTCTGACCGACGGGGTCGTGTTGATCCCGGCGGCCGGCGACGCGCGCTGGCATACGCTGCGGCTACAAGCGCTCGCCGACGGCATCATGGATGCCGGCGTTTCGCGGCGTTACGAAACCTTCCTCCGGCCCGACGAGAAGCGTTGGGGCGATTGGGTGGCCGGACAGAAGGCGAAGATCACCCGCAGCCTTGACGCGTTGGAGCAGCGCTCGGGCCGCCTCGCCGATCGTATCGATATCGGCACCATCGCGCTGGCATGCGCGCTCGGTTATCTCGACTTTCGCTTCGCCGTCGACGGCTGGCGCGACAACCGGCCGGGGCTTGCCGCGTTCTACGAGGCCTTCGCCGCCCGGGAGTCCATGCAGCGGACGCAACCGCCGGCCGGCTGATGAGGTTCAGGTTGGCCGGTCGCCGGGCAGGTCTTTGGGCTTAAGTAACAACAGAGCCAGCGGCCCGACCGCCATGATCACGGCAAGATGGCCGAAGGCGAGCCCCCAATCGGTCACGCTTTCGTCCCCCGGCACGCCCATAAGCAATCCCATGACGATTGGGCCGACGGCGCCGCCGAAATAGCCGAACGTCGCATGTACCGCCATGGTAGCACCACGCCGCGCCGGCTCGGCGCTGCCGACGGTGCCGGCGGTAAGCGCTGCGGAATCGGCGTAGATCAACGCGTTATAAAGCAAAAACGCGCCGACCGCGGCGGCATAGCCCCAATGCGCGCTGAAGCCGACGACTAAGGCAAGCGCCATGCAGAGCCCCATGATCAAAAGGATCCAGCGCCGCCGGCCAAACCGGATCGCCATTTCGTTGCCGCCGACGCTGGTGACGATACCGATCATTTCCATCACCATGACGGCAACCGTCGGCAGCACCCAGGCGCTGCCACCGTCGCGCGCCAAGGTGAAGGTGAGATAAACAACGACCCACGACCGCACGGTGAACATCTCCCAGGTATGGGCGAAATAGCCGATGGCAAAAGCCATGGCCGAGCGGTTACGAAAAACCGGACGAAAATCAAGCAGGCGCGGTTGCGCGGCTTTGACCGCGGCGGACGGCGGCCGCTTCGGCAAAGCCAAGAACACGGTGAAGAAGGCGACGATGGTGCCGGCGGCGCCGACGACAAAAGCCCAGCGCCAATCAAAGCTGGCGCCGATCAAGCCGGCGATCAGGAACGACAGGGAACCGCCGACGCCGATGCTCGCGGCATGGATCGACACCGCCCGCGATTGCGCCGGCCCTTCGACCAGATCGGCCAAGGCCTTCAGGCCGACCATGTAGGTGCCAGCCCAGCCGACACCGGCCAAAACCCGAAAAGCGAATGCGCTCCAAAAGCCGTCGGCCAGGAACACCATGCCGAAATGGGAGAGCGTGCTGACGGTGACCGCCAGCATGTAAATGCGTTTCGGATCGATCCGGTCCGTCAACGTCACCAAGACCGGAACCGATGCGGCGTAGGCGCCGAAAAAGATGCCGCTCAGCCAGCCAGCCTCGGCGTAGGTCAGGTGCCATTCGCTGATGATAGTCGGTAACAGTGCCGGAAAGGCGAAGGCGCCGACCTGGGCGAAGACCTGCGCCGCCGCGATCGTCGCGATCAGGCGTGCGGTCACTTGAGTTCTAGTTCAACAAACACGAACTCGAATTCATTGGCGTTGATCACGTCATGCTCGACGCCGGCTTCGCGGTTGTAGGACTGGCCGGTGGTCAATTCCGCCATGGTGGCGACACCATCGGGGCCGACGATCTTCAACGTGCCCGTGGTCATCGGCACCACAACATAGTCATAGGCATGCCGGTGCCATCCGGTCGCGGCACCCGGTGCGAAGCGCCACTCGGTGACCCGGATCCGGTCGGTTTCAATCTGTACGGTCGGCACGGCTTCGGTCATTGTTCGTCCCCCTAGATCAAACTGCCTATGAATGGAATCATTCTGTTTCAGATAATTTGATCTCTTTCAAAGTGTTAGAGCAACCAATCTGCATTCGAATGAACGCAGGTCGCTCTAGCGTTCCTATCACTCAATCATGCCGTAAAGGCACTGACAAGCCGATTTTCCTAATCTAATATATCACGTTATGAATTACCTATAACTATATGTAATAATGAATTTTTCTGAGTAAAATCGGCGTTCAATGAAAAAATTGGCAACGGCAAAAGCGTTTGACTCGGCGGACGCGAATCCGTAGCCTTTTTGTGCGGGCATGGTCGGGCGTGTCTGGATACCAGTTTTCACACCACCTGTTGCGAACGAGCACAGCCGAGTCAACAGGTAGGCAAATCACAAAAACCCGACCAGATCCGGCTGCTACTGGTGGTGTAATAGCGATCAGGCGCGCGTTTTCCGTTCAGACCAATACCCGGGAAATCCGGTCTATGGGTCGACGGGTAAAAGACGGGAGATTGTGGTCGTAAGTATCTGGTATCCGAACAAATTGCGGAAAAAGTCCGCTCCGTTAGCGGGGCCGTTCAAAAATGAGCGGCCCCGTCGCGGTTTTGGAACCGTTCTCGACCGTCGATCCATATCAGCCAAGGCGCTTGCCGGCCCGTATATATAGATCCGCCATATCGGCCGGATCAAAGGCGAGGCGCGCGAGCATGGTATCGAGCACTTTGCGATCAGCGGGCCCGAGCAACGCCAGCGTCCTGGCGTTCTGTTTGTCGGGGATCGTCGGCACGCCGGCGGTGGCCATTCCCAACGCCGTCAGCAAAGCCTCGGCGCCCGATGGCGCGATGATGTTTTCGAGATCGACATCGTGGAACGTTACGTTCGGGATATCGGCGACCAAACGCCGGTAGTACTCGCCGCGCGCCTGCATTTCGATTGCATACCATAGACATTTTCCGAGCACACCAAACTGCGCCAATGTCCGCGGATCGGCGATGTTGCGGGGGTAGTCAGGATCGAGGGTGAAGGCCCAAGTGAATCCGTGATTGATGAAATCCATGCGATTGCCGAAGCTCCAGACGAGCTGGTCAAGGTCGCGCCGTAGGTTCACGAGATGGATATCCGCTTCCGCGCCCAATAGCGACAGGTTTTCGATCAAACCGGCCTTGGCCAAAAGGTGTGACGTTTCGGCGTAATGGGCCGTCTCACCATACCGCAATCCGCCGAGCTTTCTTTCCCAAAAGGCACGAACCACAGCCACGTTACCGACCGAATTGAACAGCGTGAAATGCGAGAGGTCTGGAGTTAGCACGCCAAAATTCTGATAGCCGGTCCGCTCGTGATGCACCTCGGTATCGTCGGAATTTTGTCTTAGGAGTTCGGCGAGATAGGCCGTACCGCTCCGACCGGGCGTAATCGTGAAAATATAACGCTGGCGCGCCCGGCGTGATCTCACCTTGCCATTCGCGGTTACCGCAGCCAGCTTGCCGGCGACCGGTTTAGGATGGAATTGGGCGTCCTGACCGACATGGCGACCCGGTATCAAGCGTGCGCCAGGCGGGAAGGGCCGTGCGTCCAACGCCTCGAACACGCGGTCATGCGCCATATAACTTTGCCGCGCCACCGGCCAGACTACCTCGCGCAAAAATTTTTGGTCGCAGTTGGCGGTTTTGGCAATATCCGAGAGATATTTCCGCGCACGCCGGGCAAGATCCGGCAGCGCGCCACGGACACCGCCCCACAGGCCGGCCAACATCGGATCGGTGTGGGTCGCAAAATCCCGCATAACGTGAAAATGGCGGTCGCTTGAGAGCCATTCATCCACCGCAGCGCGCTCCCGCATATTCACGATGCTATCCGCGTCGCGGATCAAAAAGCGGTCGATGTCCGGGTCTGAGGCGACACGAAACCGCCAAAACAGGCCTTCATACATTTCGGTCTGCGGCGGCATCACCATAACGTCGGAGCCGAGCGCGATCAGCCGGCCAATGGTGTCCTCGGCCACCGTCGAATCACAATGGAAGCGACAGTGCCAACCCGGATAGATTTCATGCACCATCTCCGCATTGCGGACGGCGCCGGCGGTGTAACGCTCGACGCGCCCCCAAAGACTGAAGGCGATGACGTTTCGGCGCGGATCACTGGGGTCGAACGGGGGGATAGGCACACGATCGAGCATGCGGATCGGCCGCTGCGCCGCCGCTTGACGGTCTTTGAGCGTGAGTGCTTGTTCGCCATGGGCTTTGGCCGCGTCGTGATTGCCCAAAAAATGATGGGCGCTGGCCAGCGCGTCATGGATCACGGGATCGTCCGGCGTCAATCCAGCGGCGATGTCAAGGTACGTCACCGCCTCCTCATGGCGGCGCATTCGCCCGAGGCAGACCCCGATGTTCTGGATCGTCTCGACGTCGTCGGGAAAACGAGCGTGGCACTGCTGTGTATAGACCAGGGCAGATTGATAATCATTGGCCGAGAAATAGAGCAAGTACAAGAATGCCAGATCATCCCGCTTGACGCCGTCGCCATCGCTGTCAACAAGCGACCGCATCGCCTTGATCGCGGCCGGGATATTACCGCGTTTGTAATGGTGCTCTGCTTCGGTTCGGTTGTCGCGACGTTTCTGCATCGTATCACGCCATTGCGGGTTGGAGGCGGCCGCGGCGCTGGCGGCCGATCAAGGTCATGATAATGACCAAATTAGCGAGATTGAAGGCGAGACCGACCAGAAACGCCGGCTTGTAGGTGCCGGTCCAATCGAACACCGCGCCCGCTAACCAGCCGCCCAGCGCCATGCCGCCGGCGCCGAACAGGAACACCAGGCCGAGCCGGCGCCCGGTTTCCGCCGTCGGCAGATAACGCCGAACGATCACCGGATAGCAGAGATTGATGCCGCCATAGCCGAGACCGAACAGCAAGGACACCAAATACAGCGCCCAAATCCCGTCGACCACGGCGTACAGCGCCAACGCAGCGGCTTGCGTGCCGGAAAACACCAGCAAGCCAATTAAGCCGCCAAATCGGTCGACCAACAGGGATCCGGCGGAGAGCCGCACCACCAACGTGGCCGCCAATGCCAGGCTCAGCATTTCCGCCGCCCGCGTCGTCGCATGGCCAAGGTCGCTCGCATGGGCGACGAGATGGCCAAGCGGCATCGACATGGCGACGCAGCAGCCGACGATGGCGAAACAGAGGATCACCTGCAGCAGCCAAACCGGCACACCAAGATCGGTGTGAGGCCTCGGCGTTGGCGTCTTGGCCCCGAGCTCAGCGTGGCCTGATAACGCTGCCGGCGCATCCCCCGGCACACGGCGCCACAACAGTAGGCAGAGCGGCAAGGCGGTGACCAACGCGAACACGCCAAACCAGAGAATACTGTCGCGCCAACCGACGGAATCGTTGAAGTGGCGAAAGATTGGTGGCCAAAACACACCGGCGAGGCTTTGGCCGGCGGTAACCAGGCCGACGGCGAAGCCGCGGCGGTGCTCGAACCAACGCATCACATTGATCACCAGCGGCGCGAAAATAGCGGCCTGACCGAACAGGCCCATCATCACGCCGTAGATCAAATAGAGCTGCCACTCGGCGCCGATCATGGAGGCAAAAACGGCGCCGCCGCCGATCATCACGATACCGAGCAAGGTCACTGGTCCGACGCCCGATCGATCGTACCAATAGCCCATAAGAATGCCGCCGATGCCGGTGCCGATGAACTGGCAGGAATAGGCAATCGACGGCACGCTACGCGGCCAGTCGAAGTCTCGGGCAATGTCCTTCAAGGCAACGACCAGAAAGAACATGGCGCCATTGGCGACCAAGATCAGGTAGATCGAGACGATGACAACGACGATCCGATACTTCGGATTCGCAACGGCAGGGGCACTATTCATGGGCGTGGATTGCTCACTCGGCACGACGCCATACCGGCGCCGCGAGTCATTCAACGATGGTCTGCATCATACGGCAACCGGCCAGTAATGACCATCACGCCGACACCGGTTGCCCAAGTCGACCGTGCCGTGATAGAGCCTCCGAAATAGCCTGCTTCGCCGTGAATAGAGTACCATGACCATCATTCTCGACAGCCGACGTGATTTCACGCTCGACGCCGCCCAGCGGGTTGCCTGGGGTAAACAGGCAGTGACCCTTGGGCCCAGCGCCCAAGAGGCGATGATGTCGGCGCGGGCGCGTTTCGTGCGGCTTCTGGACGATACGGACGCGGTGATCTATGGCGTGACCTCGGGCTACGGTCATTTCGCCAAGCTCCGGTTCACGCCCGCCGAACGCGCGGCGCACGCTAGGCGGCCGCCGTTCGGGCCAGCGGTGTCATGGGGCGACCCGCTGCCGGAACGCGCGACCCGGGCGATCGTCTTCGCCCGTCTCAGCAATTTCGTCGAAGGCCACGGGGCGATCACGCCGTGGGTCGCCAACGCCGTCGCCGCCATGCTGTCCGGCCCGCCATTGCCGCCGGTCCCAGCCCGCGGCCAAGGCGGTGCCGGTGAAATCGTCGCCTTGTCGCATCTGTTCCTGCCGCTCGCCCGATCCCTGGACCTTGCCGAGAAGGATTCCATAAGCCTGGTCAATGGCTCGCCGGCGGCGACCGGCCTGGTCACCGACGCCGCATTGGCCGGCGCCGCGCGCCTGGACGTGGCGGCCGAAGTCTTTGCCTATGCGGCCGAAGCCTTCAACACGCCGCTCGACCATTTTTCGGTGCATTTCGAAGACCATTGGAACAACCGCCACGACAGCTGGGCGCTCCGGCGCCTGCGTGACCTCATCGACGGCGGCCATGGCGGCGACCGCCGTCCCTATCAGGCACCGGTCAGCTTCCGCATCCTGCCGCGGATGTTGGGGCAAACCCATCTCGCGACAACACTGGCCACCGACGTCGCCGCCCATTCACTCACCGCGGTAACCGACAACCCGGTGCTGCTGCCGCCGACGCCGGACAACCCCGACGGGGCCATGATCAGCACCGGCGGTTACCACAATGCGCAAGTGCCGCTGGCATTGGACGCGTTGACCGCGGCTTACGCCAATCTCACCGTGATTGCCGAACGGATGTGCGCCAAACTCTTGGACCCGGCGATTTCCCTCCTAGCCGATGATCTCGGGCAGGAGCCGGGAAAACCCTTTCTCGGTTGCCTGCCGATGGCGGCCACGGGCTACGAGGAAGAAGCCCGATCCTTGGCCACCGCGACCCTACTGCCGGGCAGCGAATCCGGCGGCTTCGGGCAAAACGATGTCGCCTCCCCGGTGTTCCTAGCCTGGTCGAAACAGGCGCGCGCCGGCCTGCTGGTGGAACAGTCGCTCGCCGTCTTAGGCACCATCGCCGCGCGCGCTTACCAAAACACAGCGCGCCCAGTGCCGGCGCCCTTGCAGGCGATCGACGACCTGGCCCACGCCCACGTGCCGGACAGCGATGAGAGCCTGTTGCTCGGTCCGGCAACCGCGGCACTCGCAACTGCGTTCCGCGAACGGGTCCATCGCACCTAGTCGCTTCGGTCAATCGCCTCACCAATTTTCACATAAATCGGCGGCAACACCGTTCACGCAGGTCATAATCAACTCGCCCATTCATCGACCGCGCCGCACGTGGTATCATCGCCGCAATCGACCCACACTTGGAGGACGTTGTCGGTCGTCATGAAATTCATTTGCGATGCACCAGATAGCAAGACCTGGTTTCGGATTGAGACCGATGGCGAGGCGGCCCAGGAATCAGCGCTGATGGGGCACGCCGTGGAGAAGCATTTTCTGCGCGATAAGGCCGCCGCGGAAAAAGTCTTTGAGCCCGCGTCGACGAGCTATATCGAAGGCAATATCGGCCTGGCGGCCCATGTCCAGCGCACCATGCCGCTGTTTTTGACGTTGCGGGACGGCGACGGCAAGGCATGGGTTACGGCGATGCTACCGCCCGGCGGCCAAGAGGTCGACGGCTTTCGGAGCATCATTGTCGGGCCAGAGAACGGCGACCCCTACCCGGCTCACGACCAGGCGATCGGCGCCCTCGGCGTCCATTTCGGCCTGACCCTCGACCGTGCGCGCTGCTTTCCCTATCAGCGCTGACCCGAGAAAGCGTGGCGATGAATGAGACCAACCCGACCGCCGGCGCCATCGTTTACCAAGCCTTGAAGAAACACGGCGTGACTTGTTTGTTCGGCATGGAGGATCCGATCCATGTCATCCATGCCGCCGACCCGGATTTCACGCGGATCGTTACGGTCAGGGATGAAAAACATGGCGCCATCATGGCCCATGGCTATGCCCAGGTGACCGGCCGGCCGGGGGTCTGTGCGGCGACATGCGGCCCGGGGGCCACCAATCTGATCACCGGTCTCTTGGAAGCACTGCGCTCTTCGGTGCCGGTCGTCGCGCTGGTTCAAGACCAGCCGAGCGCCGTCAAAGGCCGGAATGCCGCGAGCGAACTCGATCACGCCGCGGCGCTCGGCCCGTTCACCAAAGCGGTGCTGCGCATCGACCGACCTGACGAAAGTGCCGAGATAACCGACCGTGCCTTCCTTTTGGCGACGACCGGGCGGCCGGGAGCGGTGGCGGTGCTGTGCCCAACCGACGTGATGGTGGCGCGGGTCGAGTCCCAAGGGCCCGAGGCTTCGATTGGTACGGATCGGACGCCCCCGGACCCGGCGGCGATCGCCGCTGCCGCCCGACTGCTGGCGGACGCCGAGCGTCCGGTCTTCGTGGCCGGCGGCGGTTGTCACAACGCGGCTGCCGCGCCCCAAGTCATTGCCTTGGCCGAACGCTTCGCCGCGCCAATCGCCACCACCATGACCGGCCGTGGCATCGTCGCCGATGCGCACCCGTTGGCCATCGGACCGATCGGCACCACCACCGGCGGCAAGCTCGGCCGCGGACGGATCGCCAACACCGTCTTGAACGAGGCCGATGTGGTTTTGATTATCGGCTCGCGCACCGGACAGATTTGCTACAGCGACTGGACCTTGCCCGGACCAAACGCACGCCTTGTCCATATCGACATCGACTCGGCGGAAATCGGCCGCAACTTCCCGACCGAGGTTGCCCTGGTCGGCGACGCCCGTGAGACCTTGATCGCCCTGGAAGCGGCCTGCGCCGACGCCGGCTTGGCCGACCGGCAGCGCGACAATGGCGGCCGGATCGCGGCGATGAAAGACGCCTGGGCCGAGGCCATCGCGCCGCTATCTGCATCGATGAAACAGCCGATCCAGCCCGAACGGCTACTCGCCGAAATCGACGCCATGGTCACCGACGACACCCTGATCGTCACCGACGCCAGTTTCGTGACCGGCTGGGGCTTGAGCCAAATCACCGTGCCAACATCGGGGCGCTTCGCGTTGTCGCCGCGCGGCACCGGCGGCATCGGCTGGGCCTTACCGGCGGCGATCGGCGCCAAGCTCGGCGATCCGGCTCGGCAGGTGATCTGCCTGACCGGCGACGGCGCCTTCGGCTATGTCATGGCGGAACTCGAAACCGCCAAGCGCCATGACGTCAGCCTGCTGGTCGTGGTGTTCAACAACGGCACCTTAGGCTTCCAGCGCCATTACGAAGAGATGCTCATGGGCAGCTATCGGGACTGCGACTTCCTCGACATCGATTATTCCGAAGTCGGCCGCGCGCTGAAATGCGACGGCGAGCGGGTCGTCGATCCGCGAGACATCGGCGACGCCTTGGCCCGCGGCCGCGCCGCCCATGGCCCTTACGTCATCGACGTGGTCATCGATCCCGAAGCCAAGGCCCCGGTCGTTGGATTGGAGACCGGCTAGGACGTGGCGTTCAAGCTCTGTCCGTATTATGGGGAACAGTTGGTCGCCAGCGTAGGTCTGCGTTCATGAGGGCCATTGCATGCGTAACGGTTCTTCCCCATTCCAGCCGACCGATGCGGCTCGGATGCCGCGGAAAATCGCTTCTCGCTCTGGCGTCAGATGAGCCATTTCGATGACTGTTCCCGGATGTCCTTCATTCCACAAGTAAACAAAACGACCGCGTGCGGAGTCTCCCTGCTGACCCACGGTGTAGCCGTTGGACAACGCGCATTTCAGCAATTCGTCATAGTCCGACGGCCAACTTGACCAGTGCTGCATACCTTCTCGACCTGCCTGCAGGAAATCTCGATACATGCTTGGTGTATCACAGCGTTGTTGAATGAGTTCGAGCTGAACGTCGCCTGAGTTTGCCAGTGCAATGGAGATATGGATGTCGTCGTGGCGCTCGCCCCTATAGCTGAACTCAGTGAGCGGCAATTTGTCCACATAGAACCATGGGCCTATGCCGCAGACGTCAACCCAGTGCGCTAAAGCCGAGTCTATATCGCGAACAACGATGCCAACTTGGCGCAAGTCTCCGAACAACCGGCTCATCACCGCTACTCCCAAAATCCTGATGTCACAGCGAGTAAACCTCATCGGCTGTCTTTCTGCCAGCGCCGAGAGCACAGCCCACCTTTTGATAATCCATTGGCGTCGCCGCGCTCACACCGGCGTGGCGTAGTTCGGCCTTGGCTCATTGCGGAATTCGCGTTGGGAAAGATCGAGGTCCGTCGATAATCTAACAGTCAAATCCGGTTTCGCTGATCGTGCCTCTGAAATCTCGATTGAATTACCGGTTATGACTCTGTCAGGATGCCAACACAGGTTATCCCAACGCCGCCGCAGCCACGTAGGAAATGCGATGTCCGATATCTCCCAACTGCCCCTTGATCAAATCAACGTCGCCGACCCCGGCATGTTTCAGAACGATGCCTGGCGGCCCGTGTTCGCTCGGCTGCGCCGGGAGGCGCCGGTGCATTACTGCGCGGACAGTGACTTTGGTCCCTATTGGTCGGTCACTACGTACGACGACATCATGACGGTCGAGTTGGATCATGAGGTTTACTCCTCCGAAAAGGGCATAGCGATTGGCGACTCACACCCCGACGAGGCGTTGCCGAGCTTCATCAGCATGGATCCGCCAAAACACACGGCCCAGCGCAAGACCGTTGCCCCTATTGTCGCGCCGACCAACCTGCGGAATTTCGAAGACACGATCCGAGAGCGCACGGTGTTCGCGCTCGACGCTCTGCCCTTGGGCGAGACCATCGATTGGGTGAAGCAAATCTCGGTGCCGCTGACCACCATGATGCTGGCGACCCTGTTTGACTTTCCTTGGGAAGACCGCGACAAGCTGACTTTTTGGTCCGATGTCACCATCGCCAACGTGAGCGATCCGGACTCGCCGGTCGATAGCGCCGAAGAGCGCATGGCCGAACTGCACAAAATGGGGGCCTATTTTTCTGAACTGTGGGCCCGTAAAGCAAAGGCCGAGCCGAGCTTCGACCTGATTTCGATGCTGGCCCATTCGCGTGCGACCAAGGACATGCCGTTCCAGGAATTCATGGGCAATCTGGGTCTGCTGATCGTCGGCGGAAACGATACGACGCGCAATTCCATGACCGGGGGCGTGATGTTCCTGCATGACAATCCCGGAGAAAATCGAAAGCTACGCGAAGACCCGAGCCTGATTGCCAGCATGGTGCCGGAGATCATCCGCCACCAGTCGCCGATCGTCCATATGCGCCGTACGGCGACCCGAGACACCGAACTGCGGGGCAAAAAAATCGCCGCCGGCGACAAGGTCATCATGTGGTATCTGTCGGGCAACATGGATGAAACCGTGATTGAAGAGCCCGAGCGCTTTATCATCGACCGCAAGAAAGCGCGGCGCCACCTTTCTTACGGCGCCGGCATTCACCGCTGCGTAGGCGACCGGCTGGCGGATCAACAGCTGCGTATCCTGTGGGAAGAAATTCTCCGGCGAAAGTTGGAGATCGAGGTCGTCGGTAAACCGGCCCGGTTCTATTCAACATTCATCCGCGGCATCCGCAGCCTGCCGGTTCGTGTCACCGCCGGATAGAATTTGGGGTCCCATCAGTTTCGTTAGTTTCGTTAGTTTCGCTATTTTCGTTAGTTTTTATATTTCCGCTTCAGCGCCGCGCGCGCTGCGGCTTCAGACACCAACTTTTCACCGCCAATCCAGATTTCGCGGACTTGGCCGTTGCGGCCGCGCACCAGTCGAGCACTTTCGCCGTGGCTCGCCAAGCCACCGGCCAGGCGGATGGTTCCGATGTCGCGCTTCGTCACCCTGACCTCGGTCGCATCCATGAACGGATTGTTCAGCCCCGGCGACGCGACCGCGACGTGATCACGCAGCGGCACCAGATCGACAGGGCGCCACAGGCTCCACCAGCGGCCGGTCCAGTCGCGGGTCTTCGACGACGGTGCGCCGCCCGCCGCAAAGCGGCGCAGAATATGAACGATTCCATCAGACCATACATTGGCCCAGCCGTCGACGGCGTTGGTCAGAATCGACACCGATAAATCACGGCCGGGCAAGACAATCGTGCGGCTGATGCAGCTTTGGAAACCACCGCCGTGACCAAACCATTCCCAATCGCCGACTTTGCCGATCATGATACCGAGGCCGTAATGGCGCTCCATGCTGGAATGCGCGTCATGCCAATGCCGGCGAACCATCTCACGCCGGCTGGCCGGTGACAGCACGCTCCGGTTCGCCGCCGGGTCGAGGCTCGCAAAGAAGCGGGCAAGGTCGGCCGCCGTCGACACGAAGCCGGTGGCCGGCGCCAATGCATGCGTCGGGTTGTCGCCCGGAATGAGCACGCGCCGACCCAAGGGCTGCTTGGCGCTATGGCCCTTCACCATCGGCGCGTTGCCCGGCATCGGCATATCGGCCACGGTTTCTTTCAGCCCGGAAGCAGCGACGATCTCGCGCCTGACCCAGCTGCCATAAGCCTCGCCGGTGATCGCTTCGATCACCAGTCCGATCAGGCCGAAGCCGTGATTGGAATATTTCAACCGCGTGCCCGCGGCGATCACGGGTGGGGCGGCAAGTGCCGCGCGCAGCTCCGGTTCGTTCAGGAACGGCCGCAGGTTCTGCCATTGTCCGGCATCGAGGCCGTCGCGAATGAGGCCGGCGGAATGGGACAGGGCTTGCGCTAAAGTGACATCCGCCACGTCCGGATGCAGACCGTCGACATACCGGCCAACCGGGTCATCGAGCCGGAGCCGGCCTTGTTCACGGAGCTTCATGATGCCGGCGGCAGTGAAACTCTTCGAATGCGAGGCGACTCGAAAACGATGGCGTGGCGTCATTTTCAAACCCGCCACCGCATCCGCCTGACCGTAAGCCCGTTCCAAAACGATGCGGCCCCTATGGGCAATCGCGATGACACAGCCCGGTTGCTCGGATAGCTTCATTTGATGGTCGAGCCACGAGGGAATGTAGGCGATTGCCGCCTTGGTCCAATCGGTCATGACGGTCAGCCCAACCGTTCCCGCCGAACCTTAATGCCGGCGGCTTCGCGGTCCCAGGTCTCAGCCGTCACGCCCTCGTCGCGCAGCAGGTTTTTCTGGATCTTCTGGGTCGGCGTTTTCGGCAGATCGCCCAATACGCGGATGAAGCGCGGCAGCATGAAGTGCGCCATGCGCGGTTCGAGGAAATGAAACAACGCTTCCGGATCGATCGACTGGCCGGGTGCGGCGGCGACGACAACCATCACCTCGTCCTCGGTATGCTCGCTCGGCACGGCCACGGCCGCGGCCTCGGCCACCGCCGGAAACTGGGTCACTTCCGATTCCACTTCAAAGGAGGAAATGTTCTCGCCGCGCCGGCGGATCGCGTCTTTGATCCGATCGACAAAATAGAAATTGCCGTCCGCGTCGTAGCGGAATGCATCGCCGGTATGGAACCAGCCGTTGCGCCAGGCCTCCGCAGTCGCCTCCGGGTTCTTGTAATAGCCGTGATTGAGCGCCCAGGGCCGATCGGACCGCACGATCAACTCGCCGATTGTGCCGGGCGGCAATTCGCAATCGTTTTCGTCGACGACGCGGACTTCCATGCCGGCCCGGACCTTGCCGCAGGTGCCGATCTCGGCGGGGTTGGCCTCGGACACGATCGGCGACGAAATTTCGGTCATATTGAACGCCGTGTACATGGTCACGCCATAGCGCTCGCCAAGCGCCAAAGAGTCCTCGTTCCAGGGAACGGTCACGACTTTCTGCAAAGGGTGCGCCCGGTCTCGGTCGCTCGGCGGCAGTTTCAAGAGAAACGGCGTCATCGCACCGACGAAACAGGTCGCAGTGACGCCATGGCGGCACACGTCATCCCAAAAACTGTCGGTCCGAAATCCGTCGGTCACCAGGCACGAGCCGCCGATCGACAACATGGTTTGCACGAACAGCGTTCCGCCGACATGAAACAGCGGCAGATTGACCAAGAACCGATCGTCGTCGGCCAGGTACGTGTTGGCTTCGACACCCATAGTCCAGGTTTGAACGTAGGACGACAGCACCGCCTTCGACGGCCCGGTCGTGCCGGAAGTGAAGATAATGTATTGCGTATCCCATGGAGCGACTTCGATCTCGCCGCATTCGGTATTGGTCGCGGCGAGCATCTCGGGGCCGTGATAGGTCAAACCGTCGATCGCCGCCGCTTCGCCGCCGACCACGACAACGTCCTTGAGCTTGGCACGGCCGACGTCGGCGAGCCTCGGCAGCAGCTGGGCGTGGCTGATCATCAGGGTCGCATCCGACAGCGCCACCACATGCTCGAGCAAACCGCCGCGGTAGCTGGTGTTGATCGGCACGTAGACGGCGCCCAGGATATTCAGGCCGAACCAGGTCAAGATGGCTTCCCGGCCGTTCGGCAGCCAGGATAGGACATGATCGCCCTTGACCACGCCAAGCGCTTCGAGGCCAGCCGCCGCGGCGCGCGCACGGCGCCGGGTTTCCGCGAAACTCCACGCTTCGCCGTCCTCGAACACGAGAAAGGTCTTGTCGGGCTGGGCCGATGCCTGGCGATTCAACATGTCCGGCAGGACACAGGCATCCGCCGTCGGCAAGCGGTGATCAAAGCTCATCGCATCGGTCCTTTCCGGTGCTTTCTTCCGTGGTCAACGTTAGCGGTGTGGCAACGGAAAATCCAGGCGATGGGTTCAGGCGACGCCAGGGCCGACTAGACCGTCGGGCGGCCAATCTTCGGCGCCCTCTTCCATCGGGATTTGCAGGCTCAACAGCATTTCCGAAAACGTCCGCCAATTGCTGATCGCCAAGACCAATTCGATCAGGATTTCGTCATCGCCGACGTGGGCGCGGCAACGCTCAAAGGTCTCGGCGGAAATGCTGCCATTGTCCAAGGTCTCGTCGGTGGCGGTGAGCACCGCCTGTTCGGCCGCGGTCAGGCCCCCGGCGGCGCGCCAGTCGCGGACTTTCAGGATGTCGGCTTCGCTCATACCGACCCGCAGACAAACGGCCCAGTGCTGGCTCCATTCGTAATTGGCGCCGGTCCGCCAACCGATGCGCATGATCACGAACTCCCGCAGGCGCTCGTCCAGGCGGTTGCTTTTCCACAGCAATAGGCTCAGTTGCGTGGCCACCGCGGCGCCCAAATCGGGCCGCCTGAGCAGGGCCCGAAATACCGTGAGCGGTGCCAAGGTCGATGGCACGCCGACCTCTTTGCCGACGCGCGCCGCCTCTTCCCGCGACAGCATCGCCACCCGGCAGCCTTCGTTTTCGGTTTCGACCATGACGGTGTCCTCCCCCTTTATAGATTTCGTTTCGACTGCTTTGCCCGCTCCCGGCCTGATCTGTCAACCGAGCCGTCTGCCATCGCGAGGCGTCGGCTGATAGGCTGACCCAGATGACGATCGCGACTTCATTCGCCAGACGGGCGCCGTTCTTCTATGGCTGGGTGATCCTGGCCTGTGCCTGTTGTGCCGGCTTCTCCCGCCAGGGGCCGGCGGTGGCGACGCTGTCGATCTTCGTCGACCCCATGACCAGCGAATTCGGCTGGTCGCGCACTGCCATATCAGGCGCGGTTTCCATCGGCGGCGTGCTGGCGGCGCTGGCGACGCCGTTTATTGGCCCGACCCTGGATTCCAAGGGGCCGCGGGTAGTGCTCTGCCTCGCGGTGCTCGGCACCGCCGCGGCGACGGCGCTGCTGTCGCTGACGCAGTCCATCATCGTGTTCTATTTGTTGTTTTGTTTCGCCCGCATGAACTTCGCCGGCCCCTACGATCTCGGCATCTATGGCGCAGTCAGCAATTGGTTCGTGGCCAAGCGTGCCTTCGCCATCTCCATCACCAGCCTGGTGCAGATGGCGGGCTTGGTGGCGATGCCGCTGATCGCCTTCTTTGCCATGCAGGCCTCGGATTGGCGGGGCGCCTGGCTGGCGGTCGGGCTGACGGTGCTGGTGGTCGGCTTCGTGCCAAATTGGGCTTTCATGATCCGCCGACCGGAAGACGTCGGCTTGCGCCCCGATGGCCGCGACACGGGCGCGGATCATGGCACGGCCGACATGGCGGAATCCGCCGAGCCCGCATTCAGCCGCCGCCAGGCCCTCGCCAGTCCGGCGTTTTGGCTGTTGTCGCTCTATACCTTGCTGGTCTTTCCGGTCCAGGCCGGGGTCAGCCTGCACCAGGCGCCGCATCTGATTGAGCGCGGGTTGGAGCCCATGGTCGCGGCGACCATGGTCAGCGGTTTTTCGCTTGTCGCGGCAATTGTTAGCTTCGGCCTCGGTTTTTGGCCGCGGCGCTGGCCGGTTCGCACCGTGCTGGCCGCGTCGGCCATCGCTTTGGGGGCCAGCGCCTGGACGATGATCTCGATTTCCTCAAAGGCGGAAGGCTATGGGGCGGCGGTTCTGTTTGGCCTCGGCATCGGCGGGTTGATGACCATGCTGCCGCTCGCCTGGGCCAATTATTTCGGCCGCCGCAGCTTCGGCGCGATCCGCGGCATCGCCTTGACCGTCCAGGTTCTGTCGCAAGCGGCCGGCCCGGTCTTCTCCGGCCTGCTGCGCGACCTGACCGGCGACTACACCCTGTCGCTCATTTGTTTTGCCACCCTGGGCGCCGGCGGCGCCGTGGTGGCCCTATTCGCCCGGCCGCCGACCCGGCCGCTCAAAGGCTCGGCGTGACGCCGGTGAAATAGGGGTGCAGGAACAAGACCACCGCAAAGACGACGACACTGATCACCAAACCGATCGCTTCGCGGCCAAGCGACTGGGGCACCGGCGGTTCATAGGCGCCGTCGCGGATGTTAAGCGCGATGATGGTGATCACCGCCCAGATGCCGAGGCCGCCGAACAAGACCACCGAACGGCTGTCGCCATTCGCGAGCAGATGGCCGACCGACCAGGCAATCAGCCCGGTCAATTGCGGATGCCGCAGGAACCGCTTGATGATACTTGGCCGCTGGGCGGCGGCGAATAAGACGAAGGCGATCAGCATCAACACCAGGGTCGCGTCATGGCCCCATTCGGGCGGCGTGTAGATGTCGACCGGTTCCGTCGCCCGCCAGCCGAAGACCATCAACGCGACGGAACCCGCCACGGCAAGCGCGAAGACCCCCTTGTAGGGTCCGGCTCCGACCTTATCGATGATGCCGCGCCGCAGACCGGCCGCCATCACCGGCAAGAAATGTATGAACGCAAACAACACGACACCAAGCGCGATCAGCCAAGTCATCGTCTTTTTCCTCCAAAATTCCGATTATGCCGCCGCCAACAGGTCGCGGATCAGCGGCAGATGCTCGCGGCCCCAGAATATTTCGCCATCGAGCACGAAGGTCGGTACGCCGAAGACGCCGCTTTCCTCGGCCTCGCGTTGAATGCGGTCGAGTTCTGCGCGGCCCGGCCCGGCCTGATAGTCGATGAACCCCGTGGCGTCGACGCCGGCCTCTGTCAGCAAGGCGGCGACGGCGGCCGGATCCTCCGCTTCCAATTCGCGCCGGAAGAAGCGTTCGAAGGCCATGTCGTGCAACGGCCGAAATTTGTCTTGAGCCTGCGCAAACAACATGGCGGTATTAACCACCCGGCTATCAAAGATTTTGCGTGGACCAAGAATTGTCAGGCCCTGCAGCCCGGCATAGCGGCGGCAATCCATGTAGCTGTATTTCACCCGCCGCCATTGATGGGCGTTGCGTTCGGCATGCAATACCGTTCCCGCCTCGTCGACCTTGGCATCGCCAAGATAGGCCGGGATGTCCAGGGTATAGGGCCGCCAATCCAGTTCAACGCCGAAATCCTCCGCCAACTGATAGGCCGCGCCCACCGCGAGATAGGCGTACGGGCTTTTGTAGTCGGAATAAATCGTCACGGTTTTGGTCATGGCGGCCTCGTGCATAGATATTAACCCTTTCCGTCTATCCTTTTGCCGTCGCAATGGGAAGACGGACGCGCGTCGCCATGGGCAAAGAGCCGAAAAAACCGATCGATATGGTTGAAGTCGAGGGCGTTTATATCTCCGAACGTCGGAAAGTCGGGCGTGGCGCCCTAACCACGACGACACAGCCGGCCGCCGAAGCAGCCGCCGACGGGTCAATACCAGGCACGGACACACCCAACCGCCGGCAAAAACGCGCCAACGCGACAGCAAACAAGCGCCGGCGCATGGACCGTTACGATCAAAACCGATCCGATCCGAAGCGCCCGGGCGGCCGGGTCAGCGACAAAGCCTAGTTTACTCCCGAAGCTCGCGGCGCAGAATCTTGCCGACCGGTGACTTCGGCAATACGTCGATGAAGTCAATCTGGCGCGGCACTTTGTAGGCGGTCAGATTTTCCCGGCAATAGGCACTGACTGCTGCCGCATCGATCTCGGCATCCGGCACCTTGACCACGAACAGTTTCACCGCCTCCCCGGTCCGCTCGTCGGGCACGCCGACGCAGGCGCATTCGACGATTCCGGCCATGCCGGCGACCACCGCCTCGATCTCGTTTGGGAAAACGTTGAAGCCGGAGACCAGGATCATGTCCTTCTTGCGGTCGACGATGCGGAAGTAACCGTCGCGATCAACGGTTGCGATGTCGCCGGTGCGGAAATAGCCATCTTCGGTCATGGCTTCGGCCGTTTCCTCCGGCCGGCGCCAATAGCCTTGCATGACCTGGGGGCCGCGGGCGCAGAGTTCGCCCGGTTCGTCAAATCCGACTTCCCGGCCTGCCTCGTCGCGGAGCGAAATATCCGTCGATGAAAGCGGTATGCCGATGGTGGCGCTGAAACTCTCCCGGTTCATGGGATTGCAGGTCAGGATCGGCGAGGTCTCGCTCAGGCCGTAGCCTTCGAGCAATTGCGCGCCGGTCATCGCGTGCCAACGCTCCGCCACCGCCGCTTGGATCGCCGTGCCGCCGCCGAGGCTGAGCTTCAGCCCAGAGAAATCGACCGCATCGAAGCCCGGCGTGTGCATCAGGCCATTGTACAGCGTATTGACGCCGGTAATCGCGGTGAAGCGGCGGCGGCCTAAATCGGCGACAAAGCCGGGCATGTCACGCGGATTGGTGATCAGCACGTTCTCGCCGCCGATACGATAGAAAGACAGGCAATTCACCATCAAGGCGAAGATATGGTAAAGCGGTAGGGCCGTAATCACGGTCTCGGCGCCTGCTTCCAGGCGGCCGCCGGTGATGCTCTCGAACATCATGATGTTGGAGACTAGATTGCGATGGCTCAGCATGGCGCCCTTGGAAACGCCGGTGGTGCCGCCGGTATATTGCAGATAGATCAGATCGTCGCCGCTGATCGCCACGTCCTGGAACGTTTGCGCCGCGCCGGCGGTCAAGGCGTCGGTAAAAGTCGTCGCATCGGCAATTCGGACATCGGTCTCCGGGCTCGGCAGCGGGCTTTCATGCAGGTCGCCGAGGGACGCGACGATGACTTGGCTGATCGGCGTCTGGTCGATGATTTCCGCCAGCACCGGGGTCGAACCGGAAAAAATGACAATGGTCTCGGTGTCGGCGTCATTGAGCTGATGGGCCAGCTCACGCGGCGTATAGAGCGGATTGACATTCACCTGTATCAGGCCGGCCCGCAGGATGCCGAACATGGCGACCGGGAAGGCCAGGATATTCGGCATCATGACCGCGACCCGATCACCCTTCGCAAGCCCCAGCGACTGTTGCAAATAAGCGGCGAACGCGCGCGCCTTTGCGTCGGTCTCCGCGAAACTCAGGGTCGTCGCGAAATTGCTGAAGGCCGGCCGGTCGCCGAAGGCCGCCGTCGCCTCGTCGAGCATGGCAACCACGGAAGAATAGGCATCGGCATCGATTTCCGCAGGCATGCCGTCGCCGTACTGTTTCAGCCAGACCTTTTTCATGTCTCAGTCCTTTCCGATCAGATCGCGGCACATCGTACACCGGTTGTCGAAAATATGGCCATGCCCAAATTGTCGGGTTCTTGACAAGGCGGACAGCAAATCCCAACATTTTCTGAGGGAGAACCAGAGCCATGAGTATCCAACCCAATGCCGCCACCGTCGACCACGGATCCGAAGAAACCGCCATGCAAGACTATATGCGGGCGGGCGAGGCGAAGGCCTATGCGTTGGGCAACCGCGGCCCGATCCGCTTCGAAGACGACGGCGCCTTGCACCGGGACATTTTGGAAGCTTATTGGCGCTGCGGATTCTATGTCTTTGAAGATGTGCTCGGCGCCGCGGAACTGGCGGACATCGAAAAGGACCTGTTCGACATCCTCGATCGGCTGCCGAGCGAGAACGGATCGCCGGTCGATGCCAAAGGGCGCGCCGCGCTTGGCGCGGATTGTGAGGCGCCGACATTGTTCTGGTCGAAACCGCTCGGCGATCCCTTCGGCGGCACCGATCTCGCCAACGGCCGGCATCCGGTCAAGATGACCGAACCGACCCCGGCGGACGATAGCCCTAAGGAAATCGTTTACTTGATCCTCGGCTCGTTGCAGTTCTCCGACGCCTGTGTGCGCACCTATGGCCACCCCGGTTTGCTCGCAGTCGCCGCCGCCATCAACGGCGAGGATTTCGTGCCGTTCACCGATGCGCTGTTCGTCAAGGAACCCGGCCTCGGCGCCTCTGTCGCCTGGCATCAGGACGGCACCACTCACTGGAACAGCGATATGTGGGACGAAGGCAGCCACGGCTTCAATTTCATGGCGCAGCTCTACGGCAGCACCCCGGCCAACGGCGTCTGGGTGGTTCCCGGCACCCATAAGCGCGGCAAAGTCGACATCGCCGCCATGGTCGCGGAGGCCGGTTCGGATCGACTGACCGATGCGGTGCCGATCGTCTGCAAGCCCGGCGACGTTGCGATCACCAACCGTCAGGCGCTGCACGGTTCCTTCGCCAACACCAGCCCCGATTGGCGGGTTACCGTTAATTTCGGGTTTCATCGCCGCGCCTCGGTACTTGGTGTGCATGGCGGCGGCCTCCATAATGCGCCCGCGATATATGATGAAGCGCGCATCCGAGAACGCTCGCGCCTGATCGGGCTCGCCATCGACGCCCGCCGCCAGCGGTTTCCCGATGAGCCGCCCTATGTCTACAAGCCGTTCAGCGACGCTGGCGCTCACTACGCCTGGAATGACGCCGCGCGGGCCGACTTGAAGGACTACAACCTCCTCGACCTGAGCATCTGATCCAATGGCGAACCAAACCGATAACGGGCAATTGCCGACAGCCGATGATATTGCTGCCTTTCAACGGGATGGCGCGGTCGTATTGCGTCATGCCGTTTCCAAGCACTGGCAAGAACAACTGGCGGCCGCAATCGAACGGGACATCGAGAATCCCGGCCCTTTCTTCAACGGCTACCAAACCGGCAGTGGCCGCTTTCATGGCAATCTGAGGCTGTGGGAAAGCGATGACGATTTCAAGGCCTATTGCTTCCGTTCGCCGCTACCGGCCATGGCCGCCAAATTCCTGGCAAGCGACAAGATCAACCTGTTCTACGACCAATTGTTCGTCAAAGAACCGGGCACGCCGCAGCCGACCCGCTGGCACAACGATCAACCTTACTGGCCGGTGCGCGGCTGGCCGGTGATGTCGTTTTGGCTGGCGTTGGATCCGGTGACACGACAAAGCGGCGGCATGGAATTCATCGCCGGATCGCACAAATGGGACCGCTGGTTTCAACCGAGCGCGTTCGCCGAGGGTGGTGACAGCTACGAACCCGGCCCTGGCTATGAGGATATCCCCGACTTCGACGCCGAACGCGGAAATCACACCGTTCTGTCCTGGGACATGGACCCCGGCGATGTGATTGCCTTTCACGCCCTGACCGTTCACGGCGCCGGCGGCAATCTTAGAAGCGATGTGCGCCGCCGCGGCTATGTCGTGCGCTATTGCGGCCGCGATGCGGTTTACTATGGCGGTCCGGGGCCAAACGCGGGGTTGCGCAATGCCGCACTCAGCGATGGCATGGCCCTCGACAGCGGCCAGTACCCCGTCGTGTGGGCCGCTTCATGATCGCCCCGGTCCGCTCTCGAGACTGACAAAGATCGACGTGGCGTCAAGATCGACAAAGCTGGTGGGCAGCCTCACCATTGTAGTTTTCCTGCTGCTAGTGTTCGAAGTATTCAGCTTCATCGTCTTCCATGTGACCAAGGAAGACGGCGCTTTCCACCTCCGGGTCCATTACCCGGCAGAACTCACGGACGCTGAATTCCGGGACTACATAAATATCCGGCATGACAAGCTGGGCTGGCCACCGAAGAACGACGATCGTCTTGACAACGGTTCCCATGGCGAGCGGATTTCTCCGGCCAATGATGCGATCGCGGATCCAAAATATTGTTTCGAAGTCTATGGCGACTCGTTCACTTTTGCCGCGGACATCAATGACGACCCGGCATGGCCAAACCGGCTGGCCGCAAAGATCAAATGCAAGGTCCTGAACTTCGGGATCAGCGGCTACGGCGTCGACCAGGCGGTGTTGCGTCATGAGTTAAACGAACGGTTCGCCAATTACGCCGCCTTGCTCATCTACCCTCATGACATCCGACGCAATCTTAACCAGCAACGGTCTCTGGTATGGCCCCAAAAGTCGCGGCCAAATTTCAAACCACGGTTCATCCTGTCTAGCGACGGCAGTCTGGAGCTGATCGAGATCTTCTCCGGCACACTGGAAGACTACAAACGCGTAATTGCCGATCCATCCAGCGGGCTTCATGAAGAGCGGTTCCTCCCGGAATCCGATGGCACCTGGTCGAAGATCATGCCGACATTTCCGTATACGTTTTCTATCCTACGATTGGTGCGGAAAATCTATCGTGAAATCGACTTCGAAAAAGTGTGGGCCGGAGAATTCCAGCACGGTATCAGGAGTGTCAAATTTCCATACTACTACCTAGGCGATGACAAACTGTCGACCGAAGCCAAGCGGATCCTCGAAAAACTGGCCGAGCGCTTTCAAAATAACTGCAAAGCCAAACGTCAAACCTGTTTCGTCATCCTTCATCCGGACGGCGATTATTTGGAAGGCGATTTCCGAGCCGAGAAGATGATGGCGTACTATTTTGAGAACCTGAGAACGCTGCCGAATTTCCTCGACATGACCGACTTCCTGCGGACCGAGATGAAAGGCGATTTTTGCCGCTATATTGGACAAGATGACAATTGCCAAGGACATTTCAATGAAGCCGGCAACGAGATCGTCAGCGAATTCTTCCTGCACACCTTCCCGGCCGCCTTCGAAAATTAAAACGCCGTTCGACGACTTACCAAACAACGCCCGCCTGTGATCACCGTTAGTTTGCGAACGACGAAGGCGTGTCTTGACCCGACCACAATTGCTGGAAATCTCGCACGCATCGGTCCCACGATGCATAGTCGGCGTTGGCTTGGGCGTTTTGGCGCAACAGTGCAAACGAATCCGGATTTCGCAGCAAATTCTCAAGCGCGTCAGCGATGTCACCACCATCGCAGTTCTGCTCCATAATAATCCCGCAATCCGGCGGAATGCTGTCGCCCAACCCGCCGGCGCGCGTGATCAGTGCCGGCAGCCCGCAACGGAGAAACTCCAGGGCGGCTATACCGAACGCTTCTTGGTAGGACGGAAGCGCGCCCATATGACAGGTCCGCAGCTCGCGCATCACCCGGAGGGGTTCCCGCTGTTTATCGATAAATCCCAGATGCTCGATCTCCGAATCGTCGGGGAAGGGATTGACCGCCGGGCCCATGACGCGCACCGACACGCGAAAGCCGCGGGAGCGAAGTATTCGAACCGCTTCTACCAGACGGCCCAGTCCTTTGCGTATCGCGGCGATACCGACGAAGGCGATCCTTAAAGGTATGCGTTTGCCGTCCGGCGGCTCGAGCGGTTCTGGCTCTTGCGACCGTCCAAATTGTTCTTCCGGCAAATTGGCGCCTGGGATGATGGTGTGCACTTTGTGCGCCGGCGTGTCGTAGTGTTCGATGACTTGCCGCGCAGCCCAGGGCGACATGCACACCACGAATTTCGCGGCGGCGAGTTGGTCGCGCTCCCGTGCCAGGGCATTGCGGGCAATACGGGCGCCGATTTTCTCAGCCATTCCGTAATCGACGAAAAAATTGCGCAGCGGAAAATCGAGGTAATGCGAATAGACGATGTCTTTTTTCTGCATGAGATCGAACGATGGGAATGTTGGCGAAAGGCTAAGCACCTCGTCCACATCGCCCCAATCGATTTGGCGAGCCATGTACTCGTTTCTAATTCGCGTGAACCTAAATCCGCCGTAGCGCTCCCCGCGAAAGGGCGCTAGTCCATTCCAAATTAACCGAGGCCATTTGAGCTTGCGCAGGTTAATCGCCAATCCGTCGTCGAAAAACCCTGCCTTCTTTCCGGCCATAAAAAAGTGATAGGGGATATTGCTCCAGCAGTTGACGTCACGGACGTCGCCATCGGCCGTTAAAACCGGCCGTGGATTCGGATTCATTTTTCCACCCAAGAATCTAGCCGATCCACGGCGGTCGGCACCGAGGCTGGGCATCGAGCGCCGATCGAAATCTTACAGTCAGTCACCGATGGCCGACCGCCCCTACGCCACACCGACTTGCGAGGGAAAGTCGTTGATGCCGAGGTCGGCACGGAGATCGGCGGTAAGGTCGGCTTTTTCATCCTCCAGTGGGATGCCGCAGGCATCGGCGACCCGGTCGATGGCGTTGAAGGTCGCGACCACGGCTGCTGAATCGACCAGGGCGGCATCGCTCAAATGCTCGCGGATGCTTTGGGCGCTGCGCCCAATCGCTGCCGCATCGCCGTGGATTACGGCCTCGGCATAGGCGACCAGCAGGCGGCCATGCGGCACGCCGCCGTCTTGCTCGCCTTTGCCCAGGATCAATTCGAAGTCGTATCCGTCACCCGTATGTTGGCCACTCGCACGGAGCAGGCTGACATGTGAGGTGGTTCAATAAACGCACTGGTTGATGGCCGACACCCGGGCCGCCAACAGCTCGATCTGGACGTGGTTGATGGCACGGAATTCGTTGTCGAAGTCGCGCATCTCGGCGCCGGTCAGATACTGCGTCTCGACCATGTCGAAAAAGCCGTCGACTTCGGCCGGCACCAGGCTCATGGCCTGTTGGATATTGGCGCCGAAGCGGTTGTGATAGATGTAGGCGTCTTCTTCGGACACCTGGTCTTTCGATTGGGTCGGCACCCAGCAGCCTTGCACATAGGCCGCGGCTGGCCGGTAGCGGCTCGGCTCGCCGGGTTCGGCCGACGGCAGCGCCAACGGCGGCAGGCCGAGCCCGAGCCGGAACGTGTCGAGCGCCACCACGGTCACCACGACACCGACGGTTTCGACATAGTTGCCTTCGCCAAAGCCGCCGTCGAGCACCGATTGGTACCAGTCCCGGCTGAGCCGGCCCGGATCGGTGGCGACCCGGTGGATGACGTCGACCATTGGTTCGCTCAAGCCGCCCAGGCTGTCATGGCGGCCATCGATGGCATAAGGCGAAAGTGCCGCCTTGCGCCGCCGGCAAAGCGAACAGCGGCCGGAATTCCGGGTCTCCGCGGCGATCGCCAAGCGCTGGCTGCCGTCCAACCAGGTGCCCGGCAGCGCCAGGCGGTCGAGCGCCCGTTGATGCACGGCCGACAGGTCGGCCCGCACCGGCACCGCGGCATCCGCATGAATAATGGCTGTCATGGCAGCGTCCTTTGCTGATCCGTGTCGCAGCAATCTCATAGACGCGGTCTCGTGTTGTCAAGCGAGAGCCGAATTAAGACAGATGACCGAATATTGAGAACCGTAGCTCGCCATCCACGGCGCGGGTGATGTGACCCTGGCCTGTGGTGTCTTCGCCAAAGAAGACGCCGCCGGGCTCAACCTGCCGGCGGCTTCCGTCGCCGTTTTCAACGTCGATACCGCCCGTCAATGGCAAGACGGTCTGGCGCTGGGGCGCGTTGTGAAAATCGTAGTTTAGATCTGCCAATGCCAAGACGAATTGGTAGGCGGTGATGGCGATTTCTTCCGTGAACAGGGCGCCGGCGTCGCCGTGAAAATAAGCCAATGCGCCGTCGTCAAAGTGCGACTGGCCGTCGTCGCCGGTGGCGTTTCGCACGAACGGCAGCGATTGTGTCGACTGCTGGCGCGCCGATGTGCCAGCCGGACCTCCGGTGTTATCGTCCAATGCGATGATGGCGGCGCGAAAGGGCTGATCTTCGGCAGCCCGGATGACATGACCCCGGCCCTCGCAATCCTGTGCTTCCAAAACGTCGCCAGGCCGAAACGTCCGGGCCTCGCCGTTCCCGGCCAGCACCTCGGCCGCACCCTGGGTGACCAAGACAATGCGCCGCCCGGGCATCGGGCGGAAATCAGATGCGTAGCCGGCAGGCCACCAATGAAAACTGATCGCCGTTGCCGAAATGGCCGCTGTCTGGCGGAGCGGACCCAGGGCCTTGGTGTAGGAGATGAGATCGTCCTCGAACCGGCTCTCTCCGTCGCCGCCGTCAACCAACCGGCTTACGACAACATGCCGCTCCTGTGTATGTCCGCTGCTCCCCGCCTTGACCGCCATGGCCCAAACGACCTCCAGGTCTGTCGTGTTGTTGTGATCGGCCGAATATCTTGAGCAAGTTTGCCGACTTATCAGCTTATCGGTCCGATGCGGACATCGGTTTGCCGACTTTTACTTTCGATTGTCAATCCTTGGCAAACGTGCAGTTCGGTCGTTCGAAAAGCCGTTCGAGATAGGCTTGAAGTCCCGCCAGGCCATCTAATAGCCCCTGGCGGCGTCCCCAGTTCACCGTCCAGCCGACGATTATGTCAGTGACCGTGAAGCGGTCTTCAACAAGGTAATCCTGACGCAAAAGCACTTCGTTCAAAGCCGCCGCACCGCGCACATACATCATGGCATTCTGCTCGAAGCCTGCATCAACCCGCTGATCAGGCGGCAGGACGAATGTGTTTACCGCCGTGTTCCAAAGCCAGGCCTCCATTTCCGTAAGTACGAAGGACGTCCATTGGTCATGCTGGCCGCGCGCCCAACTGCCGGGTTCTGCGATTAAGTCAACGTCTGGGGCATGATCGGCGAGATAGGTACAGATGGCGGCCGACTCGAAAAGTGCCTTGCCGTCGATAATCACGACCGGAAGTTTGCCGAGCGGGTGCACCAACTTGACCTCATCACTTCTAGTCAGGTTCAGCCTCGCCACCGATTTGAAGGGGATCCCGAGTTCCAAAAGCGTCCAGCGACAGCGGGCGGAACGTGAGGTTCCGGATTCATACAATGTTACGTCCACGATATTCCTCCCCGGTGAACCTTGCGTTCGTCTGGGCCAAATTGGCAACGACGCTTCGCCGCCCTTATTTCACTTTGAAAGCGCAGACCTTGAGCGCCTTCTCTTCAATTTTCCACGTTCCCTTGAAGCCCTTTTCGATGATGAACGTATCGCCTGCTCCAACATGCCGCGGCTCGCCGCCATCAGGCGTGATCGTGATTTTGCCTTCTAGAAGATGAATGAACTCCCAGGCATCGTACGTCGCATGATAGGTGCCAGGTGTTGCTTGCCACCAGGCGCATCTGACCGACTCATCGTCTGAAACATATTCGCGCCAGCGCTTCATGGTCGGATTTCCGTCAACCTTCTTCCAGCTATCAAGATCGCCTTCGATTGGTTCCACGGCTCTGTTACTGAATATCGAAATCGGTGGGTTAGCCATTCTTTGTCCTCCTGTTTTATGGGTCCCCTCAAGCTTAGGAGCGAGCCGGCGCCGATGCAAAGTTTGTCATACACGGCAGCGATCAGCCGCCCTAGCCGAATAGCCTCAGCTGGCGCTGCTACATCTCGTCTATCAACGTCGCTGTTGTTTCCGCCACGGCGCTGCGCAGATCGGCGGGCACGATCGGCTTCTCAAGATAGGGGCGTGCGCCATCAATCAGGAATTCGCGTGCCATGGGGCTCAATGTATCGCCGGTCAGGAACAGGAAACGGCGCGACAGTCCCGGTTTTAACGCTTCTGCCCGCTCCGAAAGGGCTCGGCCGTCGAGGTCCGGCATGCGCAGGTCGGAGATAATCAGATCGTAGTCACGCTGGCCTAGGGCCTCCAGGCCGGCGAGGCCGCCAATCGCGATCTCAACATCATGGCCCACGCTTGCCAATATTTCAGCCATCAGTTTGGCGACATCGGCATCGTCGTCGACTATCAGGATGCGCCGCGCCATGGGTTTTACGGCCGGCTCGCCTGCCGGAGCTTCTGCGTCGGCAGGCGATGTGTCGATCGGCAGCTGCACGCGGAAGGTCGTGCCTTCGGGGCCGCTCAACACATCGAGCGTGCCACCATGCGCTAGCACGATACCGTGGCATACGGACAGACCGATCCCAGTACCGACGCCCACTGGTTTTGTGGTGAAGAATGGTTCGAAGATTCGGTCCCGGACGTCGTCGGGAATTCCCGGCCCGGTGTCGATGATGTCCGCGACGATACTTTGCCCGCCGGTTCTGCGTGTACGTACGGTGATCAGTCGTTTGGTTTCGGTGTCGGAAAGGGCCTGTTCTGCATTGACCAGTGCGTTGGTGAAAACCTGCGTCAGCTCATCCGGGTCGCCCGACACCGCCGGCAGGTCTTCGGCCAGGTCGCGTTCGATCTCGACACCACTAGATCGCAAACCATAGGCAAGCAGCTGCAGAGCATCTTCAATCGTCTGGTTGAGCCGAACCGTCCGGCGCACCGGCGTTTGCTGACGGGCCATGGCCAAGAAGGTCTTGACGATGCGCCCGCACCGCTCGGCGGCTTCGCGCACTATGGTCAACTTGGCGGCGATCGCCGGGTCATTGACCTGCTCTTCCAGCAGCATGGTCTGGCCAACAACCACGGACAGCGGGTTGTTCAGTTCGTGCGCCACACCGGCCAGCATAGAGCCCAGCGCGGTCAGTTTTTCGGTCT
>Ga0315336_1001271_pt1 | contig 51949 bp, 42 predicted proteins | sample ASW5metaG_FD_204512 | JGI IMG/M metagenome (GOLD analysis project Ga0315336, IMG submission 204512) | Ammonia-oxidizing marine archaeal communities from Monterey Bay, California, United States - ASW #5 | ecosystem: Environmental > Aquatic > Marine > Intertidal zone | place: USA: California...
CATGCAGCTTATCTGTGCACAAAAAGCGACCCTAACAGCACCAAACGGAAGGACACCTCTGGAGTGAGAAAATATGACTAAGCAGCCACACCTCGGCCGCCTTGCGTGTATTGCAGCCTTCGCGGCCATCGTAACTATCCCAACGGCTGTCGCACATGCACAAGACAGCCTCAAGATTTTCATCTCAGTCGATATGGAAGGCATCGGAGGCATAGGCACCGGTCGGATGACTAGTAGTTCCGGTAAGGACTACGCTCTCGGTCGCGAGTTGATGACCGCAGAGGTTAATACAGTCGTCGCTGCGATTTTCGAGCACGGTCCGGCAGACGTCCTAATCAACGACTCACATGGAGATATGCAGAACCTACTGCACACACAACTAGACCCAAGGGTGCAGTATATCCAGGGCAACTTAAAGCCACTCGGAATGGTTCAGGGACTGGACGACTCTTTTAACGCAGCTATTTTCATTGGTTATCACGCCCGTGCAGGTACGGAAGGTGGTTTTCTCGCCCACACCGGAACAGGGTCGGTGAAAGGACTCTGGCTGAACGGTACCGAGGTCGGTGAAGGAGGCCTAAACGCCTTCTATGCAGGTAGTCATGGCGTCCCAGTTATCCTTGCTACCGGCGACCTCACGTTCACCAAGCAATTCGGTGAGTTGGTATCAACGCAGACGGTCACGACCAAGGAAGCAATCGGTTCCTCGGTTGCACGACTACATCATCCGGAAGATGTCAAAGCCCGCCTGCGCACGGGCACTCTTCAGGCACTTGCCAATCTTGAAGCCGCGCGCCCACTCGATACACGGGGCCCGATTACGCTCAGACTGCGATCGGCATCGACAACGAGGGCTGACATCGTCCAAGCAATCCCTGACGTTCGTAGAATCGATGGGACGTTGGTGGAGTACGACGCGCGGAATATGACCGAAGCCTATAAGTTAATCCGACTAATGTATCGCTATGTGACCTGGTAAATCGAACGCTTTACTCTAATCGCGATAATTCTCGAACTGAAGTGGAAGGTCTAGTTTAGCTTCCTTCAGCATGCTGATAACTTGCTGGAGTTCGTCGCGTTTCTTACCCGTCACGCGCAGCTGGTCACCCTGGATGGCTACTTGTACCTTCAGCTTCATAGTTTTAACAAGTTTGACAATCTCTCTCGCCATCTCTGACTCCACGCCTTGACGCACGGTAATGGGCTGTCGAGCCTCGCTCAGGTTGACCTGTGGGGCGTCGAGTTCTAAGCAGCGAATATCGACTTGACGGCCAACAAGGCGCTTGGTTAGAACATCGTACATTTGGCGGAGTTGAAACTCGTTCGGCGCCCGCATAACGATCTCATGGTCCTCAAGGGTAAACTTCGCGTTGGTGTTCTTAAAGTCAAACCTTGTGGCCAGTTCCCGATTCGCCTGGTCAACGGCATTTCTAACTTCCTGCTGATCCACCTGAGATACAACGTCGAACGATGGCATTCTTTACTCCGATGAGCGTCGTGCGCTCTTCTGTAAATAGTCGAACCCCGTCGGTATGACACTTTACCATCGAGTCCCACCGAGCTAACACGTATTCGGTGAGCTTGATGAACCCCATGAATCGAATTCCAAGCGCGAAACGCGCCTCAGGAGTAAATGCTCAAGGCTCGTAATAACCCCTTTAATTCTTCGTCAGATTATCTGTGGCATGGAGCGGTATGGAATGCTATCTGGTGCCGTGATTATAATCGCTCAGTGGTAGCCTCGGGATGCCGCTGTGGAGGAGGGGATTACTGATGTTAAAGACCTGCACTGTGATCGTTGTAGCTGTCGTCATGGTCGGCGCCGTATCCACGCTGACTCAAGAGCAAGGTGATCCAACACTGACTGAGGTGTGGGAACCCGAGCCGCCTATCGTTATCCCTAACGCTTCAGGTGGACCACCATCAGATGCGGTCATTCTTTTCGACGGCAGCGATCTCTCAGCGTGGCAGTCACGTAGTGGTGAAGCCCCTCCATGGGAAGTCTCTGATGGCGTACTTACCGTCATGCCAAATTCCGGAGACATCGTAACGAAGCAAGGCTTCGGTGATGTTCAGCTACACGTCGAGTGGCGCACGCCGTCGATTGTGACAGGCGGGGGGCAAGACCGGGGAAATAGTGGCGTTTACTTAATGGGTCGCTATGAGGTGCAGGTGCTCGACTCCTACGAGAACCGGACTTACTCGAACGGCCAGGCGGGTAGCATCTACAAGCAACATATTCCCTTGGTCAACGCGTCACGTGCGCCTGGTGCTTGGCAGACCTACGACATTATCTTCGTGGCGCCTCGGTTTCATGTGGACGGCACGGTCGCGCAACCGGCAGCAATGACCGTGTTGCATAACGGTGTGCTGATTCAAAACCACGTAGTACTCCAAGGGCCAAGCATCTTCATCGGCCAACCCGAATACGAAACACACGGACCCCTAGAACCACTTCTTCTCCAAGAACACGACCACCCGGTCAGCTACCGGAATATCTGGGTTCGGGGACTGTGAATCTGGGGAAGCCACTTGGTCTTGCGGCGAACAATAGGCGGTTGGCCTTTACATGTCACGGGTTAAGGCTTACGGATTATCACAAATGCTCTAAATAGACGGTTTTAAAGGGAAAAACGAGCTGTTAATAGACACCTTCAAGTTACACGCCACATGGCGAAGGTCTCACGAATATTCTCGTGATTTCCGCATGGAGTCTGGCACCAGACTCATGTTAAGCTGCGTTGTCTACGAGAGGCCGTTTCGGCGAGCTGAGGGCACTATGTAGTGTACCTCGCGGCATGCCGCCACGTAGAAAAGACGCGGAGGGAGCGAAGTGGCTGACTACAAATACATCGGTAAGGATTACCAGACTCCAGACATCGTTGCGAAAGTGACGGGAAAAGCGAAGTATGCCGAAGACTTCCGTGCCGAGGGAATGCTCTTTGCGAAGCTGCTACTGAGCCCGATGCCCCACGCCCGCATCACGCGCATAGACGCAAGTGAAGCGCTGGCAATGGAAGGCGTCGAAGGAATTCTCACAGAAGACGATCTCCCGCCGCTGCAGCGTGAAGGCATTCAAGAGCGTGCACTCAACTCGACCGAGCCGCTTTATGAAGGCCAGCCTGTTCTCGCTGTAGCCGCGGTCGACGAGACCACGGCCGCAGATGCTATCGAGAAAATTCGTATCGATTACGAGCCACTCCCGTTCGTAGTCGACCCAATGGAAAGCCTTCGACCGGGTAGCCCGAACGCACGTCTGGATGGCAATGCCTTCGCTGGGCGTGAGGTCACGACCGTCAAGTGGTCGGAGGATGTCTTTGCATCTGCAGAACCCGGCAAGCTACCAATGGGTGAGGAGGTCGGAGAGGAATGGGAGCACGGCGACGTTGAGGAGGCACTTGCTGGAGCGGACCTCGTCCTCGATGAGACAATTGTGCAGGCCTCGACCTCACATCAGCCACTTGAAACACGGACTGCGATGGCTTACTGGCAGAATGGGAAATGCTATGTGCATTGCTCCACGCAGAGCACCGTGCGCAGCCACGCACCAGCTGCCGCGTGGATTGGAATCGAGCCAGAGAACCTGGTGCTCATCGGCGAGTACTGCGGTGGGGGGTTCGGTAGCAAGATTCCTGGCTCGATCTTTGAGGCTATTCCTGGGCTACTGTCGCGGAAAACTGGAAAACCAGTAATGCTGCGGATCACGCGTCAAGAAGAGAACTACATTGGCCGTGCTCGTCCAGGCTACCAAGCGCGAGTTAGAGCGGGTTTCCGTTCGGACGGCCGTTTGACTGCAGTAGACCTGTTCGTTGTGCAGGACAACGGCCCTTACAATCGCCAAGGTGATTTTCTCACTACCGGCCGAGTCGCATCACTGGCCTACCAGCCAGAGAACATGCGGTTCCGCGGTGTAAGTGTGATGACGAATACTCCGCCGCGGACCTCACAACGCGGACCTGGTGGCGTTCAGGCGATCGCCATGTTCGAGCCGGTCATGTCGAAGGCTGCGCGGCAACTCGGCATTGATCATGTCGAGTTCCACAGAATCAACGCACCAAGTGGCACAGCCGCATACGGACCAACAAATGACGAGGGTGTTCGTCGCCGTGTCACAAGCGCCAACGTGAGCGAGGCGCTTGACCTAGGCAGCAAGCTTTTCAACTGGGAAGAGCGAAAGCAGCGCAGCGGCCAACGTAACGGCACGAAGGTAACGGGGGTCGGTGTGTCCGTGAGTCCGTACGTAGGTGGTAGTCTCGGCTACGATGGTCTGCTTGTTATCAAGCCAGACGGCAAGATGTACATTCAGTCTGGCATTGGCAATCTGGGCACGCACTCCGTCTTCGACACAACCCGAGCGGCGTGCGAGGTGCTGGACTTTCCTTTTGAGGACACAACGGTCGCCTGGGGCGACACGAGCCGGCATCTCCCTTGGAGTGCTAGTCAGGGCGGTAGTCAAACTACCCACGCACATACCCGTGCGAACTGGGCCGCCGGCCTCGATGCTAAGCGCAAACTGCAAGAAATCGCAGCGCGTGATTTAGGGGGAGCGCCTGACGACTATGATGTCGGCGGCGGCCGCGTGTATCACCGTTCCAACCGCTCGCGGTTTCTCTCATTCGCACGGGCGGCTGAGCGTGCAATCCAAATAGGCGGCAAGTACGATGGTCACGAGTTGCCAGAAGACATCAATCCGTACACTGCAACGTCGGCCACGAATTTAGCCGGCGAAGGTCTGATGGGTGTGGCACGTGACAATTTCGGGCGTGACGGCGATACCTATACGTTCGTTATAGGCTTCGCGGAGGTCGAGGTGGACGTCGAAACGGGTCACGTTCGCGTTGTGGATTACGCATCAGCAGCCGACTGCGGCGTGATCCTGCATCCCCGCAGCCTAGGTGCCCAGATCAATGGTGGCTCCATCCAAGGTTTTGGGCACGCATTGAACCAACGGTGGGTATATGACCAGCACTGGGGACTACCGGTAGCGAAGCGGTTTTACTCAAGCAAGCCACCGACCATCCTAGATGTTCCGCTCCACATGAAGTGGGGAGCACTCGATCTTCCTGACCCGCAGACACCGGTCGGTGCGAAGGGCATCGGTGAGCCACCACAGGGTTCGGGTGCGGGCGCGGTGTTAAGCGCCGTCGCTGACGCGATCGGTGACGAGCATCTTCGCCGGACCCCGGTTACCCCGGATATGATCCTGAGCTCGCTCGAGGTGGGACCTGACGGTCAGCTCACCGCGCACATCGGTTAACCAACAGCGTGATGGTTCACAAAAGGGGGCGGCGAATGCCGCCCCTTTTTTTTGTGCTTCTCTCCCACGGACGATAAACTGAGCACAATGTCTCACGCTACTGTCGCTGTTCTCCGGACACAGCCATCAACCGTAATCAGCGACTACCATGAGTTGATGAATCTGGCCGGGTATCGTCAGGTGGTGGACCCTTCTGTCGATACGGCACTCAAAGTCAACATCTCCTGGCACTTCTTCTTTCCTGGTAGCTCGACTACGCCGTGGCAGCTTGACGGAGTGATCCGCGCGATGAAGCAGGATGGGTACGATCCCGCACTACTCCACGCCTGCCACAACCGGACAGTTGTCATCGACGCACATTTGGGCGAGCGTGAGAATAAACAACTGCCAGTGGTTGAGACACACGGCCTTCGCAATATCCATCTTTATGAAGGTGAGGACTGGGTACACATACGAGATGCCGTGGGCGATTTAGCCGACAAATTCTTGTGCCTGAATGACGTTTACCCGAAAGGTTTTCTCATTCCAAAACGCTTTATTGGTGAAAACATCATCCATTTGCCAACCATCAAGACACACGTTTTCACAACCACAACCGGTGCGATGAAAAATGCCTTTGGAGGACTTCTCAACGAACGCCGACACTGGACCCATCCGGTGATTCACGAGACGCTCGTCGACCTCCTACTGATTCAGCGCAAGATCCACCGGGGCGTGTTCGCGGTCATGGATGGCACGTTTGCTGGTGACGGCCCTGGGCCGAGGTGCATGACGCCGCACATTAAGAATGTTATCCTGGCCAGCAGTGATCAAGTGGCTATTGACGCCGTGGCGGCCAAGTTGATGGGCTTCGATCCATTATCAATTAAGTACATCCGGTTAGCACACGACGCGAAACTCGGATGTGGTGACCCACGTGACATCGCCATCGTTGGCGATAAAGCAGCCGGAGCCGAGCAATGGGGCTTTGTAGGACCGTTCCGCAAGATGACCTTTGCAGCCAAGATGCAACACAAGATCTACTGGGGACCACTGCGGCGACCACTTGAGTGGTCACTTAAGACCGTACTGGCACCGTGGGCTTACCTCGCTAGCGTCCTGTATCACGACAGCTTTTGGTATCCGACAAAAGGCCGTTCAGTCATGCGGGAAGTCTTAACCAGTAACTGGGGACAATTATTTCGTGGCTGGGAGTCGGCCATCGCAGACAAGAATGGTTACCGCGTGAACGATGTTGGCCCAGTAAAGATGCACCGAGCAGGATTCCGCGCACTCCTCACATCGTTTGGAATTCTCGGGACTTGCCTCAAAGAGGCGCCGGAGTTTTCTACCCGACGCCGCCGCGTGGCTAACCGGCCCTGATGGACAACAGGAAACTACACTCGGTAGGGAACGCGCCAGTCAAGCAGGAGTCACAGTCCATCGGTTTCTGATTTCAGAGCTTCCTGCCCTTTCACATAGAGATCGAACCACTCCAACCATCGTGTCCACAAATCTAGGTAGTTCTCCTTCGCACGGGGTCCGTGCGATTCGAACGGATAGATATAGAGAGCCGCCTTCTTCCCCAGACCGGTCAGTGCTTGCATCATTCGCTCAGACTGAATGAGGAAGGTTCCGGAGTTATTGTCCTGCTCCCCGTGGTACATAAGTAGTGGTGAATGAATCTGATCCGCGTAAAAGAATGGTGAGATCTCGAGGTAAGTTGTCGGGGCGTCCCAGATGGACCGTTGTTCGCCCTGGAAAGTCATCGGCGTCAATGTGCGATTGTAAGCACCATCACCGGCAATCCCAGCCTTAAAGAACGGCGTGTGCGCGAGTAGATTGGCTGTCGCGAACGCACCGTAGCTGTGCCCGCCGTGACCGATTCGATCGACGTCAACGTATCCCATCTCATCAACTTTTCTAATCGCCGCGTACATGGTTTCAGTCATGTCAGCGACGAAACGGTCATTAAACCGTCCGGCCTGACCGAGAATCGGGACGTCTGGATACACCACCGCATAACCCTGGGTCAGCCAAATATCCGACCAGCGAAGAAAACTGAGCGGTGAAAAAGCATTATGATTACGAGCCCGGATCGACGCCCGTTTATACTCCTCAGCTGACGCGTATTCTCGAGGATATGTCCAGAAAATTGCAGGAACTCGCTCACCAGATTGATAATCGGTCGGTAACGAAATCCGCGCCTGGACGGTAAGGCCATCCCGACGCGTGAATTCAAAATCGATCCGCTGAGCAGCTGTAATCTCGGGATACGGGTCAACATTTTGGGTTAAGTTCTCCCACGCACCGTCAGCACTCCACAGATAGCTGTCTGGTGCCATTGAACTCATTTCTCGACTCACGATCATCCGTGTTAGATCATCGTTAAGTGGAGTTAAGGGCCAATCGAACGTTTCGGCCGCTCCCTCAAACAGACGCGTGGTTGTACCATTTGCAATTTGGACCCGATCAACAAACGGCTGTGGCGTAAATTGTTCGCCATAACCGGAACCCCGAAGATACGTAGATTGACCGTTGCTCGACATCATGGCCATCGTGATGCCATTACCGTCTTGGCGCGTCAGCAGTTCACCCGGTAGTTCGAGAACATTATCCGGGTCATAACTCACCAGCACCTGTCCGGCAGCCGGCTCAACCGACATGTCGTATGCGAAAAGGGTTCGCTCGCCGTCCTCAGTGATTTCCGCAAAAAAATGATCGCCCACAGCATCAAAAAGAAGGTCGCTAAACCGACCTTCTGTCGACGTAAGCACCTTCGCCTCGGCAATAACAAACGGCGCTTCAACGCCCATCACGCGATCTTGCTGTTCAGTGTCTCCAGTGTCGTCACCTTCCTCAGCGGCCTTCGGCGTTCTGACAAGCCACGACAAGCCACGCCCGTCAGGCCGCCACATGACCTCTCGCGGCAGGTTCACCTCAGGCCGGTTGTCTCGCTCTGATGACTCGTGCAACGGTATCTGTCGAATTGTTGACACGACGTCACCATCAAGATTCAGCACGTTGAGATCACGCCCAAAACTCGTGTATCCGACAATGTACGAAAACGGCTCAATGAGCTGTTCAGTAAGGATGTGTCCGCCGTCCGGTGATAGGGCGATCGACAGATACATAGCTGGATCGCCAATCGGTTTCGGTGCTTGCCCAGACGAAAGACGTGCGAGCTGTGCAGTTGTGTAGTAGCGAAATAGGTCAGCGTCGTACTCAGACCGAAGTAGAAACGGTAGCGTTCGGGTCGGCGTTGCCTTCTCGCGTGTGCGACGTACAACGGGGCCGGTCGGCACCTGGTCGGCTTCGGGTTCTGAGCCTCGGCCGGCCGGCACGAGCAGCGCAAGTACCGAACCGTCTGGCATCCATTGAAGCATCCTCGACGGCACGCCCGCACCACCCCGAGCCGCCAGTGTCGCCATCACACGCGCATCGCTGAGCTGTTCAGCCGAACCAGTGCTGACGTCCGCCGTCCACACTTGAGTGCTTTCAGCTAAGTGCGCGAGAAATGCCAAACGGCTACCGTCTGGAGACCAGATAGCGTCACTAACGAAACTTCCTTCCGGAACATCGATCGACCATCGCCGGCGTTCCTCCAAAGCGTAGACGTCATAGCCACGAATGCCATAGGTCGCTAGCCGCCATTCCCGATCCACCTCTGGCATCAACTCCAGCATCCCAAGCCGCAGCGTCCGCCGTGCCATCAACTCGAGGCTCGACAATTCATCAGATAACGGAATCAAAAAATGTGAACCGTTCGGACTTATTCGGTCAAGCTCCGCTAAGTTCTTGTCCCGGTCGAACAACTCCTGCACAGCCACAGGCGGCAATAAATAATCATTGGACGGATCGACCTGAGCCCGTATCGGCGAGGAGTCCAGCACCACCGCTATCAGCAGGATTGACCCAACCACAAACGCAGAATTCCTAAACCATCGTCGTTGTGGTTCGATGTCTACCTTCATCTACCGCTCCTTCCGATTCCAGCCTTAGCTATGCCAGACACCTCGTACGGCCCAGTTTCTTCTAGGGCTGTCTCACGGTCGGATACTCAATACCGAGCTGCTCAAGATACGTGTCAAACCGGGCTGGGTCGAAGTAGTACTTTCGCATCTCCTCCCGGAACTCCCCCATGATCTCACGATTTAAGTGAGTCGCCGGCCGATCATCGGCGCTGATAAATGGAACGTACTCCTGGGTCTTGGTCTGAACATCACGATAGTACGTCCAGGCCGCCTCGACCTTCTCCGGTTGGAGGAGAAAATCCAGCGCGGTCATTGCCATAACTTTCGCACCCGAAGTTGAGCCTTTGTGGGCGATCGGCGTCGCCATTGCGACAGCACTCGACCAGTGATGGCCGCCACCTCCCGTCCGGAAGTTCGACGGGAATCTCAGCGTGACCGTCGGTACGTTCCACGAGATATCGCCAATATCATCCGAGCCGCCGCCGGTCCGGACGCCTTCGGGCGGCCCGCCCAACTCACCAAGTTCGGTCGTAAGTCCAGTCGGCTCGGCACCAAGCTCTTCCTGAAGAGCCCTAGCTAGGGTTTGGTCCGCTTCACTCCACTCGGGGAGCCCAACCATCTTGATATTCTCGTACATCGTCTCCGCAATCACCTTATTGAAATGCCGCGGCCAAGCCGACCCGAGGATCCGCCACTCCACTTCAGTATTAGTCATTTTGGCCGCTGCCTCCGCCGCCGTGTTGCCAATTTCGAAGAGGTCCTTGATGTGCTCGTAGTCGAGCTCGCGGAAGTAGTACCAAACTGAGGCGCGCGACGGCACAACGTTTGGCTGGTCGCCTCCATCTGTGATCACATAGTGCGTACGTTGCGATAGCCTAAGGTGTTCACGTCGGTAATTCATAGCCGCATTCATCAGTTCAACAGCATCGAGTGCGCTGCGACCCGACCATGGCCCTCCGGCAGAATGCGCTGACTCACCGTGGAATGTGTACTCTACCGACACGAGCCCATTACCGCTGCCCTCGCCCCAACTCACGCTCAGGTTGTTACTCACATGGGTGAAAATCATGATGTCAACATCCTGAAACAGTCCGCCACGAACAAAATAGGCCTTTGATCCCAACTGCTCCTCAGCAACACCTGGCCAGAGCATGATCGTTCCTGGAATCTTTTCGCGCTCCATGAGCTTCTTGAGAACGAGCGCCGCCGTCACGTTCACGGCTTGGCCAGAATTGTGCCCTTCGCCGTGGCCTGGGGCGCCTTCGATAATTGGGTCGTGGTAAGCCACGCCGGGTTTCTGCGACGCCTTGGGAATGCCGTCGATGTCACTCCCGAACGCGATAACCGGCTTGCCCGATCCCCAGGTCGCAATCCACGCCGTTGGCATCTCTGCGACTCCTTGCTCCACCAAAAAACCGTTGTCGCTCAGGATGCCAGTCACATAACTGGAGGTTTCGAACTCCTGAAAACCCAGCTCGCCGAAGCTAAAAATCTGGTCAACGGCCTGTTGTGTGAATTTTCGCAGGCTCTCGACCTCAGCTACAGCTTCCTGTTTCAGGTCGTTGAGCCGCTCGTCCTCCTGTCCATGGACAGAGAACGGGTTTGCAAATAGCACAAGTGTTAAAACTGCCAACCAACAACGACCGTGCATGAAGGGCCTCCTTCAATAGCCGCCTGACCGAGGTAGTTATGCTCCGAATAACACGAACCCGAAACGTGAGAGAATGAGAATCCCCGTCAGCCCGCTGAACACGGCCAGACTCAACCAGCTAAACATAACTTCGAATGTCGATGGATAGAAGTGTTTATCGGATTTAGGGATGATGGTCAGACAATAGTACAGATTCAAGAAGTAAATCACCGGTGCAACGAAGAGGGCAAGCGCCGAGGCGACTAGCACCAAGAAGACTGGGCTGGGTACTCCCGCAATGATCACCAACGACGTGACAAGGGAAAACAACATCGTCAGACGGTAGATGTTGTACTCGGAGTACCAGTGTCGGCGGTGGGCGTCGGTGAGATCCTCCCTTGCAACCCCCTGTAATGCCGCCGTCGATCGAAAGATATTTCGACAGCAGGCACCAACGATTCTCGGCCAACCATCAAAGTAGTTAAACGCGGTGGAGTAGGTCGCAGCAAACGCACCGAGAATAAAAACGATCATCATCTCCTGACCGATACTGTCAGTGAAGATTCTAGCAATCTCGCCAATGACGGCTCGGCCTGCTACCTCACTGGGATACATCCAGGTGGCGGCCAGTAAAAGAAAAATGGTGGCCAGCATGAATGACACTACGTGACCCAGCCTGAAATCCCATAAGCCGATCTGAAACCAACGGCGACAGTATTCAATACCGTGTGCCGGAATCTTCGATGTATCAACCGCCAGGTCAACTTTCGAGCTCGAGAACGGATCGAACACTGGCACTAGCCCGGCGCGCTCCAATTCCGGCCTGATGTGCCCCATACCGACCTTCTTCGCTTTACCCCACTCTGAAGCCTGGAGTGATACATCAATCCCGGTGGGCAGCAAACCAAGAAACGCAGCAATGACGAGCCACGACCCCGCGGGCGTTTCAAAGATAAAGAAATAGCTGAACGCATCTAAGCCAACTGGACGGATGAAGAACACCAAGAACGTGCAAACAATCAGCATCCCAGCCAGAATCTTGGTTGCGGTCTCAACTACTGCGTAATTGCCGTAGAGAATAATCGCCACCGCTGAGACGGCAAGCACGAAGCCATAGTGTGTCAGGGATAGCGGCAACCCAACAGTCGTCGTGAAAAGGAAATACGCGACTGCGGCTGCAGCAGCTAGGCGACCCGCTTGACCAATCGCCGACTGAATGATCGTGGTAATCATCACGTACCAGAGCGGCCACTTTTTCCAAGCTGTGCCATACGCTTCGATGAGGCTCTTACCAGTAGCATTTGTAAACCGGAAGGCCATCTCAAATCCGTAGTACTTGAAGATATAGGCGATAGGGATACACCACAGCAACGCAAACTCAAACCGGCCACCTGCGGCCGGCGCCGTCAGAAGATGGCTAGTCCCAACACCGGTCATCATCAGGATGAGTCCGGGACCAAAATGTCGCAACATTCCCCGCCAGGAGGTACTCGGCAGTGATAACTTGCCGACTACTTGTTCCAACCGTGCCGATTGCTCGTCAGTCATGTCTGAGGTTTCCCCCGCTCACGTTTCCTTGCGATTCTGGACAAACTGCCATCCGAAACGTCCCTTGATGCACAGATGCCCGTGGGTCACTGAATGGTCCATCGGCGACATAACCTTCACGATCTCATTGTTCTGCACGTGTAAATCAAGATTGCATCCCACACCACAGTAAGGACACACCGTACGGGTCACACTCTGCTTTGATTCGTCCCACTCTCCACTTTCCCGACGGTCATGCTCACTCTTGAACATAAGGGCGCCCGTTGGACATACGCCGATGCAGTTCCCACAATACACACAAGCCGAATCGTCTAACCGCCGATCGAATTCTGTTGAAATCCTAGCGTCAAAACCTCGGCCTGCTACCGCAATAGCAAACGTGTTCTGCGCATCTTCACCACAGGCTTCAACACACTTGTAGCATAGGATACATTTTGAATAATCACGTATGTACATCTCGTCGTGAATCTTGACCGGCTGTGTAACCGTTTCCGCTGTCGTTCCGTCCGGCGCGTGGTGATGGCCTGGGTTTCGACTATCGCGGTCGCTAACCGCTGCCGCCAACGGACCAAACTTCTCGGCATTCACCTCGTAGCCATCCATCCACCGCCGCACATCTTGACTTGCCAAGGACAGATCGACTGACGAAGCCAAGAGTTCAAGGACAAGTTTTCGGCTATGACGAACCCGTGGTGTATCGGTTCGCACGACAGCCCCTGGCTGCGCCGCACGCGAGCACGAGGGCACCAGCGTCCGGGAACCTTCAAGCTCAACGACACAGACACGACACGCGTTTACAGGAGTGAGGGTCTCGAGATAGCACAGCGTCGGCGTGTCAATACCCTTCGCGCGGCAGGCATCCAGGAGGGTCGCTCCCTCAGGCACACGCACCGTCTCACCATCCACGGTCACTTCGACCAAAGGCAACGTCCGTCCCGTCACTTGATCACTCATGCTTGGGTCCTCCGAACAATCCCAACGCCACCGCCGACTGCACTGCATTGGCTGCGGTATGCCCAAGACCGCAAATCGACGCGTCGCGCATCACCTGAGCCAGCTCGTCCAGTAACTCAGCCTCGGCCGACTGCTGAGCATCATCACGTGCTAGCCGCTGCAAAAGCTCTTCCTGACGTACCGTGCCAACTCGGCACGGAACACACTGCCCGCATGATTCATCCCGAAAGAAAGCCGCGATCCGTAATACGATACCGCGCATGTCAGCGTTTTCATCAAACGCCATCACGACGCCAGAACCCAGTGATGCGTTGATTGCCCGAGTCCCCTCAAACGTGAGCGGCGTGTCGAGGTGCTCTGGCAACACAAAGGAACCGGCAGCTCCTCCGAGCAACACGGTCTTGAGACGTTTACCACTGCTTATTCCACCAGACAGATCCAAGAGTTCACGTAACGTTGTACCGAACGGCACCTCATAGAGACCTGGCTGCTCCACAGCACCAGACACGCAAAAGAGCTTCGAACCGGTAGATTTTTCGGTACCGACACCGGCGAAGACCGACCCACCTTCAAGCAAAATGTCGAGAACGTTCGCCAGCGTCTCTACATTATTGATGACGGTCGGCTTGCCGAACAGACCGACCTCCACTGGAAACGGTGGTTTGTTCCTGGGCTCGCCGCGAAAACCTTCAATCGAACTGAACAGCGCCGTTTCCTCACCGCAGATATAGGCACCAGCACCACGACGAACGTCGATGTCGAAGCAAAACCCACTGCCCATCACATCGGAACCGAGGAGACCTGCCGAACGACACTCGTGGATCGCGTGCTCCAGTCGCGAGGTCGCAAGCGGATACTCACCCCGTATATAGAGGTATCCCAGTTCAGCGCCAACGGCAAAACCTGCGATTGTCATCGACTCGACGATGGCAAACGGGTCTTCCTCCATCAAGACGCGGTCCTTGAATGTCCCAGGTTCAGATTCATCGGCATTGCACACTAAGTAGTGTGGCTTGACCGGAGCCTTAGCCACGGCATCCCACTTGCGGCCAGTTGGAAACGCCGCACCGCCACGACCTTGTAGCTTTGCCCCCGATACTTCTGCAATCACCTGCGCCGGCCCGATTTCAATCGCTCGGCGAAGTGCTGCATATCCGTCGGCGGACTGATACGCAGCAAGACTCATCGGGTCACAAGAGTCAACACGCCGTAGTAAGCGCAAGGCTGGATCTCGCGGTCCGGTGGTTTGCGGCGTTGAGATGGAGGGAGGTGTCGGTACAGCGGCACCATTCAGCACCTCTTCAATATCTTCCACCTTCGCAGGCGCCACCGTACCGTCCGCCGCATCTCCAGCCAACTGAAACAGAACGGCCGGCGCACGTTCGCAAAGCCCGAGACAAGGGCTTCGATGCCAGGTCGCTTGCCCGTTTACCGATGGCGTTCCTGGGGAACCCAATTTATGCTCTAGGGTCGCGCACAACCCGTCTGCGCCACGTAACTTACAGGCGATATCGTCACACACGTGCGCAACACGTGGCGGCCTCTCACTGGTAGAAAGCAACGCATAAAAACTCGCAACACCGTAGGCTTCAGCAGGTGGGACCAGAAGTTGGCGACAGATCTCATTGAACGCACCCTGCGAGATCCAGCCAACCTTCTTCTGTACAGCGTGGAGTGCGGGCAGCAGTAGGTGTCGCCTGGCGCGCACCACTTGGAGGCCTTCCCCTGTAACCTGCTTCGGATCAGGGAAATCCAACCGATCCAACTTCAATAAGCGGACTTGCCCAGCGATCTCTGGTTCAAAAATGGTAGCGACCGCAGCGCGTTCTATTTCATTCGCCTCAGCAGGCAGTAGTTTCAGGTCCATTTACGCTCGCTCATCCTCCAATACCGACCGACGACTCAATTTTCTCAATACATATCGCCGTAGCCTTAAAATCGGCCGTTCCCGACTTCTTGTCCCAGGTCGGGTTGGTCAGTTTGTTGGTTTCAGCCTGATCGGGAAAATGGAAGGTGGTAAACGCTAAGCCGGGTCGCAGATCGTCCGTATAACGCACAGTCATGTCGATCGCGCCACGGCGTGAGCGGACCCGTACCTGCTCGTTGTCAGCGACCCCCCATCGGTGACCGTCAGACTCGCAGATGTCAAGGGTCTCTGGCCGCCTGAGCGGAGACCGAAAGCCACCGCTCTGCACTCCGGTGTTATATGAGTCCAGTCGTCGCCCGCTTGTTAGGCGGATCGGGTACTCGTCAGTCAATTCATCGGCTGGTGGCAAATGCTCAACGACACTGAAGGGTGCCAAGTCACCTTCTACGGGCCGCTTCCACAGTCGACCGTGTAAGTACGAACTCCCCTGACTATTCTCATCAGGACAAGGCCAACAGATGCCACCCAGCGCCTCGATCCGTGCGTAACTCATACCAGCATGCATCGGGGACAGACTCCTTACTTCGTTCCAGATTTCCTCAGCAGTTGGAGAGCCCCAGTCATGTCCTAGCCGTTTTGCAAGTTCACACAATATCTCGACGTCATCACGCGCCTCTCCTGGAGGGTCGAGTGCTTTTCGGACACGTTGTACCCGTCGCTCGCTGCTCGTAACGGTGCCCTCGGCTTCTGCCCAACCAGCAGCCGCTGGTAATACAACGTCCGCGAGTTCAGCAGTCTTGGTCAAGAAAATGTCCTGAACGACGAGGTGATCCAACCCCTTCAGCAGGTGAATCGCGTGGTCAACGTCTGCCTCAGATTGCGCTGGATTCTCACCAATCACGTAGAGACCACGCAGGTCGCTCCGTTCCATGGCTTCAAACATCAGCGTTAAATGCAAGCCGCTCTTCTCAGGAATGGTGCAGTTCCAAGCACGCTCAAACTTTTGACGTAGTGCGTCATCTTCCACATCCTGGAAGCCAGCTAACTTATTCGGAATTGCACCCATGTCACCACCACCCTGAACATTATTCTGGCCGCGCAGAGGATTGAGACCAGAACCAGAGTTTCCAACGTGGCCTGTTAGGAGCGACAGGTTAATCAGAGACAGCACATTGTCCACTGCGTTGTGATGCTCTGTGATCCCAAGTGTCCAGCAGAGCTGTGCCTTCTTGGCACCAGCGTAAGCGTGAGCCAGATCTTGGATCGAGGCTCCTGGCACACCAGTGATTCGTTCGGCGTGCTCGAGGGTATACGGTTCGACCGCCGCGCGGTACTCATCGAACCCGGTCGTCGAATGCTCGATAAAATCGCTGTGAACGAGTCCTTGGATGATAATTTCCCTCGCTACAGCGTTGGCTAGAGCAATGTCGGTGCCGACGTCTAGACCAAGCCAGACATCTGCCCACTTCGCCGAACTCGTTCGGCGCGGATCCACAACGTAGCAGCGGGCACCGTTCCGCACTGCCTTTAGTAGATGATGGAAGAAGATCGGGTGGGTATCGCGAGCATTCGACCCCCACAAGATGACTACGTCAGCTTCTTCCAAGGATTGGTAGGAACTCGTGCCGCCTCCCGCTCCGAAGACCGTCGCCAGACCGACGACGCTGGGAGCATGTCAAGTGCGGTTACAGCTGTCAATATTGTTACTGCCGATTACCGAGCGAGCGAATTTCTGCGCCATAAAATTCATCTCGTTCGTCGTCTTCGAGCAACTAAACATCCCGACCGAAGACCCACCGTGTTCATCAACGACCTTCTTAAGACCTAACGCCGCGCGGTCCAAGGCCTCATCCCAGCTTGCTGGTCGCAGCGAGCCGTTCTCTCGAATCAACGGGTGTGTCAATCGGGTTAAAGGTTTTCCCATCTCGTGTCCTCGCAGCTCTTAGAAGTGCGAAGTTTATCATGCCAAGTAGCAGCATCCACGATGGACTCAGTGATCGCGCCGAAATCAGACCGGTGGTCGTGCTAATTTGAGGGACCAAGCAAGACCATTCCGCACTTGACCACTGAATACGGGCCCCGACGGCCTCATCGATGAAATCGTCGTCCTTGAGATGCAATCGGGACAGCCCTGAAGTGGTGACCGACAATCATTCCGGCAATGCTTCGCTTTGGGGTTCTGGTAACCAGAAGCTGGCCGTAAATCCCAAGACGTAGACGAACAGGCCGACAATCGCGGAAGCATACGCTAGCTGTACCGTGGGGTTTTCTCCAGGCATGACATTCGTCAACTGCGTCGTCACCAGAGCGAACGACGTTCCGATCATTCGCCCGCCGATATTAGCTGCGAAACTCTCACCAGTGCCTCGAAGGTGCGTGGGATACACGCGCGGAAGATAGTTGCCCCAAAAACTAAACTGCGCAACGGTACACACACCGGCGACGAATAAGCCAAGCTGAAGCATTGGAAGGCTGGTGGTCGTAGCGAATAGGAATACTGGCGGCACAAGTAGCAGGCCCGGCACCTGGAACATTCGCAGTAATCGGCGCCTAGCAACAATCCGAACAGCAAAGAAAGCCAAGAGCAACCGGCCGACGAGCCCTCCCATCTCCTGAACGAATTGAACAGTGCCGACAATCTGTTCTTGTTGGACGCGTGCCAGCATCGCGATCTCCTCAAGACCTGGGACAATTCGCGGCGCCTGCTGTAACGCACCAAACGCCGCACCATAGGCACACGCAAACATTATCGCTGTCACGATGGTTGTCTGCCGATACGCCGGTTGGAACAGCTCGACGATGCTGGGCCGCTTTAATGTACCTGCCATTTTCATCTGGTACCACGTCGGCGACTCAGGTAAGAAAGGCCGGACCACAATGAGAGGTAAGGCTGGAATCACGCCAGACATCAAGGTGTAACGCCAAGCCTCATGACCACCTTGGACCTCCGGCAATGAGTCGCCATAGGTAACAGCAAGAAAATAAGCTCCACTGACAAGAAGACCGCCTATTGACGAAAAAGCCTGCGTGTAACCGAGTACTGCTTCACGCTGTTTCGGCTCAGGGAATAACTCGGCAAGCCACGCAACGGCCGCGACAAACTCCACAACAACGCCAGCAAAGGTCATGCAGCGAAAGACCAGCAACATTTCAATAGACGTAGCGAACCCCGAAGCTAGCGCAGAGCCCGCGTATAGGAGGATGCTCCAGACCAACACACGACGGCGTCCGAATAGATCCGTAAAATAACCTCCCAGTAAGCCGAACGTGCCGCCGACCACCGCTGGCACGAAGAAAAGCATGCCTACCCAGAGGTTGAAGGTGGGGGTGCCTGGCGCAGCACCAACTAATTCAAGCAGTGCTGGACGCACGATGAGCGGCAACATCAATAGTTCGTAAATGTCGAACGCGAAGCCAAGGGCAGCGACTCCGCAAATTGTCCATTGGATTGGAGATAGACGGCCGAAAGACTGTGGCATCAAGAACTCCAGAATCTGATGTGTTTAGACGCTCAGCGCAAGGAAATTCAGAAGCGTTACATTACAATGAACAGAGTTACGGTGCACCAGTCCAGCTGCACAGCGACCGTTTCGAAGGTAACGCATTAATCTCAAAAGGAGCAATCTCATGACTTGGCTGTTATTCGCACTGGGTGCTGCCCTCTCCTGGGGAGTGTACGGAGTTGCACTACACACTGGTCAAGTGCAGCTTGGAAACCCTCTACGAGCCCTGTTATGCGTAGGTATCGCTTATTTTCTTATTGGCGTCCTAGTCCCAACATTCGCACTCTCTTCCCAGGGAGAACTGACCAGTTTTTCGAGCACCGGCACCGCATGGGCCACCGGCGCTGGCGCGCTTGGCGCGATCGGTGCGGTGTGCATCATCTGGGCGTTCCGTAGCGGCGGCATTCCGCTCTACGTGATGCCACTGGTGTTCGGCGGCGCACCTCTGGTCAACGTAATCACGTCAATGGTAATTCATCCCCCGAAAACCGCTCCGCACCCATTAATTTACGTCGGCTTCGTGTTGGCCGCCGTCGGCGCCGGGATGGTACTCTACTTCAGGCCTCAGGCTTAGGCTAGTTCTCCAGACGTTCACCAACCGCATAGAGAAACGAGTCGGTCCTCAAGAAAAGTTGTCCTTCGGAAATCGCAACCGAACTCAGCGTGTATTCGTCCATCACATTCTCCGCGAGGATTCTAAACTCGGGACCTGCACTATAAACGGTCGTCGTGCCATCCTCATTCGTCACGTAGATCTTGTCGTCAGCCAGTACTGGCGAGGAACTGTAGGTGCCAGGGGTGATCCGCTGTGGTCCATAAATTGTCTCGCCTGTCTTCGCATCGAGACAGAATACAATTCCTCGGTCATTGACGATATAGAAGTAAGTGCCATCGGTGACCGGTGTCGGCACGTCCGGACCATTTTGAGTTGTCCAAATAAGATGTGAGGTCGTGATGTCTCCTCGACCACCTGCACGAAGTGCAAGCAATGGGCGCTCTCTGGTCGGCGCATAGATCACCCCGTCCATGACTACAGGCGACGCAACAATCCGATACGCGCCGTTATTCTCTGGATTTAACCCATCAGCACGCCACAGCTCAGCACCGGTTTCAGGATCGTGTCCAGTAACCACATCACCGCCCGTTATGACGATCTCGGTTGTGTCGTCGTACTGCAACAGCGCGGGAGTGATGTAGGCGTCCGGTGACTCACGGCGTGCGTTTGTAGGACGTTCGACCCGCCAGACAGTCTTACCAGTCGCCGTATCGACCCGAAGGATATAGGAAGGATCATCGGTCCGCATGCCGTGCAGTACCGGCACATAGAGGCCGTCCTCATACAGCAACGGCGACGAGGCGTAGCCCCAGTTGAGTCCGAACTGGCCGTAGTCTGTCTGAATGTTACGGGTCCATCCTTTGTTCCCGTCAAAATCGAACTGCGTGAGGATACCGGTTCCGGTCATCACCCAAACGTGTTTACCATCAGTCACTGGCGAAGGTGATGACATGTTCTGCTTGCGACGTTTGACATTGCCATCGCTTAATTGGCGCCGCCATACCGGCTGTCCTGTTTGGCGATCAACAGCCCAAAGAGAAATGTCCTCGCCGTCGGCGACGTTGAGAAAGATGTGCTCACCAGAAACGATGGGAGTGGCACCAGTCCAGGCCGGCATCGCGAGTTTCCAGGCGATGTTCTCACTATTCGTCCAGGTAACCGGTAAACCCGTCTCTTGACTAGTGCCATTGAGATGCGGCCCACGCCACTGCGGCCAATCCCTGGCTTTAACGGGAATGAAAAAAATGGAAACGGCCAAGATGATGAACAGCAGTTTTTTATGCATGGTTAATTTTATTATCGGTTCTGGTTTACTCCGCTTTAAGAGCAGCCAAAAGCGGCGACCTAGCCATTACTCGGGTCGCCGCAAGCGACGAAGTTGCCCCAGCGAGAGCCACCGTCACCAACAGCCAACCAATCAACGCGAATGGCAACTGTTGGCCTCGTTCATACCAAGCGGGCGCAATAGCAATCAGCGCAGAGCAAGCCCCGATCCCCAAGCCCAGCATTAACAATAGCAGATTCTCAACCAGTACCATGAGCATCAAATGCTGCCGGTCGTAGCCAATGACTCGAAGTAGTGCGAGTTCCCGTCGTCGCTCAAGCACGTTTCGAAGTAGCACAGCACCCAACCCGATCGTACCGAGCAGCAGCCCAAGTACGCCAAGCGTCTGAAACGTAACTAGGTAGGTATTCTCCACGCGATGGAACATTGCCAAGCGCTCGGCAGTCGGCACAACGTCAAAGCCAAAATCGGCAAGCCGGTCCTCAAGGGCAACCATTACCTGAGAAACTCGATCTTCAGGAACATCAATCATGAAGAAATTGAAGCCCTCCTGTTCGGGAAAGACTCGTCGAAACTGTGCTTCCGACACAACCAACTCGCTTTGCAATACGCTGTCGGCTAGTGCAGCAACGATCCGCAGCCGTACCTCCCGATCAGTATCACGGTTTAAGACGATCTCATCGCCGACCGCTAGGTGCAACACATAGGTCAGCGAGTTGGCGTCGGCAAGAGCTGGGACGACCCCATCGGGTAACTCACGTCTCAGGAGATGCCATGGGTTCTCCAGTTCAGCCGGTGTCCTCGCCAGCGTGGTACCAAAAGTGAACCGGTTGTCAGCAATAAAGCTATCAGAAACACCGATGACACGTGGATCGGCCGGCCGGTAGAGATTTAGGCAGCTAGCATCGTCACCAGCCCGCACTCGGAACCGTTCGAAATCAACGCCATCGAAAAGACTGCCCTCATATTCCGACAGCCCAAGCCGATTCCGACCAGCACGTTGGTCAAGATCATCTCCCACCGGAAACAATGAATCAGCTAGTAAGGTGAATCCTCCAGTGCCCGACGCACGGTCCCGTACATCGCCTTCGCTCCGGTGAAACGCGCCAACTGCTACGATCAAAAAAGCAGCCAGGGCAATGAGCGCGATGCAGAGTACGCTCCGACCTGGGCGGTAGCTGGAATTTCTCACGCCAAGTTGAACGAGCGGCCAAAGCCTTGGCTCAGTAATCGAGCCTGGGACCATTCGACGCAGCCAAGTCCAGGCAAAGCCCAGCAGCGCGCAGAGCAATAGGATGCCAGCACCGAAGAAACCAATAGTCGCGTTCAGTGCCCCTGTGCGCGACGCGATCACAAGTGTGAGACCACTCGCTACAAGCACCACCGGCCCAACCCAGCCCGAGATGTCCATCCAGACCGACATTGCACGCGTCTGCTTCATGCCGTCAGCAAGCTGTGGCAGCGCCCCACCAAGGAGACTACGCGGTGACACGGCTTTGAGCGACCACAGGCTGACGGCAATCGTTAGCAGTGCCGCAATAACACCGCCCGCTGCACCGGCACCCAGTGTCTCCGGAGTCAAGTGCAGACTCAGCAGTGTCGTGCCTACTGCGTCAACCCACCAGGTGCGTAGCCCGTAAATAATGACCTGAGCATACCCAACAGCGAAGACCATCCCAAACAACCCACCACCAACACCGAGAACGATAGCTTCACGCCAAAACAGCGACCGGATCGCCTGAAGAGGAAACCCGAACGCCTGAAGCATGCCGATTTCTTGCAATCGCTGCTCGATACCAAACTGGAAGAACAAGCTGACAAGTAGTAATGCAGATACAACGAGGAAAAAGCTAAAGTATGCGAAGTACTCCCCGAAGTCGGTCGCTCCAACCGATGCCCTGAGCGCGACCGCCCGGACTGGCTTCACACCAATACCGGCCGCAATTGGGTCAATGTTGGCGACCAAGGTTCGGCGGTAGGTAACGGCGGTTGACGTTAGATCTTCGACATTGTCAGTGAGCAACCGGATTGACGTGAGCTGCCCGTACCGGGACCGCCACAGGTTCTGGCCATCAGCCAACTCCACGAATCCCTTCGGCGTGGTCCGGTAACGGTCCCAGTACTCCTCATCACGCGAGTCAATAACACTGAGGTCAATTGGAAACGGTGGGTCCCAGTCGACCATGCTCTCCGCATCAGTCACCCCTTTGTAGATGGGGGCAAGTTCTCGATCGGCGGCGTCACCAGCGATCGACAACACTCCGTGAAGCTGAAAATCAGCCTGCCTCGTGACTAGGCTGCCAGTGTCTTCCCAGACGTAGTACTCAGCACTGATGATGTCTCCTTGACGCGCACCTAGGTCACGGACCGCCCATTCGTTGAGAAGGATTGGTGGATATTCGAGTTCTTCTGGCCAGAGTCCCGATCGACGTTGCGCACGGGATGACAAAGCCGAAAAGGATGAAAAGTCGACACCAGTGACCAGCGAATACGGTACGTCACGAGGTCCAAGGCTCAAACGATTGATGAGATACGTCAGAATCGGCTGTGGGCGAAGTCCCATCTCTCCAGCAGACGCCCACACCGCGTCGGCCACGGCAGCGCCAACCATTCCGGCGCCTGATTCAACTACTAGGGCACCACGTTCGGGTAGCTCCCTAACGGTTACGGAAAGATCGTCGAGCGTGGCCGTCCTGCGTAAGGCTGCCTCCACATTGGCAACCTGAACCGCTGGGGACCCCAGCGCGCCCACGCGCTTCGACAGTAAGACCGTGTTAACTTCACGGTTGATATCCAACAGTTCTTGCAAACGCGAGAGTGAAACGAAAACCGCGCGGGCGGGCCCCTGGAGCTGACGGAGTGAAAACTCGCCGAGCTCCGAGGGCGACAAGATTGACCCGACCGTTAGTCGGACGGTCCGACCGACATCATCGCGCCGGCCGTGCAACGAGCCGAGCGGCACCTCCGACGGGCGCGCCACTCGCACGAGCAGTGCCGTACCGATGTCCACTTTGAGTTCCCGCACCAGTGCTTCACCGAGAAACATTTCGTTTCGATCAGGAGCCGACTGTGTTGTGCGCTTATGAAATCTCCAGAACCGATCGTCGACTCCGTACACCTGTACGCCAGACACTCGCCGGCCGGTGGCTGGGTCGGTGACAAAACCATCGAGTGCAATAAGTGGCACCGCTGCATCGAACAGGTCAGACGTTGGTGGACCTGCCGCCAACTCAGCAGAGAGTGCATCGCGGAAGAATGTCGGTGACGTAATGACAGTGTCAGTCTGCCCGAGCCGACCGAGCGCGAGCGCGCGCAGAGAACTACGTACCGATTCCCCGACAAGCAATGCGCCCCCAAGGACCGCGACAGCAACCGCAACACCCGCAACGACCGTAAGGTTCACTCGCCAGTGGTAGGTTAGGCTGCGCTTGACCAAGCGTCCGAGGGTCACGTCGCGCTCCCACGGGGCAGAAGTTGTTGACCGCGCAGTTCGAGCTTTTGGGCGAACCGGTCGGCGATAGCCTGGTTGTGAGTCACCACAACCAATACGGTCTGCTGCTCACGATGCAATGTCAGGAGTAAGGATGCTACGGTGTCAGCAGACTCACGGTCGAGGTTACCCGTCGGCTCGTCGCAAAGTACGAGCGGTGGATGTCTGATGAGAGCCCTAGCCAGTGCGACGCGCTGCTTTTCACCACCAGACAACTCGGCGGGCCGGTAGTTAAGCCTTTCGCTGAGCCCCACCCGGTCGAGAAGGTCTCGGGCACGTGCGTGGCCATCTGGCAGAGGGTCCCCAACGAGGGTCGGTAATAGCACATTTTCAATGACGGTACATTGCGGTAGCAACAGGTGATCCTGAAAGACGAAACCGATCGCCCGATTCCGAAACTCCGCTAGAGCCCTCGGCGAGAGCGTAAATGGGTCGTCGCCATCAAGGAATACTTGTCCCGAGGTCGGCGGCTCGAGGGCGCCAAGGATGTAGAGGAGCGTGCTCTTACCACTCCCCGACGGACCCATGATCGACGCCGATTCCCCTCGCTGCATCGCGATACTAACGTTAGAGAGTACCGAAAGCTGCCCGCTAGGTGCCGGGTATGTTTTAGATAAGTTGGACACTTCGAGCAACGTTACAACCTCCCGTTTCAGGATACAGCAGCTGTTCCAGCTGTCGCGATCGTGTGCCCATACAGCTCAACTGCGCGGTCGGCCATCCGGGACACACTGTAATGTTTCCGTACACCATAGGCACCTTGCATGCGTAACTGCTCCATACGCTCAGGCTGACAATATAAGGCAGCTAATTTGTCAGCCAGAAGGTCTGAACGATTGGCCTCGAACGTGATACCCCCACCGGTACGCTCTAAAATTTCTGGAAAGGCTCCGTGTCCAGGCTGGACAACCGGCACGCCACCGGCCATCGCTTCTAGGACAGAAATCCCTTTGGGATCCGGGTAGGTACTAGGCACCGACAATACATCCAGGGTGCTTAGAAATTCAATCTTTTCGTCACGATTGAGCACACCGCGATAGGCGAACTCACGACCAAGCCCCCATTCCTCCAGATGCTGCTCGATCTCAATAAGATAACTCCGGTGCTGGGGTGCCAGATACCCCGCGACTTCAAGGCGGGCATCCGTCACACCGAGGTGTTCGCGCAACCTCCGATAGGCTTCCGCAAGCAAGTGAAGCCCTTTCTCAGGAGCAACGCGAGCGAGGTAACCGACTGTGAACGGCGCTGACCGGGTCGATGGCTTCGCATGGTGCTCGGGGTAACCTTCGAGATTCATGCCGAGCGGTAACACGTCAAAACGATCCTGAGGAACCGCAAGGTAATCAGACATAAAGTCGAGGTAGTATTCACTCACTGGAAAAAAACGGTCGACATCGTTCGTGCACCTACGGATGAGATCAAGTGCAGTGTCACGCTGGGCGGCCGGTAGCGCTTCGAGAAACAAGTCTTCCCCTTGCAACGTACAGCACACCGGACGTCCGAGTGCCGCGCGCAGCGGTGCGGCCAAGCCAATTAATAAAGAATTTGGAAGAACAACGAGATCTGGAAGCGGTTGCGTTCGTAGCCAAGCGATCAGTTTATGCAGCTCCTTACGCTGGTGACCATTTTCCCCTTGCAGCACCGAAATTGTCAGAGCGCCGAGCTGCGCTGGATTAACACTGACCGTGCGACCCGCGAACGCGCGAATCACCGACGGCGCGTCCCATAAACGATCGAGAAAGTGGGGGGTCTTACGGAAAAGCGGTAAAAGCTGCTGAAGGTAAACACTGATCCCGCCATAAAACACATGCCCATCACTGACGTTGCGTTCGTCAGTCAGCGTGGGAGTGTAAAGTGGCAGCAGAAGCACTTGATGACCACGCGCGATTAGTTCGGCGGCCAGGGCGTTGTCGCGAAGACAACTCCCGCAGTACATGTTGGCTGCCCCCGCCGTGATCGACAGGATTCGCACCGCGACTATGCCATCTGAAAGGCTCTCGCCCGGAACAGAAAATCGACGATGTTCCCTTCGTGGGGAGCGAGCCAGTTGATCTGGGTCGTTGGAATCGGTCCCAGGTTGAGACGATCAATATTGGTCGCCTCTAGTAAAGACTGACGGAAGGCCTCATCATACGTGATGCCGGTGGCAACGAGCGTCGTCCCAATTGATGAGGTCATCTTATCCTGAGGACATTCCACGACAGTGACGTAGGGAAACATGTACTCTTTGCCAGCTGCGGCCAGCTGCGGCGACTCACATCGGATCACGGTTGGTCGAAGATAACCGTAACGCTCCTGACTCGTTAGGCGACTGCCACCATGGTAGGGCGCAGTCGCATCCTCAACGCCATCTTGCTCAAGCGCACGGTCAATGTCGACGGAAATAGCCTCAGCCTGTCCCGATACTGTGAAAGCGGCGAGTTCGGCTTTGGGATCATCTGGCGGCAAGGGTTCGATCGGCCCAAGACGCTTGGCTAGTGCTTCGGCAATCTCCCGTGTATGGCGTGACGCCCAGATGCCAGAACAGTTGATACAGCTTCTCCCGCTATTGACCAACACACTCTGGACCATTAGATCAAGATATTGTTCCCAGTTGTCCACGATATCGTCGCCGAGCAGAATCTTGCTGAACCCAGGCCCATGTACCTGAACTGCCGGATTAGTTCGATAGTGATCAACGGTCGCGGTACCACCAAATATGAAACTGCGCGGACAGTGACTGAGGACAGCTGCGCCAACCTCAGCCTCACCAGGGTAGAGCGCAATTGCTTGTTTCGGGATGCCAGCCTGAAAGAACGCTTGCGACAGCCGCCACGGAGTCCAGGGTTCCTGAGGTCCGGGTTTAAGCACCAGCCCCACCTGGAGCGGCACCACTGGCAGCCAAAGACTGTGTACACCTGGCGAGTTCGACGGCAACACCATTCCAAGCACGGGCGCAGCCGCTTGATAACTACGTATCACCCCGCCCTCGTCACCGAATCCCCGCGTAAAAATGTCGAGGTCTAACTTGCGCGTCAGCGCAGCGAGAATCTGGTCGATCTGCGCCAGCACGCCGCCGAGCTTCTCCATGTTCATCCGACAAAGCTTCTCAGGTAGTCCGGTTGTCGCCGACTGTTGCCGCACAAAATCCTCAGGCGACTGTAGCGCGTCTCCGACTGGCAAGTCGGCCGACTGAAATAGCTCGCCGGCACGCTGCACCATACGGATAAGTTCCGCACACGGAATCTCTCGAAGCGCATCGCGTGCTTGCTTAGCTTTTCGCAGATCCCGGGCTACTAATCCGCCGTTGGCCTGACTCACTTCGGCCACGGGCTCACCAGTGACGAAGTGCGACATGGAATTCACCTCGAGACTTCGATATGGTTCGCCCCACCGAAGGATAGGAAAATGAATCACGTCAATACACTCCTACTGTCGTTGTTGACGACAGGCGGCTAAATGGTCGAACACCGCTTACGCCGTCCCATGCATAACGTTCGTCCGGGCGTTCGCGCTCACCCTCATCACGTTCAAGAAATCGAGGCAGGAAGAACTCCTTTGTGAGAGTCGTGATCATAACCCTCCCGGTTGCGCCATAATCAACAATCCGACCTGTATCGTCAGCATCAACCACCTGGATAACTGCCCTCGGCTGCGGGGCATAATACGTGATCTTGTAGTTATTTTCAGGGGTACTCGGTGCACTTGGGGCTAACCCCATCAAGGTATTACCGTAGGTTGGCGTCATGTAAACTCCATCGAGTAGTTCTTCATGCGCAAACCGGTTCCACTGCGGCGTGAACTCGGTTCCTCCAGAAAAAATGCCGGTGATCCCTACGTCTTTGAGGCTCGCCCCATCGGCCGCAAGACGCTCAGCCAAAGCTTCAAGCAACTTCGGGGTGGTAAATAGACACTTGATGTCGTGATTCGCACCGAGGATTGTTAGCGCCTGTTCGATCACATGCGCTTGATAAGCCTTCAGGTGTTCCATCCAGTTCTTATTGATTAGCTTGATCACCCACCGCGGATCGAGATCCACACAGAAGCAGATGCCACTCCGGTGTTGAGCGAGGTGTTCGACGGCCAATCGTAAGCGCCGTGGACCGCTCGGTCCGAGCATCAGCCAGTTTGAACCAATTGGAAAGTGAGCGGCCGGTAATGTCTTGGAAAATAGTTCATAGTCGATCCGAAAATCGTCGATGTTGATTCGACTCTTGGGCACACCGGTCGTGCCACCGGTCTCGAAAACATAAGTCGGCCGATCACCGTAAGCCTTTGGTAACCACCGGCGAACTGGACCGCCGCGGAGCCATTCGTCATCAAAGTGTCCGAACTTTTCAAGATCGGCAAAGCTGTTGACCTCACGCCGTGGGTCCCAGCTAGCGCGTTCAGCCCACTCTAGCCAGAAGGGACAGCCTGTAGACGAGTCGAAGTGCCACCCGACAACGTTTCGAACCCACTCATCAAGTTCCTCTTGCGCTTGGCGAACTACATTTACCATCGATTAATGCATCCTACACTAGTGTTGTTTGAAAACGAGGAAAACTCAGTGTTATAGACTAACCGCGAACGGTGGGCCGTTACGGGGGAGAACTATGAGCGGACGGGTCGAACGAATCTGGATCAAGCGCTCTAAACAGCACAACATGGATGAAATCGGTGAAGTGCGTGTCAAAGCCGGCAAGGGGATCGTGGGCAATGCAGACCAGGGTGGGTGGCGACAAATCACACTCATCACCCACGAACGTTGGGAAGAACTTATGCGCGAACTCGGGGTCTCGCTTGATCCCTCGAACCGACGTGCCAACTTGCTTTTGTCAGGCATCGAACTCGCTAACACCGGTGAGCGCGTACTCGAGGTTGGCGACACCCGTCTACGGGTGCGGGGAGAAACCCTCCCTTGCGACCTTATGGAGCAAGTGGTCCCCGGTTTGCGCGACGCCATGGCCCGAGGGTGGGGCGGGGGGGTGTTCGCAGAGGCTCTCATCGACGGCTCAATCTCAGTCGGCGACACGGCGCGTTGGAGTGACGAGAGCAACAGGTAGTGAGAACCTTAGCACAACTCACAGCGGCATTCCCGATTTGGGTGCTCGTCGCCAGTGCGATCGCACTCTACCATCCTCCGTCCTTTACCTGGTTCAGTGGAACTTCCATCACGGTTGGACTCGGCATCATTATGCTTAGCATGGGAATGACCTTAGATGTCGACGACTTCCGCCGAATCGCAAAGCATCGGCGTCTAGTCGTGCCCGGCGTGGTGCTTCAGTACACCGTCATGCCCCTCCTCGGGTGGAGTCTCGGTTATCTCTTCAACCTACCCACCGAATTCGCGGTTGGACTCGTACTGGTCGCGTCTTGTCCAGGTGGTACAGCATCGAACGTTATTTCGTTTCTCGCCAAAGCTGATGTGGCACTGTCTGTAACGATGACCACAGTATCAACGATGCTTGCTGTCGGTATGACCCCGATGCTTACTGCGCTCCTCGCAGGTAGTCGAGTGGACATACCTACCACTGACCTACTGCTGGACATCGTGCAGGTCGTGATCGTTCCAGTTGTCCTTGGAGTGAGCCTAAATCGTTACGCACCACAGGTTACACGGTCTATTTTACCGGTAGCGCCTTTCGTGGCAGTCATCACGATCACCGTCATCGTGGCTTCGATTATCGGCGCAGGCAAGCAGCAAGTGCTGACCGCTGGCCTCAGCTTGCTATTCGCCGTCTTCACCTTACACATTGGCGGGTTCGTGTTGGGCTACGCTGCCGGCCGACTGATTCTGGGGCAGGAGCGGGCCGCACGGACTGTGTCCATTGAGGTTGGTATGCAGAACTCAGGATTAGGCGTCGTGCTCGCCCGTCAGAATTTCGCAAGTCCGCTCGTTGCCATTCCGTGTGCGATTTCAGCAGTTGTTCACTCGCTCATTGGCAGCCTAGCTGCAGCTGTTTGGAGACGGAAGCCGTAGCGTTCGCACGAGTCACTACTTCCAAGTCACCTCCATTCCAAAGAAATGATCAAAGACCCTTCGGGTTGGGTTGTTACTCGAGTCATTTTCAGGGCTCCGAATGAAGAAATCAATCTGTTGAGTCGCCGGGTTGACCGCGCCGGCTGGCGAGCGCTTACCCACCAGTGGATAGTTCACCGCAAGCGTTTCACGGTCCCGCATTCCCTGCGTGACCATAAAATGGACTTGGTAGTCGTTGTAGAGGGTCTCTCCGTTCAGGGTTGCCCGACCGAATCCCCATCCGGCTAGAAAAATAAAGGTCTTCGGCCAAAGCGTGTCACCGCATCCGGAATCGCCATGCTCGTAGATAGATGCTGCGATGCCGCCATCCTGACAGGGACTGAATTCATTAAACCGATCAATTTCGAGAACTAGTTCCCCAGCCGGTAACTGTAGCCGAGCAATAAATGTGCCTGTATTCTCGATTTCGTCGACATCGATCTCAACTGTGCCGTCAACCGCGTGCACATCCGACCCATCGTTGTCGATATGGTCCCAACCTGGAGGGTCGTTAAGACGACCAACCTGATAGATTCGAGATGCTGATAGCACCCAGCGGCCATCGTATAGATCGTGTTGCTCAGGCGCATAGAAACTAACTTCGGCACCAGGCTGCTGCCGAGGCGTCGACTGTGCAGAGAAAAGCTGCTTCCCTACCATTGCTGTTACCAATATCGCAAAGAGCACTATTGGCATCCTGTGCGTCACCGTTGGAAGCATCTGTTGCCCCTTTCTTTAAGTGTGTCTCGCAATTCATCGATAATCGTAGCTCAGAGTGATCTCCGTCGTCTGCGCGGGCTCAATGCGTATCGACCGGTGCAACTGTCCCAGACGTTCGTGCCAAAACTCAAGGGTGTAATCACCAGGCGGTATGTTATTAATACGAAACGCGCCGTTAGCGTCGGTCACAGCATGAAACGGATGCGGGTCGATTCGAAGGAACGACTGCATCCAACCGTGCACGTCACACTTAACGACAACCATGCCTATCCCTTCGGCCACTCGCGAGACCCGCAGGCCAGCCGTTGGTAGCGCGAGGTTCGTCTCCATCGCACCGTAGAGATGAGTCGTATGCAACACCGGATCACTGTTAGTGACTTCAATCACCGTGCCGGCCATCACCACGCCCACGTGTGGCGTAAACCGGCAACCTCGGTTGTCGATGATGAGCGGTTCGTCGACTATCTGGGGAATACGAGCTTCCGGTACGTCTACTAGTGCAGCAATGACGTAACGAATGCCACGATCAGGCCCCACAATCAGATCTTGAAGTGTATGCTCCCGGCCACAGATTTCAGGGTCTGTGCTGTTTTCAATAATCGTCGGTGTGACAACACCTTGGCCACTTAACCGCACAACACCAGTCAAAAACCCCAGTCCTGCATCTTGGGCTCGTGGGAGTGAATCTTCAGGTCCGGAACACCCGAAGACCAAGCTCATGATAAGTGTGCCAATTACCCTAACTAGGCTCATATGCACCGTCACTGATGATACACGGCCGAACAGCTCTACCTTTTGCTAAGATGCACATCTCTAACCCGGCCGCTCTGCGGGGGACAAAATTCCGGGCAGAAACTTACCTGAGGAGGCACTGTGGACGCAGGCACTCTTGGCTGGCTCTCGGTCGTTCCACCGGTTCTCGCGATCAGCATGGCTATCGCTACTCGTCAGGTGACAGTCTCGTTAGTCGCTGGCATTTGGGTTGGCTGGCTGATACATGACGGCTGGAATCCGGTGAGTGGAACCGGTGCAGCCATAACAGCCATAATCAATGTGTTCGTCGACGCTGGCCAAACCCGTGTCATTGTGTTCACGTTGTTAATGGGTTCCCTGCTTATCCTCATGCAGCGAGGCGGGGGAATTGATGGATTCCTTGCCTGGATCAGCCGGTGGGCATGGTCACAAACCCGACGAGGCGCCCAGCTTATGGCCTCGTTCATAGGGCTCGGTGTGTTTATCGAATCGAACATCACCTGCCTGGTGGTCGGAACGGTTTCTCGCCCACTGTTCGATCGCTTAAAAATCTCTCGAGAAAAGCTCGCCTACATTTGCGACTCAACCTCCGCACCGGTCTGTATGTTGATCCCGTTCAACGGTTGGGGCGCTACAGTTCTTGGCCTGCTGGGCGCGCAAGCCGCACTTGGCAACCTCGGCGATGCTGGACCGCTCACTGTATTTATGGCTGCCGTACCACTTAACTTTTATTCGATTATAGCCGTCCTCCTAGTGTTCACTGTTGCTGTAAGTGGCTGGCATATTGGTCCGATGAAAGAGGCAGAGCGCCGTGCCGAGGTGGAAGGTAAGGTACTCCGCGACAATGCCCGTCCGGTTGTTGATGACCAAGTGATAATGACACCACGCAAACCGGAGGCGCCGCCCCGCCTAAGCAACATGCTCGTGCCGCTACTGCTCATGGTGCTCATGGTCATCAGTGGCATCGGCATCACCGGCTCAGCCGGCGTGCGGGCGATGGGCATCGAGAACCCTGGCTTGATGGACTACCTCAACCAGGCATCGGGCTCAACATCGGTGCTCTGGGCCGTACTTCTTGCGCTAGGTGCGATGGCGCTCATGAGTCTAACGCAGGGAATCTTCTCAGTACAGGAGTTTGTCGATTTGTCGTTCAAGGGAGCGGGTGGCATGCTGCCGCTGGCGGTACTTTTGGTGCTTGCTCTCGCCCTAGGTAGCACGTGTGCTGCGGTCGGCACCGGTCCGTTCCTAGCCGGACAGGTTCAGCCATTCTTAACCCCAGCTTTGGTGGCGCCCCTTGTGTTCTTGGTAAGCGCCTTTATCGCATTCGCGACAGGTTCGAGCTGGGGCACGTTTGCTATTATGTTGCCGTTGGCTCTGCCACTCGCCGCGTCATTCAACGCTGAAGCGACTGTGGTTTCTCTACCGCTTGTGGTGAGTGCTGTCCTCGGGGGTGGTGTCTTCGGCGATCACTGCTCACCGATCAGTGACACAAGCGTCATCTCATCGATGGCAGCAGCCAGCGACCACATCGACCACGTGCGGACACAGTTACCCTACGCTCTGGTTGCGGGAACCATCGCTTTCACACTGTATCTTGTGGTCGGAATCGTGGCGTGAGTTACACCTTAACCAGCTACTCGGTGCATTAGTACCGTCGCGTCATCAACTTGATCGGCCAACCCTTCAAGAGCTTCGGAAACACGCGTAACGAATGTGGCTACCTGGTTCCACTCCTCTTGCTCGATACTTTCGCGAATTCCTGGGAGAGTCTTCACTCCGTAGCCTGTATATAGACCAGGTGCGTAGATTAGATGCTTAAACCAGTCACGCTTAGGTAGCCCCACCCGAGAGGCTAGTGCTCGCTCAGACGTGAAGAGTAGCCGATTTAACTGAGCCAAATCGCCAATTCTGGCTCTAACCGCTGCGGAATCGGTCTCATCCAGCCTGCGGAGCGACAGCTCGTACGCTGAACCAGCTCTCTCAAGTCTGGCTAGCGCCTCACGAATGGGCTCAAAATCGAGGCTCGGCGGCTCATCAAACGATTGGTAAAGTATCTCTATCTCCTCCAGATAGGTTGCAATCGTGTTCGCGTAGTCGACGAAGTTAAATGGCAGCACCGTCGCGTCGGCAAGTCGCAGAATACTCGTTCCCACGGTTTGGGAAAGCGCGCGAACATGGGTAAAGTCTGTGTCCGAGAATCTTGTATACCAATCGAACGAGTCGTATTTCGAATGGTAGACGCCGCTACTTGAACTGTCACCGCCAAAGCCAAGATTCAAAGAGGCAACGGTCAAATGATCGAGAAACACCGTGTAATCCGAACCTGATCCGAGCGCACTAATGGAAAACCCCTTCGATGACTCAACAGCAGCTCGCGCCCCATCGTCTTGGGCAGCCTCCAGTCGATGCGCTAGGAGCTCCTCGCGTACTGACCCACCACCCCGCGGACCCGGAACGTCTCGTGCAACCTCGTTGATGAACTGCTGCAGCGAGTGCGACCCGCCAGCCGACAACCAGCCACGATTTGTACTATCGGTATTGATATAGGCAACGGCGTTTGCGCGCAGTTCTTCTGCGTGCTTTTCGCCCCATTCAGTGGAACCCAAGAGCCCCCATTCCTCGCCGTCCCACGCTGCAAGGATGATCGTCCGCTTCGGACGCCAACCCTGCCGGAGAAGTTCGGCGAGACCTCGTGCCGTTTCCATGAGCGCCACGTTGCCGCTGGTGGGATCGGCCGCACCGCTAACCCAAGCGTCGTGATGGTTACCGTGAAGAACCCACTGATCAGGGAAATCGGTGCCATCAATGCGTACTACCACGTTGTAGAGCGGCCGTGTCTGCCAATCGAATGACAGTTTCATGTGAACCCTGGCCGGGCCTGGACCGATCCGATAGGTAATAGGTAGGGCGCCACGCCAGTCCTCAGGGGCCACCGGTCCCTCCAGCGCGTCGAGTAGCGGCTGTGCGTCGGCGTGGGAGATTGGCAGTACAGGAATCTGCAGGATGGTTGCCGCGTCCGCCCGGTTCAGTCTCCGCGCACCCGGTTCACTACCCCACCCAGGCGTCAGAGGGTCCCCAGGATACACAGGCATATCCATCACGCTACCCCGCTGCGCGCCAAACGCTGGGCGAAAGGGGCCGTCAGGGTAAACTTCGCCTTGATAGTAGCCGTCTTCCTTTGGGTCGGAGTAGATAATGCACCCTACTGCGCCATGTTCCCAGGCAAGCTTCGGCTTAATGCCGCGCCAGCTCCGACCGTATTTCGCAATAACGATTTTGCCTGCCACATCGATACCAAGCTCTTCGAGTCGTTCGTAGTCCTCCGGGATACCGTAGTTAACGTAGACTAATTCTGCTGTCACGTCGCCGTCAGCCGAATAGGCGTTATAGCTCGGGAGCGCTTCTGCATCTCCAGAATCCTTGTCCTGTGCAATCTCTGGCTCCTCGAGACTCAAGCGAAAATGCGTTGGCTCAACTAACTCGACAATGCGTTCAATGGGCATTGGCATCAGCGCTTCGGTTTCTTCGATCCGTGCCTCGAGGCCCCAACTGCTGAACTGTTCCACCATGTAGTGCGCAATGCGGCGACTACCCGGGGAACCTGCGTGATGCGGCTCTTCAGTTATAAACCTCATATACTCACGTAAACGTTCAGGGTCGGGTACGGCCCTGAACACCTTTTCGCGTTCGCGCTGAGCCGATACTTCGTCAGGAAGAAAACCTCGCAGTGCGGTTTCCTGGGTGAGCACCGCTGAACCTGCCATGGCAACGATGAAGCACCCAACCAGCATGGCATGCCAGGCTAACGGGTGACGGTTCACTGGTCGGCGTTGCGTTCTGTGATACATCTCCGTCCTCTCATTTTTCCATTGATGTTACAAGAACCGTGAACCACACATCGACTGCCCAATGGCTGAAAGCTATAAAGGAATTTCGAGAATGATTCCCGCAACCTACAAGGCATCACATGACACAGCCCTACTCGTGGCCGCGCACGGGCTGTGGCTGATACGGCTCCCCGAGCGCCGTGCATTCCGCATCGTCTAACTGAATGTCAAGTGCTTCAACCGCTTGATCGAGTTGATCCATTTTAGATGCACCAATGATCGGCGCCGTTACACCAGGCTGCGCCAACAACCACGCTAGTGAAATCTGGGCCGCCGACACGCCGCGCGCTTTGGCCACTTCAACAACTCGGTCCACGACGTTGAAATCTGCATCCGTGTAGTAAAGGTTATGCGCAAACTTATCGTTCTTCGACCGTTTAGTCGTTCCCCAATCATTTCTGCGCCGATTTCCAGCCAGAAACCCTCTCGCCAGAGGACTCCAGGGAATTACACCGATCCCTTCCTCACGACAAAGCGGCATCATTTCCCGCTCTTCCTCACGATAGACAAGATTGTAGTGGTTTTGCATCGAAACAAACCGTGCCCAGCCACGCTGGTCTGATAGACAGAGCGCCTTCATGAATTGCCAAGCGTACATGCTCGAAGCACCGATATACCGGGCCTTGCCTGCCACTACAATATCGTTCAGCGCGCAGAGAGTCTCCTCTATCGGCGTGTCGGGATCCCACCGATGAATCTGAAATAGGTCAACGTAATCAACACCAAGTCGGCGCAGGGAAGCATCAATCGCACTGAAGAGATGCTTTCGCGATAGACCTCGATCGTTTGGTCCATCACCCATAGGATAAAACGCCTTGGTTGCAAGAACGACCTCGTCGCGCTGGGTAAGTTCCTTGAGCGCCCGGCCAACGATTTCCTCGGTTACACCGATAGAATACATGTCAGCCGTGTCGAAGAAATTGATGCCATGCTCAAGCGCCCGCTTAAAGAACGGACGACTTTCGTCCTCTGGTAGCACCCAATTCCGCCAGGCGGGGTCACCGTAAGTCATCGTCCCAAAGCAAATTCGGGACACCTTTAATCCGGTCGAACCGAGATTCACGTAATCCATGAGATTAACCGCTGGTCAATAATTCTCCGTAAGACCCAACAGACTATCACGGCCATAGAGGCCAGAAAGGCGTAGGCTATACCTAGAGCGTCTGGCCCAGATACTAGCCTGTGCCGACCTGGACAGCCTTACCAGCAGAATTGAAAGGAACCACCGTGATCATCAATGACGCACACTGCCATTTCTTCTCGGAGGGCTTCTTCAGTGCGCTCGCCAAAGAGCGGTTTGGCGGAAGCACGCCTGGCCCGGTCGAAACAATTACCAACTACCTCAAATGGGAGGCACCAGGCGATCGGGTGACGCTGGCTGACAGATGGGTGGCAGAGTTTGACAAGCACGGAGTGGGTCGTGCCGCCCTTATCGCTAGCGTGCCAGGCGATGAGGATTCAGTCGCCGCGGCTGTCGCGAAGTATCCGGAGCGGTTTATTGGCCTCTTCATGTTAAATCCGAAACAGGCCGATGCTGGTGACCGTTGTGTGCGTGCGCTCACCGAACTCGGGTTGCACGGCATTTGTCTCTTTCCAGCAATGCATCGATATTCGATCGATTCGCAGGAGGCCGACCGTGTGTTCGAACTTGCGGCCAAGCATGGCGCGAAGTCAGTGTTCGTCCATACCGGTGTTTTGTCAGTTGGCATTAGAAAGAAGCTTGGCCTTCCGAGTTATTTCGATATTCGTCTTGGCGATCCATTGGCTCTGGTGCCGATCGCGAGTGCCTACCCAAACCTAACGTTTGTAATCCCTCACTTTGCAGCCGGTTTCATGAGAGAAGGATTTATGGCAGCCGACCTTTGTTCAAACATCATTTTCGATACCTCAAGCTCCAACGGCTGGATTAAGTACGACCCAGGACTCACGCTCACCGATGTATTCCGGCAGGCCTTAAGTGTCGTGGGGCCTTCACGTATGATGTTTGGAACTGATTCGTCGTTCTTCCCTCGAGGGTGGCAGCAATCAATCTTTGAGCAGCAACGCGCCGTTCTACAAGAACTTCATGTCGAGGACGAAACACTACATGAGATTTTTGCTGGCACTTTCGAGCGAATCTATGGTTCATAGTGTTACCTGACGTTACAATTGGAGATGGTGTTAAATCGGCTGTTCGCTGCGTTCACGCTCTCCGTCATTGCATCGGTTCAATTTTCGTGCGGCGGAGCTTCCATAACTGATCTAGCCGATTCTGAGTCCAACGTAGGAAGTGCTGCTGGTCAACCAGCACGGGCGGCGATCGCGTTAGCGCCAGAATTGGAAGTGCTAGCTGTCTCAGCGTACACCATTGACGGCGTCAGCATCGAGTTGCTCAGTGTCTCGAGGACCGGAGTGGATGCAATCACCGTCCGGTGGCAATACCGAACTAGGGTTGTTGAAGGTGTTCACCTTGATCCTGACGACGACCCGTTAGACTTGGCGCGTGATGCCTACCTTTACGACCGTGTTCATCAGAAAAAGTATATGGTCATCAAAGACAACACGGGTCAACCGGTAACAAACATCCACTCAGACGATACGAGTTTAACCATTACACCGGAGTCTCCGCTCGTTGTATCGGCTAAGTTTCCTGCCCCACCTGACAACATCAAACGGATTTCCGTTTACCTACCTGGGGTCCGACCATTCGAGGACCTGGTTTTTAGCCAGTAATTTCAGAGAGTTCGCGTTCTGTACTTGGTACTAGAGCACTAGAACTTATGACCTCAACCCTTGAACTCCAGGGCGTTACCGTCAGACGGGACAACCGACTGATTCTCAACCGTATTGACTGGACCGTAGCACCTGACGAACGTTGGATCGTTCTCGGACCAAACGGCTCTGGCAAGACAACACTTTGCCAAGTGGCGTCCCTGTATCAGCACCCGATGAACGGCACGGTAAGAGTCCTGGGTGAGACGCTCGGTTGCACAGATGTCAGACAACTTCGGAAGCGGATTGGTTATATGAGCGTACAGTTGGCTGACATGCTGGGACCTGGACTGACCGCGACAGATGTTGTCGTCACCGCCAAACACGCGGCGCTCGCAACCTGTTGGCACGTCTATTCGCAGGACGACTACGCAAAAGCGAGACGGTTGCTTAATCGGTTCAACTGCGAAGACTTGGCAGATCGTCGGTTCATTACACTGGCATCCGGCGAACAAAAAAAAGTTGAAATCGCAAGGGCCCTCATGGCGGATCCTGGTTTACTGGTGCTGGACGAACCAGCTGCCGGTCTCGACTTGGGCGGACGAGAGATGCTGGTCGCAACGCTGGCCTCACTCGCTAAGGACCGTGAGACGCCACCCATTATCTTGGTTACGCACCATATTAACGAGATCCCTCCTGGTTTCACCCACGTGTTGCTACTCGCCGGCGGCCAGAAGCTAGCAGCCGGTCGGCTCACCGAAACGTTGAACGATGCTGCGTTGTCTCGGTGCTTTGGACTTGAGCTTCGTGTTGAGATGCGTGGGGATCGGTGGCACATATGGACCGGGTGAGCGTGATAGCAAACGCCTAATACCTACTCGAAACCCTCTCGAGTCACGAATGCTTCTGACCCTCAGTCAGTAGCGCTAGGGCCTCGTCACACGACGAAATCTCCGTCGTTTCCATAGCTCTCGCTAGCAATCCTGTCAGGTTGGCGACAGCAAAACTAAGGCCTTTCAGATTGCGCGAGGGCGACACACCGGGAATCGGCCTCGGTAACCCCGAAGCGGCGAATACCACCGCGCCGGACTGCCTCGTCCACCGGTACTGATCACGAGGACAGTTCCAATCCAAGGCAACCGGTACGACACCCGGCAAGTTACCAGGTAACCATTGCGTGTGTTCATCAGCGGCCGGTGCGACGACTAATGTGCCACTCATAGCCGCTCGCTCCACGGCTGTGCGGAGTTGATTTTCGTGTTCCGTATTCACCATTCCGAGACTAAGGTTAATCAGCCGGATGCGTGCCCCGACGGCCCAGTCGACCGCTGCTACCAGAGCCTCACCACTCGTCGAGAGCTCCTGGTCGAAAACCTTAACCGCGTAGAGAACACTCCTCGGAGCTTTCTCCCTAATGGCTGCCGCGACAGCAGTACCGTGCCCAAGGCGATCAACGAAGTCTTCATGCTCAGCACCGTCGATGGCGATCCCTACACCCCCGGCGACACTGCCAACGTGAGGATGGTTGGGGTGCACGCCACTATCCACGACAGCTACGGATACGCTAGTGAGACCACGCATCACGATTCTGGAGCATTCGTGGTAGAGCTCGTATCAAACAAGCGAACAAACGGGCCGGCGCGAGCCATTAATTCCGATGGTGCGCCTTGCTCAACCACATTTGCGCCATCAAGTACAACCACTCGGTCCGCCTGCCGTGCAAGCTCGAGCCGATGAGACACGACGACGGTCGTACGACCCCTCATTAGTGCCTCGTAACCGGTCATCACCTGCTTCGTCATCGATGGATCAAGCGATGCAGTCGGTTCATCCAGAACCAACACGGCGGGCGCGGCGAGAAATGCCCTGGCAATCGCAATACGTTGCCGTTCGCCAGCTGATAACGCTCTTCCCCCCTCTCCTACTTGGGTAGCATAACCCTCTGGTAAGTCGGCGATAAAAGCCTCTAATCCTGCTGCACGGACCGCCACCGCAAGATCCTCGTCAGTCGCCTCCGGACTTGCGTATCGGAGGTTCTCGAGCAGCGACGCATGAAAGAGAAACGGCTCTTGATCGACGAGGGCGATATGTCGTCGGATTTCGCGAAGTGGGACTTCCCTGAGATCCCGACCGTCTAGCAACACCCGTCCCTGATCCGGATCAATTAGCCGCAGCAACAACTCCGTCAACGTCGACTTCCCGCTACCGCTAGGGCCTACGACCGCCAGCACCTCACCAGGAGCAACCTCAATCGAAACATCATCGAGCAACGGTGCACCGCGACCAAACGAGACGGTTACGTGTTCAATCGTCACGCGACCGTCTACTCGGTTCAGCCCAGCACTCTCGGGAGCATCAATGACGTCGACGTTGGCATCTAGAAGCTCTTGGACACGTCCCAGCGAAACTTTTGCTGTAGCTAGACTTGCATAGAGACCCATCAATGCCTGGACAGGCGGAAGAACTCGCATCTGGTAGGCCATGAACGCCACCAACGTCCCCATTGTGATCGTGCCATCTATAACCCGACTGCCGCCATAAAGAAAGATGATCGCCGTGCTACCAGAAAGGATTAACCCGGGTAGCCCGCCCGATAAGTAGGTAACCCATTGCATCGACATCAGGGCTTCCACAAACGCATCGTTACGTTGTCGAAAGCGATCGGCTTCGCGGACTTGGGCATTCGACGTTACGACCAGCTTCATGCCCTGGATCGTCTCTATCAAGAAGCTTCCGATATCCGCACTGCGCTCACGGACAGTTCGCACCCGACCTTCCAGGCGCCGCCGGTAGCGGACAAGTGCCCAGAGGCTTGGCGGCAAGAACAATACACTCAACAAGAAAAGTCGTAGGTCCAACCAGACCAACATACCGAGCGAGCCGACGAGAAAGATGACATTGCCAAGAGTGGCAAGTACTACCTCCGAGGCGACCCGCTGAATCTCGCTAATGTCATTGTTAATGCGCGACATGATGTCGCCAAGGCGGGTGCTCGCAAAGAATCTCGGCGATAGACGCTGTAGGTGTCGATACAGCTCTAAGCGCATATCAAATAAAATGTCCGCCGAAACACGTGTGTACCGTAGCCCGCTCACGACGTTTAACGCAAAACTTGCAACCGTAATCAACGCGAACGTGAGCACAATCCGGCGAAGTGCATTGCCATCGCCACCGAGCAACGCACCATCAATCAAACTTCGTGATAAGTAAGGTACGTAGAGTGCAAGGCCTGTGCTCAACAAGCTAAGCACAAAGACCAGCAGTAGCCGGCGCCAATACGGCACCACGTAGGCAAGCGCGCGTCGAAACTGGGGTTCTAACAAGGAAAGCGTCCGACGTCAGGCATTTGACGTCAGTCTGGCGGCAGTACAATCAGACTGGTCGTGGAATCAGCTTCAAGGTCAATCGTTCGCAAGTATCGGAATGTACTAGCCTCGTGAATATCGATCGTCTGGCCAGCTTGCCACACATACAACAGCTGACCATTTGAACTTGGTGTCAATTGCATTCTCGGTCGACCACGGTCAAAGATTTGTCGCGGACCGAGACGGCGATTCTCCAGATCAAACGCCCAGAGCTCATAATGCCCAATTGGGGCCTCTTTGACGAAACCGAACGCCTTTGTGCCGTCCGCCGTCATACTGAAACTGACTCTTGCTGCTGGCCCAAGCATGTAAAAATAGTCAACTTCTTTCTCATTGAGATCGACACGAGCCACGCCCATCTGCCGCCCATCCCGCCTAGGCGAGCGCACCGTGAAAAGACCAGTGTAGATCCCAAACTGTTGATTAAGGCCTCCACTGAAACCGAAGTTCAACGAACCGAGTCCTGATTCAAACGGTTCCGACAGGTCCCATCGGTCAACTTCGGTGAAATTAGCCGTTTCATAGATTACGACTTGGTCAGCAAAAAAATACAGAAGTGCACCGTCTGGCGAGATCAGCATATTCAGCTGCTGTCGCTCGTGGTCATCAGGAAAGGGAATCGTTCGAATGACCTCGTGAGTTGACAGGTCGTACTGCAACAGTTCATTTGGACCAATCTCAAACCGGTCGACGAGCTTTGTTAATTTGCGCGTCAGAAGAATAACGTATCGTTCCTGCGGATCCACAACGAAGCCTTCAATCCGGGCCCTCGTGTTTCCTCCACTCAGTGAAAACGTGTCTAGCGTTGAGCGGGACGCGATATCTATGATCTCGAAATGCTCCGCCGTCATGTCATTCAAGTAAAAATGCTCGCGGTTCGTCGAGAGCGTTAGGCTCCTCGGAATCCCTGATGTAACCTGGATCGCGTCGACAACCTGCTCGGTCGCCTCGTCGATGACATAGATCTCATGCGCATATCCGCCAAGGAACAGCGTGCCCTCGCCGCCCCTTAGGGTCGCACCTTCGTTGTCCTGAGCGTGCAATGGCACACTAACCAAGACCAATACCAACCACGCCAGGTGAAACAGGTTCATCATCGCACTCACCGTAGGTCGAAAGTCACGGGAAAATAAGGTCGATCTTCCGCCAGTCTTTCTGAGCCGAAGAACAAGTTGCCGTCCAGTCAGGTGCATGATTCAGTTGGTCAGGCACCTGCGCCGGCCAGAAACACCCGAGATGACAGTCGAACAAATCCCGCTCGACCGGAGAACAGAGCCCTGCGGTGCCACCTTCGATGTCAACCTCCCAGCCCGGGAAGAAGACGAACGAACACCCCAGAGGAACTTGCGCATCTGTTTGTTGCAACGCTACGACATCGCCTCCGGGCTTGGTCTGACCTTCAAGATGCTGCTGGACCCGGTCGGCCTTCTGATTAATTGGTTTGAGATGCTTCATTAGTCACTCGTCCTTCAAAACGCGCAAAATACGCAGGATTACGCTCAGCGAGTTCGCCGTAGATACGAAGACATATGTCAGTCCACTCACGGATCCAGTCACAGTAGTGCAGATTCGGCCCTTCGGTCGTTCCATACCGGGTATGGGCCTCATGATAACAACCACCGGCACACAGCGGCCTCGCCCAGCACGTTCGACAATCAGTCTTGTTCTCAACGTGATGGCGGTCCAGAAAGTCACTTTGTCGTTCCCGATCAATGCCTTCGCCCACCGTCCCCAAGGAGTGATCGTCTGACCCGGCGAACCGGTGACACAACGCCACCTGTCCGTCCGTAGCAACACCCATTAACCCGAGGCCGGCCCCGCACGGATACGCTTTACTTGCACCCTTGTGAATCTCCTCCAAGGTGTCCTTCACGTTTGCAAACCCGTGATGCCGATTTTCCACTGCGTACTCAAGAAATTCATGAGCGAGACCCCGAAACTGCCCAAGCATTTTGTCAAATCCGCCATCCTCAATTGCGTATTGCTGACCCGGAGACGTCGTCACGGGAGCAAAGCCTACTTCCCGAAAGCCAATTTCCTCAGTCAAATGCTTGAAGATCCGCTGTACATCCAGCGTTTGCGAAGTGAGTGTCACACGGGCACCGATCGGCTTCGCGCGATGGCGGCGCAGCAACTCCTTAATTTTTGGCATTGCCACGTCATAACTGCCGGCACCGTTATGAAACACACGGAACTTATCCTGCAGGTCCTGCGGGCCGTCGATTGAAATTGTGACAGCAACATCGTTCTCAATCAGAAAATCAATGATTTCAGGACTCAGCAGAGTTGCGTTCGTCGTCAGATTAAACTCAACTCGTTTACCAACTTCGCTTGCGCGCTGCCGAGCATAGGGAATTGCTATCTTTAGTACGGGAAAATTCAGGAGCGTCTCGCCGCCGAACAGGGTCATGTGCACGACTTTATTCGGCCCCGCCTCGCGAAACATAAAATCCACGCTCTGTTTAGCAGTCTCCTCAGACATGAACTTCGGCTGTTTTCCATTCGTTGTGTCAACGATCTTATCTTCCCCGTATTCATAGCAATACGTGCAGGCGAGATTGCACTGGTTGGTGACGTTCATCACCATCGTTGTCAATGGAAAAGGCTCAAGCGGAATTACCTTAGGAACTGGTTTTGGAGCCTCGTTCACAGGCACAACGGCCTGCACGCGAAGAAGTTCATCCATCCCTTCGTCAAGTTCGGCCGCAGACAAGCGCGTCCCCAGCATCCCTTGAATATCCTCGCGTGTACGCGACCCACCATCTAGCAGTTTAAGAATTGCCTGGCTCGCGTCATCAAGTGCAAAAATTGCCGCACTCTGGAGATAGAGAAAGGGTTTTCCAGACGCTTCGAACTGATGCAAATGTGAGGCACGGAAATGTGTCATCATTTAGCGACCAACCTCCCAAGAATCGAACCGCATATAAACCGGCACAGTCACTACCAAGTGCCCACGCGCTTTAAGTGACGTATCGGCACCCGCAGGTGTATACGTGGCGACAACCCAAACGTCCCCGATGTTGTTCCGGTTACCCACTCGGTCGGGGTTCGGGCCGTCCACCGCCGGGGTGAAGACCCCATTCTGGCCCAGTGAACCGACATATTTAAGGTCCTCGTCACCGTAGGTCGCGGCGTACTCTTCTAGACTCCAATTAGGCGCGACCACGCCAAGATTTAAGTCGTCATCCGTGTTCGGCGTATCGTCAGGGCCATCGTGCCACGCCACAGTGTCAAACTGTTCATATTGCTTCGGCACGATAACACCGCCTACTCGGGCCATGCCGCGTAAGGGCTCAACCGTGATCCGGTCCATCTGGTCATACACCGCTATCCCACGCTCCAACATTCCCCGGCCTACGAAAACGTCTCGGTCACCAACGCTCGCGTCGTCCTCCACCGAAATTCGCACCGAGGCCACACTAGGCATGACACTAACGACCTCCAGCAACTTGACCCCCGCACCAAGATTGATGTCCTCTGGCGCTAACTCTTCGGGAAGGTTTGCACCGTAGATACTTACCTCTTGACCACTGGTCGACGTACGCACCGCCCGAGGATAGACACCAGAAACACTCGGCCCTTCGTCGACACGTGTGAGCGTCACGTCGAGGCCAATCTCATCCCACGCACCTCGAAACCATCGTCCAGACATCGAAGTCCAGTCCCGCTCGACAAACATCACCTGGCGCCAAGTAGCAGCATCGGCTTCAGACGACCCTCGCCACTGATACCCCGTGTAGACGATGGACTGACCCGTGTGAGTCACGGACCGTCCATCACGAGCGTAAATCAACGTCGTGTCAGTGGTGAACTCAGCACTGCCACTCGACCCGGCGCTGATCGTCATCCTCCCGAATACGGGACCGCTGCCGGGATGGTTCCCTGACACCATCCAAGACCCTTCAAGCTGCGGCGCGCGGAGATTCGCCGACCACGCGGCCCACGCGGACGAATGCAACGGAAACACTTCGGCCAGATGATCAATCGCCCGATTCATCGGATGTCGCCGCTCGGGCGTCTCATCCGGAGCTGGAGAGTCACGCCGCATCATCCCGCCTTCTCGAAAGCCTTGCCGGTCAACAATGGGGTAATACCCTCGGTGCATTGCCACCACCAGTGCCCACTCTTCCTTGGTGCGGCGCTGATTAAGTATCCGCCCCATTGAGTGACAGGCACTACAGGTAAGCTCGGTGTCCCGGTCGGCCTCGTATTCATACTCTATGAGCCGGCGTTCGACTTCAAACGCCCCGCCTCGTGCTTCTTCCGGCGCGAGACCTAGGTTACTCGAAAGGTACTGAACGATTTCCCGTGCCTCATCCGGGTCGAGAATCATGTCGTTGAGGCTAACCATACGCTTGATCGTCCGCTGCCACCCTTCCGGAGTCGTCCGTCGGTATGAAATTCGAGACAAAATTCCCGGCTCGTCGGTTACATGACAGACACCACACGCCTCAATAACAGTTTGATTGTCTATTGAAATTCCATCGGCGCCTTCCGGGTCAGACTGACCAAACGCCAAAGAAACAGGTATCCAAAACGCAATAATCAAGGCCGAAAAAATACGCATAATCATCACTTCGACAAGCTAAGAATGACAGAAAAGGACCAGTATTTGTAACATAAGCACCGCACCAGCACAATTGGAGGAATTAGACCTCTTTACCAAAGCCATTGGTAAGTGCCCCAGTCGCGAGCAGAAGCGACAAGGCTCCGAGAAAATCAGGCAGAATCACTGGGGAATAATGTTGATTGTAGGCCTCGAATAGGTCAGGGACGTGCCGGTGGTGGCCCGCTATTCGAACTAACGCTGGCAAATCAACATTCCTGACGAACCTCACCGCCACTCGACCGATAATAGGGGTCTCAAGCCCAAGGCGCTCCTCGAGCACAACCTCCCGCCCGGCAATACCAGGCCAACGCTCAATCTCGAGACCATCTCCAGGAGTCAAAGCGATCTCAGCGCTGTCTTTCAACTCGGCAAACGCCGCCTGCACCTCTGGATCACGGCGCACAGAATCCATGTCGATGGCCGTCTGAGAATTATGATCCAGATCGTAATTGAGCTCAGATCGTCCGGTCCAGAACGGATGGTCATGCATAGTCGCTCCATCGCGAAAGTAAGCTGCGGTTTGCTTAGCGTAGGTCGAAAATATCTCCATCTCACGTGCGGTATAAAAGTTGCGAGCCGCCTCACCCATACCAGGTCTCACTAGGCAGGTATTAGCCACGATGGCTGCCATCCAAGCTGAGGAAATAGCCTTCTTCACGCCAAACGACGACAACGGGTCGATGAATGAGGCAGCGTCGCCAACTAGTAAGAACGTGGAACCGGCGCAACGACTGGAAGAATATACCGACGCGTCACAGGCCCAGGGTGCTTCAGAAAGCTGCGCATCATGTGTGAGGCCAGCAATCTCACGGGTCTTGGCGAGTTCCCGGCGATAGGTTGCCGCAATTTGCCCAGCTTTGTCTAAGTCGGTTTCACGCGGATCGACCATCACAGTTACATAGCGCCGCGACGTGCTGACCGGAACCGACCAGGCCCATCCATCATGGTAAGCCTCCACCAACGTGTGACTCGGCTCGGCCAGGGACCACCCCTCTGGTCGCTCCCACACCCCGGCTATGGCTAATGTCAACGGCATCGTGCCCTGACGTCGGAAGCCCCGCCTAGCAATGATTCCGGATCGGCCAGAGCAATCGAGCACAACACGGGCCTCTACTGCGACGGTGGTGCGGTGGTCACTATCGGTCGCAACATGCACGGTTGCGGTGTCGTCAGTATCAAACTCAACTCGCTTCACCGTGCTCTCCATAACAGTGGCATTCGCGGCTTCAGCTTGGTCCCGAAGCAAGTGATCGAATTTTCGCCGGACAACCTGGTAGCCGCGTTCGTCGTCCGCGAAGTGCTCCGACCGCATCTGGTCGTTACCCCACCAAAATGTATTACCCGTCGAACGATAGAACCCTGCTTCGTCGATAGCCTCCAAGACACCAATCGCCCGAAAAAGCTTTCGGCAACTAGGTGGCAATGATTCAGCGAGCGTTGGCGTCGGTGACTGGCTCTTCGTTAAGAGCAGCACTTCGTGGCCCCACGCCGCCAAAATACGTGCGGCTGAGGCACCGGCAGGACCGCCACCAATAACGATGATGTCTGAAGTCGAGGGTAGGTGAATACGTGACATCTCTAGTTCCGAGGCATCCCAGTGGATAGTGTTAAGCAAGAAAACTGAAAAGGGGATTATACGCTGGCACGACGAGACAATAGGATTGATCGAGTGACAGACACTAATGGATCGATGACAATTGGTTGGCTGGAGCGCATCAAATGCAACTCGCCATTATCTCGGATATTCATGACAGGGGCGATCATCTCGCCGTCATCCTCAGCCAAGTAACGGATGCCGATGCACTCATCTTCTGTGGTGATCTGTGTTCGCCTTTCATTATCGTACAACTTGGCGAGGGATTCACTAAACCGATCCATGTGGTCTTCGGCAACAACGATGGCGACCTCTTTAGGATTACGCAGCAGGCAAGCCGATTTTCCCACATGACACTGCACGGCGAGTTTGCTGAACTCACTTGTGATGGCAAGCGTATCGCCGTGAACCACTTTCCTGAGATAGCTAGAGCATTAGCCGCATCCAATCGCTACGACCTCGTCTGCTATGGTCACGACCACAAGCATTTGATCGAGAAGAATGGTGATACGTTGATAGTGAATCCTGGAGAGGTCTATGGCGGACTGACAGGAGTAGCCAGCTACGCCGTGTACGACACAGTGAGCGGCGTGGCCGAACGACGCGACATCGGCTGACCATAAAGCATTTCCCGCAAGTGAGTGCACTGCTGTAGGACACCTTGGGCTAGACAGGCGTTATTGATGGTATATGGAACGAATATTTTCGAGATAAGGAAATAGAAATCATGCGACAGTTCATTGCAACGGCTTGCGTCAGCTTCATCTGTACCGCATCCCTCACAGCCCAGGACATCACCAAGTACGTGCGTTATGCCCACGAAGGAGCCGAATCCTACGGGGTACTTAAGGACGGAGAAATTCACGAGTTGCGCGGCGACATCTTTGAAACAGTGGAATTCACCGGCCAGACTGTGGCGCTAGACGACGCAAGACTGCTCATTCCCGTTCAACCATCTAAAGTCATTGCGGTCGGCTTCAACTACCGGAGTCATCTTGGCGAGCGTGAACCGACGTTATATCCCGGACTGTTTGCCAAGTACCCAACGTCACTGATTGCTACGGGCGAAGAGATCGTCTTCCCCCCTGGAGCCAGAAACGTGCACTACGAAGGGGAGATGGTGCTCGTGATTGGCCGACGTGCAAAACACGTGTCCCGGGAAGAAGCACTGGACTATGTTTTCGGTGTGACGGCTGGAAACGATGTTAGTGAAAGGGATTGGCAGGCTAACGATCTGCAATGGTTTCGAGCAAAGGGTTCCGATACCTTTGGTCCCCTTGGGCCAGTCCTCGTACGCGGTTTGAACCCAGACGATCTGTTACTCCAGACTAGGTTGAACGGCGAGGTCCGTCAGTCACAGCGGACAAGTGACCTCTTTTTTGATTCATCGGAGATTATCAGTTACGTCAGTCAATTCGTCACGCTAGAGCCTGGAGACGTCATCTACACGGGAACGCCTGGAGAGACTCGAGATATGCAATCAGGCGACGTCGTCGAAGTAGAACTGGAAGGAGTCGGCATCCTGCGCAACATTATCAACAACGCCGACGCTCGATAGCCATAACCCTGCTGCCCGCCGGCGCTGCCGTTCGTCATAACCGGCCTGATAATCGACCGGGCTATCCCAAGGCCTACGAACTGGTTCCAAGTTGGAACTGTTAGGGGCCGGTAGACAGTTGAACACCTGGTCAGTCGCTATCCAGGTACTGGTTGATGCCCTCTTGCCAATCGTCGCGCCGTTCGGTGAAAAAGTCCCACACGACGCAATCCTCAACCACCCATGCCTCGTGCTCGACGTTCGCGGGAATCACGAGCATTTCTCCCGCTTTAAGCAACACGTCTTGGCCGTCAACGTTGAGACGTATAGCGCCCTTAATGATGCACGTGAACTGCTCAGCCGAATGCCGGTGTTTCGCAACGTGGGTACTACTGGCGAGGGTCAACTGGGCAAAGGTGCCCTGATCTCCCCACAAAACGCGCCGTTGAACGGAATTGGAGATACGCTCGACTGAAATGTCTTCCCAAGTCACCGGTTTCATAACTGTTCTTCCTCTGTTTCAGGTACAAAGTGCTTGTAAGTGATCGCTGATTAGGAGGTTAGGACGATCTTACCAATGTGCGCACTAGTCTCCATTAGTTGGTGCGCCTCGCTGGCTTCTTTCAGAGCAAACGTCACATAAATAACTGGCTGCACCTGACCCTTCTCGATGAGAGGCCACACATTCTGATGTAGAGCCTGTGCAATCGCGACTTTCTCAGCGGTGGGACGGGGCCTTAGCGTGGATCCTGTCAGCACTAGTCGCTTCTGCATAATCGGAATCCAGTTAATTGTTGTTTTCGGCCCGCCAAGAATCGCGATCTGCACCAAACGACCACTTGGGGCTAACACGCGAATGTTGCGCGGTGTGTAGTCACCGCCAACCATATCCAGTACGACATCGACGCCGTTGCCACTAGTTACCGTGTTAATTACTTCGACAAAATCCTCATCACGATAGTTAATAGCCTGTTCTGCGCCCAAGCGCTTACAGGCGGCGCACTTGTCGGCCGTACCAGCCGTGGCAAACACCCGAGCGCCAAACGCCGACGCTAGCTGAATTGCAGCCGTCCCAATACCACTGGACCCGCCGTGTACAAGGACACTCTCTCCAGGTTTCAGCTGCCCACGGTCGAAGACATTAGTCCAGACCGTGAAGTAGGTCTCGGGCAACGCAGCAGCGGAAATGAAATCAAGACCGGCGGGAATCGGCAACGCGACCGATGCCTCTGCGACGCAGTACTCCGCATAACCGCCCCCGGATACAAGGGCACATACCTTGTCACCAACGTGCCAGTTGTTCACATCGGATCCGCACCCAGCTACAGTTCCTGCGACTTCCAATCCCGGCAGGTCTGACGCTCCAGGCGGTGGCGGGTACTTCCCCTGCCGCTGCATAATATCCGGACGATTTACACCGGCCGCCGTCACGGCAATTAAGATTTCACTGCGGCCTGGTATTGGTTTCGGCCGATCGACTGCAGTGAGAACTTCTGGTCCACCCGGTCTGGATATCTCGATTGCCAGCATAGAAGGGAGTCCACTATACCTGAGTGGTGACCACAGGGATCCACCGGCACTGGATAAATCTACCGGGGGCGGTTGTGGGCTTACCGTGGGTGGTAATTAGACACTGGTAACACCCCGTGGGAACCGTTACTCTCATTACCTGGTTAACAACAAACAGGATCGCAACTGAGTATTTTGCGTCGGACTAAGACTGAAGGAGGGTGCGACATGAATGCAGGAACACGAATGCGAGACGCTTCTCTAGTGGCCTTTCTGTGGTTGATGCTCATAGGCCCTGCGTATGGGCAACAAGGAGGCCTAAAAATCTATATCTCAGCTGATATGGAGGGTGTCACTGGAGCAGTCAGCAGTGAGCAGCTGGGACCGAGCGGATTTGAATATCAACGTTTTAGAAAATTCCTCACTGAGGAAGTCATCGCGGCCATCGAAGGTGCTCGGGAAGCCGGCGCCGACCAAATCTTGGTAAGTGACTCCCATGGTAACGGACAGAATCTGCTAATTGACGAACTTCCTGAAGATGTCCAGATCGTTCGGTCTTTTCCTCGTCCCCTCGGCATGATGCAGGGAATTGACGAGACGTTCGATGGCGTCATCTTCATCGGCTACCATTCGAGCACAACTAACCCGAACGGTGTCCGCGCCCACACTACTTCGAGTGCCAGACTTGCAGCGGTACACGTCAACGGCGTCGAGATGACCGAGGGTAGTTTCAACGCGAGCATCGCTGGTCACTTCGGCGTACCGGTCATTATGGTCTCCGGTGATGACGCGGCTGTGGAGGAGGTACGATCTGTAATCGGTGACATCGAGGGAGCTGTCGTGAAATGGTCCTACGGTTTTCATTCGGCTCGCACACTCCACCCTTCAGCCGGACGGGCATTGATCCGGGAGAAGGCTCGTAATGCCGTCAGCCGTATCGTGGAGTTCTCACCATACAACCCATCAACACCCATCGAGTTCGACGTAACGTTTAAGAACTACCGTCCGTCGCAGCTTCTAGCCTACTTACCAGAAGTTGAACGTGTCGATTCGCACCGTATTCGATTCATTGGTGATGACATGGTAGAGGTCTCCAAATTTTTCACCTTTATGATGAACTACGATTCGTCGTTAACACCGTAACGTTTGTGAACGCGCGATCCTCGCATCGATAGACGCAGCTAGAAGACTGCAGCCACCGTTTCCAGGGAGAGGGGTGAGGCAGAGTGAACTGCACTAAAGACAGGAGACGTGGCTGAAC
>Ga0315336_1001272_pt1 | contig 51915 bp, 43 predicted proteins | sample ASW5metaG_FD_204512 | JGI IMG/M metagenome (GOLD analysis project Ga0315336, IMG submission 204512) | Ammonia-oxidizing marine archaeal communities from Monterey Bay, California, United States - ASW #5 | ecosystem: Environmental > Aquatic > Marine > Intertidal zone | place: USA: California...
CAAGACGACCATCGATCCCCTGCTCCACGATCGCTTGCTCAGTCATTTGAGATCGAACGTTCGAAACTTCTTGCCCGAGACCGCCAACGGCTATTTGCAGACCGAAGACAAGCGCTCCTACCCCGCGCTCCTTTTCCACCATGAGCAGTTCAATCAGCACCTCATCGGCGACTTACAGCAGGCCCATGAGGAATGGAGCGGCATGCCGCTTAGAAAGGCGGCCTGTTACGGTGTCCGGGTGTACCAGCCCGGGAGCTACCTGTTCAGCCATATCGACACCATCCACACACATGTCGTGAGCTCGACGATTTGCATCGACCAGCGGCTCAACAGTGCTTGGCCGCTTTACATTGAGGATTTGGATGGACAACCCCATGAAGTGGTGATGGAGCCGGGGGAAATGGTCTTTTACGAGAGCGCGCGGCTGCGGCATGGGCGCCCCTACGCGCTCAATGGCGAGTATTGCGCCAACATCTTCGTTCACTACACGCCGTTGGATTGGGAACTGCTCCAACCACCCTCCGATCAGACTCATTCCTGACAGACACCCCGGAATGAAGTCGCTTATTCACACAGTCTATCAGAGGGGCTCTGCGGGGCTGAGCAACCTCATAATGTCGCTCGAACTGGGCGTCGTACTGTCGGTGCTTACAGACCGGGTTCTGGTCTTGAAAGGCAATCATTCGCCGCGCGCGAATGTGGTCCGCTATGATGGCTTCGTCAGCAACGCCCATCCCAGCCGCATTACCGACCTGATCGACCTCGGCGTACCTTGGATCGACGCCGAGCAGATAAATCTGGCTTCATTGGCGCCCTACGAGCTGTGCGACCGGCCGGCATGGGACTGGGTTTTTTACTACCCTGCCAAACTCTCGACGGAGACGGACGACTATCGATCCTTTGCGCGGGGACGAACCGAGTTCGTTACGGCCGGCGAAGATATCAGCAACGTGCCCGCCCTATCGTTTTCGGGGGGCTCCCACGGTGAAACGCTGTGCTTCTACTCGTATTTCTTCTATCTCGATCCCGCAGCCCAACTCCAAGCCTGCGAGGCTTTACGGCGCGTCAGGCCTAAGCCCGAACTGGACGAGCTGGCGAAGCGCGTCGCGCGGGACCTGGGGTCCTTCAACGCGGCCCACATCAGGCGGGGCGACTTCAAGAGTACGATCGGTGTCACGACGTTGGAGCGCGCGGCGGCCGAGGCCATCGAAGCACTTGATTGGAATTTCAGCAGGGACGACCGGCTGGTGGTCTTGACAGACGAAGCCGGCGATCCCTTCTTCGATGAGATCAAGGCGGCCTATCCGGATCACGTCTTTCTGGATCACCACATTCTTGAAAACTACAGCTCCGATTTTCTGGAGTTGCCGGCGCGGGACAGCATTGCGCTCGCCTATCTGTCGCAGCTCATCGCGGCGGAATCGCGCGACTTTATCGGCAGCATGACCAGCACCTTTACGTCAATTATTCAACGGATGCGCGGCAACCTGGGTAAAGACGAGCCGTTCAAGTTTCTCTGGAACGAGCTCCCCGAACCTGGCGACAAACTTGAGCGGGGACGGCACTCCAAAAGCGACTGCATCCGCCTCGAGAAGGGCATCATGGTCGAGGAGGGCGACGGTCCCTATAGCTGGAACCGCGTGAATCAGCGGCTAAATCCCGGATGGATGCGGGAGTGGCCGGAGAGCTTCCTGATCGAAGAGACCATGGTTGAGCGGGCCCGCAACCGCGAAATCGCCGGACAGACACAGAGCAATTCCGAAGCGGTCTACGTCGCTCCGAGCCAAGATCAGGCCATATCCACAGCGATCGCCTTTCTGGATGGCGCCGTCGCTGTCAGCAGCAACGATAAGAATATTGCCCAGGAAATGCGCCGGCTGTTCGAGTTGATGATCGCGCCCGGCGCAACACCCGCCTTTGCGGATATCCGGATCGAGAAGGCCGGCGAAGAGGCCAAGCTGACGGTAGACGGCAAAGCCGTCTCCAATGGCAGCGCCGGCTCCAAGCTTCTTCGCGGCGTCTACCGCGAAATCGTGTGCCGCTTCATCGATCAGCATCCCGAATTCGTCTGGCTTCACGCGGGGTGCGCTTCGTCGGACACGGGCGCGGTGGTCTTGCCCGGCCCATGGGGACACGGCAAAAGCTCGTTGGTCTTGAAGCTTTATGATCGCGGCTGGTCATATTTGTCGGACGACATCACCCCGGTAGACACGGAAAAAGGCGAGGTCCTGCCTTTCCCCGGAACGCCACATGTCCGTCCAGACGCCAAACGCGAACTGCCGCGCGAGCGACTGGGAGACATGTCTAAATCAGCGGTATCCCTCGACGGGAGCCGCGTATCGGACGGCCCCCAGCCACTCTCGATGATTGTATTTCCGCAATTTGAGAAAGGCGCGCCGGCCGAATTGTCACCCTTATCGCCCGCCCAAGCGGTCGCAGAACTGCTCGAGAATTGCTTGAGCTTCACTAAGAATGACGACGCGGCAATTCAGCGTCTTTGCGCCCTGGTGGAGCGGCTTCCGCTTTGGCGACTGCGCTTTGGAGACGCGGCCGCAGCGGCGGACGTGTTGGTCGAAGCCTATGGCGGCGGCGTTGCGGATGGGCCGGACACCCAAATACAGGCGAGCGAGGCTGAGATGGACGCACCTCCCGATATCCGGCTTGTGGACGTAGAGGTAACCTTGGAGGGCGGCATGCGCTATGCCTCCCAGCTTCCCTCCGATTCACCCATCTTGCATGATCTTTATAGCGGGCTCGCCAGCGCCAATCAGCCGGACTCGAACGCACAAGGCACGCTGATTCAATTGCCGTTGGAAGGCGGGCAAGCAGCATGTTCCTTCATGTCGACGTCGGTGGTCTCGCTGCTGACGAAGCCGGCGGTTCTCGTCCAACCGGCCGAAATCTACGAGGCCGAAGCCGTTCCCGAAACGGATCAGGCCTCTCCGCGCTTCGTGCGCATAGATGGATTCCTGACGCCCGATGAGAATAAGCAGTTGCTGGATTACGCACTGGCCAGTGAGACCGACTTCGAGAGCAGCACGGTTTCAACCGGGATCGAGGATTATCGAAAATCCAGAGTTCTGTTCTCCATCACCGAGTCGAAGTGGAGCGAGATTTTCATGGCGCGCCTGAAACTGCATGTGCCCCATATCGCCGCAGCGCTTGTCCCGCCCGACTTCAGGCTAGGGAAAACCGAGATCCAGCTAACCGCAAGCAATGACGGAGACTATTTCAAAGCCCATTCCGATAGTGGTGACAAAGGAGAGGCTACAGCGGGCCGGGAAATCACATATGTCTATTACCTGCATCGGACGCCGAGGCCCTATTCGGGCGGCAACCTACTGCTCTACCACAATCAACCTTGGCAATCCGCCTTCGAGCCCGGTGTTGCGGTTACGACCGTGGCGCCGGAAAACAACTGCCTGATCGCTTTCCCGAGCAATCGTACCCATGAAGTCGATGTCGTGCGCTCCCCGTCGGGCGAGTTCGCCGACAGCCGGTTCACGGTGAATGGCTGGCTTCGCCGCGAGGCATCTTAAACCGGCTGTGGTTGCATTGCGCAGGCGGATAGATTGAATTAACAGCTCCCGCAAGTCCAATGGACAATTCGCAGCCTAAGATCTTCATTTCGATCGCATCCTATTGCGATCCGGAGCTGGTGCGCACGCTAGATGATTGTCTGGCAAAGGCGCGTTATCCCGAGAATCTTTCGTTCGGCATTTGCTGGCAATATGACGAGCGTCAAGCAATCGATCTCACCCGGTTCAAGGCCGACAAGCGATTCCGCTTCTGGGAATGTCCTCATCAGGAAAGTCAGGGCGGCTGCTGGGCGCGCCACATCGCGCAGGATCTTTGGGATGGCGAGCCCTATACGCTTCAAATCGATTCGCATATGGCATTCGAGCCAGGCTGGGACGCCAATTTGCTTCGCATGATGCGGACATTGCCCGCCGACAAACCGCTGATCACGATGAATGCGCCGTTATTCTGGATCGATGCGGAGGACCGTATTCACAAGCAATTGTGGGCCGGCATTCGAACCACTCGTCTCGCGGACTGGAACGAGCACCTGGGATGGAGCATCTGGTTTAGCTGGGGAGAGCGAAATAGGCAGACTCCCGGCCGAAGCCGTTTCCTTTCCGGAAATTTCGTCTTTACCCTTGGCGAGTGGGTCGACGAGGTTCGCATCGACCCGGAGCATTATTATTGGGGCGAAGAGTTCGCACTCAGCGTCCGCTCTTACACCCATGGCTACGACCTGTTCCTGCCAGACGAGGTCGTGGCCTGGCATATGGAACATCGGGACGGACCCCCGAGACGCCATTGGGAACATGGTGACGTGGTAGTTCGGGAAAAGAACCGTATCGCCTTCGAGCACCTACGGAAGCTAGCCTATAGCGACGATCCCGATGAGCAAAAGAGCTTGGGACGCTATGGACTGGGGGGCAAACGCCGCCGAGAGGAATATGAGCGCTATGCCGGCCTCGATTTGAAAAACAAGCAAGCGCATCCGGATGCCTTTTCCGGCCGCAATCCTAATCCCGTCACCATAAAGACTGCCGATGACTGGGATGCGTGCATAACTTTTGAGAGATATACTGAGATCCTGCAAAGCAGGGATGCCGATAGGGCGGTTCTCGCCTAGATCAGATCAGCTATCGTCGAAGCAGCAACCGGGCCCATGTTTTATACGGTATTTTCCACCAACAATACGCCCTACATGCAGTGGCAGTCGGAGCTGCTGGAACATTCCTGGAAGCGTGTGGAGCAGGAAGGCGTTCTAGTTCGGTTGGTTGCGACCGACGAGCCGGCCAACATGCCGGTTCACAAACATGCCCAATGTTTTGCGACGCCGTCCTGGGACCACGATCCCGAAACGGGAGATTTCTACCCGATTCTCAACAAGCCGGCCTCGCTTCTGGAATGGGTATTCCGCGAGCAGCCTGAAGGAACGGTCCTTTTGCTCGATCCCGATTGCGCGTTTCGCGAGCCGGTTACACGGCGCGCGGCGCCCGGATTTCCAGCGGCCCAGGCCTGGATTAAGAGTGCAAAACGCCGGCCCAGCGCGAAGTGCCCATTTGGGCTTGGCAAGGGTTTTGCCTTTCTGAACGACCATTGTGCGCGGACGGATCTCGGCACCGAGCCCGTCATGTTCCCGATGCTCATTCACACCAGCGATTTGAGGATGATCTGCGCCCGCTGGCTGGAGCTTTGCCGCATCGTCCGCCGCGAATACAGGGATCCCGACGGGAAACCGAAATGGGAATCCGACATGTTCGCCTATACTGCCGCATGCGCGGAATATGGTTTGGATCACGATCCTATTTCGCTCGGCATATGTACCAACTGGGAGCCCAAAGACGCCCCCGCTGCGCCCATCATTCACTACTGCGCGCCAGTTCAGGACAAGAATGGCGAGAGGATATTCTTCAAGCAGACCTACTCGCCATGGGCATCAGTCGAGTCCGACGTGGAGCCCGAGCATGATCACGGACGCGACCTGATTAGGCTGATCAACGACCATGCGGACGCCATCAACGGGATCGTTCGGCCGGTCGCCGCCGATCGCAGTCCCAAATGGCATAACAGCGTCATGGAGGGTCGGGTGATCGACGAGATCATGCTGGAAATTCCCGCCGACAATGAACGGATCTGGCTTAACGCATCGGGCAAAGCCATCTGGGAGCTGTGCGATGGCTCTCGTACGGTCGATGAAATCGGGTCAGAGCTCAGCAAACGCTTCGCTTCTAATGGGCGCGATTTGACCGCCGACGTGGTGTCAACGGTCAGTCAGCTTCGCGCAGCAGGATTTCTCAACATTCGCTAACAACGCCGCTTTCGCACCCGCTGTTACCGCCCACCCTGCCAGAAGATCGCAAGGTGGCGCTGCCACCAATCGCGACGGCGCATATTCCGGCCGAGCCGGGCGCGCAGTTCCGTGTCCGCAAGTTCCCGCCTCAAGAGCAGCAAGACCCGGACGAAACGGTCACTGATCCGTTGCAGCACCGGGTGGTCCACCATGAACCGCGCGCGCCGCAATAGAGCCCGCTGCCAAGTATTCGGCCTGACACCGGTCTCCGGTGTCTGGTTGAGCAGCTCGCGGGCTGCCAACCAATGATATCCCAGCGCCGTTCGATTGCCGTTTGTGCAGAAGCAACTGTCGATCCGCCGCCAGTCGATGCTGCTCCCCCATTTCTGGCGAAGCAGCATGACATCATGGAGCGATTGCAGCGGAAGGCGGCCATAGGCATAAGCGTGATCGCTAAGCTGTGCATGGCCGATACTGTGAATGACTTGGTGCGTTGGACTGGGAACCGCGAGCTTCCCTCCGTCGAAATCATGGGAGATGGCTTGGCCGACGACGTCCCCCACGGGGAGAAGCAGCTCATAGGGATAGGCAAGCGCTTCACGATGCAAATCGACCGGCGCCCGTCCACTGGGACCCGCAAGCGAGGCAAATGTGTGCATGCGAGGGTGATCCTCGGATTTGGCCGGTACATAGCCTAGCGCCGTCAGCCGGGCAACACAGTCTCCGCCGCGATCGGCTGGAACCAGAATGTCGAGGTCGCTCATCATTCTGATGCCCGGTTCTTCATAGAGCCCGGAGAGCAAACCTGCTGCACCCTTTAGGAAGACCGGTGTGACATCAATCTCATTCAAGGCCGCGGCGACTTCGGTCGCCTGGCCGCGGAGCTTGGCGTTGCGACCCCGGTTCAGTCGCAGCGACGCGCCAAAATAGCGCTCCACCAGATCGGGAAGGCTTTCCCCCAGCCCGCATCGATCGAATCGATAGGCCAGCGTCGGCGCGACCATGTGATCGGTGGCGAGCTCGATGAAATCGCTCCAGCGAAAGTGAGGTGCCTCGCCGGCCGCGCCGATGCGGTCTTCGAGCTCTTGCCCATTGGAGGAGGACAGGCAGCTGCACAGAAATTCCAGTGCAGCCGAGCGGCGCCCTGAAAAAACTTGGCTGGTCGGGTTGGCGGCGAGGGTCACTGGGAGCGCTGCGGGTCCGGGTACCGGTACATGTGCTGCAGATAAACGGATCTGCAGCCGCGGCTGACAGCATGAACCCACGCACTTCGCTTCGCCATACGCCGCTCAGGCCGGTTCTTGGGCGCAGTCATGCCTCTCGAAGAGCGCCTGTTCTTCATGGAACTCCCGATAGCATTCCAGATCATCCCGGTAAAAGCGTTCGACCTTTTTTATCAGCTCCGGATTATAGAAATATTGGGGCATGGGGAACCCGTTCTGGGCCAGCGACTCCGGCGCGGCATCATAAACAAAGGCCGTCATCGCCTCGTCATATGATGTCGCATTAAGCTCCTTAACGGCATAGTCGATTCCAAGCTCTTGGTTGATCAGCCTGAGCTGCGCCCTTAGGTCTTCAACCGCGACGACCAGGTCAAAGGCCACGCCCTCCACATTCCGCATCTGCGGCTTGAGATGATGCTGAAAGTCGATACCGCGGCCGGAAAGCTCTTCAAGAGTATGTATGAAGTCCGAGAATGACTTTTCGCGCAGGCTATAGTTCTTCTGGTTGTCGGCGAAACACCAATTGCGGTCGTCACGCACGACCCAATGACAATAGAAGCTGACAAGGCGACGGAACGGATCGCGTATGAAGAAGATCCGCGTGTAATCGGGATAGTTATCGATGTCCCCAGGCCAAGTCGTGTGTTTTTCGACGCGCTGCCAATTTTCAATATCCTGCGCGGACAGAGTGTGTTTGAACCAATTTCGCAGCGTGGTGCAGGCGCATTTGGGGCTAAAGCAAGCAATCAGGCCGTGATGGTGATTGATGGTGATATAATGCGTCATCTCTAGTTCCGGACAAGCTCAAAGACTAACCGTAACAAAGGTCCAAGGAGCGCTCGGTCTTAATAACAGATGGAGCATGGTCTGCGCTGATCATCTTGCATGCCTATGGTATGGGAGGATTGGTCCGCTGCATAAGGATCGTAGGCCATGTATGCGCAGAACGACGCTCAGGGCGACGCCCACACTTCCAGCCGACCGAAGGTCTTTGGTGTGGGCATGTTCAGGACAGGTACAACGAGCCTGGGATTAGCGCTTCAGCGCCTCGGCTACCGGGCCACCCACAAGTTTTGGAATCAATTGCCCAGACTGGCGCCCTACTTCGACCTGGACACCCGCAAGTTCGAGCCCCTTGCCCAAGAGATTCGCGCCCGAGCGGAGCGGTTCAACGCTTTTTCCGACGCTCCATGGCTTTATCTCTATCGCGAACTTGATGAGTGGTATCCCGGCAGCCGGTTCATTCTGACCCTTCGAAGCAGCTCTGAAGCAGTGGTGAAATCGGAGTTCGCCCACTGGGAAAGGGCATACGTCATGAAACGATGGTTGGCCCAAGAGGGATATCCTCCCAGCCCTCAGCGTTTCATTAGGCGATACGAGCAACACAATGAAAACGTCAGAGCCTATTTCAAAGACCGGCCAGATGATTTCCTGGAAATCTGCTTCGAAACCGAACCCGAGCCCTGGCGCCGCCTGTGCGACTTTTTGCACGTCGATGCGGTTCCGGACGAACCGTTCCCGCATGCGAACCGGGCCCCTACGACACCAGCCTAAGCGTCGGCCACGAGCTCGAAGGCCAGGCCTACGAAAAACTGCGCCAGACCGAAGACTACAAGGAGGGCATCGCCGCCTTCAGCGAAAAGCGCAAACCCAGCTTCCGGGATGAGATTTGAGGCTGATTGGGCAATGGCGCGCCGGGAGGGATTCGAACCCCCGACCCCCAGATTCGTAGTCTGGTGCTCTATCCAGCTGAGCTACCGGCGCCAAATTGTAAGATCACAGGCCGTGCCCGAAGCGGGCGTGCTGCGAGGGGGCTAACACCTAATCGCTAGGCCATCGTAACGCAAGGTCAGGTGGTTATTGGCCTGTCTGAAGGCGCCAGGCTTGTTGTTAGCCTGTCTGAGCCGGGCTTAAGCCGAGCGGCGCTTGGAGGAAAGTTCCACGACGGAATCCGGGATAGTCAGGCGGAAGGTCGTGTCTCGGGCGTTCTCCACCAACTTGATACCGCCGCCATGGGCGCGCACCAGCTCGGCGGCGATCGCGAGCCCGAGGCCAGAGCCGCCGTCACGCGAGGAGCTTTGGAAGGCTTCGAACAGGTGCGGCTTCGCGTCTTCCGGAATACCGGGGCCGTTGTCGCTGACTTCGATCGCGACGACCGAGCCCTCGCGCTTCGCCCGCACCGCAACCCGGCCCTTGCCGGCCGGCGCAGACCCCTCCACCGCCTGGAGCGCGTTGCGGCAGAGATTGCTCAAGACCCGGTAGAGCTGGTCCCGGTCGGCATCGACCTCCAGCGCCTTGTCGACCTCGACCTGCCATTTCACGCCATTGCCAATGGCCCGGCCCAGGCTGTCGGCAACCTCCTCCACCAGGGGTCGCAGCGCGAACGAGCCGCGCTCGGGCGGCGCCTCTTCGGCACGGCCGTATTTGAGCGTCTCGGTGCAGAGCCGGACGGCACGATCCAGCGAATTTACCAGTTTGGGCGCAAATCGCTCGGCCCTCGGGTCCTTGATCGATCCTAGCCGGTCCGAGACCAGCTGGGCGGTCGAGAGCATGTTGCGCAAATCGTGATTAATCTTGCTGACCGCCAGCCCGAGTGCAGCCAAGTGGTTTTTCTGCTTCAGCATGTCGGCGATCTGGCGCTGCATGTGCGCCAATTCGCGCTCGGCGGTGCCGATTTCGTCGCCGCGGGCAGAAGGCGTTATGACGGCGCCCGGGTTTTCGGGATCCTCGCTGAAGCGGACCATATCGCGGGTGAGCCCGGTGATTGGGCGTACCAGCATGGTGTTGAGCGCCAAATAGACCAGCGCCGCGGTGATGACGGAAATGATGATCGAGAGGATCAGAATATTCAGGCCGAAGCGGATCATGTCCGCCTTCAGCGGCGCCTCATTGACGACGATCTCTACCAATTCGGCGGACGTCATATCCGGCCTGCCGACTACCCGGATAAACCGATCCTCCGGCGCGAAATAGACCGCCAGCGCATCGGCGATCAGGCCAAAAAAGGTGGCGCCCCGCAAATCATAGTGATCCGACACCGCTTCGGGCATGTCCGATTGAACGACCAGCCGCCTGGCGCCTTCCCCTTTGACGGCGACTGCCTTCACCTGGGCGCTCATCAAAAGCTGGTTGCGGACCGAACTCGGCAGCTCGTGGCCCGGCACCACCTGGGCGGCGAGCGCCGCGATCTCAGCCGAAGCCAGTCGCTCCATCAACCAGTTGCGGCGGAAATTCGAGACCGAAGGCACGAACACCAGCACCTCGGCGATCATCACGAAGACGATGGTGAGAATCAGCAGCTTGGCGGAGAGGCCCAGTCCCGGCCGAGCCCGGGCGCCCGCTGCGCTAGTATCGCTCGCGCCGCCGGGGCCGGTCTCCTCCGGCGCTTTGCTGCTGGATCGCTTGTCGTTGCGGGCCACGGCTCCCTCGCCCATCGTCGGGTTTAGCCAAACTGTCTCAAAAATTCGATGACTTTGCGGATCAGCGGGTTGGTCAAACTCGGCAGATAATAGGTGATAGCGGCGCGCTTGTTGATCTCCGAGAGCGTCGGATAGGGCGAGACGATCCCAGTCATCGCACCGATCTTGAGCCCCTTGGAAATTGCAAGCACCCACATCTGAATCAGCTCACCCGCATGGTCGCCAACAATGGTTGCCCCCAGAATGCGGCCCCGCTTATTGGTCACCACTTTCACAAAGCCCTCTGTTAGCCGTTCGGCCTGCGCCCGGTCGTTCTCGGCATAGGGCCATCGCAGGATCCGGATTTTGCCATATCGCTTGCGCGCTTGCTCCTCGCTGAGGCCCACATGGGCCAATTCCGGATCGGTGTAGGTCACCCAGGAAAAGGCGCTGGTATTGACCCTGACCGGAAGCCGGAACAGCGCGTTACGGATCACCAAACCGGCGTGATAGTTCGCCATGTGAGTGAACTGCAATCCGCCCGCGACGTCCCCGATGGCATAGACGCGCTTATTGGTGGTTTTAAGGCCCTTATTGACCTTGATACCCTTGGAATCATAGTCGATTCCGGCGTTTTCCAAATCGAGCCCGTCCACATTGGCGCGCCGCCCCGCGGCCACCAGCAGGTGCGAGCCCTCAATCCATTGGGTCTGGCCATTCGCCCCGATTTTGGCACGCACGCCTTTATCCTCCTCGCCGCCCTCCAGGGCCTCGATGCGAATGCCGTCGAGAATCTGGACGCCCTCACCGCGCACGCGCTCAAGCACGACCTTGGTGAGTTCGGGATCGTCCTTTGCGAGCGGTGCGAATGCCTCCAAAACCGTTACTTCGCTGCCCAGCCGGCGATGGGCTTGAGCAAGCTCCATGCCGATCGGACCGCCCCCAATCACGATCAGATGGTCGATCTTCCTGCGGTTGCTGAAGATGGTTTCGTTGGTGAAGTGGGGCACATCGGCGATGCCTGGAATTGGCGGCAACCCCGGCGACGAGCCGGTCGCAACCACGAAGCGCCTGGCACGAATCTCATGGTCGCCGGCTTGAACCGTTTCGGCGTCCTTGAAGCGGGCCTCGGCCTTGATCACATTGACGCCCAGGCCGGTGAAGCGTTCTACCGAATCGTTGGGCTCGATCGCCTTGATCACACCCTTGATGTGATCGTTGAGGGGACCGTATCCGATTTTCGGTTCGACCGGTCTGATTCCATACTTGTCGGCCTCGCGCATACCTTGGGCGCGCTTGCCCGCCGCTATCATGGCCTTGGAGGGAACGCAGCCGTAATTCAGGCAATCTCCCCCCATCTTGCCCTTCTCGATCAACACCACGTCGACGCCGAGCTGCGCGGCGGCTGCAGCGACCGACAAACCGCCGGAGCCCGCTCCGATCACGCAGATATCGGGGTTAAGAGCTGATGCCATGGAATTGAACTCCTCGAATTCGAGATCCCGCCCCAAATGCGGGTGGCTTCAGGTGGTCGGCGCTTCCTTGCGAAACTTTTTCGACACCACCGGGATCAGCGCAACTACGCCGAGCGCCGCAAAGGCGATCAGCAATTGCGGCGTTACCAGCGCGCTGGGGTCGAGCGCAAATTCACATGGGCTCACGGCCTCGCCTGCATGCTCGGCCAAGCAGTTTTCATGGGAGCTCTGCTGTGCCTCGATCACGCTGTCCAAACCGACGCCCGCGAAGGCGAATGCGAAGGTTCCCGGAATGATGCCGGCGAATGTGCCAATCAGATAGGTGCCGAGCGGCACGCCGAGCACGGCGGGCGCCAAATTGACCAGCCAGAATGGAAAGACCGGCACGAGGCGCAGGAACAGTAAATAATTCAGCGCGTTTTCCTGAAAGCCCGCGCGCAGCTTGGCGAGCCATGGGCCCGCCCTTGCCGCGAGAGGTTCGCCAAGCGACGTCTTGGCGATCAGAAAGATGACGGTCGCACCAACCGTAGCGGCGACCACAGAGGCCAGCCCACCGACAATCCAGCCGAACAGAAATCCGCCGGAGACGGTCATCAGAGCGCCACCCGGCAAAGACAGGGCCACTACCGCGATATAGATACCGGCATAGATCAGGAGCGCGGTTAGGAAGTTCTCGGAGATGAACGCCTTCAGGGCGTCGCGGTTGTCGACCAGCTGCTCGAGCGTCAGATAGTTTTGCAGCCCCAGCCCATAAACCAGCGCAATCGCGGCCAGCAGCACCGCCAAGGGCACAAGGCGGATCGCCCAGCCTCGCCGCTCTCGCGAATCCGTTTCCCTGGTCGTATCCATGGCCTGCACTCCATTCACGCGCCCATCGGGCGGGTGCGACGCCCAAACGGCGCCGCTATTTGGCGTCGTTGAGATTCCAATCATATTCAAACATGGCGATGGCCTGCACGCCCTTCAGATTCTTCTGAAGCTCGGGGCCGGCATGCTTGCGAATATGGTCGAGTATCTCAGTCTGATTTGCCCCGAAGTCATCCCCATACCACGAGAATATCGAAGAAGCGGTCACCACACCGTCCTTGGCCTGCACGCCGCGCGCGCTGCCGATATAGCCGCGGGCAGCGGAGTCTAGCATGGCTTCCAGGCTGGCGCCCCTGAAGGCCGATTTACGGAGATTGGGGCAGCCGACAGAGGCGCAATTGACCGCGTAGTGAATCCGCGGATCCTTCCAGAGCGGGCGCAAGATACCGTGCTCAATATCGTCCAGTGAGAGTTCGACGCCCTGCACCTTGAGCCCTTTATGGCCCCACGGACCGTCGGAAAACACGCCCGGCGAAATATCGATATCGCGGATCGACTGGACCGGATAATGCTCCAGAATGACGTCGATTGTCTTGGCGTTGTAAAGGTTTGCCCAAAACGCAAACTGCTCCGGGCGGCTGAGTGCCGTGACGTCCACCGTTTGCAGGCGATCGAGATACGCCTTGAGCTGCGGCCATGCCTCTTTCTTGCAGCGAGCATAGTCGACGCGATTGAGCCCATCGGCACCCTCGACCACATAGCTCTGCAATAGCGCGTCCCACACCGAATGGTCGACTGTGATCTCGGATCGCGGGTCATGGCTCGCAAATCTCTGCTTCCGGTCTTGTGCCAAGACCTGCGAGGTCGCGGACAGAACAATGCCTGACAGCAGCAGGAAAACTGCCAAATATCGCCCATATGATGCGGGGCAATTGGTGGTCGTCGTCATTACTGGCGCCGCGGTCATTTGCTGAGCCCGTTTCATGGAAAACCCGTTGGCTTGCAACATATGCGGCTCAGCTGCGTGAGAAACAGCTTCTCAAGGCTTCGTGATGGCTTGTCAAAAGAAGTGATTCTCAAACACGAGACCGGACTTCGACCATTGCATCAATTGACTTGGCCATGGCCCATTCGTATAAGCGGCGCGACCCAAACCGGGCGAGCACCTGGCGCATTCCGCGACCCGGTGGGGCGGCCCGGACAGCCCAATCCCCGCGGCCGATTTACGGAGACCTGCAGTGAAACGCACCTACCAGCCGAGCAGACTCGTGCGCAAGAGGCGGCATGGCTTTCGGGCACGCAAGGCGACCAGGGGTGGCCGGCGGGTTCTGGCGCGGCGGCGGGCTAGGGGCCGCAAGCGTCTCTCGGCCTAATCGGCCGCTGGCTGGGCCGGCGTGAGTTGTGTAGATATCGTGTGGCTGAAGAAACGTAAGGATTACCTGCGGACCCAGAGCGGACGCAAATGGCGGTCGCCGAGCTTTATTCTGACCATGAGGGCGAGAGAAGCTACGGAAAAAGTCGGCGATCAGTTTAGCCGGTTCGGCTGCACGGTCACCAAACGGATCGGAAACGCGGTCCGGCGGAACCGGGTGAAGCGCCGGCTGCGGGAAGCCATTCGTACGGTGGCGCCGAGCAATGCGCAGGCTGGATTCGACTATGTGATTATCGCCCGCGCGGCCGCTTTGGATGCGCCATTCGGCGATATGGTGGAGGAATTGCGGACGGCATTGCAGCGTGTTCACGCCAATCCATAGTGAACCCCCTGGCTCTGGTCCCTGCGGAACCAATTGATGGACGACCATACAAAAAATTATTTTCTCGCCCTGGCGCTCTCGATAGTCGTTGTTCTGATCTGGAGCATTTTCGTGATTCCGCAAGAAAAGGCGGATGAACAGGCGGTCGAACAGGCTCGCGAAGAAGCCCAGGAGGCCGACGGCACGCTGTCGCGACAAGGCGCTGAGCCAGGAGTTCAGGCGCCCTCGGATGCCGCCAAGCCCGAGCAGGGCGCTGCGCCGCAGATTCGCTCCCGCGAAGAAATCTTGGCCACCACCCCACGCATTGCCATCGAGACGCCCGCGCTTAAGGGCTCCATCGGACTGCGCGGCGCCCGCATCGACGATCTGACGCTGTTGCGCTATCGGGTCACCGTCAACCCCGACAGCCCAAATGTGATCCTGTTCGCGCCAGCGGGCAGCCCACGGGCATTCTTCGCCAATCAGGGCTGGAGCGGCGGACCGGGCTCGAATATCAAGCTGCCAACCTCCGAGACGCTTTGGCAGGTCGAGAATGGCAGCACGCTGCGCCCGCAAGCGCCCGTGACGCTGGTTTGGGACAATGGCGGAGGATTGATATTCCGGCGAACGATTTCGGTGGACGAGGACTACATGTTCACCGTGCGCCAAGAGGTCGAGAACAAGAGTGGAGCGCCGGTAACGCTTTATCCCTATGCCGAGGTGGTGCGCCTTTATCAGCCTCCAGGGCAGGGATTTTGGATCCTGCACGAAGGTTTCACCGGCGTTTTCGGCGAGGAAGGCCAAGAAAATGTCGACTATGAAGACGCGATCGAGGCCGGAAAGCTCGAATTCCCCAGCCAGAAAGGCGGCTGGTCCGGCATCACCGATAAGTATTGGGCCGCCGTTGTAATACCCGATCAGAACACCGCCTTTGAGGGCAGCTTCGCCGGCAGCGACAGATTTGGCCGCCCGAACTTCCAGGCCGGCTACCTGACGGCGCCGATCACGGTCGCAGCGGGCAGCAAATCCGGCGTGGAAGGCCATCTCTTTGCAGGCGCCAAGCGGGTCGGGTTAATCGATGCCTACGATACAAATCTGGGGATCGAGAGATTCGAACTCCTGATCGACTGGGGCTGGCTCTACTTCCTCACCAAGCCGCTGTTTTACGCGCTCGACTTTTTCTACAAGCTGGTCGGCAATTTTGGCCTCGCGATTCTGATCGTGACCATCATCATCAAGCTGATCTTCTTCCCGCTCGCCAACAAATCCTACGTGTCGATGAGCCGGATGAAGAAGCTGCAGCCTCAGCTCGAGCGACTGAAGGAACGCTTCAAAGACGACAAGATGCGCCAGCAGCAGGCGATGATGGATCTCTATAAGACGGAGAAGGTGAACCCCGCCGCCGGCTGTCTGCCGATGGTGATCCAGATCCCCGTCTTCTTCGCCCTCTACAAGGTGCTGTTCGTCACCATCGAGATGCGCCACGCCCCGTTTTATGGCTGGATCAAGGACCTGTCAGCGCCGGATCCAACCACCATCTTCAACCTGTTCGGGCTGCTCCCATGGGACCCGGGGGCCTTTTTGCCGGTGTTCCTGATGATCGGCGTCTGGCCGATCATAATGGGGGTCACGATGTTCGTTCAGATGAAGCTGAACCCGGCCCCGACGGACCCGACCCAGGCCATGTTGTTCGCCTGGATGCCGCTGTTCTTCGTGTTTATCCTGGCCCCGTTCCCGGCGGGTCTGGTGATTTATTGGGCCTGGAACAACTTCCTCTCGCTGCTCCAGCAGTACTACATCATGCATCGCCAAGGCGTGGATATCGCGTTGTGGGAGAATCTGGGCTTCAAGTCCAAGCAGGCGAGCGAACGCAGCAAGACGTAATGCCCGCCTTGGGGCTCGGGTGAGCATTGGCAGCGCATCATGCCCGCACCTTCCTCCCGCGCTGAATTCTCGCCCGACGAGATCGAACGCGGCGAGATTCTATTCCGCCGCCCATGCAAATTCCTAAAAGGCGTTGTGGATGCCGCGGGCTTGCCCAGTCCACGCAGACTGGAACTCGCATTCGCCGGACGCTCCAATGTCGGCAAATCCTCGCTGCTGAACGCGCTGGTGGGCCGCAAGGCGCTGGCGCGCACGTCGAACACGCCCGGACGGACCCGTGAGATCAACTTCTTCGAGCTTGGCGACGAGGTCTATTTGGTCGACCTGCCGGGTTACGGTTACGCACGCGCCTCGAAGAAGGAAGTGGGAGCATGGAACCGGCTGATCCGCAGCTATCTGAAGGGCCGGGCGGCGCTCGGGCGCGTTTTCCTGCTGATCGATGCCCGCCATGGTCTCAAGGCTACCGACAAGCCGATTCTCGAGCTGATGGACCTCTCGGCGGTTTCCTATCAGGGCGTGCTGACAAAGGCCGACAAGCTCAAAGCCGGTGAGATCGAGAGCGTAGCGGACGCGGTGGCGCGTGAGCTCGCGACCCATCCCGCCGCCCATCCCGAGCTCATCGTGACCTCGGCGCGCACCGGATTGGGGCTCGCGGAATTGCGGGCGGCGGTTGCGGGGCTGTTGGGCCAATGACCTTACGCGTGTAAGCTCGCGCCCCGCCTCGCGAAGCCAACTGATCCAGGCGTTGGTGGCCGGTAGGCCATGCACCTAGGACAAGCTCGATGATGGAACTCTATGAATGGCCGCCCACGCGGTCGCAGCGGGCACGATGGGCGCTTGAAGAGCTGGGCACCGATTACACCAGCCATATCGTCGATCTGACGAAAGGTGAGCAGAATTCGGAAGCATACCGCGAAATACAGCCCCTGGGCGCCGTGCCCGCGCTCACCACCAACAGCTACACGATGTTCGAGTCGGTGGCGATCGTCCTGCAATTGATTGACCAACACCCGGAAAAGAACCTTGCGCCGCCGGTCGGATCGGCAATGCGCGCAGCCTATTATCAATGGAGCATATTCGCCTGCGCCGAGCTCGATCCCGCAATCATGATGGTCTTCGACAACACGATACGTCCGCTGAAACATATGCGCCCACCGGGTGCGAGCCATGATGCGGGTCTTGCCGAGCGCGGCCGCAGCGACTTTGCAATGCGCGCCGAGGTTCTTTCGCAGGCGATCGGCAAGCGCAAATATCTGCTTGGCAACGAGTTTTCCGGCGCCGACATCATTGTGGGCCATAGCTGCTTCATGGCTCGGGTGAACGGGCTGCTCGACAGCTTTCCTGTGTTGGCCGACTATTACCACCGGCTCCGGAAGCGGCCCTGTCACGGGCGGATCTATCGGGAATACGAATAGGGGCACCAGCCCCTCCCCGCGATAGCAACCCTGTTGCGCGATTGACGTTGTCTCGCTCTGCCGAGCTTGTATAACCGGCTCGAATTCATTGACCGGTTGCACCGAACCCATGGCCAAGGCTGCAGGCAAGAAATCGGGCGCTAGGCCCAAAGCGCCAAAAGGCGCCGAACCCAAGGCGCAGAAGGGTGCAAAGCCCAAAGCGCGAAAGGGCGCGCTGGCCCAGGCGGAAATCCTGGCCCAGGCGTTGCCCTATATGCAGCGCTACGACCGCGAGACGGTGGTGATCAAATATGGCGGGCACGCTATGGGCGACGCCGACCTCGCCCGCAGCTTTGCCAAGGACATCGCGCTTCTAAAACAGGCGGGTGTGAACCCGGTGGTGGTGCATGGCGGCGGTCCTCAGATCGGCGCGCTGCTCGAGAAGCTCAATATCAAGAGCGTGTTCGAAGCGGGTCTGAGGGTCACGGACAGGCAGACCATGGACGTGGTCGAGATGGTGCTGGCCGGCTCCATCAACAAGCGGATCGTGGCCGCGATCAACGCCGAAGGCGGCAAGGCCGTCGGTATCTCGGGAAAGGACGCCAATCTGATGATCGCGCGCAAGCACGAGCGCCGCGTCACCGATCCTGTCTCCAATGTCGAGAAGGTGATCGATCTCGGCTATGTGGGCGAGCCCGTCGAGGTGAACCCGCACATTCTTGAAGTCATGGCTCAGAGCGATCTGATCCCGGTGATCGCGCCGATCGGACAGAGCGCCGAGGGAGAAACTCTCAATATCAACGCCGATACCTTCGCCGGTGCGGTGGCCGCGGCCCTGGAGGCCAAGCGATTTCTTTTGCTCACAGATGTGGACGGGGTGCTCGATCGCTCCGGCAAGCTGGTGACTCAGTTGGCGGCGACCGAAGCCGAGGCGCTGATCGCCAATCGTATCGTTACCGGCGGCATGATCCCCAAGATCGAGACATGCATTAGAGTGCTGGAACGGGGCGTCGAAGGCGTGGTGATCATCAACGGCAAGACGCCCCACGCGGTGCTGCTGGAGCTCTTTACCGAGCACGGCGCCGGCACCCTGATCGGCTGGCCCTCAGGTGCGCCCCAGCCCGGCGATTCCAGACGGGTTGCTAAGAAGCCCGGCGATTCCAGACGGGCTGCCAAGATGCCCGGCGATTCCAGACGGGCCAATAAAAGCCCCGACGTTTCACATTAGCGCCATGAAGCGTTTCACCCGGGTCGAAACCTGGATTTTCGACCTCGACAACACCCTCTACCCTGCCGAATGCAATCTGTTCGCCCAGGTCGACCAGCGCATGGGCGATTTCATCGCGAACTATCTCGAGGTCTCATTCGACGCGGCCCGGCGCCTGCAAAAGGACTACTACAGAATCTATGGGACAACCCTTGCCGGGCTGATGGTCCGGCACGGCCTCGACCCAAAAGAATTCCTCGATTACGTCCACGACATCGACTTTTCGGTGCTGCCGGAGGCGCCGGAGCTTGGCGCGGCGATCGATCTGCTCCCGGGGCGCAAATTCATCTTCACCAATGGCTCGCGCGAATACGCCCAAAAGGTGGCCTCGAAGCTCGGCGTGCTCGACCGCTTTACGGATGTCTTCGACATCGCGGCCACCGGCTATGTGCCGAAACCGGAGGCCGCGGCCTATCGGCGTTTCCTAGAGGCCCACGGCGTCGCGGCGGCCAGCGCCGCCATGTTCGAGGATATGCCCCACAATTTGGAGGCACCGCACGCGCTCGGCATGGTGACCGTGCTGATAAAATCCCGCTACTACGATCACCCGGTTCAGCGCGACATCGAGACTTGGAAAGCCCTGCCGGACCATGTGCATCATCTGACCGACGACCTGACTGGTTTTCTAAGCGAGGTCAACGAGACGCTGAGACCCCAAGTCACACCGTCGGCGGATTGACAGGCCGCGCGGGCGCCCGCACAAAGGCGCGCCATTTTCGGCTCTACCGAAACCCCAATTGCAGCGCCCATATTCGGGCATGGACCGATAGCCATGAGCCACGACAGCCTTGAAGCCACCATCGACGCGGCGTTCGAGCTCCGCGACGAGATTTCGTCCAAGACCAATGGCGAAGTCCGAAAAGCCGTTCGAAAGACACTCGACATGCTGGATTCGGGCAAGCTTCGGGTCGCCGAGAAAACGGGCTCGGGCTGGCAGGTGCATCAATGGCTGAAAAAAGCCGTGCTGCTGTCCTTCCGCCTCAACGACATGGAAGTGATCGAGGGTGGTCCCGGCGGCGCCGTCTGGTGGGACAAGGTGCCCTCGAAATTCGCGGGCTGGAAGCCGAAGGACTTTAAAAAGGCAGGCTTCCGGGCAGTGCCGAGCGCGGTGGTGCGCCATTCCGCCTATATCGCGCCTGGCGTCGTCCTGATGCCGAGCTTCGTCAATCTCGGCGCCTATGTGGACAGCGGCACCATGGTCGACACCTGGGCCACCGTGGGTTCCTGCGCGCAGATAGGCACGAACGTGCACATTTCAGGCGGCGCTGGCATCGGCGGCGTGCTGGAACCGCTGCAGGCCGGCCCCGTCATCATCGAAGATGATTGTTTCATCGGCGCGCGCGCCGAGGTCGCCGAGGGCGTTATAGTGGGCGAAGGTTCGGTGCTTTCGATGGGCGTCTATATCGGCCAATCCACCAAGATCGTAGACCGCCAAACGGGTGAAATTCATATGGGCAAGGTGCCGCCCTATTCCGTCGTGGTGTCGGGAAACTTGCCCGGTAAGCCATTGCCCGACGGCAAACCCGGCCCCTCGCTCTACTGCGCCGTCATCGTCAAGACGGTCGACGAGCGCACCCGCTCCAAGACCTCGATCAACGAGCTGCTGCGGGATTGAGGATTATGAAGTCATGATTATGAATTGGGAGCATGTATTCTTCAGTCTCAGAGGACGCATTTCTCGATATGACTATTGGTCTGGATTATTTATTTTATATGGTGTTTTCATACTCATAAATTTTGTGATTTATTTATTTATTTTTCCTGATCCTGGGAACAAATCTGATGCATACATTTTATATGGTCTGATATTATCCGCATTTATGATCTCGTTATACACAATTTGGGCTTACAGCATTGTCGCTGTCATGGCAAAACGGATGCACGACAAAGATATGTCGGCCTTGTGGCTGCTTGTTTTTTTTACCGCTATTGCCCTACCGAATATTTCGACCGAGTTCTCCGCGGCTAACACCCTGGAGGGACTGAAAATAGTCGGTTTGGTAATCAAACTCATTTCCTTCGTCATGTTGCGGGTCTACCTACTTCCCGAAATCGCTCTAGCTCCGATCGCCCATGTCCTGAGCGTGGCCGAGTTCGCGCAACAATCCAATGCGATCAATCGCGCTCAAGAACCCAATTCAATCAACATTTTGACTGGGCTGATCTCATTCCTCATCTGGCTCTGGTTCTTCATCCAGCTGGGCCTCTTCAGGGGCACGCGTGGTCCCAACCGGTTCGGTCCCGACCCGCTCGGCGCCAGCAAAGCCGGCACATCCCAGTAACGTCTGCGACCTGCTATAAGCCGGCCATGACCGCCACGCCTTATCCCCAAGCGCTCGAAATCGCCCAAGCGCTGATCCGCTGCCCCAGCGTCACGCCTGAGGAAGCGGGCGCGCTCAGCTATCTGCAAGGCGTTCTGGAAGGCGCGGGCTTTGCCTGTCACCGGCTGCCGTTTAGCGAATCCGGCACGCCCGATGTCGACAATTTGTTCGCGCGCATTGGCAATGGCGCGCCCCATATTTGCTTCGCCGGCCACACCGATGTGGTGCCGACGGGTGACGAGGCCGATTGGTCGCGCCCGCCCTTTGCCGCGGAGATCGCCGATGGCGTGCTCTACGGCCGGGGCGCCAGCGACATGAAGGGAGGCGTCGCCGCCTTCGCCGGCGCGGCGCTCGCTTTCATTGGCGGCCATCAGGACTCACTGCCAGGCTCGATCAGCCTTCTGATCACCGGTGACGAGGAAGGCCCTTCGATCAACGGCACCAAGAAGGTGCTGGAATGGATGGCGGAGCGGGACCAGATTCCCGATCACTGCGTGGTTGGCGAGCCGACCAATCCTGAAGCCCTAGGCGATTCAATAAAGATCGGCCGGCGTGGCAGCCTCTATGGGCACGTCACCGTCACGGGCGAGCAGGGCCACAGCGCCTACCCCCATCTGGCAGCCAATCCGATTCCCGGCCTATTGGCCGTAATGAACGCCTTTCATGCCGAGCCACTGGATGAGGGCAGCGAGCATTTCGCTCCCTCGAACCTGCAGGTCACCAGCATCGACACCGGCAATCTGGCGCCCAATGTGATCCCCGCGCGCGCCGCCGCTCGTTTTAACGTCCGCTACAACGATATCCACACCGCCGAGAAGCTCGAGGGCAGATTGCGGAAGCAGGCCGAGGCGGCGCTCCAGGGCAGCGGACTTCATCTGAAGTTCGAGGTCCACCGTTCGAGCCCGAGTTTTCTCACTCCCGCCAACGACCTTGTCGAGGTGATGCAGGCCGCGGTCGACGAGATTACGGGCCGGAGGCCGCAACGCTCGACCGAGGGTGGCACGTCGGACGCCCGCTTCATCATGGAACATTGTCCGGTAATCGAGTTTGGCCTTGTGAACGCCACCATCCATCAGGTGGATGAAAACACCAGCGTGAAGGACCTGGAGGACTTGGCCAAGATCTATGAGTCTTTCATCGGGCGCTATTTCGAGGCCTTCGCCTGAACCTTCGCAGTACTCAATAGTCAACCTTAGCGAGATACAGCCCGGAGGCGGGCGCGACGGGGGCACAGGCTGCGCGGTCCCTCGCTTCCAGCGCCGAGGTCACCTGCCCCACGCTCCATTTGCCATCGCCCACCAGCTTGAGCGCGCCGACCATCGAGCGCACCTGGTTATGCAGGAACGAGCGCGCTTCGGCTTCGATATGGACGATGCCCCGCTGCCGTTTGACGTCGAGCCGGTCCAGGGTCTTGACCGGCGACTTTGCCTGACATTGCACCGAGCGGAAGGTGGTGAAGTCATGGCGACCGACCAGCGCCTTGGCAGCGACGTTCATCGATCTGGTGTCCAGGCGGCGCGGCACCTGCCAGGCCCGATTCCGATCCAACGCCAGCGGCGTCCGGCGATCGACGATCCGGTAGAGATAGTGCCGCTTTAGCGCGCTGAAACGGGCGTCGAAATCCTGGCCGACCTTCTTGCAGTCGAGAACCGCGATGGGGTCGGGGCGCAAATGGCTGTTGAGGGCATCGCGCACGGTTTCAGGCGGCCAGTCTTTCTCCAGGTCGAAATGGGCGACCTGGCCCAGCGCATGAACACCCGCATCAGTGCGCCCGGCGCCTTTTAGCACGACCTCTTCACCGCAGAAATCCGTGATCGCCTGGGTGAGACGGCTCTGGACGGAAGGCCCGTTCTCCTGGACCTGCCAGCCGACAAAGGGCGTGCCGTCATATTCGATTGTGATGCGATATCGGGGCATGGGGCAAAGGTGATGGCCTGTCGGAAGCCGTCATTCAAGCTCAGCGAAGGCTTGGGGCTCGATTAGAACGCCGGTGGGAGTACCGAGATTTGCCCCACCCAGGGGAATGGCCATGAGCGCGTCCCCCGACCAACGGGATTGCAGCCCCGGCGTCGGGCCAAAGCCGAAGCGGCTGTAATAATCCGGATTGCCGACCACCACGGCGTAGGCCAAGCCTAACGATCCGCAGCGGCCCAGGCCTTCTCCGATCATCGCGCTGCCGATGCCTTTTGCCTGATGCTCGGCGGCGACGGCCACCGGTGCGAGCCAAGCCACCTCGAGTCGCTCGTCATCGGCCTCGATCGCCGCGCGGCTGAACCCGGCGTGACCGACAATCCGCCCATCGCGCTCGGCAACCAACGAGAGCACGAGATCACCACCCGCCCGGAGGCGATTCACCAGAGCCGCTTCATCCTCCCCGGCGAAGACGACACGGAGCAGAGCATCGATAGCATCTCCATCGCTTGGCCGTTCCTCGCGTATCGAAAATTCCGCCATCCGCCCGCCCTATGCCAGGACCGTGGATTGCTCGAGGGAATTTCCCCGAAGGAACTGGGTCGCTTCCATCGGCCTCTTGCCCGCGCGTTGCACCCGCAACAGACGGACCGCGCCCTCGCCGCAGGCCACGGTGAGCTGCTGGTCCAATAGCGCGCCGGGCGCGCCCGAGCCCTCCGACAGCGTCGAGGCTAGCGCTTTGATGCGTTCTCCCTTGCCGCCGGCCTGCAGCTCAAACCAGGCCCCTGGCCATGGCGAGAGGCCACGGATCTTGTTGTGAACTTCGGTCGCGGGACGGCTCCAGTCGATCCGGGTTTCACTTTTGTCGATTTTGTTGGCGTAAGTCACGCCCGCCTCTGGCTGCGCCACGCAGTCCAGGCTTCCGCGCTCCAGGGCGGCCAGCGCGCGGACCATCAAATCGGCCCCGAGCCGGGCAAGCTCGTCATGCATCTCCCCCGCCGTCTGGTCGGCGCCAATTGGAACCCGTTCGGCAAGACAGATCGGCCCCGTATCGAGCCCCTCCTCCATGGCCATCACCATGACGCCGGTCTCGGCGTCGCCCGCCATGACGGCGCGCTGGATCGGTGCCGCACCGCGCCAACGCGGCAGCAGCGAGGCGTGCAAGTTGAGGCAGCCATGTTCGGGTGCATCCAGAATAGGTTTGGGAAGGATCAGGCCATAGGCCGCCACGACCGCTACATCGGCATCGAGCGCATCAAAGGCCTCTTGAGCAGCGCTGGTCTTGAGATTTGCCGGCGTCATCACCGGAATCCCGGACTTTTCGGCAAAGGCTTGCACGGGCGAGACCCGCGCGGCCATGCCGCGTCCGGCCGGGCGCGGTGGCTGGCTATAGACCGCCGCAACCTGATGACCGGCGCCCAAGATTTCGCACAGTGCCGGCACCGCGAAGTCCGGCGTGCCCATGAAAACGATGCGAAGGCTCATGGCCCTGGTTTACGGGGTCGGACCCGCTTAGGCCACCGCTTCGGTCTTTTTCGCCTTGATGAATTTCTTGATCACCATGTCCCGCTTCAGCCGCGACAGGTAATCGATGAAGAGCACGCCGTTGGTGTGGTCGATCTCGTGCTGCACCACGGTGGAGAGCAAGCCTTCGCAAACCATCTCCTGGGGCAAGCCGTCGCGGTCGATATAGCGGACCACGCATTTGTCAGGGCGCTCGATCTCTGCGGTGAACTCTGGGATCGAGAGGCAGCCTTCCTCGTGCAGCCGCATCTCGTCCGACAGCGTGACGATTTCGGGATTGACCATGCAGATCGGGTCTTTCTCCACGTCCTCCTCGTCATCGTCCCTTGTGACGTCCATCACGATGACCCGGCGCGGGACCGCGACCTGAACGGCGGCGAGACCAATTCCCGGCGCCTCGTACATGGTCTCCAGCATCTCGTCCATCAGCCGCCGTAGCTCATTGTCGACGCGCTCAACCGGTTCGCTGGTCTTGCGCAGCAGCGGATCGGGAAGGGTGATGATGTCGAGTGTGGCCATGGGAAATTTCGCTATATTCTCCCGTTCACATAAGGTTTTGGGCCATTGCGGTCAACGCATTCGTTCCCGATTTGATCCGGTTCTTCGCGAATCAGCTATAGCTTGGGGTCATGACCGACGATCCTATCCAGATCGGGCAGACCGCCATCGATCCCGAAATTTTGCTTTTGGCGCTGGCGGGATCAAGCGTTTTCATCCTGCTGGTGCTCTTGACCGTGGCGGTCGTCTACGTCGTGAGGCGCGGGCGAGAGGCGCAGGAGCGCTCGGGCGAAGCGACCATGATGCGCGCCGATTTGGCCAAGCTCGAGGGCCGCTTACAAACGCTCGCCGAAATCTCGGTTTCACGGCAGGCGGAAGCGGCGCGCGCCTTCAACGACCGGCTCGACAAGGTCAGCCACCGCATGGGCCAGAGCCTCACCGAATCTTCGCGCAAGACCAGTGACAGCCTATCTAAGCTATACGAACGCCTGGCTGTCATTGATACCGCGCAACGGAACCTGACCGAGCTCTCCAGCAATGTGGTGACGCTGCAGGAAATCCTCGCCGACAAACAGGCACGTGGCGCCTTCGGCCAGGGCCGCATGGAGGCGATCGTCAAGGACGGGTTGCCAAAGGACGCCTACACATTTCAGGCGACGCTCTCCAACGGCAAACGCCCGGACTGCCTGATAAAGCTTCCAAACGCACCGTCGCTGGTAGTCGACGCCAAATTCCCGCTGGAAGGCTTCGAGGCCTTCAGGCGCGCCCGCACCGAAGCGGACAAAAAGCAAGCGAGCCAACGGGTGCGCCAGGACGTCGCCCGGCATATCGAAGCCATTTCCGAGCGCTACCTGTTGCCAGGCGAGACCCAGGATTCGGGACTAATGTTCGTGCCCTCGGAGGCGATATACGCCGATCTTCACGAGAACTTTTCCGAGCTATTGCAAAAGGCGCACCGGGCCCGCGTCGTGCTGGTCTCGCCCAACATGCTCATGCTCGCGGTCCAGACCATGCAGGCGATCCTGAAGGATGTGCGGATGCGTGAGCAAGCCGGACTGATCCAGCGCGAGGTCGCCTATCTGACGGATGATGTGGGCCGGCTGCGCGAGCGGACGCTGGACCTGCAGCGCCATTTCGGCCAGGCCAATCAGGACATCGAAAAAATTCTCACCTCGTCGGAGAAGATCGGGAATCGCGGTATGCGCATTGAAAACCTCGACTTCGAGGCCGAGGCGCCCAAGGTCTCCAATGCCAAGGCCAAGACTGGCACCGCGAAATCCAAGGCGGCATCCAAGACAGGAGTTGAGGCAAAGACGCGCACCCGCCGCAATGGCGGCGCCGACCGGCTCGTGGCCGGCGAATAATAGAAAGCTTTGCCCTAGAGCTGCTTGCGGGCCTTGATTGCGGCGGCCAGCGTGCCTTCGTCCAGATAATCGAGTTCGCCGCCCACCGGTACACCATGGGCGAGCCGCGAGATCGCCACATCGCAGTCCGAAAGCTCGTCCATCAGGAAATGAGCTGTCGACTGGCCTTCTACAGTGGCGTTCAGGGCCAGAAGGATCTCTTTGACTTGGGCGTCGCGGGCGCGCTCGATGAGCTTGCCGATCATCAAGTCTTCGGGACCGATACCATCCAATGGCGACAGCGTGCCGCCAAGCACGTGGTAGCGCGCGCTGATCACCTGAGCGCGCTCTAGCGCCCACAGATCTCCGACTTCTTCCACCACGCAGATCAGGCCGGAATCGCGCCGCGGGTCGCTGCAAATCGTGCAGGGATCGCTGGTATCCACATTGCCGCAGGTGCTGCAGATCACGATCTTGTCCGCGGCGCCCGCGAGGGCGGCGGCGAGTGGCGCCATTAACTCCTCCCGCCTCTTGAGGAGATGGAGGGCCGCCCGGCGCGCCGAGCGTGGCCCCAGTCCCGGCAAACGGCTCAAGAGCTGGATGACGTGCTCGATTTCGGGGCCGGCTACGCTGCGGCTCATACGGCTAAAACGGATTGAGGCCGGGCGGCAGCGGCAGACCGCCCGTCAGCTCGCTCATCTTTTCCTTGACGGCGCGTTCCATCTTGGCCTTGGCGTCCGCGTAGGCCGCGATGATCAGGTCCTCCAGGATCTCAATCTCGTCGGGCTTTGCCAGGCTTTCGTCGATCTTCAGGCTGATCATCTCAGCCTTGCCATTCAGGGTAACCTTAACCAGGCCCGCGCCCGCCTCGCCCTCGTGGAGAAGTTCGCCAAGTTCATTTTGAATCTCGGACATGCGGCCCTGCATTTCCTGGGCCTTTTTCATCAGTTCGGTAAAATTTGCCATCGCTTTAGCCGTCGCCCTTTCGCGTTGTGGAAGCGCGCCAATCAGTCCTTCCGATCATCGTCCGTGTCGCTGTTGGCCGGCCGTATGTCGGTGATCTCGGCATCGGGGAAATGCTCGAAGACCGCCTTGACCGAAGGATGGGCCATGATTTCTTCGAGCTCGCGCGCTTTGTTCCGATCCGCTCGAGCCCGCAGCGTCTCCTCGCCCTCCTCGTCGGAGACCGCAACGATCCAACGGGTGCCGGTCCAATCCGAAAGTTTGGCGCCCAATTCATTCGCGAGCCCAGCGGGCGCGCCTTCCAGCAGCCGCAGTTCAATGTGCCCGGCTCCAAACCGGACTAGGCGCACTTGCTCCTCCAGCGCATTGATTAGCTTCAGATCGCGCCTTTGGCTGGCGAGCGCCACCACGTCGCTCAAACTGGTGGGCTCGGGCCGCAAATCGCTGGGCTGATCTGCCTCGGCTTCGGGCTTGGACTGCTCTGCGGGCTCGGCGATCGCCTGAGCGGAACTTCCGCCTTGCGCCGCCAATGCGGGCGCCTTTTCGGTCTCTCCGGATGTCGGCTCACGGGTCGGGGGCTCAACTGGCGAATCCTTCGATTGCGCCAATTCAGCAGGGGTTGGCAAGTCGGCCGCATAGGCCAGCCGCACCAGCACCATTTCGGCCGCGGTCATTGGCCGCGGCGCCATCTGCACTTCTGATTGGCCCTTCAGCAGCATTTGCCAAGCACGGGCCAATTGCGCCATGCCGAGCCGGCCCGCGAGCGACTGGGCGGCGCTCCGCTCGGCTTCGCTCAATGTCGGGTCGGCCAGTTCCGGACCCACAGCCTTGATGCGGGTAACGACATGCACGGCCTCAGCCAAATCGGCAATGATCTGAGCAGGCTCGGCGCCATCCTGGTAGAGCGCCGAGAGCCCGGTAAGGCCCGCCGCCGCGTCGCCCGACAATGTCTGTTCAAGCAATTCGAAAACCCGCGTGCGCTCCGCTAATCCAAGCATGGCCCGCACGTCCGCTGCACTAACCGTGCCGCTCGCATGGGCGATCGCCTGATCCAGCAACGATAGGCCGTCACGGACGGAGCCTTCGGCAGCCCGCGCAATCAGCGTAATCGCGTCGTCTCCGATCTGCTGGCTTTCGAGCTCAGCGATCTTCTTGAAATGGGCCTGCAGCGCCTCGACCTCGATGCGGCGCAGATCGAAGCGTTGGCAGCGCGAGACCACCGTAACCGGCACTTTGCGGATTTCGGTGGTCGCGAAGATGAATTTCACGTGCTCGGGCGGCTCCTCCAAGGTCTTCAACAGACCATTGAAGGCCGCCTTGGAGAGCATGTGCACCTCGTCGATGATGTAGACCTTGTAGCGAGCCTGCACCGGCCGGTAGCGCGCGCTTTCGATAATCTCGCGCACATCGTCAATGCCGGTATTGGAGGCCGCATCCATCTCCAGCACGTCGATATGCCGGGATTCCATGATCTCCGCGCAATACTCGCCCAGTTCGGGCATGTCGAGGCTGGGACCCTGATCGCCCTGCGCGCCTTCATAATTTAGGGCGCGAGCCAGAATCCGGGCCGTGGTGGTCTTGCCGACGCCGCGCACGCCCGTGAGCATATAAGCCTGCGCAATCCGCCCGGTCTCGAAGGCGTTTTGCAAGGTTCGGACCATGGCGTCCTGGCCGATCAGATCGCCGAAGGTTTGGGGCCGGTACTTTCGCGCCAGCACCGTGTAGCCGTCCTCCCGGTCAGCCAGGTCTTGCGACGGCTTGGCGCCCTTGGCCGTGGCTGCCTTCTTGCGCGGCGCGGGCTTCTCTCCAGGCGTCGATGTCTTGCGTGTGGCCATGTACTCTCGGCGGCAAGCTTGGCAAGCCGGTCAGTTGGAAGCACCGTAACGGCAGGCTTCGGCGCGAGGAAGTGGGAGGCTGGACATGCAACCCGTGTCTTACTCGTTGGGGCTGCTTCCTTCCGGATCTGACCCGGTTGGCGAGAGACGCGTCTGCCGCCAACCTCCCGGAACCGATTATACCAATGGATTCGTTGTTAGTGACAAGGGCCATTGCGGATTAAGGTCAGCCGCGCCACCCTAGGGCCTGATCGCTATGAATCGCACAGCCGAACAACCGCCGCCGATGGACGCCTATAACCGGCTGGAATTGCCGACAATCGGCTCGGTACGGGGCCTGGAGCGCATGAGTGAAAAGCGCACGGACCCGGGGTGGATCGCCGCGCGCATGGCAGATGAGACCACGCGCTTTCTGCTGCTGATCGATCTCCAACTCTCGATCATTTCCAGTGAGGATCGAACCGAGACGGCGATCCGCTGGTATTCGGCCGCAGGGCTCAAGAAAATGAGGCTCGATCCTGTGGATGCGATTTTCTTGGGCGTCGACGAGAGTGGCCGCTGCTACTTCGCCGCCGACTTCTGGCAGGCAAAGACGCAGTCGCTCGATGAGGACCTGGAACGGTTCAAGCCGTTAGTCGATCTGAGCAGCCTTGCCCTGCAAGGCGCTCTATCGCCCCAGGATCTCGCCATCGTGGGCGAAGCCCGGGCGCTGGCGGCTTGGCATCAGGTGCATCGCTGTTGCGGGCGATGCGGCGCGCGCACACGACGGCGCGACGGCGGTTGGAAACGGCGATGCTGGGCATGCCGTCAGAGCTATTTCCCCCGATCCGATCCGGCCGTCATCATGCTCATTTCCGACGGCGAACGCTGCATCCTGGGGCGCCACTCCCGGTTCCGGCCCAATTTCTATTCTGTGCTGGCTGGTTTCGTGGAACCGGGGGAAGACATCGAGGATGCGGTGCGCCGGGAAACGTTTGAGGAGGCCGGTGTCGAAGTCGGCCGGGTGGACTATGTGGGGAGCCAGCCCTGGCCCTTTCCCCATTCTCTGATGATCGGCTGCCGCGGCGAGGCGCTGAGTACCAAACTGACCCCTGACGAAACCGAATTGGACGACGTGCGCTGGGTGGGCCGCGAGGACGTCAAGCGGATGTTGGCGAAGGAGCACCCGGAGGGGTTTGAGGTGCCAGCTCGCCTCTCGATCGCCCATTTCCTGATCTGGCAATTTGCCGAGGGGTAATACCAAGGCTCGTTGATAGAGATCCATCTCATGGGAGCATATCGGGTCGTCCGGGCAGGCGCGGCGCGAAGCGCGATGCCGTAGCATCGGGCGAGCGCCGCAACGCACACGGGGGGCCGATTTGGCCCACCGCAGGCCGCTGTCTTTTACCCGCCCGCGTCGTTGCGGGCCGCCAGTGGTGGATTGGCACCACAGCGCGTCCCGCGCCTGGCGGGCAGAAAAAATCCCAGCGGTGAGATAGGTCACTACCGACGAGCATTGGTATAACGCTGTTACGTCCGCTCCGCCGCCTCGTTTAGAGCGTTTGCCCGCTGTTCCTGGGCTTTCAGGTCCTGGCGGAACGAGCTCGCCGGGTAGGTGCCTAGAATTCGTACCTCGTGGGAAAAGAAATCCAGCTCCTCCATGGCAAGCTTCACCGGCCGCTCGTCCGGATGGCCTTCGATATCGGCATAGAACATGGTGGCGTTGAAGCTCCCCTCCAGCTGGTAGGATTCGAGCTTGGTCATGTTGATGCCGTTGCTGGCGAAACCGCCAAGGGCCTTGAAGAGTGCGGCGGGCACGTTGCGCACGTCGAAAATGAACGTGGTCAGGACCGGACCATCGCCAACCCCCGGGACTTGGGGTTCGCTCGCCAGGATCACGAAGCGCGTTGTGTTGTGCTCGGCATCTTCTACGTCGCGCTTTACGATCTTCAGCCCGTGTATCTCGGCCGATAGCTCTGTTGAGATTGCGGCCATGCCGTCGTCGCCGGACTCCTTCACCATGCGCGCCGACATCGCAGTGTCGGCTTCGGGGACGGCATCGAGACCGAGCTTGCGCATGGTGACGCGGCATTGGCCGAGCGCCATGGCATGGCTGTGAACGGTCTTGAGATCTTCCAGTTTCGCACTGGGAAGCGCCAACAACTGGTGGCGGATCCGCTCGAAATGCTCGCCGACAATGAATAGCCCGGACTCGGGCAGTAGATGATGAATATCGGCGACCCGGCCTGAAACCGAGTTTTCGATCGGGATCATGGCATATCGGGCAGAGCCCGTCTGTACCGCCGCGATGGCGTCCTCGAAGGTCCGGCACGCGACCGGTTTCATATCAGGAAAGGCGTGCAAGCAAGCCAGATGCGAGTTGGCGCCGGGCTCGCCCTGAAAAACGATCGCGTTATGGTTCGATTTGGTCATGGAGGATTGCTGGGAGCGGCTTTGCGGGGCCCGTGCCTCTAGCCCTGCTGCGCCATAAGGGCGCGCGCGCGCTCAAGGTCGGCGGGAGTATCGACACCCAGTGGCACGGTGTCAACGAGCGCCACATCGATCCGCATGCCGTCCTCAAGGGCGCGCAATTGCTCTAGCTTTTCGCGCCGCTCCAGCGGTGATGGCGGCAGCTCGACGAAGCGCTTCAGCGCTTCGCGGCGGAAGGCATAAAGACCGATATGGTGATAAAGCGGCCCCTCACCCGCCGGTGCAGTGGCCCGCGTGAAATAGAGCGCGCGAAGGGCGCGGGAGCCACTCGCCGGCGTCGCGATCACCTTGACCACATGAGGGTCGTAGCGCTCGGCCTCATCCTGGATTTCGGCTGCAAGAGTCGCAATGTCCGCATCACCTTGGCGCAACGGCGTGACACAGGCGGCCAAGAGCTCGGGCTGCAAGGTCGGCAGATCACCCTGCAAATTGACGACGAATTGGTATGCGCCCTCCGGATCGATTTTCGATACCGCCTCATAAACCCGGTCCGAGCCGCTGGCGTGATCGCTCCGCGTCAGCAGGGCGCGCCCGCCCGCCGCCTCGACAGCGTCCGCGATGTCGAGGGAATCGGTCGCCACTAGAACTGGGCCTAGATCGGCCTCGACGGCCCGGCGCCAGACCTGCACGATCATGGCCTCGCCGCCGATCCTCTCAAGCGGCTTGCCTGGCAGACGCGAGGCCTGTAAACGTGCGGGAATTACAACGAGGACATCGCTCATCGATCGGCCCAATCAAGTCCTTTGTCGACGCATTGCGGACGAAATGCCGCGCCGCGATCGGCGTTGAAACCCGATATACACTCTCACCGCTCCGCGACCAAAAAGCAGTCACAAGCGCGAACTATCCTTAAGCAATCCAGGCGCAAAACCGCATTGTCATGAGCTTGTACGAACTCAATAAGATCGCCGGCGCGGTGCTGTTTGCATTGCTGGTTCTGTTCGGGACGCGGACCGTGTCGAATATCATTTTCACCCCTCACGCGCCAGAACAGCCGGGCTATGAGATCGAGGTGGCGGAAGAGGGAACCGAAACTTCTGCGCCCGAAAAGGAAGCCGCTGTTCCATTGGCCAACCTGCTGCAGCAGGCAAGCGTCGAGCAGGGACAACGGGCCGCGAGGAAATGCGCAGCCTGCCACACCTTCGACGAGGGCGGCGCCAGCCGAGTTGGGCCCAATCTCTACAACATCGTCGGCCAGCCGCTAGGGGCCGAGCAGGGTTTTGCCTATTCGCAAGCGCTGAAGGACAAGGGCGGCGACTGGAACTACGAGGACCTCGACCATTTCATCGAGGCGCCCAGGGCCTATTTGCCCGGGACAAGAATGGCGTTTGCCGGCATCAGGAGGCCGACGGAGCGTGCCGATCTGATCCTTTATCTTCGCAGCCTTAGTCCGAGCCCAGTGGCGCTCCCCGAACCTGAGCCCGAACCCGAGCCCGCCACGGCGGAGACCGGCGAAACTGCAGACGGCGCGGGCTCCGATTCCGCAGCAGCGGAGGGTGCCGATCAAAAGCCAGCTGCAGGTGATGGGGCCGATCAAAAATCGACTTCAGGCGATGGAGGCGAAGCGCAACCGGCGCAGAGCGATGCCGGAGAACCCCAATCAGGTGCGGCCCAGGCAGCTGAGAACGCCGAAGCGGGCGCTGGCGATCAGCCTGACCAATCGGAGCCCCCAGCGCAGCAATAGGGCGGCCCCGCTGGAGCTGTCACGACGCCTGAACCTGGCTATCAGCGTTACAAATCCGTAACTTGGCAGCCCCAGCCGACCTGCCCATCTTTAATCACAGGCTTCCGGTATGACTTGCGGGACCCGGATCAACTTCGCACGAGGCATTCTTTATGGTGACTTTCAGGCTCGCTCTTGCTGTGTCTTGCATATTGGCCCTGACCTCGTTCGCGGCCCCGCGGGCGAACGCCGAAGACCAGCGCCGTCACGCCGTCTCCCTGATCGACACGCCCAAATATCCGGCTGATTTCAAGCATTTCGACTATGTGAACCCGGAAGCGCCCAAGGGCGGCGCCGTGCGGCTCTCGGCAATCGGCAGCTTCGATAGCCTGAATCCGGTGCTCTTCAAGGGTGCGCCCGCCGCCGCGCTGCAGCTGGTCAATGAGACCTTGATGCAAGACAGCCTGGAGGAAAACTCGACCTCTTACGGACTGATCGCCGAATGGGCGAGCTATCCGGAGGATTATTCCTCCGTGACCTTCAAGCTGCGTGATGAGGCGCGCTGGCACGACGGCAAGCCGATTACGGTCGATGACGTGATCTTCAGCCTTGAGATGACAAAAAAGGCTCATCCCCGCTGGGCGTTTTACTACAAGAACGTCACCAAGGCCGAGCGCACCGGGACACGCCAGGTCACTTTCAGCTTCGACGTCAAGGGCAACCGGGAACTGCCCATGATCATGGGCCAGCTCACCGTGCTGCCCAAGCACTACTGGACGGGCGCCGACGCCAACGGCCAGACTCGCGACATATTGAAAACGACTCTGGAGCCGCCGCTGGGCTCGGGCCCCTACCGGATCAAGGACGTGAAGGCCGGGCGCTCGATTGTCTATGAGCGGGTCAAGGATTTCTGGGGCAAGGACCTGCCCGTCAATGTGGGCCAGCACAATTTCGATCAGATCGGCTTCGAGTATTACCGCGACACCACGGTCGCTCTGGAAGCCTTCAAGGCCGACCGGCTCGATTATCGGACCGAGAACAGCTCCAAGGAATGGGCGACGGCCTATGATTTCAGGGCAACACAGCGGGGCTGGGTGAAGCTGGAGAAGGCCTATCTCGACACTAGCCAGCCGATGCAGGGCTTCATCTTCAATACGCGACGCGGGAAATTCTCAGATCCGCGCGTCCGCCGCGCTTTCAACCATGCCTTCGACTTCCAATGGTCCAACAAGAATCTGTTCTATGGCATGTATCAGCGAACGGGGAGCTATTTCGAGAACACCGAACTGGCCGCAACCGGTCTGCCGGAGGGCCAGGAGCTCGAAATTCTGAACGAGGTCAAAGGCCAAGTGCCGCCGAAAGTTTTCACGCAAGTTTACAAGAGCCCGGCCAACGCCAACCCACAGGAATTCCGCAGCAATCTCCGCAAGGCGGTGGAGTTGCTGAAGCAGGCCGGTTGGGTCATCAAGAACGGCAAGCTCACAAATGAGAAAACCGGCGAGCCGATGCAGGTCGAGTTCCTGCTGGTCTCCCCGCTATTCGAGCGCGTGGTCCAGCCCTTCACCCGCAACCTCGACCGCCTCGGCATCAAGTCCAGCATCCGAATCGTAGACTCGGCCCAGTACAAGCGCCGAACGGACGACTTCGACTTCGACATCGTGGTCAGCGGCTGGGCCCAGTCCCACTCGCCCGGCAATGAACAGCGGAGCTATTGGGGTTCCGCCGCCGCGGACGAGCAAGGCAGCCGCAACCTTGCGGGCATCAAGAACCCTGCCATCGACAAGCTGATCGACAAGGTGATCTTCGCCGAAGACCGGGCTGAGCTGGTGGCCGCGACCCGCGCGCTTGACCGTGTGCTGCTGTGGAACCACTACGTCGTGCCCCAATGGTTCGCGCCCTATCAGCGGATCGCGTATTGGAATCGATTCGCCTTTCCGGACTCCGCGCCAATTGTTCCCCGCTCCTGCGAGGATGCATGCGTGCAAGCCAAGCTCGACGACCCCAAGACGATTGAGATGGTGACGGTCGGATTCCTGACTTATTGGTGGTATGACAAAAAACGCGCGGAGCAGCTCGCCGCCCTGCGCTGAACCTCAGGACATCATGGCCAAAAGAGTAGCGACGCGGTTTCGGATTTCGCTTGTTCTGGGTCTGATTGCGCTCGTGCTTTGGGCCGGCGAGGCCATCGCCGAGTCCGGGCGTTCCCATGGCCTCTCGGCCTTCGGATCGCTGAAATATCCGGCTGACTTCGAGAGCTTCGAATATGCGCAAGCCGAAGCGCCTAAGGGCGGGCGGCTCTCCATGATCGGGACCGCCGGGCGCATCACCTTCAACAGTTTCAACAACTACATTCTGAAGGGCGATCCGGCGCAGGGACTGACTCTTCTGTTCGATTCGCTGATGGCACGGGCCTGGGACGAACCCGACGCGGTCTACGGCCTGGTGGCCGAGTCGGCGGAGCTCGCGCCAGACCGAAGCAACGCCACTTTTTACTTGCGCCCCGAGGCCAAGTTCGCCGATGGCTCGCCCATCACCGCGCAAGACGTGGTGTTCTCGCTCGACGTCTTGAAGGAAAAGGGCAACCCCAATATCCGGCTGCCCCTTAGGGACGTGATTAAGGCCGAAGCTCTGGACGACCACACCGTGCGCTACTCCTTCCAGGGCGAGCGCACCAGGGATCTGCCGCTGTTCGTCGCCACGCTGCCGATATTCTCCAAGGCCTATTACTCGGACCGGGAATTCGACCAAACCACCCTCGCCCCACCGCTCGGTTCCGGGCCCTATGAAATCGCCGACTTCAAGCAAGGCACCTATGTGCTCTATCGCCGGCGGCCCGACTATTGGGCCAAGGATCTGCCAGTCAATCGCGGGCGCTACAACTTCGATGAGTTGCGCTACGAGTATTTCCGCGACCGCACCGCCGAACTCGAAGCCCTGAAAGCCAATGCCTACGACCTTCGTGAGGAATTTACCTCGCGGGACTGGGCGACCGCCTACAAGATTCCCCAGGTCCGGTCAGGACGTCTGCAGTTGCTCGAAATTCCCGATGCACGGCCCTCCGGCGCCCAGGGCTTTTTCATCAATGTTAGGCGTCCGAAATTCCAAGATATCCGGGTCAGGAAGGCGCTGGGTTACGCCTTCGATTTCGAATGGACCAACAAGAACCTGTTTTACGAGCTCTATAAACGCACCAACAGTTTCTTCGAGAACTCGCCCATGAAGGCAGAAGGCGAGCCGAGCGCGGCTGAGCTCGAGCTGCTGGAGCCCCACCGGGATAAGCTACCTGTCGAGGTTTTCGGATCGGTCTATTTTGCGCCCATCACCGACGGATCTGGCCAGGACCGGCGCACCTTGCGCAAGGCATCCCAATTGCTGGACGATGCCGGTTGGACCGTTCAGGGGGGAGCGCGAAAAAACGCCGAGGGCGAGCCACTCACAATCGAATTTCTGATCTTCTCGCCGGGCTTCGAGCGGGTAATCGCACCCTATGTGAAGAACCTCAAACTGCTCGGCATCGATGCCTCGATCCGCCGGGTCGATCCTTCGCAATACGAGCAACGGGTCAAGGATTTCGACTTCGACATTGCCGTCCAGCGCTATGCGCTCAATCTCACGCCTGGGATCGAACTCCGCAATTTTTGGGGCTCGGCAGCGGCCGGCACAAGCGGCAGTTTCAATCTTTCCGGCATCAATGACCCCGTCGTCGATGCCCTGATCGAGAAGGTGATCGAGGCCAAGAGCCGCGAGCAGCTCGAGACCGCCACCAAAGCGCTGGACCGGGTGCTGCGGGCTGGCCATTACTGGGTGCCCCATTGGTATAAGGCCGCCCACAACATCGCCCATTGGAACAAGTTCGGCCGGCCCGAGACCAAGCCGCTCTACGACCGCGGCGTGATTGAGACTTGGTGGTACGACAAGGCGAAAGCTGCCAAACTGGCCGCGAATCGCTAGGGTCCGCTTGCGAAACCATGACCGCTTACATCCTGCGACGGCTGCTGCTCTTTGTGCCCACGCTGCTGGGCATCATGCTGGTGAGCTTCACCGTCGTGCAGTTCGCGCCGGGCGGACCGGTAGAACGGGTCATCGCCCAACTGACCGGCACCGATGTCTCGGCAACAGCGCGGATCGGCGGCACCCAGGGCGGTGACTTCGGGACTGGCGCCGCGGGCCAGGGTCAAACCGGTGCGGGCGACAGCGCTGTCACCTCCAAATATCGCGGCGCCCAGGGCCTCGATCCTGAGTTCATCAAGCAGCTGGAGAAACAGTTCGGCTTCGATAAGCCGGCCCATGAACGCTTCGGGCTAATGCTGTGGAACTACATCCGGTTCGACTTCGGCCAGAGCTATTTCCGGGACGTCTCGGTGATCCAACTGATCAAGGAGAAGCTGCCGGTCTCGATATCGCTTGGGCTTTGGATGACGTTGATTTCCTACGGCATCTCGATTCCGCTCGGCATCCGCAAGGCGGTCCGGGACGGCACACGGTTCGACGTCTGGACCAGCAGTGTGATCGTGATCGGCTACGCGATTCCGGGATTTCTGTTCGCCGTTTTCCTGATCGTGCTGTTCGCCGGCGGCACCTTTCTCGACTGGTTTCCGCTGCGCGGGCTCACCTCGGAGAATTTCGATACGCTCCCCTGGTACGAGAAGATCGTCGATTATTTCTGGCACCTGACGCTGCCGCTGATCGCGCTTTCCTTGAGTGCCTTCGCGACCACCACCTTTCTCACCAAGAATTCGTTCCTGGACGAGATCAAGAAGCAATATGTGATGACGGCGCGGGCTAAGGGGCTGACCGAGCATCAGGTGCTCTATGGCCACGTCTTCCGCAACGCCATGCTGATCGTGATCGCGGGCTTTCCAGGCGCCTTTATCGCCGCCTTCTTCGCGGGCTCCCTGCTGATCGAAACCATCTTCTCACTCGACGGGCTGGGGCTGCTTTCCTTCGAGTCCATCGTGAACCGGGATTACCCGGTGGTGTTCGCGACCCTCTACATCTTCTCGCTGCTGGGGCTGGTGATCAATCTGATCACGGATTTGACCTATACCTGGGTCGACCCGCGGATCGACTTCGAGACACGAGAGGTCTGATCCGTTGGACGCGAAATATGAAGAAAAGTATGACGCCCAGGATCTGGATGTTTCGCGCGCATCCAGTGCGCCAAGACCTGCCAAGCGGGCGATGTTTTGGACTTCGGCAATCAACAAGCGGCGCTGGCAGAATTTCAAGGCCAACCGGCGCGGCTATTGGAGCCTGTGGTTCTTTCTCATCCTGTTCCTGGTGAGCCTGTTTGCAGAGTTCATCGCCAACGACAAGCCGCTGCTGGTCCGCTTTGACGGCGCCTTCTACGCGCCTGTTTTCATCAGCTACCCGGAAACCGCGTTCGGCGGCGAATTCCAGACCGAAGCCGACTACCGGGATCCCTTCGTACAGGAGTTGATCCAGGAAAAGGGCGGCTGGATGATCTGGCAACCGATCCGCTACAGCTACAACACCATCAATCTCAACCTTCCGGTCCCAGCCCCCGCACCGCCTTCGACAGAGAACTGGCTGGGCACCGACGATCAGGGCCGCGACGTGGTGGCCCGTGTGATCTACGGCTTCCGGATCTCGGTGTTATTCGGGCTAACGCTGACAATCGTTTCCTCGCTTGTCGGCGTTACGGCGGGCGCGTTTCAAGGCTATTTCGGCGGCTGGACCGATCTGCTGTTCCAGCGCTTCATCGAGATCTGGACCAGCATCCCGGCGCTCTATCTGTTGATTATCATCGCCGCGGTGATCGAACCCAATTTCTGGATTCTGCTCGGCATCCTGCTGCTGTTCAGCTGGGTCGCCCTGGTCGGCGTGGTCAGGGCCGAGTTCCTGCGCGGGCGCAATTTCGAATACGTAACGGCGGCGCGCGCGCTCGGTCTCTCCAACGTCAAGATCATGTTCAAGCACCTGCTGCCCAACGCCATGGTCGCGACGCTGACCTTCATGCCGTTCATCCTGAACGGCTCGATCAGCACGCTGACTTCACTCGACTTTCTGGGCTTCGGCCTGCCGCCGGGCTCGCCGTCGCTGGGCGAGCTGCTGGCCCAAGGCAAGGCAAACCTGCAAGCGCCGTGGCTGGGGCTGACGGCATTCTTCGTGATCGCGATCATGCTGAGCCTGCTGATATTCGTCGGCGAAGCGGTGCGCGACGCGCTCGACCCGCGCAAAACCTTCGAGTCGACGATCGATACGGAAATCGGCGAGACGGTGGCGAGCGCGCCAGGCTTGGCGCCGGTCAAGGGCGACGCGGTCGAGGAGGCGGCTCTCGAGGCGGAGCCCAGCGGGAGCCGATCGCGATGACCCGGAAGGGCAAAAAACTCGTCGAGGTCTCCGACCTTTCGGTCGATTTCCGGTCGTCGGGCTTCATCACCCATGCGGTCAAGAACATCTCGTTCGAGATCGACACCGGCGAGACCGTGGCGCTGGTGGGTGAGTCAGGCTCGGGCAAGACCGTCTCGGCGCTTTCGATCATTCGCCTGCTGCCCTACCCGGCAGCTTCGCACCCCTCGGGAAAAATCTATTTCAAGGGCCGGGAACTAATCTCGGCACCCGAAAAGGAGCTGCGGCGAATCCGTGGCAACGACATCTCGATGATCTTCCAAGAGCCGATGAGTTCGCTCAATCCGCTCCACACCATCGAACGTCAGGTCGGCGAGATCCTGAAGATACACCGCGGCCTTTCGGACACGGCAGCCCGCGAGCGGGTGATCGACCTGCTCACCAAGGTCGGCATCAAGGATGCTGAGGCTCGGCTCGGCCGCTATCCCCACCAGCTCTCGGGCGGGCAGCGCCAGCGCGTGATGATCGCCATGGCGCTCGCCAACGAGCCCGACCTGCTGATCGCGGATGAGCCGACCACCGCATTAGACGTCACCATCCAGGCGCAAATCCTGCAACTGCTGAAGGATTTGCAGCGCGAGTTCCATATGGCGATGCTGCTGATCACTCATGATCTCGGCATTGTCCGCAAAATGGCGGACCGGATTTGCGTGATGACCGGCGGCGAGATCGTCGAGCACGGTTCGACCAAGCAAATCTTCACCGCGCCCCGGCACCCCTATACCAAGCACCTGCTGGCGGCCGAGCCCAAGGGCGATCCGCCAAAGGCCAATCCCAAGGCGCCGGTGGTGCTGGAGGCAGACGACCTGAAGGTCTGGTTTCCGATCCGCCGGGGCTTCCTGCGGCGCACCGTCGGCCACACCAAGGCGGTGGACGGGCTGACCCTCAAGCTACGCGAGAGCCAGACGCTGGGCGTCGTGGGCGAATCCGGCTCAGGCAAGACCACACTGGGGCTGGCGTTGCTGCGGCTGATTTCGAGCAAAGGCCCGATCGCCTATGTGGGGAAAAGGATCGACGGCTTCGACTCGAAAGAAATGCGGCCCCTGCGCCGCGAAATGCAGATCGTGTTCCAGGATCCATATGGCTCGCTGAGCCCACGGATGTCCGTGGGACAAATCATCGAAGAAGGCCTGATTATCCAGAATCCCGAACTCTCGGGCGCGGAGCGCCGCAACCGGGTCTCACAGGCGTTGGAGGAGGTTGGGCTCGAGACCTACTTCCAGGACCGCTACCCGCATGAGTTTTCCGGCGGCCAGCGCCAGCGCATCGCGATCGCGCGGGCCATGGTGTTGCAACCTAAATTCGTGATGCTGGACGAGCCGACCAGCGCGCTCGACATGTCGGTGCAGGCGCAAATTGTCGACCTGCTGCGCGATCTGCAGCGCCACCACAAGCTCGCCTATCTCTTCATCAGCCACGACCTGAAAGTGGTCCGGGCGCTCGCCAACTACGTGATCGTGATGCGGAACGGCAAGGTGGTCGAGCAAGGCACCGCGCGCCAGATCTTTTCGCGTCCCAAGACCGCCTATACCAAGGCGCTGATGGCGGCCGCCTTCGAGCTCGAAGCCGCCCATCTCGACGCGGTGTCAGCCTAAGGCTTCATGACAATTCTCATTGTTTGCCGGGGGATGGACCCCAAGCGCTACGAGCGGGCATTTGCCGAACTCGCTCCTGATCTCGATGTACGCTGTTGGCCCGATCACGGGCCCAAGCCAGATATCCGGTATGCGCTTGCCTGGGACCCGCCGCCGGGCGAGCTCAAGACCTATCCCAATCTGGCAGTGATCTTCTCTTCCGGCGCCGGGGTCGAGCACATCCTGCGCGATCCCGACTTGCCGCCGCTTCCCATTGTGCGCCTGGTCGAGCCGAATCTGACCATGCGCATGACCGAGTATGTGGTGCTGCACGTGCTGCTGCATCACCGGCGGATGCTGGACTATCAAGATCAGCAGCGGCGCAGCCGCTGGCGGGAGCTGGCGCAGCCTGGCGCCGATGAAGTGCGGGTGGGCGTGTTGGGTTTGGGCGTGTTAGGCCTGGACGCAGCGCAAAAACTGGCCGCGCTTGGATTCCAGCTGGCGGGCTGGAGCCGGACCCCTAAGGAGGTGCCGGGCATCGCCCATTTTAGCGGCGACGATGGCCTCGACGCCTTTCTTGCCAGAACCGATATCCTGGTGGCGCTGCTGCCGCTTACGGCTGAGACGCAAGGCATTCTCAACCGGTCCCTGTTCGCCAGGCTGGCGAAGGATGGGCCGCTGCCCGGGCCCGTCTTGATCAATGGGGGCCGCGGTGGGTTGCATGTAGAGGCGGATATTCTTGCCGCGCTCGATGACGGGGATCTGTGGGCCGCTTCGCTCGACGTCTTCGAACCCGAGCCGCTCCCCGAAGTGAGCCCGCTATGGCGTCACCCGCGAATTGTGATCACGCCGCACAACGCCAGCATATCCGATGAACGCGCCTTGATCCGCCACGTGCTTCGCCAAATTGCAGCGCATGAGGCGGGCGAAAGGCTGCAGCATTTGGTGGACCGGGCGCGGGGGTATTAGGCGGAAAAGCGGTCGGGATGTGCTTTGGTTGAGGGGTCATTCCGGCATTGATGACGTCCAATGCTAGTGTGGCGCAAACTGCGACCTGGACATCGACCATGCATGACGGAAAGCTTCGGACGATCAGTATGGTGGCTCTGGCCGCCGTCATTGCCCTTGGCGCCCTGCTGTTTCTGCCCAAGCTCTTCGTCGACATTTACGCCACCAATAAGCGGAACCAACTAACGGGCGTCATCTGGAACGCCTCATCGGAGCAGGAGACTGTTGTACGGTTCGCCCACTGGGCCGCGGGATATTGGCGGATAGACGAAAAGAAGGATTTTTGGAACCGGTTGCGCGGGCTGCCCAAGCCTTTCAAGCCGAGTAAGAACTCCATCAGCTTCCTGTCAGGCGAGGGCTTGTGCACCGAATTCGTCGCCGCCGCGCGGTGGGTGTTGGACAACAGGCTTGAAGTCGTTCGCCATGACGTGCTGTCGCCCAGATCCGGCCACTCCGCCATATCGATCAAGCTCTCGGATGGTCGCTGGGTCTATGCCGACCCGTTCTATGGCTGGATTTTCCAGGACGAAAATCGCCTTCTCAGCCTGGCCGAAGTTCGCCAAAGGCTTGCGGCGGGAGAGCAACTCGAAAAATATGCCGTCCGCCTGAAACCCGACGCCAACGCGCATTACTACACCGCGCTGTCCGAGAGTTTTGATGCGAAAGAGTTCGAAGCGATGGACGTGCAATTGCGACTACCGCTTGATGGCCGCAAGCGCTGGTCAATGGGCGAACTCGATGGAAGCTGGCAGGACGTTCAACGGGCCGGACAGAATGCCAAGCTTACGTCGCATTTTTTCTATGTCGGGCGGCGCTATCCCACCAATATCCGGTTCCATTATTACCTGCCCGAGGATGCGCGCCCCTATCAGCTGATGTTTCATCTGACCGAGACGCCAACCCCTGGGGCGTTACCGCGCTTTTCCATTCGCCCCGTGATTGAGGGCAAGACCCTGCGGTTTCGGTTGGGGCCAAGCCAACGGATACTGAGTATGGACACAGGCACCGCACCCGGGCGCATCTGGTTCGGGATCGACCGCTTCGAAGCGATCGCCGACGAGCCCTCTTTGCGGCCGCGGACGGCCATCGAGTGACCGACGCATTTTGCGCCAATCTGGATAAAGCCACACACGGTGCACAATGGCCTTGGCTTCACACATTTGCATGCGGACCTTCTTGTCTACGTCGAATAGATTGCCATCGGAATTCTGGGACCGGAGCTTGCCGAACCTGTCATTGCAGCCAAAGCGGTTTGAAAGGGCGTCATGGGAGATGAGTCGAAGTCCCCGGGAGGCGCACGCCGGAAAATCAAGCCGATGGACATAACCAAACCTGCCCAGCGGACGAAGAAATCTTCGACTTGGGCGAGGGCCGGAGTGTTTTGGAGAATCATCGGTCTGACCGCCGCGATCGGACTGGTTGGCATTGCCATTTTGTTGGTCGCGCTTCTCGCCCCGCCCTTCGAAGGCCTGCGGCACGATCTTGCCGAGCGCCTACTGGAGTTTCAGGTTGGCAAAGACGTCCAATTCAAGGGTACTTTGGAGATCTCGGTCGCGCGCGACATCCGCGTCGCCTTCACCGACCTGGTGGTGAAGAACCCTGACTGGGCCAGCGAGCCGGACATGGCGCGTGTCAAACGGGGCGAGATATCCCTGCGGCTTTGGCCCCTGTTCACCGGTGCGCTGGTCGTGCCTCAATTCGTCGTCGACGGCGCCGCACTCAATTTCGAGATCGCCGCGGACGGACGCAAAAGCTGGCTTGACGCCGGAAGCGAAGCCGACGAGGCCGATGGCTGGTCGACATTGCCGCTGTTCGGCGTGGTGTCGGTCAAGAATTCCACCATAGATTGGCTCGACAAGTCCGTTGGTTTCGACGTCGATCTGGCGCTCGAGAATCTTGAAACGAAGCGAGGCCAGGATGGCAGTGCGAATCTCGTGGACGGATCAGGCCAGCTGAACGGAACCCAATTCAGCGTGACGGGCCGAATGCCCGCACTGGACAGCACGTTGTCCTCCGACAATTCCCACGCCGTTCAACTGGCGTTAAGCACCTCCAGTTTTTCAATATCGGCCGACGGCAAGATCGAAAACCCGAGACGTGGCGAAGGCGTCGACGTCGCCGTAACGACCAAGGTCTCATCGCTTGGCGATTTTCTAGATACTTTCGAGATCGAGCGGGCTTGGGAGGGTAAGGGCGATCTGGTGGCCCGGATATCGGGGGACGTCAACCTGCTCTCGCTCACCGGTTTGCAGACGGATATCGTGACCGATACCGGTGACACCGTCCGGTTTAGCGGCTCTATCGCCGACATTTGGAGCGGGACCGGTATCGATATCGAATTCGCCAGCAAGCTTGCATTCGTGCAGGCTTCGGCCGGCAACGACAGTCTTTTTGATGGATTCCGTCTGACCGGGCTATCGGGAAAGGTTACCGGCGATCTGGAGGCGCTTCGGATCCCTGAGATGCATGTCAAAACGAACGCCTATGCGCGTGCATTTCAAGACATCGGCCCGATCACCGTGGAGAGATTTCGGAAGGACGAGAAAAACCAACTGCAGTTGCTGGGAATCAACGCCGTCGTCGGGCTGCCCGACAAGCCGAAACTCCAACTCAGGGGATCTATCGGCGATCTGCTGACACTGCAGGACCTTTCCCTGTCTGGAACATTCGACGTTGATACGGCGCCCGCCCTGGGATTCGAGGCCGAAGAGGCGAAATCCAAGCTCGGCATATTGCACGGGGTGTTCAAGATTTCCGATGCCGACGGAAGCGCCGGGTTCGAACAGCTCGACGCCGAGGTGACGGCTAGCGATATTATCTCGCTCAAGATCACTTCGGTGCTCGACGATTTGGCTCAAGGAGATGGGCTGAAATTCGACGTTTCGCTGAAGGTGCCGAAATACAGCGCGCTGGCAGAGGCGGTCGGCGAACAACCTTATGATATCGGGGCAATCGAATTCGAGGGTAGCCTGGCCGGCAGTGACGAGCAGGTCCGGGTGCGGGGTAAGGGCCGCGTCGGGCAGACCAATCTATCGGGTGACCTGACCGGTACGCTGAAGGGCAAGCGGCCATTCCTGCAGGGGGAGCTGTCTACGCCAAAATTGCGGTGGTCCGATCTGCGAGCGCTTGCGCTGCCGGCAAGGGTTAGCGCAACGCCAGCCAGCAGCTCGGCGCAATCCAACACGTCGAGCGCGCGCAGACCGGAACTCGAGGCGGTCGCCGCGGCGTTCAGTTTGGACGCCATCGACCTCGATCTGAACGTAAAGGCCGCAAAGATCGACGGCGGCGGGACGCAGGTCAGCAATGTCGCGGGCCATATCAAGCTGGTCGATGGCGTTCTAACGCTCGATCCGTTGAAGGTTATTTATCTGGGCGGGAATACGCGGCTCAACGGCACATTCGACAGCAGGAAGCCGCCCAGCAAACTCAAGATTAAGGGCCGCGTCGATGACTGGCAGATCGGCCGCGTCCTGAAGCAGCTGGGGGCCAGCGCTCCAATCTCCGGTGAGATGTACGCGACCTTCGATCTGTCAGCGGCTGGGGACACGGCGCGCGCCTTGTGGGGATCGCTCAATGGCAAGTTCAGCATGGCGGTTTCGAGGGGCCGCATCGAGTCCAGCATAATCGCGCTCACCGGGCTCGACCTGTCGGCATACCTGTTTTCCCACGCTGCCACGCGGGGTTATACGCAGGTCGACTGCTTCATCGGCCGATTTCAGCTGAACAAGGGCGTCGCGACCGCGACCACCCTTTTGCTCGACACGCCCGATATCCAAATGATCGGCAAAGGCTCGATCAATCTGAGCAACGACACCATCGATATAGGCGTCCAGCCCCACCCGAAACGGCACCAGCTTATCGAGCTGGGCACCCCCTTCACTATCACCGGCCCGCTCTCGGATCCCAAACTTACAACCCATGGCACGGGCCTGCGCGCCGTTGGGGAAGCCGTGCTTTTGGGTCAGAACCTGCTGGGAACCCTGGTCCACCTCGTCACCGATAACGGCAAGGATTCAAGCAATCCGTGCCTGGGAAGACAGGCGCGGTGACGAGAGCCACGCCCCTGCGGCGCGTCTAATCGCGGGCCACGAATTCGAGACCGGTGAGTGGGTTATTCGGTAGCGCGCCGTGATCCGCCACGTGCTCCGTCAAATTGCGGCGCATGAGGCGGGCGAAGAACTGCAGCATTTGGTGGACCGGGCGCGGGTGTATTAGGCGTCCCGAGATGGCGAGCGTTGGCGGGAACCATTTGTGGGAATGTTGGCTCCACCTCCCATGAAATGGCTTGAGGCCGTTATTAGGAACCGAGACGTGTGAGCCAGGAGCCCTTAGCGGAGCGGTTCGACTGCCTCTCGCATGGCTTGCACTTTGCTGATTGCGATCTCGTCGCTGTTGACTGGCCTGTTCGAAAAAGTCGCGAAGCCGCAGTCGGGATTGATAAATAGCTGATCCTTCGGATAGAGCTCGAGAGCCCGCTCGATGTCTTGGCGAATTTCCTCGGCCGTCTCCACCCGCTCCGTTCGCGGATTGACCACACCGAGCCCCAGCTCTTTGCCGCTAAACTCCATGACATCGCCTGCGCGCTCGGTGGCGTATTCGAGCACCAGCTGCTTGACATTCATGCGCTGCATGTAGGCCGAAAGCGGGTCGTAGCTGCCGCTCAGAAGCGTCGATTCATCTTGGCTCCAATTACCGCGACAGATGTGCAGGCCCACCCGTGCGCCGTAAGCTTCAAAGTCGATTCCGTCGACCACGCGGTTTATCAGACTTTCAGCAAATTCGAGCTCCTCGGTAGGGTCGCTGGTGGCTGCCAGATGCGCGCACATGAAAGTTCGCGCCTGACCCTGTGTGAATACGACCTCCGTCAACACCGGCTCGTCGAACTGGATGAAATCGGCGCCCTCCTCGAGCAACTCGCTGATCTCGTCCCGCAGCAGCGCTACCACCGCATCGCCGAGCGCCTCCTTGGTTTCGTAGTGAGGTTGGCTGACCTCTCTCACGAACATGCCGCGTGTCAGGAGATAGGGACCGGGTAGAGGCACCTTCACCGGTTTTTCCGTGTGCTGTTTCAGAAAGCGAAGCTCATCCACCGCAAGCGGCTCGCGACGGCTGACCGGTCCGACGCAGGTCGCATTCGAGATCGAAAAGGCTGGCACATCCAGTGTCTGCAGGATCATCTCGAAACCCGCTTTGTCCTCGATGACGTCGAGCATTTCGGCCAGCGTCATCATCTCTACGCCATCGAGCTTGTCGGCAACGAAGGAGAAGAAGGAGTCCCGCCGCTGTTCGCCGTCGGTCACAATGTCCACGCCCGCACCCTCTTGCAGCGCGAGCACACGAAGCACCTCGTCATCGGCGGCACTGTGGAATTCGGCGGGGCTGAGTTCACCCTTCCGCTTGGCCTTCTGCGCTCGCAGCAGATTCTTGCGGCGCGGCCAGCTTCCCACGAGCGTGATCGGAAGTGGGGGGAGCGACATCGCTTACCTTCCCTCGAAGTAGCTGATGAGCTCGCAACCCGTCGTGAGCGGACCGTAGCCGCTCGTCCGGCCAGGCTCCCACTTTTTAAGCCCCTCGAGATCCATCATCTCTTTATGGTCCGGATTTCCGTAGTCCATGGCGAACAGCGCTTCGAGGAAGGCCTTCTCGCGATCGGTGTCGAAGCTGTCCAGCACGGTGAAGTTGCAATGGTCGAAATGGTCGGTAGTCGCGACGATGTCGTACTCCGCAGTGTTGATGGTGCCGTCTTTCGTCCAAGCTTCCCAGTTCAAGTCCAACAAACAGCTGGCGTCGACTTCCCCAGCTTCGAGCGCTTTGAACGCGTCGAGCTCGCCGCCAATGTGATCGCCGTGTTTACCGACCAGCACATCGAAACGCTTAGCGGTGTAGTCCTCGCCGGCCTTCAGGCCATGCTCGTGGAGCATCTGGATGGGGATGAGCCTTGCTTGCGGCGAGTCTTTGGCGCCGAAGGCGATCGTCTTGCCCTTCAGATCCGCAGGCGACGCGATCCCAGACGCCTTCTTCACGATGATGTGCGAGCAGCGATCCCGGTCGGTATCGCGCATGGCGATCGCGCGGCACCCGTTATTTGCGCGGCGCTCGGTGTCGACCCAAGCGAGCGGCGAGTTCCACGCGATATCAATGTGCCCGTTCATCAGCGATTCCACCTGCAGCTCATAGTTGGTGAAAAAGACCACGTCCATGGGGACGCCATTGTCCTCGAAATACTCACGAATGATGTCCCAGATAACTGAAACTTTCGGGTCGTAGAGCACTGCTCCCAAGATGATTGGTTTGGTCATTGATTCAATCTCCTACTTGCTACATCGCGATCTGGAGCCGCATGTCGAAGCGGGCAATCGCTGAAAAGGTGCGGTAGAGCGGCGAGCGCTCGAGCATCTCGTCCCAGACTTTTCGAATGTCGTCCTCTTCTTCCAACGTCTCAACGAAGACTTTGACGGCGAGGCTGGAGAGGCCTGGATGGCCCTCCTCACCAACCACGCCGAGGTGGGCAAGTGGGTTATCGAGCTCCCCCTCGACGAAGGCCTCCACGTTGTCCACCTCGAGGCGGCGCCGATGGCACAGCTCCTTCATCCCTGCGGCTAGGTCAGCACCGATAGCGCCGAGCATGTACTCGAAGGCGGACGTCGCCTCCTCCTCAACGTCGAATGCGAGCGGAGAGCCAACATCGAAGCGCTTCTTGCGCGCATATACGGCGACGCCGTCTCGATCGCGCGCAGAGACCCGCACCGACCACTTCATTTCGCCGTAGTCGCTCATTGCCACCCGTACGGGCGCTTCTCCTGCTTGCCACTGCCGAGGCAAGCCGAGCAGAATCGAGTGCGGCCGGCGTTGAGCCCCGTGCCGCCGCATTTGGAGCAAGGTGGTGCTTCGCTCGGATTCGGGCTGAAAGTTTTGGGTTGTTCTCTGGGCTCGTCGGTCATCGATCAGAGCCAGTGCATCAGCGCTGCGGCGCAGTTGTTCGTTAATCCGATCATGGCGCTGGAACCATATGGAGTCAACGCACCGGAGCGCCTTGAAGCCAGGCGCCAGAGGCCTTCGTCCCTTTAGAACAAAGGCCGTCAATGCACCTACAATCGAATCGGACCAATCGGTGGGGGCGGGCTGCACATCGCGGCCAACATTCTTTCCGCGCTCGATGAAGGCGATCTATCGGCCGCCTCGCTGGACGTCTTCGAGCCCGAGCCGCTCCCCGAAACCAACCCGCTATAGCCGCACCCGCGGGTCGTGATCACCCCGCACAATGCCAGCATCTCCGATGAGCGCGCCGTGATCCGTCACGTGTTGCGTCAAATCGCGGCCCACGAGGCGGGCGAAAAGCTAGAGCATTTGGTGGACCGGGCGCGGGGGTATTAGCTCGTGGCCTCGTGAGCGAGCGTTGGCAGTTCCGCTGCGCCGAATGTGCGCGCCCCTCCCCCGGGTAGACTTGGCCAGGCCCGAGTTTGGTTAGGTCGCGTGCCGCCCCGCAAATGTCGCGAACGGGTTATTTCTGAAGTTTCTCGACGAGGAAATCGCGGAATACCGCGAGTCGTTGCAGAGGGCGCAATTCGGGGGGGTACAGGAAATTCAACTCTCGCTCGTAGACGCCCAAGCCGGGTAGGATCTGGACGAGGTCGGGATGATCCCAGGCGTAGTATTCCGGCAGCACGGCGATCCCAAACCCGCTCCGTACGGCCTGGAACGCCCCATTGATATTATCGATTTTTAGAGCGGGCGTGCGCTCACCCTTGCCGCCATGTCCGGCCCATAGGGGCCAATTGTAGGCCCTGTAGTCGACGGATACCGGGCGAAGGAATGCGATCAAGCGATGGCCATCCAAATCTTCCGCGCGCTCCGGTATGCCAAATGTCTCTAGATAGGACGGCGCCGCCCAAGCATGGAATCGAATCTTGGCGAGCCGTTTCTGCACGAGCTCGGGACGCTCGACGGAGACGAATCGGATCGCGACATCGGCTTCGCGCATGGCAATATCGAGATCGGCGGTGCTGATCAGTAGCTCGATGCGAATGTCCGGGTAGCGTGAAGCAAATTCCACTAGGCGCGACGGAAGCCAACCCGTTCCAAACGAGGTAGCCGTTGTGACCCGCAATTCGCCCTGGGGCATTCCTCGCGCGCTATCGAGAAGGGATTCGGCCCGTTTGGTCTCGGCATAGACCTTGCGCGCCGCTTCAAAGAGCGATTCGCCCATTTCCGTGAGCCGCAAGCCGCGCGCGTGACGAACGAACAGCTTAACTTTCAGATCCTGTTCGAGAAGGGCTATTTGCCGGGAAAGAGCGGCGGCGCTCAGATTTCGGTCATCGCTGGCTTGTCGAAAACTGCCCGCTTTGGCAACCCAGTAGAATGTTTTCAGGCGCTGCCAATCCATTGAGCGTGATCGTCCTCGATTGCCCGACCGGCGTGACGCCAGTGTCGCTGCTGCAGCCGATTATGTCTATCGCGAGCGTCGTCCAATTGGGCGCGGAGGGTGCAATGCCGATCACATCGGCGGCCGGCTGGATCGAAGCCGATTTCTGGACCAAAACCAGCGCACAAAAAAACGGCGGCCCGGGTCCGGGCCGCCGCTATTTGCGTTGGAGCTAAGCTTGTTCTTGATCGTGTTTGAATACGATGGGGAAGAGTTCCCGCAGTCGCATCGCGACTTGAGCCGCGACGCCCGCCAGGGCCAATCCCGAAATTCCCAGCAGCACGAAGCCCCAATGGAGCGGATGCGAGAAGATCTCTTCGGTCAGCCAGAAGGCGTGCCCCCACTCGTTGAAGCCAATGTTCGGCAGAATGAGGAACGGGCCGATCACGGCCAGCAGGAACATGAACGAGATGCCCCTGGCGAAGGTCGGCGTACGGGTCATCGCATAAATGAAGGCGCCGACGCCGAAGAACAGGTACATCGGAACCATTCCGTAAAATAGGCTCACATGGGTCGGTGTGAACGCCGTATCGCGCATGGTTAGTTGGTGCCAGGTCGCATCCGCTTCGGTCCAGAACCCGACCGGGAATACGGCGACCGTATAGGCGAGGAGCCAAAGCGTGACGTAGAACAGGCGCTTGAGCTCCAGCTCCGGCGTGATCGCAGCCAGATTGCGGTCCCGGGTGACGATCAGATAGGTCCAGCATGCGACTTCGGCGAGGACGATAACCGGTAATTGAATATAGAGCAGCCGCATCCACGTGGCCTGAAACTCCGGCGCAGTGGCGTCCAAACCGGTTGCGAAACCGTACACTTCCAAAAAGATGCGATAGGCCACGAAGATTGTGGCAAGCGCGGCAACTGCAAGCACGAACCACGCCATGCCATTGCTGATTCCATACTCAGGCTTGCTCTTTACCGCTGCAGATGAAGCAGTGTCTGTTAGTGCCATTTCCGTCTCCTTGTCCGTCTTCCCCAAATAATTGCCACGAGAGTGCTCAGCTTTGATGTTTTCTGATCGG
>Ga0315336_1001273_pt1 | contig 51829 bp, 31 predicted proteins | sample ASW5metaG_FD_204512 | JGI IMG/M metagenome (GOLD analysis project Ga0315336, IMG submission 204512) | Ammonia-oxidizing marine archaeal communities from Monterey Bay, California, United States - ASW #5 | ecosystem: Environmental > Aquatic > Marine > Intertidal zone | place: USA: California...
GAGTGAGGTCGCCGTCAACTTCACTCGGGTCACCCAACTCTTCTCAGATCGACGGGAACTTTCTTATTTACGGCCGATTCTCGTAGCAAAAGAGAGCCTCGCCCGGACGCGCATCAAGGCGTCCTTCGACGATCACCGCAATCTTTTTCCCGCGGCGCTCTGCTACACGCAGATTGTTCCGGTGGACGAAGTCATCACTCTCATGGTGTTTTATCGAGAGGATGACCATCTCATGCGTCTGATGCTCGACGACGCGCAGCGCGCTCGGCTCAATCGCCTGTGGGACGAACTGCACTACGTCGCTCAGACTTCGCTCCAGAGGGTCGATGCCCTTGAGTTGTTGCTCGAAGTGATGCAGAACAACGGATCCGAAAACCGTTCCCAACACGAGGCATTGCTTCCACTCCGCGGCAAGATCGATAGCCACGCTAAGGAGTTTCGCCAACAGCTTGTCCGCGACGAATCGATGCACGTCGATCGGCTCGTCGAATTTGCGGCGCGAGCCTATCGCCGTCAACTATCCGATGAAGAAGACCGGGGGCTGCGCGGTCTCTACCAGCGGCTTCGCGATCAGGAACTGCCGCACGACGACGCATTTCGACTCTCGTTGGCCCGGGTGTTCGTCGCCTCGCCGTTCTTGTATCGGCTCGAACAAGCACGCGCGGGAGCCGAGGCTGTTGCCATCTCCGATTCAGAACTCGCGAGCCGACTTAGCTATTTTCTCTGGTCCTCGCAACCCGATGAAGCGCTCAGGCAGGTCGCTGATGACGGTACGCTCGGCAGCGCCGACGGGCTGACGAAGCAGACTCGGCGGATGCTGGCTGACGGGCGGATCCGCCGGTTGGCGACCGAGTTTGCCTGCCAATGGCTGCACATTCATGAATTCGATTCACAAGGCGACAAAAGCGAGAAGTATTTCCCCGAGTTCGCCGATCTTCGCGGCGATATGTACGAGGAGTCGATCCGCTTCTTCACCGATCTGTTTCAGAACGATGCCTCACTGTTAAGTTTGCTCGACGCCGACCACAGCTTTGTGAACGAACGAATGGCGAAGTTTTATGGCATCGAAGGAGTCGAAGGCCAGGCATGGCGCCGCGTCGAAGGGATGCGGCAACGCGGTCGTGGCGGCATCCTGGGGCTTGCGACCACACTGGCCAAACAGTCGGGCGCGGCGCGGACGAGCCCGATCCTGCGAGGCAACTGGGTCAGTGAAGTACTACTCGGCGAACGGTTGCCACGACCGCCTAAGGATGTTCCCGTCCTCCCGGCGGACGAAACGGCGACCGACGGGCTGACGATTCGCCAGCTGGTGGCGAAACATACCAGCGACGAGCGCTGCGCGTCCTGTCATCAACGCATCGACCCGTTCGGCTTCGCGTTGGAACGTTTCGACGCCATCGGCCGTCACCGTGATCGCGATCTGGCGGGACGACCCATCGACACGGTGGCGACGCTTCCCGATGGAACGGAAATTGACGGCTTAGAAGGCCTGAGGCATTACTTGTTGGAAACCCGCCGTGAAGCGTTTTTGCGGCAGTTCTGCCGAAAACTCTTGGGATACGCCATTGGGCGGGAGCTGCAACTCTCCGATGAGCCACTCTTGTCTGAGATACAACGGCGACTTGCGAATAACGACTATCGTTTCTCGGTCGCGATCGAGACAATCGTGTTAAGCAAACAGTTTCGGGAGAAACGGCAGAAAGTAGAGATCGAACAGTTGTCCGAAATCCCGGTTGGCGGCGACGAGAGGCCTTGAATGACAGGAAGTAGCGTCAAAACCCTCTGTTGCCAAATCAAGCCCCTTGTTTTCCAGGCCGAGATTTGTCCACAACCGGGTTTTGACGTGGCTTCAAATTCGAGTGAGCTGTACATGACAATGTTGGATGACATCAACGCCCCGCGTGTCCCGCGAATGACATTCCCGCTTTGGGAGGAACAATCATGACGTCACATCGTTTTTCTCGCCGAACCTTCCTGCGCGGTATCGGTGTGAGCATGGCGCTACCGTGGTTCGAATCGCGACCGACGTGGGGCGACGAACCGGCTCAAAGCGGCAGCCAGGCGCCGCTACGGTTGGGCGTGCTGTTTTCGGGAAACGGATTTCATAGCACCGGATGGTCGGCCACCGGCAGCGGCCAACAAATGGAACTCGGCCCGGTCCTCGCGCCGCTGAATGACTTTCGCGAGAAGCTGTTGTTTGTCCAAGGACTTTACAACGCCGAAGCGCTCAAAGGAAATATCCATAGTTCCCAGACGGGCAATCTCCTCTCTGGTGCGCCGCTGGCCTCGGGGGGAAGAATCCGTTCGGGCACCAGCTTCGATCAGATCATCGCGCAGCAGTACGGACAATCGACGAAGGTGCCGAGCCTCGTTCTCGGCTGCGAACGGTCGAACCCGGGGATTCACAAGAACTATTCGATGCTCTACAGCTCGCACATTTCGTGGAGTTCTCCCACGTCGCCCACGCCTTTGGAGCTTTACCCTGCGCTCGCGTTCGATCGGCTCTTCAAGGACGCAGGCGAACGTGGAGACAAGAGCGTGCTCGACGTCGTACTGGCCGAAGCCGATCGATTGCGACGGGACATCAGTTCCAGCGATCAACAAAAACTCGACGAGTACTTGAGCTCGGTCAGGGAGGTCGAAAAGCGAATCGAGCGCGCGGGGAAGCAGGGTGAATTGCAAGGTTGGAAGCCGACGCTCGAGCAGCCCAACGTGCCTCGGCCCGCCGATGGAATACCGCAAGACCTTGTCGAGCACATGAGGCTCATGTGTGACATTCTCGTACTGGCGTTTCAGACCGATGCCACCCGCGTCTGCACGCTGAAGCTCAACAACGATCACAGCTATCTGCGATTCCCGCATCTGGACGTCGAAATCGGCCACCACGAACTCTCGCATCGCAACGACGGCGACTGGCTGAAGGTGAACCAGTTCTTCTTGGATCAATTCGCCTATATCGCCCGCAAATTGGACGCCATCCAGGAAGGCGAACGCACGGCGCTCGACAACTGCCTGCTCATGTATTGCTCGAGCATGCTGACGGGCGGCCACGATGCCAGCAAACTCCCCGTCGTTTTGCTCGGCGGCGGTGGCGGACAAGTTCAAGGTGGTCGCGTGCTCGACTATTTGGGCAAGCCAAACCGAAAAATGTGCAGCCTCTACCTGTCGCTGCTCGACAAATACGGCATCCACTTAGACGAATTCGGCGATTCGACGGAACGCCTGTCGGAAGTGTGAAGTCGGTGGCGGCAATGCTGGCGTCGTCGCGATGCCAACAGATCGAAACGACCAGATGGTGGCATTGCCCTAGTCGTCAAGCCCGCGTTCAACCGAATAGATTCAGCAGCGGGCGGCCGCCTTCGACGAGCGGCGTCGGGCGGTCGAGGGCATTGCGAATGCGGGTCTCGGGCGAGATGCCCAACGTGTGGAAGATCGTCGCTGCTAAGTCGGGGCAACTCACCGGGTGATCGGCCGGCCAGGCGGCGTCTTTGTCGGAGCGACCCCAGGTGATTCCGCCGCGCACTCCCGCACCGGCCAGCAGACAGGGGAAGCAGTGGCTCCAATGGTCACGGCCGTCCTGTTGACCCCGGTTTTGAAACCTTGGCGTGCGGCCCATCTCGCCGGCGACGAAGACCAGCGTCTCGTCCAACAGGCCGCTGTTTTGCATGTCTTCGAGTAGAGCCGGCAGCCCCTGGTCAAGGCCCGGCAGCAGGTGATTCTTCATCACCCGCTCGAGATCGCGGTGACTGTCCCAGCTTGTCGTGTCATCGCCACGCACCGCCATGTCCCAGGCGACGGTGACAAATCGCGTGCCTGCCTCGATGAGCCGACGGCCCATCAACAACGACTGGCCGAACAAATTGCGGCCGTAGCGATCGCGTAGCGCAGCCGGTTCGCGACGAATGTCGAAAGCCGCCGCGACGTCTTCGGACGTCAGCAGGTTGAGCGCTCGGCTGCGGTTGGAAGAAAAATCGCGGACGCTCTGCGAACGGTCGAGTTCGCGCCGCCGGGCGTTGAATTGATCGAGCAATGTCTCGCGGCGGTTCAGCCGGTCGAGCGTCACCTCGGGAATCGGTTCCAAGCCCGAAATGCGATAGTCGAGTTCTTCATCAGTGCAGTCGCGGAAATACGGATTGTCTAACGTGTCACGCTTGGGAATGTTCGTGGCCAGCGGGTTGTAGGCCCGGCCGAGCCAACCAGCGTACTGGCCGTTAATGTCGTAGCCGGCATAATGCCCGAGCGGCTTCGGCAGGTAGACATAGCCGGGAAACGGCTGCGTGGGCCGCCGGTCAGAATGCCGGTCGAGATATTCGATCACCGAACCCATGGCCGGCCAGTCTTTTTCGGAGGCGGCGACGTTGGCAGCCCCGCGTTCGGCCGGGGGCAGGGGGTGGCCCGTCTGGATAAAGTGGGTCCCGTTGTGGTCGTTCTGCGGATGATTGACGGTGCGGATGGTGCAATACTGATCGGAGCGGGCGGCGAGCTGCGGCAAGTGTTCGCAAATTTGCAGGCCCGGTGTTCGCGCGGCGATGGGACGAAACGGCCCGCGAATGGTGCTGGGCGCATCGGGCTTCATGTCGAACGTTTCGAGTTGGCTCGGCCCGCCGTAGAGGAAGACGAACATGACCGACTTGGCCCGCGGTTGCAGGTTCGGCTCGGCTTGTTCGGCGGCCAACAGCCTACCCAGGCTCGTACCGCACAGCCCCGCGCCGGCCGCTTGAATCAGCGCGCGGCGCGTCAGCCCGTTACATACTCGCTGCGGATTGCCTTGGATCGTAAGCATGTTTCGCGCCCCGATCGTTCGAGTTCAAAGCCGTCTCAACTGCAATGCAAATAGTTTACCGCATCCGCTTGGTACCGTCCACGAGAACTGAATTAGGCCCAAATGAACTCGGAAGATCTTCTTAATCGTATCGTACTCGGCCAACAACATGGCGACTCACTCGTGACGAGCGCTAGGGCGTAATATCAACGGCCCACCGGGTTTTGACACGTACATTCGAAGTTCATCGTAACATATCCATTCGTTCTGCGCTTCGATGATTTCAACGCACGCTGATGATGCGCACCGACGGAACCCCACAAAATCGATCAGTCCCATGGCAAAGAGCAAAAACGCGAAGAAGCAGATTGCACAGCGGCAACGCGAGATGTTGCTCTGCCCGTGCTGTGATACCTATCGAAGCTTGCAGGACGCGTCGGCGCTGAGTGCGCTTCAGCAGCGGTTCGCCCAAAACGGAGGCAGGAGAGACCTGGTTGCCTCGGCCCGCAGCCGATCATTCCGCTGGGCTTGTGATATTTGTCTCAGGTCGAGGCGCGCCGTCCCTGGGCAACCCTGGCTGCAGGTCCACTGCGACTGGGATCCTTGGGCGGCGTTTTTCGACATTCACGAATCCTGCTGTGAATGCCATGCCGATTTCGTATTCACCAAGGAAGAACAGCAATATTGGTACGAAGAGCTCAAGTTCTGGGTCCAATCCACCCCCACCCGCTGTAAGAAATGCCGCCGCGAGCGACGTCGGCGTAGCGCGATCCATCAGCATCTCGCGGATTTGCATCGCTCGTATCGCGCCGCCGATCCGGCTCAATCGCTGGACATGACGGAATACTTTGTTCAGTTGGGCAACATCCCCAAAGCGAAGCTCTACCTGAGCCGTGCCCGGAACAGTCTGCTGAAGATGTCTCACAGCGACCAATCCGGTCCGCTTAAGGATCGTACCTCGGAACTAACTGCGAAGATCTTCGGACGACCATGACGGGGGCGTTCGCACAATACTAGGATGTGAGATTCAGCGTCGAACAGCCGCGCAGGCGACACTCCTCAAACGCGGCTCGAACAAGCCCGAGAAGCAACCGGTCCGATGGCCCTTAAGGACTGTGCGGCACCCATTTTCCGCCGTGATACCGCAGACCCTTCGGCTCGGTGATCGCCGCTGCGAATGTGCCGTCGCCCTGACCGAACAGCAGAGACATGCTGCGTTCTCGGTAGTTGGCGGTGACGACATCTGGGTGTCCGTCGCCGTTGAGGTCGGCGACGTCGACGCCGTAATTTCCCGAGCCGGTCTTGTAGTCGGTTCGCGGCGTGAACGTTCCATCGCCTTTGTTGAGGAACACCGATGCAAAGTCTTCGGTCCAGTGCGTGATGACGAAATCGATATCTCCGTCACTGTCAAAGTCGCCGATGCCGAGATACGCTCCGTTCTTTCCACCGTCGAGCTGTTTGTCCTTTTGAAACGAGCCGTCACCGTTTCCCATAAATACCGAGACCGTCGACGTGCCGAGGTTGGCCGTAACGAGATCCTGGTTCCCGTCACCGTCGAAATCGGCGGCGCGGACGTCGTTGACGGCGTGCGAACGGACGTTCGGAATTTGTTGGGGATTGAGCGTTCTGCCGGCGAGCGATTTGTTGTCTTCGAATATCGTCGGCCCGGGGTTGATGAAATAGGTGACCGTGGCGTCATGCTCATTGGGAATGATGATGTCGGCGAAACCGTCGTTGTTCAGATCGGCGGTGTCGATGGCGTAGGCGGATTTTCCCGCGTCGGCCTCGATGGCCGGGCCGAACTTCCAGCCGCCAAGCCCCCGCCGAACGTAAAGACGCCCGATCTTGATGTCACCGTCATAGCCGGAGCCGCGAGCCGTATAGAGCAGGTCGAGCCGCCCGTCATTGTTCAAGTCGGCGAAGCGAACGCCCTTGGCTTCGCTCGGGACGCCATATTCCCGCGCGTTTTCGAAGTGTCCTCCGCCGGTGTTTTTGGCGACGATGACGCGCCCGGGCCGCAACTTTCCGAGACCGCCGACGCTGAATACCAAATCGATTAGTCCGTCCTGGTCGACGTCGCCATAGGCAACGTTATGTACGTGTGGCTCCGACCAACCCGGTGTTTTCGATTTCGATTCGTCGTTAGCTATGCCTTCGTCGGCTCTGATCGTGGCTTGCTCATCGGCGAATGCGTTGATGACCATGGGAGAAAACTGTCCCCGGCCGTCGCCCTGTTCGAGAGAGACGATGCCGATAAGCCGATATCCCAACACGACGTCGAGATGTCCATCAGCGGTGAAATCCGCCGCAACGACTTTGTACGGCCCGCCGATGTAACCGTTCAGTCGGCTCTTGGGCGTCGTCTGCGCGGCGGCGTTCGTCACACAGAGACAGAGTAAGCCGGAAGCAAGAGTTGCAGACAATGTGTGGGAACCGTTCATGTCTCTCTCCGAGGTGGAAAGCTCAGAATCGCAACAGCGTCGGCGCCGACGTTGTATTGCGATTCACGCTTCCGCCACGAGTGATTTCAACACGGACACACTCCAGGTATCAAGTCTCCACGTCGCATTCTGAAAGGATGCCGTTCGCCACACCAAGTAGCATCCACGACCGAATAAACGTCGATTCCTGCGCTCGTGCCGAGGCGATCGCCACTTTGACTTGGCCGACGCGGGCCTGCGCAGAAGCAACGTCGTGCAGCAGGCTGGCAACATACGGCTCATCGGGATAGCGGGCCGCGGCGGCTTTCGCCAGTTCGAAGGTGGTGGCGGCGCCTTTGCGATCACCGACGGTGAACTGGCTCGTCGCGGTTTGCGTGAGGGCGACGACATCCGTCCCGCCGCCGATCTCGATCTTCGCCGCGGCTTCGACTGCTAACTTGATCGACGTGAATGCCCCCTTTCGGTCTCCTTTTTCGGGCTGGACGGTTGCGAGTTCTCGCAGCCGGACACATTTCTCGTAAGACCCCACGATATCGCTTGCCGCCTGCCGACTCTTCTCGAACATTCGTTTGGTTTCGGCGGTTTTCTTCATCCGCGAATTCGCAACGGCGATGGCTTCGAAGGCCTCTGAAAGCATCTCCGGATCGTTGATGTTGTCGACAAATGCCTCGGCGTGTTCCAGGTGACGTGCTTCCGCGTAAGCGCGGACAATTATTTTGGCGGCGGCGTTGTGCGCGTGATCGTTGGACGGCGTGAGAGAAATGATTGTGTCGAAGAATGACCGGGTGGCCTTCGCATCTCCGTGAGCAGCGTATCCGGCCGCTATCCCGGCAACGGCGTCAGCGCGACGTGTCACATTTTTGATGGTCGCAACATTGTCCGACGCGCGTTCGAATCGCCCCTGCTTGGCCAGTGCGACGACGAACTGCACCAAAGTAAGCTCCTTGAATTCTTCGCTTTGATTCCGAATTCCGTCAACCGCTTTCTGCACCACGTCAAGATTGCCCGAGTCTGCTGCCACACTCGCGACTCGCCAGAGCGCACACTCACGCCGAGTTTCAGGTGTAATGCTCCGTACCGTTTGCAGCGCGGCCTTGAGGTCGCCGGCTTCCGCTTGATCTTGAGCGACGACAATCAGTCCCATGGACTTCATCATCACTGGTTTGACAACGGTCTGTTCCTGCGGGCTGAGTTCGTGCATGGGAACATTCTTGGCCAGGATCTTTTTCGCCAATTCGACGTCGCTGGGGATGAGGTCCAAGACTCGCAGCGCCTCCGCAAAATCGCGCCCGGAAGACAAAGTCATCGCAATCAATGAGAGCGTCAAATCCCGATTCCAAACCACTTCCTGAGGCATCAAGTCGACTGTGCGCAAGGCGGCGTTTGCCTGAGCCGATTCCGCCTGGACAATTGCAATCGTACCCAACGTCATGGCTTGCTCATGGTCGGACCGCAGGCGTAGTGAATTCTCGATCGCCGTTTTAGATTGCCCAGCCTGCGCTTGAGCCTCGGCAATCGCATCGAGCACAATTCGCCGCTCGACTCCGTCTTCCAGCTTTGCGGCGGCAGCCCATGCGTTCGCAAACGACCTCTTGGACGCTTCCAGGTCGCCGACCTTAGCTTGCGCCGCTCCGAAACTCGTCAACATTTCGCAGCCTGCACCGCACAGGCCATGGGCCTCTCGTACCAGCTCTCGCGCGAGGGAAATATCATCCGGTTCAGCGGCCGAACCGGGGTCGAGTAGCGCAAGCAGCACGAAGAGTGCGAGCATGAACTTCGTCATGGATTCGTCTCCCAGAGTTCGACGGCCGATGGTCTTGTGGCCCCGCGGACCAACATTGCGCGGCGATGCGCGCCGCCAGCTGTTCGGGCGAGATTACGTGCTTGTTATAACGCCCGAATTGAAGAACTAAGAAACGTTTCCGTCTCGCGAGGGGTCTTGAGACAGGCGGCTCCGCTTGTTGGTCGCCTCTAGAAGTTGTCCCAAAACCCTCTGATCGCTAACGAGTGCCCTTAATTTGTAGGGTCAATTTCCACCACAACCGAGTTTTGGGACGGCTTCTAGTACCTCATGTTATTTAAAAACGTGCGTTGAGTGACGGGAAATCGAGTCGGAAAGTGCCTGCTCTTTCTGACGTACCATGAAATCACAACGGCCAAAATCAAGTGGCGTGTGCCACTAGCGGCCTTCGGTTTTCCTGGTGGCTTTGCGTCGGGCGCGGCCGGCAGCGATCGCCTTTTTCATGTCCGGCTGCTCGGTGGCGTTTGTTTCGACGTCGGTTTCCCACTGTTTGAGAGCCTTGAGCATTGCCGAGACTCGCTCGCCGTGTTCAGCAGCCATATCGGTCGTCTCGCCGATGTCTTCGTCCAGATTGAATAGCAGATTTTGTCGGCCCGAGCGGACCAGTTTCCATGGACCGTCGCGCATTGCCTGAGCGTTCCAGAAGAGTTGCCGGGGACCGATACGCTTTTCTTCGAGCAGTGTTTCCTTGAGGCTCACGCCGTCCAGTTTGTGTCCGCCCGGCACTGATACGCCGGCGAAGTCGAGAATTGTCGGCATTACGTCGAGGCTGATGGCCAGTTGATCGGTCTTCGAGCCTGCTTTGATCGTTTCCGGCCACCAGGCGATGGCCGGCACGCGATGACCGCCCTCCCAGACAGTTCCTTTGCGCCCGCGCAGCGGATCGCACCGCATATGTTTCGCGCCGCCGTTGTCGGAGAAGAACAGCACAAACGTCCGCTCGGCGATCTCCGCCTCGTTCACTGCATCGAGGATCGCTCCGATGCTGTCGTCCAGCGACTGCGTCATCAGTTTCACGGTCTCGCCCTGCGTGCGGGCCAACTGGGGTTGACGATGTTTGTTTGGCCCACGGCCGGCAGGCGAATCGGCGGCCTGAATGGGCGCGTGCACGGCACCATGCGGGACGTAACAACAGAACGGGACTTCCCGGTGTTCGCTGATGAAGGCGACCGCGTGTTTCGTCAACAGGTCGGTGAGATAGCCGGGTTCTTGAACGTGACGTGTGCCTTCCCACCAATCGTACGTTTCCATTCGGTCGAAATGAGAAATGTAGTCGATGTTGCCGCTGACGAATCCGCGGAATCGATCGAAGCCGTGAAACGTCGGGTTGTACTTCTTGTCATAGCCGAGATGCCATTTGCCGAAGATCGCGGTCTTGTATCCTGCCGTGTTGAGAAGTTCCGCAAACGTGGTTTCACGGGGCTGCAGGCCGCAATAATGATTGGCCAATTCCGCATCGGCATTCACGACGGCGGGAATGCCGGCGCGCTGCTGGTAGCGGCCGGTCAATAGGCCGGCGCGCGTCGGAGAACAGACCGTTCCACTAGAATGAAAGTCGCTGAACGTCATGCCTTCCCGGGCCATGCGCTCCATGTGGGGTGTCTGAATCCAGCCGTTGTAGACACTCGAGTCGCCATAGCCCATGTCATCGGCCAGGATGATAATGAAGTTCGGTGGACTTGCCGCACACGTGGTGCCTGTCAGGCACAGCGTCAGCAGAATCCGTCCCAAAACCCGGTTGCGGTGGAATTTGACCCTACGGCTCAAGGGCACTCGTTGCCCATCAGAGGGTTTGGGGGCCACTTTTAGAGACTGCACCATCGTGCAGGCGATTAGACATTTCATTTCATGTCCTTGCGTTTCGTGTTGGTCCTACTCTTATCGTACGGAACGAAGCAGTAGTTTTCGATCCGACGAGGGCCGCATATAGCGATGATAGTCGATCGGGCGCACAAATGGGGCTGCCGTCTACGTAGGCGCGGCCGAATCATTTCGATTGCGCACGCGAGTTGGTATCGTCGATGAAAGAGAATCCGCCTCGCCCATCCTTGAGAAACAGCCCGTATGCCAACGCTTGATCCGCCGCTCAAACAGAAACTGATTCGATTTGCACTCGCTCTGGTCGACCAGCAGCGAGCGAGGCTCATTGTCCCTCCGCAACAGGCGAATTCCGGCTACTGGTTCGGCGGCGGGAATCTCATCGAAGATGCTGACGGCAGCCTGATTCTCGTGGGCCGCTTTCGTAGCGGGGGAGATTCGCGGACGGGGCTCGTAGCGGGGCAACGTGGGCACGAGCTGGCCGTGTTTCGATCGACGGACGGTGGCCAAACATTTGAAAAGGATTTGAGTTTCGGCAAGCCGGACCTCGACGTCGGCGACAAACGGGTTCTGTCGATCGAAGGAGCCGCCATTGCCCGCACCGAAAGCGGCATCGAGCTGTTCGTCTCAACCGAGAAAGATCATGTCGGCTATCCGCCCGGTTTCGAAGAGCATCTCAAGCCTGGCACCGGGGTGTGGTCGATCGAAAGGTTGCGGGCACCAACAATCGACGGGCTGATCGAAGCGCCACGAGAAACGGTTGCCTCTTCGTGCGAACCAGAATATGTGCACATTAAGGACCCCTTCCTTTACAATTCACCCCAGGTGGGCCGCGTGCTGTTGTTCTGCAGCCATCCATACTGCTGGACATCCTCGAATACCGGTTACGCGGTTCCAGGGAAGGGCGGGCAGAGCTTCGACAAACCGGTGTTTGATTTCTTTCCGCGAGGTTTCACGTGGGACGTGGCGATGACGCGGGGAACTTGCATCGTCGACATTCCGCCGGTCGGCGCCTTTCGTGATTTGAACATTTCGCTGATGTTCTATGACGGCGGGGAGTGTGTTCGCAATCACTCTGAACACGCCGAAGCGGTCTCTCGTTCGCGCGGCTATTCGTGCGAAGAACTTGGCGGCGCTGCTTACATCGTCGACGGTGATCTCGACGGTATCGAGCGACTCTCGGTTCACCGTCCGCTGTTCGTCAGCCCGTACGGGAGCGGGTGTAGCCGGTACGTCGATGTCCTGGCAACGGACGATGGTTTCTACACGACTTGGCAGCAATCGCAACCGGATGGCTCGCAACCGATGGTGATGAACTTTCTGGCGAAGTCAGTCGCTCGGGAACTTCTCGAATAGGCGGGTTCGACGCGCGTTTCGAGACAATGCCGTTGTTGAAATCGGCGCTGCACCTGAACATTGATTTTGCGGTGTACTGTTCGTTGCTTCGTGACTTGTTGTCACACTCGCCATAAATGTCACTAAGTCACCAAACTGGCTGCTGTTGACACTTGATCGGCCGGTCGTTTTTCGCCTTCATGCATTCCGATTTTCGAGGTTCTCCCGGCTGCAACGGCTGGGAACAGCGGAGCGGTAGAATCTGGCCTGCCGAGTGAAACCACGTTTGCTAAATCACTACGTTGAGCTATTGATTACTACGGTTTGAGCCGTTTCCGTCGGTGTTGAATGTCATCTGCGATGATGTCCACTACTGACGTGTGGCTCTGTCCAGAAGCCATCTCAAAACCCTCCGATGGGCGGTGCGCCTGTCAGATGCGTGGGTTCAAAACCCACGACGACCGTGTCTTGAGGTCGCTTCCAGTTCGACTTGCTTTGCGCTTGGCTTGGCCCTGCGACTCGGAGCAGCGGCAGCTCTCAAGATTTGGGAAACTTGTCATGGTTTCATTCGCTCAATTACTGATTGCCGCCTTTGTCCAGCTGGTCATTGGCTTCGTACTCGGCTGGTTTGTCAATGAGTTTCGACGGCAGACGCGAGGACCGTTGGCTCAGTCGGCACCGTCGGCTCGGCCTGCTCAATCGGATCGGCCGGCTCACTCACCCGCGCCGCCGAAGTCGAACCAACAGGTTCTCCGCGACGTGCCAGACACTCAAACTCGGCTGCTTGCGGACATTGCCAGCTTGGTCAATCAGCATGCCGAGAGCGTGGAATGCTTCCAGTGTTCAATCGAGCAAGTAAAGGGACCAACACCCCGAAATAGCCGTGTGTCCCTGTCATCGCAGGTTTCACAGTTGCGCCAAGAGAACAGTCGATTCGACGAGAACGTGGATGGGAAGGTTTCCGAACTCGCGGAATCCAGCACGTCTGATTCGCACGGCGGCGAATTCGATGTCGACGAGGTGACCGATTCGGTCAACGGGCATCGTGACAAGACTCGCTGCCTGGACGATTTGCTTGGCAAGGCCGACCCGCACGCGACCGCCGATGAACTCAAGGACGTGATCTCCGAGGCTCTGTCTGACGTTCTCGAATCCAAAAAGCAGCTTGAAAACGAGCTCTCTGACGTGATCCAAAAGTTGGAAGAGAAGACCGTCCGTTTGAACGCCGCAGAACAGGATGCACGGGTTGACTCACTGACGAGGCTTCCCAATCGCCGCGCCTTTGAAGAGCAAGCCGCGGCGGCACATTCGATGTTCGAGCGACAAGGACGACCGTATGCCCTATTGATGTTCGACATCGATCACTTTAAGTTGTTCAACGATACCTACGGACATGCCGCCGGTGATGCCGTGTTAAAGACCGTCGCCCGGCTACTCAACGAGAAGAAGCGTGCCTCGGACAATTCGTTCCGGCTGGGTGGCGAAGAGTTTGTCATGCTGTTGCGTTCGGCCAGTGTCGCCGATGCGCATACCGTCGCAGAACGTGCACGCAAGACGATCGAAGACATGGTCGTGATTTTCGAAGGCCAAAAACTCAACGTTACGACGAGCGTCGGCCTTGCCGCAATCGAGGACGGTGTGACCACCGAGCAACTGTTGGACCAGGCCGACATCGCGCTCTATGCCGCGAAAAAAGCTGGCCGCAACCAGACGCACGGTGGCGCGTTCGGAACGCCGTCGAGTCCGATTTCAGAAACGGAAACGGCTCAGTCGACGGATGCTGATACACCTGTCGGAGTCTAAGAGCCAAAAGTCGTACGACGATTCGGTTGGCGGCGACGGAATCGTTCGAATTGCAGGTGCCACTTCGTCGTCGCGAATGCTTTGGGGCGACGTCTTTGCTGATCGGCCCTAAGCGCCTACTTGATTGCGCGGTAGGACGTCAATGCGTGTTTCGTTACGGAACACAGCTCGATACGGGCATGATCCGATGCTGGTGCTTTGATCAACATGATCGAACCACATCGAGCCGCGCGCACCGGTCTGATCTTGGCCCGTTTTCCGACGTGCTTCCGGCAATGTCTTGCAGACTTTCTCCACCTATCACAGGGAGCGCCGTAGCGATAAATGCGCTATGGGCCAAAGGGCTCCACACGCCCGATTGGTGGAACATTGGCACGATACTTAAGAAGTGGACCCACAGCGCCCTGTTTGGACAGTGTATCCCCTCCTTTTATTTCTATGGGCATCGGTTTCCACCACATCCGCGTGCAGGTTGCCTTCGCGAGAGAGCAGATGCGTTGGGCCATCTTTCGGGCGCTGCTTCGCTTCGAAGCGTTCGTTCGGGTAAGCTATACAAATATCTATTTCGCCCCCTTGGTCGCTACAGGATGAGTCGATCTATCAACCTGCCGTGATGACGGTCGCACGGCAGCGGGGATTTGGCACCGAATGAAACATCAGGCAGCGCCGTGTCGGACACAACGCCGAACGCTCATTCTCTCGACGGCACGCTCCCGGCGCAGATCGAGCTGTTAACGAAATTACTCGAGACCACCAACGACCTTGTCTGGTGCACAACGGCCGATGGTCGTGAGTTGTTGTATGTCAATTCTGCCGCAGAACGAATCTACGGCCGCTCGCTGGCCGATTTTGCCGGCAACCTGGATCTATGGTTCGAGACGATTCATCCAGAAGACCGCGACAGCGTGCGGAACAACTTACGGCAACTGCTCGAACGCCGTCAGATCGAGCAGGAGTACCGGATCGTCCGGCCCGACGGGGGAATCCGTTGGCTACGGGATCGCGTGGCGGTCATCTACGATGAGTCGGGAAACGCGATACAGATCGGCGGAATCGCGACCGACGTCTCACGCGAGCAGGAAGCCGGCAAGGAACTGTCCCTATCGAATCAGAAACTACAACGCGAGGTCTCCGAACGAAAACTGGCCGAGGACGCCCTGCGCGATTCAGAGGCGCTCTATCATTCGCTCGTCGACAACCTCCCCATTTACGTGACGCGAATCGACCTCGACGGGCGGATTACTTACGTCAACAACAACTACTGTCAGCTCGTCGGTCTGCCGGCCGAACAGATTCTCGGCAAGACCAACTATGATTTTCATCCCCCCGAATATGCGAAGAAGTACACCGAAGACGAGATGCGCGTCGCCCAGACGGGCGAAGTTTTCACCGACATCGAGGAAAACCAGATCGGTGAGGAGTCGCGGTATTTCGAGGTCCGCAAGGCACCGGTGTTCGATGACCAGCAACGAGTGATCGAAATTCAGGCCGTCTTCTGGGATGTGACCGAGCGGCATCACGCCGAGATCAAGCGACAACAGGCCGAAGATGCACTGCGCGGAGCCAAAGACGCTGCCGAAGCCGCCAGTCGCGCCAAGAGCGACTTCTTGGCGAACATGAGTCACGAGATTCGCACGCCGATGAACGCGATCATCGGCATGACCGAACTGTTACTCGATACCAATCTCGACCGTTCTCAGCGCGACTACGTTCGAATCGTGCATGACTCGGGCGACTCGCTGTTGACGCTCATCAATGACATTCTGGATTTTTCGAAGATTGAAGCGGGCAAGTTTACTCTCGATGCCGTCCGTTTCAGCCTTGAAGACAGCCTCGGCGACACGATGAAGGCGCTGGCGATCCGCGCTCATCGGAAAAACCTTGAACTGGCGCTACACGTTGCGCCGGACGTTCCAGATCGGCTCATGGGTGACCCGGGCCGGCTGCGGCAAGTCATCATCAACCTCGTTGGCAACGGTATCAAGTTCACGCAGTCGGGCGAGGTGGTGCTCGACGTCGAATGTGAATCGCGGAGCGAGAAGCAGGCGACGCTTCGATTCAGCGTGAGCGACACGGGAATCGGAATTCCAGAAGACAAACTCACACACGTCTTTGATGCCTTCGAACAAGTCGATACGTCGACCACGCGACAATTCGGCGGGACTGGACTCGGCTTGGCGATCACAACTCGGATTGTCGAATTGATGGGCGGGCACGTGTCGGTCACAAGTTCCCTCGGCGAGGGAAGCGTGTTCAGTTTCACTGTTCAGTTCGATCTGGCGCAGAACGGCGTTCGCCGGTTTCAACTACCGAAGCCCGAACAGTTAACGGGGATGCGAGTGCTGATCGTCGACGACAACTCGACCAACCAGCGCATCCTGGAGGAGATGCTCTCCGTACATCAGATGCAGCCCGTCGCCGTCGGCAGCGCTCAAGAAGCGCTCGACCTCATCACAAGGGCTCACAAATCGGGCGAAGATTATCCGTTGATTCTGACCGACGTGAACATGCCGGACGTCGATGGTTTCACGCTCGTCGAACAAATTCGGCAGACCGATCAACTTAAGCAGCCGGTCGTCATCGTACTCACGTCGGGTGATCGCCGCGGTGACCAAGCCCGGTGCGAAGAACTCGGCGTGGCTGCACACCTGTTAAAACCTATCAAGCAATCTGAGTTGTTCGATGCGGTCGTGCTGGCGTTCGGGATTGCTGCGCCCGATACGCACGATTCAGACATCCCCGCGACGGACGAGCCTCGAACTGTTCCCAGCCTGCGTATTCTCTTGGCGGAGGATGCCTACGCCAACCAGATGTTGGCCGTGGGTCTGTTAAAGAAGTGGAATCACACCGTTCTCGTAGCCGAAAACGGCGCACAGGCTGTGGAGCTGTTGGAGAAGGAGCCGTTTGATCTCGTGCTGATGGACGTCCAGATGCCGGAGATGGACGGCTTCGAAGCGACAAAACGCATTCGCCAACTGGAAGCCGAAAAAGCCTTACCTCATCTTACGCGGCATCCGATTCCGATCGTTGCGATGACAGCCCACGCAATGAAGGGTGACCGGGAACGCTGCCTGGCTTCGGGCATGGACGGATATGTTTCCAAACCGATCCGCGTAAGCGAACTTCAGTCGGCCATCGCTCAATTTTTCGGAGATGACGCCCCTGTCTCGACGACGGAGAAAACGCCCACACATTCGGGCGGAACGGCCGGTATGTGCGCTGACGACGTTGACTGGACGGCCGCTTTGCAGTCGGTCAACGGCGACGTCGGGCTGCTCAAGGTGGTGGCGGCGGCTTTCCTTGAAGAGTGCCCGGGGCATCGGGATCATCTCGCTCAGGCACTTGCCAATTGCGACAGCGCGGCGCTCCACCGTGTGGCCCATCTCATCAAGGGCATTTGTATGACGCTGGGTGCCACCCGCGCCGGCGAACTCGCGCAACAACTCGAAACAATGAGCCGTGAGGGTGAACTCGATGCCGCCGATGAATGTCTGGTCGAGCTCGATCGATCCTTGGATCACGTCGTGAATATTCTCGGCCGTCTGGTGAACGGGGAGATCGATCCGACATGATACTCACGGTCTACAGACGATCGAAACGCGAACAGCGGAGGTGGGCCTAATGTACGGCCGGCTCGCACCCGCAGGTGGCGGTCCCCCGCTTGAACTGTACAAGCAGAATCTTGTCGTCGGACGGAATGCGAACTGTGACCTCGTCATCTCCTCAAAAACAGTGTCCGGCAAGCATTGCGAACTTGAGCTCGTAGATGGTTACTGGTGGGTTTGCGATCTCGGTAGCCGGCACGGTACCTCGATCAATCGTGTACGTTGCGAGCGAATGCGCGCCGCGCCCGGCGACGTCCTCTGTCTAGCCAATCAACGATTCAAAATCCTCTACGCGGCGCCGGCCAATTCGACGGCAAACATCGACGGCTTCGACGAAGATCAGGCGCTAAGCGTCTTGTTAGAACCGGAAATCGAGCAAGCCGAAACACCGCCGGACCCAGCCTCCAAGATCGAACAGCAAAGCGATCGGCCGCCTTTGGATGATCGCCCGGCAGCGACGCCGACGTCCTTGGGTAAGCTCGTTCCCTGTGGTGGCGGCGATCCCATTTCGCTACTACGTCCCAAATTGCTCGTGGGCCGCAGCGACCGCTGCAATATCCAACTCAAGTTCCCGACCGTGTCAGGGCGGCACTGCGTACTGACACTTGAAAACGGATACTGGTTCGTGCAAGACCTCAACAGCCACAACGGCGTTCGCGTCAACGGAGTGCGCTGTCAACGCAAGTGCTTGTTGCCGGATTACATACTCGGCGTCGCCAAACAACGGTACAAACTCCACTACACGCCGACCGGCGATGAGCCGCAGTTCGAAGAAGACCCCTTCGCTCAAAGCCTATTGGAAAAGGCGGGCTTACAAAATGCCTTCGCAGATTCGGTACGTACCGAACGTCTGGGTGGCTACGACGATCAAGAACCAGAAAAGCGACCTCGTTACACGCTTGAAGAGTCAGATAGCGAATCAGAGACCAGATAGAGGATCAGAAAGAACCCATCCGAAAACCCGGTTGGCGACGATAACGATGCTCGAAATGCGGGCGCGGCTTCATCGTCCGGAGGGTTTTTGGCCACTTGAAAAATCCATCCGAAAACCCGGTTGGCGATGATAACGGTGCTCGAAACACGGGCGCGGCTTCATCGTCCGGAGGGTTTTCGACCACTTGAAAAATCCATCCGAAAACCCGGTTGGCGATGATAACGGTGCTCGAAACACGGGCGCGGCTTCATCGTCCGGAGGGTTTTCGACCACTTGAAGTTGAGGAGACCTCCCGTGCCTAAAGTTCTCGTAGTGGACGACGCGTTGGCAGATCGCGCCTTGGTGACTGGATTGATCTCCAAACGGATGGAAGGCACTATTCTCGAAGCCGCTGACGGCAAGGAAGCGCTCGCCCAAATCGAAGCCAACCAGCCCGACATTGTACTGACCGACTTGCGGATGCCGGAGATGAACGGCCTGGAACTCGTTACGGCCGTCAAGGAATCGTTCCCCCGCATACCTGTGGTGTTGATGACGGCCGACGGCAGCGAAGAGATCGCGGCACAAGCGCTCCAGCACGGCGCCGCGAGCTATGTTCCCAAGCGACGACTGGCTTGCGATCTGCTCAACACGATGCAGCAGGTTCTCGCGGCTTCACGCGGTGAGCGGTCGAAGTCAGAGTTAATGCACTACATGTCGCGAACCGAAACGACGTTCGTACTGCACAACGATCTCGACCTGATCCAGCTATTAGTCGACCAACTGCTAAATATGCTGCGATGTTTGCCGCTGGGAGACGAAACGTCGAGGCTCAGAGTGGGCATCGCGCTGGTCGAAGCCATGGAAAACGCTTATTACCACGGCAATCTCGAAGTCTCTTCCGAAGCGGGCGACGAACGAAGCCGATATTTTGAAGTCGCCGCACGAAGGCGTCTCGAAGTTCCGTATGGCAATCGTCGCATTCACGTCAGCGCCCAGATTTCGCGAGACGAGGCGGTGTTCGTCGTGCGTGACGACGGCGCAGGCTTCGACGCACCGAAGCATCTTGGCATCGATGCCTCGTTGGCAGACGCCGACGCGGCCGGCCGGGGAATCATCCTCATGAAGAGCATCATGGACGAAATCCACTACAATGACACAGGAAACGAGCTGACGCTGGTGAAACGTCGTTACCAGGAAGACGACGAATTCGAGGACGCGGACGACTTTGATGACGAGGAATCCGACGAATGACCGTTCGATGCAGCCGCGCGACTTTTCATCGACACGACACCTCGTTGACAGTTCACTAGGACGCTTGGATATGGGCGTGGTTGGACGGTGTCGCAAACGTCGAAGTTGATCGCGGCGCCGTTCTTTCGTCGTTATCAGCGTGCCGTCGGCAGCGGTCGGCAGCGGATTGTGATCTATTCGCCGGAGAAAACGAAATGGCGCCACTCAGCCTAATTTTTTCCATCGTCACGACAGCGGCTCTCGTCATGCTTCCGATGGGGAACGAACGAGCCGATGCCGATACCGCCGCGTTCGAGGTGCCGGCCGGGCAACGGCAGCTGTTTGTGGACGACCACGGCCTCTTCGAGATCGAAAACGTTGTCCGCACGATGCATCGTCCGCGAAAGCGGGGCGCGGTGATACGTAGCCCCGACCCGACCCAGACGATACAAACGCGGACGGCTCCGGTCTGGGATCCAGAGGCGAAGCGTTACAAGCTATGGGTTCTGACCGTCGACGACAATCTCTGGCAGAGCGCCGACGGACTGCACTGGGTGCCCGGGCCGCAGACGAATATGCGGATCAGCATGGCCGTTCACGATCCTCGCGATCCTGATCCGTCCCGGCGATTCAAGGCGCCGGTGCTCAACAGCGGTTTTGCCGTTTCACCGGACGGTATTCAGTGGACGAAACTCGATCTTCCGAGAGTCCAAAGTTCCGACGAAGGCAACTTCAGCCTCCTTCCCGGCGAAGGTTTGTTCATTCACACGGTCAAGAGGGGCGGCACGTACGGCCGGTCGGTGGCGCTGGCCACGAGCCACGACTTCAAGACTTGGAACGATTACGGCGTCGTTTTCCAAACCGACGAACGAGACCAACAGCTTGGAAAACAGAACATCGAAGCGAGGATCGCGGACGAAACTTTGCAACAGCCGTTGTACAACGATCCGGCGGTCTATAACGTCGACGTCTACAACATGGGCGTTTTTCGTTACGAGGGCCTGTACTTCGGACTGCCCGCCTTGTATCACGCCACCGGCCCGGTGCCGAATTACCCGAACACCGTGGGTTTTCATCTCGTCCAGTTGGCGTGCAGTCGCGATCTCAAGAATTGGAAACGCCTGGGGAATCGGCAGACGTTCATCGGCCCTTCACGATTGAATTCGGGCGCGTACGACCTAACGCAAATCTTGCCTCCCTCTGCACCCGTCGTGCACGATGACGAACTGTGGTTCTATTACACCGGGTTAAAGTACCGCGGCAGCTTCACCTACGTCGGCACGTATCCCGACGGCGAGCACATTCCCATTCGCGGCCGCGACCGCGACGCCGGTGCCGTCTGCCTCGCGGTGCTCCGGCGTGACGGTTTTGTTTCGCTCGACGCCGGCGAACATGAAGGCCGTGCCGTCACGAAGCCGTTCACCGTGTCGGCCACGAAACTGTTCGTAAACGTGAACGCGCACGAGGGACAGGCCCGCGTCGACGTTTTGGACGAACAGGGTCAAATTCTCGCGACGTCGTCGATCATCACGGGCGATCACACCCGGCTCAAAGTCGACTGGGAAAAAGGCCGCCTCGCCGAAATGCGCGGCCGGAGCGTGAGCCTACGCTTTACGCTAAAGAACGCCCGCCTTTACTCCTACTGGTTGGCCGAGTGACGCGCGACCCACAGGACGAGCAAACGGCGATACCCGTTGATGACGCCCAAACGACATCGCTGAGCGTTACCAGGGGTTCAGCGTCACTTCCGTTTCACGTCATAACAGTTGAGCACGTCCTGGTCGCGAAGATACAACCGGGCATTGGCGATGACGGGGTGTGACCAGGCTTTGCCCAGATTTGTCGGCTCGTCGAACTTGGCCCGTACAATGTACTCTTCGGGCGTTGCCGCGATCAGCACCGTTGTGCCGTTTTCGTAACGGAAGTAAAGATTGGCGTCGGCGTACATGATGGCCGCCGAGCCTAGGCCCGGACCCCGTCCCGGGCGCCACATTTGCTTGCCGGTTTTCCACTGAAGACAGACCGGAAATCCCTTGCTGAAACCGGTTCCCGTGTACAAGTAGTCTCCCACAATCACCATTCCGCCGTGATGGTTTTCGAGCGTCTTCGGCTCAAGGTAGTAGACTTCTTCTGCGCGGAGTTTGTCGCCGTCGCGAATGATCCGAATCAGTGCGGAGCCGCCGCCGTAACAGGCAGAGCAGAAGACGTAGTCACCTTGTACGGCCGGCGTGGCGACGTTGGCGTGTTCCGTCGTCACGCGGTTATAGGTCCAGAGCACATTACCTGATTCGGCCTCGACACCGATCACGCCTCGACCTACGAATTGAACATACTGCCGCACGCCACAGGCTTCGCTGATCACGACGGACGAATACGCGGCCGCGTCGACTCCCTTCGGTCCGGCGTCCTCGGGCAACCTCGCTTTCCAAATGGTACTCCCCGATTTCTTGTTCAACGCAACGAGCACGGCATCGTTCGCACCGGGCGTACAGATGACACGTTCACCGTCGACGAGCACCGATTCACAGTAGCCCATGTTGGACATCACGCTTCCGCCGAACGTCTCTAGTATGTTCAGCCTCCAACTTTCCTTGCCAGAGCGCGCGCTGGCGCAGACTAAATCGCCCTTGATCCCCAGGGCGTATACGAAAGCGCCCTCGAACGTTGGCGTCGAATTCGGCACGCCGTCGCCGATACGCGTCGACCAGATTTCATGACCGTCGCGTTCGTCGAGCGCGATGAGCGATTCGACGCCGTCGCGCTGCCCCAGCGTGTAAACGCTTCCACCCGCAACGATCACACTCGACTGACCGTTTCCCAAACCGGTCGCCGTCCACGCCAGCGGAGGACCATCGTCGGGCCAATTCGTCAACAGATTCGTTGCGGGCGAGACGGCGTCGCGCGCTTGCCCGCGCCACTGTGGCCAATCACCGTCGGTCAGGCCGATCGGTTCGTCCGCCTGAAGAGCACTACACGAAGCGGTTCCCAATACGATCAACATCAGCCACGTTGCATTCGATGAACGTCGATAAGCCATCGCGCCGCCTCCCATAAATCGCATAATGCGTCGTCATATTCGAGACAGATTTAACGCGGCCCCAATTTCCTCTGGGCAGCAAGACACGTCCGGTGCGCCAAAACACTGCAATCACCACACGGGAACTGTGAGACTAACCAAAACAGGCTCAGTTCGGTAGATTGGAGACCTCATTCAGCGAGTTGCCACCAAGCGGAGGAGCCGCTCTTGTCCATTGCCATTGCCACCGTTAACGACGTCCACGAAGCCGAACGCGCCATCCGCGCACATGTTTCGCCGGCTCCGCTCATTCGGTCGTATCCGCTGGAGAAAGAGCTCGGCTTACCAGAGCATCGACGCGTTTGGATCAAGGATTACGGCTGGACGCCCGTGGGCTCGTTCAAGCTGCTCGGCGCGCTCAATTGGATGTCCCGAAACATCGATCGGATCGGCGAACGACCGGTCGCTGCCCACTCGTCGGGAAATTTCGCGTCCGGAATTGCCTTTGCCGGCATGCGGTTCGAAAAACGCGTGATCATCGTTATGCCGGACACTGCAGCACAGGTAAAGTTCGGTCTGACACATTCGTTTGGCGCCGAGATTCGAACCTACAACATCGCTCGCGACCACGAAACGGGCGAACGCGACCGGCTGACGCGCGAGATCGCCGAAGACGAAGGAGCCGTGCAGGCGTCGCCCTACGATGATGCCGACGTCATCGCCGGAAATGGCGTCGGCGGCCTCGAGATTTTAAACGATCTCAACAGTCAGAGCCGCGACGTCTCGCAGTTCATCTGCCAGGTGAGCGGTGGCGGCTTGATGGCCGGGCACGCTCTTTCGATCGCCGATGGTTTTCCCCGGGCGCAAATCATAGGCGTCGAGCCGGAAGGTGCCGACGACTTCCGCCAATCGCTCGCAGCAGGCCGGCGAGTACGCGTCGACCGCCCGGAAAGCATCTGCGACGGACTGCTCTCCTACGACGTGGGCGAACACAATTGGCCGATTCTCAAGCAACGCGTCGCTCAGGCCGTTACAGTGCCCGACGCGGCGACGCAACAGGCGATGAAATGGCTGTACGATCATCACGGCTTGCGAACCGAACCCTCGGGAGCGATCACAACAGCCGCGCTGCTCACCCGAAAAGTGGGTCTGGACGGAGAGGGCGACATCGTCATCGTCTTGAGCGGACGAAACGTTGACGACGACGCGTTCCGAAAATGGATTTCCCCGGTCTGATTCACGTTAACATTGTCGATGCGAATATGACGACGACGACGGAATTCGAAAGCAGCCTTCGCACGAATCGGGTAGGATATCCGTCCGAGCCGATAAGCAACGTTTGCGATCAGAACCAACCGATGAAGGGAGAACACCAAGTCCGATGAAAGCCGTTGTCTGCAAGTCGTATGGGCCGCCCGAGAACTTGGCGCTGGAAGAGATCGAAGACCCGAAGCCTGCTGCCGGGCAGGTGCTCATCGACGTACATGCCGCCGGGCTGAACTTTCCTGATACGCTACAAATCGCCGGGAAGTACCAGTTTCAACCTCCGTTTCCGTTCACGCCCGGATCTGAGGTGGCAGGAACCGTTGCCGAGGTGGGTGCGGATGTCAAAGAGATCAACCCGGGCGATCGCGTGATGGCGCTACCGGGCGTCGGTGGCATGGCGGAGCGCGTCGTCGCCGACGCTGACACGGTCGATCCCGTTCCCGACAGTATGGACTTCGTCACCGCGGCCGGTTTCGGTTTGGTCTACGCGACCTCGTATCACGCGTTGAGACAACGTGCCCAATTGCAACAGGGCGAGACGTTGCTCGTGCTGGGAGCCAGCGGCGGCGTGGGGCTGGCGGCGATCGAAATCGGCAAGGCGTTCGGAGCGCGGGTCATCGCGGCTGCCAGCACCGACGAGAAATTGGAAGTCGCCAAGCAGCACGGAGCCGACGAGCTGATCAACTATTCTGATGGAGCGCTGAAGGACAAAGTCAAAGCTCTCACTGGCGGACGCGGCGCCGACGTCATTTACGATCCGGTCGGGGGTGAATTGTTCGATCAATGCGCCCGCTGCATCAATTGGAAGGGACGAATTCTCGTCGTCGGGTTTGCCAGCGGAACGATTCCCAAGTACCCCATCAACCTGGCACTGCTCAAAGGCTGCCAACTGGTCGGCGTCTTCTGGGGGGATTTTCGAAAACGCGAACCCGAAATCTGCCACGAAAACTGCAACGAGCTATTCGAGTTGTTTGGGCACGGGAAACTCGCGCCCCGCATCTCTCAGGTCTTTTCGCTGGAGCAGTACGCCGACGCGCTGAACGTGTTCGTCAACCGCCAAGCCGTTGGCAAGATCATCCTCCGCGTACGCGACGCGTAGTGCTCGATTCCGGTGGCGTCGTCGATGCAGTCTGAGAAGGCTGGTCGGCACGCTCACCCGCTTCGCGTGACGGCCTGGCACTATGCGACTCACATGGAACCCCGCAGACGGCGGCTCATTGATAAGCCGTACGGGAAATGCGGCGCGGACGATGTTATACTGACATTGCCAGCAGAGGAACGTGCACGAAAACGCGATCATTGAGATCCGCCGAAACGCCATCCTCAATCACCCCGCCAGCGAGCCTACCGGATGAGCACGAAACTACACCTTGCGCACCGACTCGCTTTACTCTCACTACTCGTTTTCGCCATTCCGGCCGCCGGAAGCCAAGCCGACGAAAAGGCCGTCAAGGAACAGTTGGAACGTTCTCTGGCCACGTACAAAACGCCCGAAGCATGGGCGAAACGGCGAGCCGATCTCCGCCGCGAGTTTCTGGCGGGAGCCAAACTCTGGCCTCTGCCTGAGCGTCCGCCTGTCAAAGCCATCGTTCACAGCCATCGGGAATACAAGGACTACTCGGTTGAAAACGTCGCTCTCGAAACGCTACCTGGGTTTTATTGCACCGGCAATCTGTATCGGCCGCTGGGCCGCAAAGACCTCGCACCGGCCATTCTCTGCCCGCATGGACACTTTCGTCCGCTGGGACGATACCGAGAGAATCATCAAATACGCTGCGCGCACTTGGCGCGAATGGGAGCGGCGGTCTTCTCCTACGGCATGGTCGGCTGGCAGGACTCAAAGCAGACAACACACGACGATCCGCTGGTGCTGGCGCTCCAAACGTGGAACAGCATCCGCGCGATCGATTTCCTGACTGGGCTGGAACGCGTCGATCCCGGGCGTGTCGCGGTGACCGGTGCCTCCGGCGGTGGCACGCAGACGTTTTTCGCCTCGTTGGTTGACGACCGCGTGAAAGTCTCGGCACCCTTGGTGATCGTCTACGCGTGGGCTGCCCCTGAAGGTTGCCTGTGCGAAGGCGGCCTGCCGGTTATGCAAGCCGCCGGAACGAACGCCATCGAATTGGCCGCTGCGACGGCACCGCGGCCCCAACTTCTGATCTCAGTCGGCAATGACCCGACGGCGAAATTTCCAAACGTCGGCTTTCCGTTCATCAAGCAGATGTACTCTGTCGCCGGTGCCGCCGATCACGTGCAGAACGTGCACTTTGCCGATGAAGGTCACGACTTCGGTCCGTCCAAACGAAAGCGTGTCTACGAGTTCTTCGCGAAGCAATTAAGAATGTCGAACGACGGGTTTAAAGCGCCCGATTTGGCCCAGCCGGGCGACGGTGATGTCCTCGCGGAAGACCTGAAACAGATCGCGATCGAACCGCCCGAGCGAATGGCGGTGTTCGATGACAATCACCCGCTTCCCAGCCACGCACTGGGAGGCAGTCAGGCCATCGGCGCGGCCTTCGAGACGCACTTGGCTGACCTGCGCAGCCGTGAAGCGAGTCGCAAAGGTGCGGTGAAGATCAACGACATGCCCAAGGCGGAATACTCGTTCAAGACGGCCGGACCGGACGACGAAGCGTTACTGTTTACACCTCCGGATTTCGACGAAGTGGGGCAGCCGCGGATTGCTCAAGGCGCGGATGTCGCGCATCTGGAAATCGTCGTTCGCGATGCCGAAACCGGCGCGCCGACACCTTGCCGCGTCAACGTCGTCGGGCCGGACGGTCATTACTACGAGCCTGTCGATGGCGACCTCAAGCGGCATAGCCTGACGGGCGTCTGGCCCAGCTCGGGTTGGGGCAACCGGCAAGGTAAGGCACCGATCCGCTACTTCGGCCGGTTCTTCTACACGCGCGGCGATGCGACCGTCGACGTGCCGGCGGGAACGGTGCGCGTGGAGGTCTGGAAGGGATTCGAGTATCGCCCGATGACGAAGACCGTCGGCGTGACCGCCGGAGCGACGCACAACGTCGAATTGACTCTCGACAGGGCCGCTTCGATGGACGTCGAAGGCTATTGGTCGGGTGATCCTCACATTCACATCCAGCGGCGAAACGAGACCGAAGAGCGGCGCATTCTCGATTTGATGGAAGCCGAGTCGATTCACTTCGGCACGATACTGGCCTACAACGAGCCGGCCGGTCCCTACGCCGGTTTCATGGGCCGCATGGAATCGCCCCAGTTCCGCGGCGTGGGCAAACGGTCGATTCTCACGCGTGGCAATTATTCCATTCTGTCCGGTCAGGAGTATCGCAGCTCCAGTTACGGGCACATGAATCTGTTTTTGCTCGACGAACTCGTGCTCAAGGAGCAATCGCTCAACGCCGACAACTGGCCACCGTTCGGGCACGTTGCGGCTGCCACGCGAGGCCTGGGTGGCGTGGCATTTTACGCGCACGGCGGTTACGCCAAAGAAATCTACGCCGACGTCGTGCAGGACAACATCGACGGCGTCGAGTTATTGCAGTTCGGCGTGTACCGGGGCATCGGTCTGATCGACTGGTACCGAATGCTCAACACGGGCTTCCGCGTGCCGGCCAACGGTGCCAGCGACTATCCCGCTTGTCGCAAACTCGGCGATTGTAAGACATACGTATATGCCGATGACAAATCGAAGCCGCCCTCGATCGAACAGTGGTTAGCCGGCATGGCCCGAGGGCAGAGCTTCATCACAACCGGGCCTCTACTGCTTTTGGACGTCGATGGCAATCGCCCCGGTGCCGAGATCGAATTCGAAGGCAAATCGAAACAACGCGTGACGGCCCGGGTTCGCGTTCGTTCGGAGGTGGCGCCGGTCACCAACGTGCAGCTCATCGCCAACGGCCGTATCATCCACGAAATGAAAGTGCCCGCCAGCGCGGGGCAGGGCAACTGGTTGGAGTTCAAGAAGCCGATTGAACTAGAAGCCTCGGCGTGGATCGCTGCGCGAGCCTTTTCGCTTTCGGCAACAGGCTCACCAGATGCCGAGTCACATACGAATCCGGTCTACGTGAACATCGGTGGCAAGGCCGCCTACGACCGCGCATCGCTCGACAGCTTGGTGGCCGCCATCGATGGGCAGATCGCGATTCACAAAAAACGCGAGTTTCCCGAGCGGGCGAACGTGATCGCCTATTTCGAGCGGTCGCGGGATATCTTGATGGCGATCCGTTCTGCAGGCGGGGCACCGGCGGCCGGGCATCCGTCCGAGATCGCCTCGTCGCTGACGACGATCGACGACCCGGGACGTAGAACACATACCGATGAGGAACTTAGGGCTTTCCTCAAGCCGTTGCCGCCCAAGCCAATCGAAGACGTGCTCGACTCGTTCGAGACAGTTGAGGGTTTCGAGATGCAGCTCGTCGCCCGAGAGCCGCTTGTCCACGACCCGATCGCAGCCGCGTTCGACGAAAACGGCAACCTGTACGTGGGCGAAATGCGGGATTATCCGTTCAAGCCGGCACCCGGCGGCAAGCCCATCGGCTCGGTACGACTGCTCAAAGACATTGACTCTGACGGCACATTCGATGAATCGCATGTTTTCGCCGACGAACTGCTCTGGGTGGGTGGCGTGGCTCCGTGGAAAGGGGGCCTGTTCGTCGCCGCTCCTCCGGACATCTGGTACATGAAAGACACCGACGGCGACAATCGGGCCGACCTGCGTCGAAGGGTTTTCACCGGCTTTGGCACCGGCAATCAGCAAGCGATGCTCAACAATTTGAACTGGGGCCTGGACCATCGCATCTACGGCTCGACGGCTGGCAACGGCGGTGAGATTCGATACGCCGACGGTCCCCGGGCCGAACACGAACCAATGTCAGTCAGCGGCCGCGATTTTCGCTTTGACCCGGTCAGCGGCCTGTTCGAAGCCATTACCGGAACAGTTCAGTTCGGCAACACGTTTGACGACTGGGGAAACCGTTTCCTGTGCAGCGAATCGCGACCGCTGCTCACGACGGTGTTGCCTCAGCATTACTTGGCCCGCAATCCGTATCTGCCGGTTCCCTACGCACTAAGGAACTTGACCGACGGCCCGGTCCCCGTGTTTCGAATCAGTCCCTTGGAACGCTGGCGGATGATTCGTTCGAGTCGACGCATTGCCGCAGGCGCCCGGTCGCCGAATGCGGCCGGCGCGAGCCATCACGTGATCGACGCGGCCGCCGGGGTGACCATCTATCGCGGCGGTGCCTATCCGGAGCACATGTACGGAGACGTCTTTATCGGCGGAGCACAGAACAACTTGATCCATCGTCGAAACCTATCAGCCGATGGCGTTAGTTTCACCTCGAGTCGGGCCGATGAAGGCACGGAATTCGTCCGCTCGTCCGACAACTGGTTCCGGCCGGTGAACTTCGTCAACGCACCCGATGGAACACTTTATGTGCTCGACATGAGCCGGGAGGTGCTCGAATCGATTCACGTGCCGGACGATGTGATGAAATATCTCGACCTCACGAGCGGGCGCTCACACGGTCGCATTTATCGGCTTGCGCCGGCGGACTTCGTGTATCCCGGTCCGCCTCAGCTAGGAACAGCCTCGACGGTCGAACTTGTCTCCGCGCTGGAGAGCCCGCACGGCTGGTGGCGCGACACCGCTCATCGTCTGCTTTATGAACGACAAGACAAGTCGGCTGAAGAGCCCCTGCGCCGTCTATTAGCCGAGAGTTCGTCGCCGCAAGCGCGGTTGCATGCACTGTGGTCTCTTAAGGGGCTGGAAGCGTTGACCGACGACGACGTCCTTTTGGCGCTAGGTGATGCGCATCCTGCTCTCCGCGAGCATGCAATGCGGCTCGCTGAGCCGAGGTTGGATGAATCGAAACCGATTCTCGACGAGGTAATCGCGCGGGCTGATGAGGACGACGCCCGGCTCCGTTTTCAGGCCGCCTTTTCGTTGGGCGAATCGAATGATTCTCGTGCAGCTCGCGCACTCGCGGGGCTCGCCAAATCATCGGCCGAGGATCAATGGCTTCGCACGGCGGTGCTCAGCTCGTCTGTCGAACAAGCCGATCGAATGCTGATCGAACTACTGAGTGACGCTGCGTTTGTCGCGACGTCGGCGGGCGTCGCGATGATCGAACAGTTCGGCCAGGTTATTGGCGCGCGCAATCAGCCCGAAGAGATCGGCCGGGTTCTGGGGGCATTGGCCCAGCGCCGAGCGACGAACGAGCAGGGCCGTCTATCGCGCCGAATCGTCTTGGCGATCGGTTCCGGCATGAAACGTTACGGCGGCCGGTTCGACACCGGTCAGATTGATGACCAAGACACGGCCGCGTTCTTGAACAATATTTTCGAGGAAGCACGCCAGACCGCCGCGAACAACTCGGCCGACGTCAACCAGCGGACGCAGGCAATCAAGCTACTCTCATGCACGCAATTCGAAGCCTCGCGGGACACATTCGCTGAGTCGCTCGATGTTCAACAACCGGACGCCGTAAGGATTAAGGCCACCCGCGCACTGTCCAATTACGCCGACGCTGAGGTTTCGGCGCTGTTGCTCGGCTACTGGCAAACGTATTCGCCCAAGGTCCGTAGCGAAGTCATCGAGGCGCTGTTGGCGCGCCCCGATCGGACGCGCGAATATTTACAAGCGGCTAAGCGGGGAGAGGCGTCGGTGATCAATGTTCCGCCGACGCGGCGTTCGCTGCTGCTCAAACACAACGACGAAGTGATTCGCACATTGGCAACGGAACTATTCAACAAAACGGAAAACTCCCGGGCGGAGGTCATTGCCGACTATCAAGCCGCCTTGAGTCTGAAGACGGAAACGGCGCGGGGCGAAAAGGTGTTTCGCCGTGACTGCATGACCTGCCACAAGATCGGCAGCATCGGTCACGCAATCGGACCGGACCTGACGTCGGCAGCGTCGCGCGACGCGCAGGCGTTACTCGCACACGTGCTCGCCCCGAATCGATATCTGTTGCCGAACTATGAGACCTACGTGCTCGTCGATACCAACGGCCGTACGTTCACCGGCATGATCACAGCACAGACGGCGACCAGCATCACCCTCACCCGGGAAGAGAACAAGGCGGATACGATTTTGCGGGCGAACATCGAGGAAATCGCCAGCACTGGACGTTCTCTGATGCCCGAAGGCTTCGAGAAAAAGCTGACCAAACAGGATATGGCCGACTTGATCGCCTATTTGCAGGTGTCGCGCAAACCGACGGGGCCTGCTCCGCTCGACATCGGCACGCTGCCCGGACTGATCGAACCGGGTAAGAAGAAGTAGCCACCAACAAGAAGGCCGTCCAGAGCGCGCCGTCCTTTTCGGCCTCCTCAGCCGGGATGAAATCGCTCTGTTGGCTTGTCGCACCGGTGTGGTTGTGGAATGATCGATGGTCGGATTATGAGCCGTTCATCCAGTTCAGTTCGAGCCTACGACGATCAATCTTCTTCGGAGTGTTCATTTCATGCGAAATCGTTTTGTCATCATTCTCGTCCTCTGTCTGTTGGCCGTTGTTTCGAATCGATGCTATGCGTCTGAGCCGACGGTCGATCGGCATGTCGTCGTGTACGGCAAGCAGGGCATGTTCGCCGGCTGGCCGGCCAACCATGGAATGTGGATGTGGGACAACGAGATCCTGGTGGGGTTTAGCACGGGATTCCACAAGAACCTGGGCGAGGAATATCACAACATCGATCGCGAGAAGCCGGAACACCACGTCTTGGCGAGAAGCCTCGACGGCGGCGCGAGCTGGACGATGGAATACCCGGCCGAGAAGGGGATGTTGATCAACGAAGGCGGAATGCGACATGGAACGACCGATCCCAGGCACACAGAGCCCGACCCGGTCGCGATCACCGAGCCGATCGAGTTTGAGCATCCTGACTTTTGTATGACGATGCGTTTCCAGGACATCCACGACGGAGGCTCTCGCCTGTACTACTCGTACGATCGCGGCAAGAACTGGAAGGGGCCGTTCAAGGTTCCCGGGTTCGGGCAGCCGGGCATCATGGCGCGGTCGGATTACATCGTGAACGGGCCTCGCGATTGCCACGTGTTCTTGACCTGTTCGAAGAAGAACAAGAAAGAGGGCCGCGTCTTCTGCGGGCGGACAACCGATGGAGGCCTGAGCTGGAAGTTTCTTTCGTATGTCGGCCCCGAGCCGACAGGATTTTCGATCATGCCGTCGACCGTTCGGCTTTCGCCGACCGATCTTGTGACGACGACGCGTCGTAGAGAAGGCAGCGGCGAAAAGCGGCACCGCTGGATCGACACCTGGGCCTCGAACGACAACGGCTCAAGTTGGAAGTTCTTGAACAACGCGGTCGACGACGTCGGCGAGGGCAACCCATCCGCGATGATCAAACTCGCTGACGGCCGGCTGTGCGTGACGTACGGCGTAAGAAAAGCACCGTTTGAAATGCAGGCAAAAATTAGCGGCGACAATGGCCGAACCTGGAGCGAGCCGACGGTGCTGAAGACAAACGGCGGCGGACGCGATATGGGATACCCCCGCACGCTACAGCGGCCCGACGGAAAACTCGTCACGCTGTACTACTTCTACCCGCACGACAATCCCTACCGGAGCATCTACGCCACGATCTGGGATTGCGGTTCGGTGACGAAGTGAGGTGACAAATTAAATCAACGACCGGTTGCGTTAAACGGTCAACGATGAATTGAATCGTGGCCAACGCTTCGCTTAGGCCCCGCCACCCCGGGCGTTTCAGCCTCGCCGGCAACATAGCCAACTCTCAATTGTCTTCCGCGACAATCTCCACCCCGCACAGAAGGCTTCGGCCGGCGTTCGCTTTCAGGTCAATCTGAAGCTCCTTGCCGGCTCGTACGCCGCTGAATTCTTTGATGATTCCGCGGTCGGCAGCGCCGGCTTCGTTGGCAACGTCGAAGTCGACCAGAACGGGTTTGCCTTGAAGCTGGACGTCGAATATGCGTTCGCCGGGACCGTGGTTTTCGAGTTCGCTGAAATAGAGCCGCACGGTGTAAGCCCGCTCGTCGGCAGAATCATCCTTGTTCAGGCGAATGTTGATCGATTTCGCCCCCGCGACGCCGCAGCAGGCGACCCAACTCAGGTTTTCAGAATTGACCTGTGACGGATGCCGGCGGAAGTATTCGACGGCTTCTCCTTCGATCGTGACGGGAAGGTCGGGCGAGTCACCGCCGATGCTTGGCGTGTCGAGCCAAAGCAGTCCGCCGGGTGAACGTCGATCACCGGGGGCGCCGAAGTTCAAACCCGCGTGCTGAACCTGCTTGCCGTCCCATTCGAACCGGTTGAACGTCCAGACGTCGACTTCGGGCATGTGCACGAGCGCCAATGACGACCGATTCTGGAAAGCGCAAATACATGTTCGCGTGTAGTCGGGCGCGTTGAGCACGCCGCCCGCGGGAATGAGGTTCGCCGTGCAACTTGAGCGGAAGCCGCCCCAGTTGCCGGTTCCGCTGTCACCGGTCAGATCGAAGAAGCCGGCGGCCGAGGAACGAAACGTAATCAGGTGTTCCGAACAGATGGCCGTATTGCAGCCCCCGTTTCGGCCATAGGTCCATTCGACCAATTCGCCGCTCAATGGATGCACGCGCATTTTTTGTTCGCCGGTCAACAGGTTCCGGGCGTGCCCCGGGCCCGGTTGCGAGAGGACGGTCTCGTGATGCAGCATAAGAGGCCCGCTATATGAAGCATCGCTTTCCCAAAGCACGTTTCCGTCGCGCCCCTGATAGGCGACGATCCCCTTGCCGACTTCATCGCTGGCGCGGTCGCCGGCCGCGCTGCCGGCTTGAACCACCACGTCGTGTTCCTCGGAATAGTTGAGGAACGTTCCGAAGATGCGGTGATCGGTCGTCCAGACTTCCTCGCCCGTCTCGATGTCGATCGCAACGATCCGCCGATGCTCGACCTCCTTCTTACCCCGGCGGCGAAGAGCATTGACTTCCGCATCTTGCATACGGTCGAGCGCGAACACCTTTCCGTTTCCGGCGGCGATGGCGTTGTGACGGAACGAGTAAAACGCGGGGACTTCCCACAGACGTTCGCCCGTGAATCGGTTCATGCCAACCAAACGCCGGCTCGAACGTTTGCTCCAACTTCCATACGTGCCGATGCGAGGCTCGGTGTAGACCGGCAGGTCGAAGTATTTTTCGAGCAGCGCTCGCTTCTTGGAAATCGACGTCGAATCAGTTTCGCGGTTTTCTCCGCCGGCTAAGTATTCCTGGAGTTCTTTTTCCAGTTTCCCGACGTCGGCTTTCTTACGAGCGTCGTCGGGTATTTTCGAAACCATCTGTTTGCTGAACAGCAGTCGGTTCAGGTTCTCCACGATGTTGGGCGGTTCCCACTCACCCTTTTTGTGCTCGACGATTTCGAAGTCTTTCAACTTCTGGATCTTGTCGAGAAGCTCCTTGCCCTGTTTTCGCAGCTCGCGAACGTTGAACGCCTTTGTCTTAAAGTTGACCGGCTCAACGGCGCCGACGAGCACGTCGCCGACGACCCACACGCAGCCCCAATCGACTTGGCTTTCCGACTCTCCCATCGGCGGAGCCTTGAATTCGGCGAGTGTCTTGCCCGAAGCCGCTTCCAGGCGATGACACGTATCGCCCTGAAAGACGTACACGCTGTCGGGCGTCGAAACATAGTTGCTGCCAATCGCGCCGGCTCCCGGTTCGTGCGAGATGTAGTCGTAGTGCTTGCCGAGATCGACGAACTCACGTTCCCACAACTGAAGACCGGTGTAGACGTCGACGGCGCGCAGCATGTTTCTGCCTTCGATGAACAGCCGGCCGCCGACAACCTGCGGGCTCGGACCGTGCCCATGCCGCGGCAACACCTTTTCATTCGAAGGCCCGCCGAACCACAGCACTCCCATCGGCGCTTTGACAAGCTGATCGTTCGAGACCACGGAGTTCCCTGCGTCGGCGTATTGATGCGTCCAATCGTCCGAGCCCGGCAGCCGGCCCACGCGGGTGAGTTGTGTGTGCGAGCCATCACCTGAACGAGTCACGCTGCCACCGGCGAATTTCTCGTCATCCACCCAACCGTCGAGCTTGTCGTGCTGGTCCTGCGAACAAGGCAAATGGGCGACACCGCCATAGGGGCGCAGTACATGAAACATCCGCTCCGCAAACTCGTTCCCCCGGGCGAACCCGGCGGCATCGACGTTTTCTGCGATGACGAGTTGAGCCATGTAGGGGGGAAGATTGATCGAAAGAATGTCGCCCGTATGCACGGCGACGCGTTTGCCGTATAGGCCACAATCGTCCAGCCTACGGCGGTGGACGGCCACTTTCTGTTCGTCCGGTTCAAGCACAATGACGTGCAACTTCGACTGAGAGATCAACTCGTCGAGCAGACGGCCGTCTCCGATTCCCAACTGAACGCAATACCCGGTCGAAGCACCGGTTTCCTTAAGTAAGTTTGCGACAACTTCCGCTTTCTGATCGTTCCCGGAGGCGGTCGTACCGGTCGTCACGCCGGCTTCGTCGATGAGACCCGGTGAGCGATCCGGCGGTTGACTGCCCGCAAAGCAGATAATTTCTCCCTTATCGGTCGAAACGAACAGCCTGTCATCGGCGGCGATCATATTGAGAGGCTCGCCTTCAACGCGGCTCGACCAACTCACCTCGGGCTCTCCGGTTTTCTCTGTGATATCGACAGCCGCAATCAGTCCATTGGCACCCGTTCCGTACAGCCGATGTCCCGCCATGAAATGCAATCGGCCGAGCGGCGGATCGGTTTTGCCCTTCCAGCGTTCTTTGAGCGTGGCATTGACGATCGGCCGATCTTTCCGGTCGGTCCCTTTTTCGATCTTCATCTCATGTTCGTAGGCGTGAATGACCGAACCGGAATCGACGCCGACGATCATGTCGTCCGTGATGATGGGGTTGTCAACCTTCGCCAGGAAGCTGCCGTCGGACATGCGGAACAAGTCGTTCTGAATGACGAAGAAATCCTTCGTGGCGCGAACGTAATATCCGCCGCCCCCTTTGGATCCCATTTGGCGGCTGTGAAGGTTGAGATGGACGAATTTCCCCGTCTCACGATCGAAGCAGGCCGGAGCGGTCTGGCCGCCGGCGACGAGAAGCCGTTTCTTGGTCGCGACAAGATATCCTTGCGGCGCAACGCCGGCAAAAGCCTCCCGGTCGTGTTGTTGCGGAATGTACATCGACCCGGTGCCGCTGTTCGTCCAGATGAGTTCGCCCGTATCCGCATTGACGGCATGAATGAACACGCCCATGAACGGCCAGACGCTAGTCGCAAAATAGACCGTGTCGTCGTAAACCACGGGGGCGCCGCGAGCAGGATAGATGCTGACCAAACGGTCGTTCCCCAGCACCTTGCGATCGAGTGGTGCTCCGTAAAGTTTCCAGGCCAATGAGCCGTCGGCCGCGCGAACGCAGTACAGATGTCCGTCGTCACAGACGAAGTAGACCTTCCCGTTCGACACGGACGGAGCGAGTCGAACCGGACCTTCGGTGTAGAAACGCCAGAGTTCTTTTCCGGTGGCGGTGTCGTACGCGGTGAGTCGGTCGCCGACCATCGACCCGACGAACATTCGTTTGCCGGCGACGATCGGCTCGTAAATGCGATCGAATTGCACCTTGGGCTGATTCGAATGCCAGGCCGCGTCGGGTGCACGCAGCTTGAGCGTCCAACTGAGATGTAGCGTCTCCGGCAAAGCGTCGGCCGAGACACCGCTGCGAGCAGCGTTGCCGCCCCACGTGGGCCAGTCGCCGGCCGTACCCGTGCCGTAGGTCGCCAGCGCGACCACGAACGCGAATACAGTTACCGCCAACTTGGAATTGAGCCGCTTGATGACCGATCTTGATGGACCGCACTTAGACATTCGTTTCATCCACATTGTTATGGCCGTTGGTGTAGGAGATTTCGAATAGATCACGACTTTGTCGAGTCGATCGAACGGTTTGCGTCGCCGACGGAGCCATTGTAACAGGTTCTGAAATCGTTTTCGTTGTGGGCGCTACTGCGCGCCGGACGCCTGAAGCGAGCCAGTGACATATTTGGCGCGACGGCAATCGGCACCCACAACCGGTGTGAGACATCTATTGTCGAGTCGAACACGGGCTGTTTCAATCCGGCCGACGACGATTGAGCCAAACCAAGCGTCGCGTTCGTGTGGAAATAGGCGGGGAAGCTGTAGATTTGTGCTGATGGCGATTACTCTGGTAAAGTTGTGGGAATGACCGAGTTACGTGCGGAACTTCCCGGCCCGTCTGGTGTTGAATCGATGGACGTCGTGCCGGGCCAGGCTCGCATTCTGACAAAAATGCACGACAACACGCCACTAGACCACCGGAGGCAGAAAATGCTTCGCAGTATGCTATGGGCTCTGATTCTCACCGGTTTCGCCGCAATGCCCGCCGGTGCAGGCGAATGGCCCCGGTTTCGCGGGCCGGCCGCCAACGGGCTGACGAGTGAAGATCAGCTTCCGCTCAAGTGGAACGCGGACGAAAACATCGCTTGGAAGTTTAAGCTCCCCGGACAGGGTTGGTCCTCTCCCATCGTCTGGGGCAATAAATTGTTTGTCACGACGGCCGTCACCGACAATCCTCCGAAGGCGGCCAACTATCGGCGGAACCGCAATCGCAAGGCGGGCGGCGGCAATCGTGCAAATCGCGGCAAGGGCAGACGGCGTCCGCGCGGCGCATCGCGACGGACTCCGCCCGATTCCGTTTACCGCTTTGAAGTCTATTGCCTCGATTACTCAACCGGCGACGTGCTTTGGAACAAGTTGGCGAAGGAAGGCAAGCCGAGCATTCCGACGCACCACTCCAACACTTACGCGTCGGAAACCCCGGTCACCGACGGCGAACGCGTTTACGCCGTCTTCGGCATGACTGGTTTGTTCTGCTACGACTTCGACGGCAACCTCGTCTGGGAAAAGGCGCTCGACGCGTTCCCGATGAAGGCGGGCTGGGGAACGTCGAGTTCGCCTGTGCTCAGCGGCGATCACCTATTTTTGCAGATCGACAACGAGAAGAAATCGTTCCTCGTAGCACTCGACAAGAAAACGGGTGACGAAAGCTGGCAGGTGCCTCGCGAAGAACGATCGAATTGGAGCACGCCCGTCGTTTGGAAAACCGAACAGCGAACCGAACTGGTCGTCGGCGGACGGACCGTGCGTTCGTACGACCCGATGACTGGTGACGTGTTGTGGCAGTTGCACATGGGTGGCGGCCGAAGCTCGGCTTCACCGGTTATCGAGGGCGACCGGCTGTACGTCGGCACCGAAGAGCGCAACCGAGGCGGATACGATGACGGGGGCGGCACCCTGTTCGCCGTCGCCGCGGGAGCCTCGGGCGACATCACGCCCGAAGAAGGTCAGACGACCAGCGAGGGCGTGCTTTGGTCGACGCCCAAGACTGGCATGTCGATGGCCTCGCCTCTTGTTTACCAGGACCACGTGTACGTGCTCGAACGTAGAAGCGGCTTGGCGAATTGTTTTGATGCTGAAACGGGTGAGCCGGTCTACAAACGCAAGCGCGTCTCCGGCGCCCGCGCGTTCTGGGCGTCGCCCTGGGCCTACGACGGCAAGGTGTTCTGCCTCGACGACACGGGCACGACCCACGTGCTCCAAGGCGGCAGCGAGTTCAAGGTTCTGGGCAAGAACACGATCGAAGACCGCTTCTGGGCCTCATCAGCCATCGCCGACGGCAAGTTAGTCCTGAGAGGTGTTGATTACTTGTATTGCATCGAGCGGTAGGCGATTTGGGACGCGAGCGACGATTGGTTCTCGGACGGCCTAAGAGCGTGCGCGGTGAACCCGCTTCTATCGCTCTTCAGGCGAGTATGCTTTGCGGATGGTAGCACTCGGCGTACGTGTCTCGACTACCGCCGATGAACGCATGGCAATCAAACAATTGCGCATTTGAACCGTGGCCACCTCTTCGCTTAGGCCACGCCACCGGTCAATTCTCTAGGGGTTCCATAATCTCGACCGGCCATTCCGGCGTCATCAACCGAGAAATCCGCCACTGACTGGAGCTCGGTTCTGTGAGACTTCCTTCTCTTTCTCAAAATCAGCGCGCGTCGCGTTGTTGATCAAAGGCACTCGAAGCGCCTCGGCAAGCGCGAATGCGGCTTCCGCTGCCAGGCGATACCGTCCACCGACAAGCGATAACGTTTTGCGAACAATTGTAGCCGATCCCGTTCCGCATATTCCGTCGGGCGAGAATTCCATAGAGGAGTCTGGCGAAGGTGCACTGGGCACATCGTTCTTGTTGACATTCGGCTTGTGAGATTTCCAGACAAGGTTCAATTCCATACACCAGCCACGAACAAAAACCCGTTCCTCCGAACCGAGGCTTCTCAAACACAGACACAGTTGAACGCCGACAACGTCACTGAGCGGAATGCTCAGTCGACCACCGTTGAATTCCAAGATACACACGCCTTGCAAACGATCCAATTCGCACGTCGGAAACCGTTCTGCCCTTTCCTTAAAATGAGAATCGGCGATTGTTACAACGACGGCAATGACAACAAGCACCACAATTGAGGCTAAAAGCCGGCACACTAGCAGTATCGGCTGAATGCCCTGGATGGGCAGGTCGATTCCCCAGACAACGGCGATCCACACAGCTGCGACGAATACCATCGACATTGCCACGCGCCTGGTCCCATGAGAATGGGCAGAACGCCGGAAAACTCCCCTTGAGTGACCCGGAACCCATTCCTGCGACAATGTCGAAAAGCTCGTCAGTTTATCTTCGCAAACCGGTTGAGAGGGGACGCCATCGATCGAATCGATCGACTGGATTTCACAGGGATGTATGCATTCCCAACAAGCCGAACAGAGGATCCACACTCCCGTCAAGATGCCCCCCAACGGACTTCCCAGCATGACAAGACGCATCGCGTCGTTGACCTGTATGTTTTGCCCCTGGCCGAACAACAGGAAGCAAAATCCAGCCATGATAATGCTGCTACCGAAAATGAAGAACATCCCGGCTGGCAATGGACGCAACAAGTACGGGCGATGGACGGATGACGTCGTTGTTTCGTGCGGCGGCATCAATGACTCACACGTAAATCTCGGAAAAGCCAAACATCAGGAAATGACTCGGCCGCAGCGCTGTTGCGGTCGATGGACTCGTGACGCTCGATCTGTTGTTTTCACGAGCCGTGGCCGGCGCTTCGCTTAGGCCACGCCGTTCCTTTCGGCCCCTCATCCTAGCCTTCTCCCGACGGGAGAAGGAAACAGAGAGATGCGGTCAGACGAACAGAGTCGTTTGTACGCCTCAGACTTGACCGACCTACGCATCATGCGCGGCCACCAACTTGCAACGTATTTAATCGGCGATGCAATACAGAGCTGCTTCGGTGCGCAGGAAGATTTCGCCGTCCGAGATCGCGGGGGTCGAGTTGCTCGGTTCTTCTAATGAGTTAACGGCAACCGATTCGAATTCTTTAGAGTTGGGGCGGAAGACGGTCGTGTTTCCGTCTTGAGTCGTGACGTACAATTTGTTGCCGGCCTTTACGACTGAACCCCAAGCGTTGGCACCCAAGCGTTCCGACCAGATCACTTCCCCGGTTTCCAGTTCGATACATTGCGCCGTGTCAGGGCCGGCGTTGGCGATGAAGAGATGTTCGCCGACGACGACACCCGATCCGATTCGTTGAGGTTGTTTCTTTTCGATGTGCCACAGACGGCGGCTTTCGGTCACGTCGCCGCTGCCTCCGAGCCGCACGGCGAGCGCCGGCCCTTTATAGCCGCCCATCGCGACCACGAGATTGCCGGCGACAGAGATTGAACTGTAGGCCAAGTCGCCGCGAGGGCTGGACAAGCCGTCGCAGGTCCAGAGCACGTCGCCCGCGTTTGGCTCGTAGGCGACGACGCGCGTCGGCATGCTACAGATGATCTGGTCGGCTCCGTCGAAGTGGGCAATGACGGGAGTGCTCCATGAGCCCACCATTCTCTCCGAGCCATCATTCGCGCCGCCGGGCTCGTCCGTTTTCCAGCGGATCGATCCGTCGTCGAGGCTAATGGACGTCATGAACGTCTCGACACCGGGACCGAAATTCAGAATGATCGCGTCGTTGTAAAGGACTGGTGAGGACCCGTAACCCCACATGTGCCCGACCTCGCCGAGTTGGCGGGACCACAGTTCCTGTCCCTCCAAATCGTAGCAGTACAAACCGGCTGAGCCGTGCCAGACGACGACTCTGCTTCCGTCGCTGACGGGTGTCGAGCCACAATAAGGATTCGTCTTGTGCGTTTTTTCGTCGGATTCAAACGTGACGATCCGCTCCCAAAGCCGATCACCAGTTTCACGATCGAAACAGAGCAGACTTCGCTCGCTTCCGCCTTCGTTGGCGCCGGCCAAGAACACGCGGCCGTTGGAGACAATCGGGCTACCGTTGCCCGGGCCGGGCAGGGCCGTTTTCCATTTGACGTTTTCCTCCGGGCCCCAATTTGTGGGCGCCTGTTTTTCATCGGAGACGCCGTTGCCGAGCGGACCACGAAACGCGGGCCAGTCACCGGCCTGAGCCTGAACGGACAACAAGGCCAGGCAGACGAGAACTCGATGGGGGCGTATCGGCATGTTTTTCTCCTCTTGAGCAAACTACACGTTGTACTGTCGCAGGCATCAGCCGATTTCGACCGAACGTCTAGTTTCGGCGGCCGAGTAAATTGCGTAGACCGTCTTGAGTGCCCGCAAGCTATCGGCGTTGCTGATCGGAGCTTCGCTCATCTTCGCACAGGCGCGAATGGCATCGTCGACGAACGGTGTATAGCCGCGAGGATTTTTTGAGCCCTCCCAGGCAATGATTTTCCCAGCCCGCTCGCCCTTGGTCGTCGACCAATGCAGCGGCGCGTCCTTCATTGATTCCAGATGCAACCAGCCTTCGGAACCCCAGATTTTGATATGGGAATGATAGCCCTTGTCGAGGTAGTAGCCTGATGTAACGGTGCCCAGGCTGCCGTTGTCGAACTTGAGGGCGGCGGCGGCGGAATCTTCAACATCGATCGGCTGCCCACCGACGACCGCCGTGAACCCCGCTACGTGTTCGATCGATGAGTCGGTGATGAACATCGCCAAGTCGAGCCAATGGATGCCCAGCCAGATGAGGTGGCCGCCGCCGGCGCGCGCCTTTTGTGCGAACCACTTCTGGTGGTAGCTGGCACGCGTCAGACGCGTTTGATCGGCGACGAGATGCATTTCGAGTCCGTAGATTTTTCCGATTTGCCCCGAGGCGATAATTTCCCGAGCGGCCGCAACCTCCGGGTTGATGCGGTTGGCCAGCGCGAGCATTAAGTAACGATGCTTGCCGTCGGCTTTGGCGACCAGCGGTGCGAAGTCATCCGCGCGGGTGCAAGCCGGCTTTTCGGCGAAGACGTGACAGTCGTGATCGAGTGCCCGATCGATGACCGGCGGGGCGAGCTTGGCTTCCATCGTGACGAGCGCCATCCCGGGCCGCTCTTCGGCGAGCAGCGACTTGTCATCGCGGAACACGCTGGAGAGTTTCTTGCCAAGAACCTCGCGGGCCTTCGGCTCCCACTTTCCATCGGGGTCGGCCAGCGCGACCTCGGCACAGGCATCGCTGGCCGCGAGTGCTTGCAGGTACGCCTCGACATGCGCGCCTCCGGCATGCGTCAACAGTCCGACTTTGATCGTGTTCGCCATCGTCGACTCGCTCCTGGATCACTGTGCAAGGTGTTGTGATACGCGCTTGGAACGCCGTCTCACAGGTCGTTCATGATCGCTGTCAAATCTGTCAGACCGAGGCAGACGTCGTTCATCAGCCCATCTTTGAGACGGCATTCAGTATAAACGGTCGTTGCCTGCGGAGCGACCGGCGACGCGCAATGGTACGCGGGAACGCTGCCGGTGCGGTTCGCGATCAGTTCTTGGCAGGGTGCTCATGCACGGCTTGTTCGTTCACTTCCGTTCCCCAGCCGGGTCCGGACGGCAAAAGGAGATAGCCGGCTTCGATCTGAGGTTTGACGGTAAACAAGTCGTCGTGCCAAGGCACGAAGTCACAGTCGATCTCCATGATCCGGACGTTCGGAGCGACGGCGCAAAAATGGGCGTTCATCATCGTCGCCAAGTGCCCGTAGAAATTGTGAGGAGCGACATTGACCTCGTAGACGTCGGCCAGTGATGCGATTCGCAGGCCCTCGGCCACGCCGTTCCAGGGGTTGTCGATGATGGCCACGTCCATCGCCTGGGCATCGAAGTACGGCTTGTAGCCTTGTCGCCGGAACAGGCATTCGCCAGAAGCCACGGGAATCTGCGTTCCCTGACGGATGTAAGCCAGTGCCTCGGGACTGGTCGTGTCGAGCTCGACCCACAACAAATCAAAGGGCTCCATCGCGCGGGCCATTTTCAAGAAGCCTTCGGTTTTGAAGTTGAAATTCAAGTCGACGAGAATGTCGATCTCGGTTCCTGCCCCTTCACGAAACGCGGCCAGTTGATCGCACATGCTGCGAATGATGTCGCCTTCGGCGTTGAGTTCAGGGTAACCCTCTCCGCGCCAGAAGCCGGGTGAATGTAGCGATGCATCGTCGCCGAGTCGAAAGATGTTGGTTTTCATAGCCGTGTAGCCGCTGCTCGCCACCTTCTTACCGAGCGCGACGACGTCATCCAGCGTACGCAGCGGTGGAATCTGCATCTCGTCGGCCCAGCTGAGTTGATATGTTCCGCAGTGCGACCAGTACAAACGAATTCGTTCGCGGACCGGGCCGCCCAGCATTTCATACACGGGAATTCCCAGTGCCTTCGCCTTGACGTCCAACAGCGCGTTTTCGATTGCCCCGATGGCCTGCTGTGCAATGCCGCCGTCGGCTTGCCGGCGGACGGAGTACATCTGGGCCGTCAACAGTGCGTACGCCCGCGCGTCTTGTCCGATGATCGTCGGAGCGAGGTTTTCGATCACTGAAGTCACGCCCTTCCCACCGAACGACTCGTTGTACTCGCTCCAGCCGATGAGTCCTTCATCGGTCGTGAGCTTCAGAAAATCAAAATTCCGAAACCCGGCGTCCGCGTGCAGGCATTCAATGTTAGTGATTCGCATGGAGCACTCCGTTTAGGCGTGGACCGAGGATTGTGATCGTATTGGAAAGTGGTGCGGAAGTCGGGGCATTGAGATGATCGCGGCGATCATCAGTTCTCTATTCATGGCCACGCTGAATCGGCATCCAGCGGGTAAATCGGCCGGCGGAGATGTTTGTAATCAAAAGCTGAAAAATCGGGCCGGTGAATGCCCGGGGTGTCGGCGTCGAAAATATGCGCGGCGAGCGGGCCGAAGTCGGCGCGGAAGTGGACGGCGCTCTTGACCACAATCAGTCGTCGAGAGGTCGGTTCGATGCCGGCGATCCTGAGCATTTCCGCGTCGAGGCATTGCCGTCGCTGCGATGAAACCACGACCTCGACACCTCCGATGACAAGCGTCGCGGTGGGACCAAGATGATCGGCGACGCCGTTTAGCATTGGGCCTTTATGGATGAACGCGCCGTCGCACAAGGCCTTCACGAGTGCATCAGCTTCGACCGGCGCGCCGTGACCATCGTCGGTTTTTCCACCCAGCCTGACTTTTATGGTCTGACCGAGCCCCGCCTGATGCGCTTGCTGAGCCGTTTCCGGGTCGTACATCACCGCAACCACGGCTCCTTCGAATCGGGCGTCCATCAGAGCGCGCAGCGCAACCGTTCCGTCGCAGGGCGCACCGCCGCCGGGGTTGTCCGAACCGTCGGCAACGATCGTCAAACCGTCATCAGGGTGATCCTTAACAAACCGGATGATGTCTTCCATCGGCGTCAATTGTGGCTGGAGATCGTCGCGCAGTTCCCACAACCAGCCGGCCAGTTCGTCGGCCTTCTCGCGGGCAAGTTGCGGCTGTCCGTCGGTCGTAACGAGCACCGAAACGCCGGCGTCGCGGATATCCGCAAACGGAAAGCCCATCGACACCGTGGCGGTCAAGACGTCCTGCTCGCGTTCCATGAGATGCACTCTTTCGAAGAGCGACTGCATCGGCTCGCGTAACGTGCACTGCATCGGCGGCATCGTGACAAGAGGCAACTGCCGGTATTCCTGAACGGGAGCGACCTCGCCGCGAATCATTTTCACCAACAACTCGATCGCTTCTACGCCCCGCTCGTGCATGTCGACGTGCGGGTAGGTGTCGAAACCGATGATCACGTCGGCCAGGACGGCCATCTTCTGGGTGATGTTGGCGTGCAGGTCGAGTGTCACGACGATGGGCATTTCCGGGCCGACTAATCTGCGGACCGTTTCGATGAAGGCGCCTTCGGCGTCCTGATGTTCGGCCGTCACCATCGCGCCATGCAAGTCGAGCAAAACGCCGTCGACGGGTAACGCTTTTTTGAGACGTTCGAGAAACCAGCCCAACATTGTGTCGAACGATTCCTGTTCGACAATTCCGGCCGGCTGCGCTTTCGCCGAGAGGAGCGGCAGCAACTGGGCACCGAGGGCTTTAGCCCCGGCGATGTAGCCGCCGTGAATGCAGCCGGTGCCGCGATATCGGCTCACGATGGCATCGCCGCCGGAGAGCTCGGGACCGCACTCGCTATCGCGAATGAAGTCGGCGAGCGTGGTCGGCGTCGTGGCAAACGTGTTCGTTTCGTGCTGAACACCTCCGCTGGCAATTCGCATGGTCGGGCGTTCCGTCGAAATGAATGAGTTTCAAAACCCTCTGTTGCCGAATCAAACGCCTTTGTCTCACGGTCGAGATTCGTCCACAACCGGGTTTTGAAATGGCTTCATCTACTTTTTCTGCGTGGATGCGAGTTCATCGAGCTCTTCGAGTTTCAAACGCACGCTGACGATGTAAGGTTTCTCGTCTTTGACCCAGTGCCCGTAGGTCGTCGTTACCAACGTGCCGTCGGGCAGAATGTCGACCGCCGGGTAGGCGCAGTCGGCACCTTTGTGATTGTCCATCAGCCGGACGCGGTATTGGCCCTCGCCACCGGCGACGATGTCGTCATACTCACCGACCCAGGCAACCCAATCGCCCTTGGTGGGACTGACGAGTGTCGTGTCGCGGAAAGAGATGAACAACCGGCCGTCGGGCGCGTAGCGGCCCGTATGCCGATCGCCGGTTAACGAAGCGGGCAACTCGCGAGGCTCACTCCAGGTGCGGCCTTCATCATTCGAGAAGATGACGAACGAGTTGTGCTTTCGGGCGTTTTCCCGCAACAAAACGGCCAACTGTTTGCCGTCCGGCGAGCGGATCTCGCCCGGCTCGCACAGGTGAGCCGTGGGATGCGTGGCGATGACATCCGGCTCACCCCACGTCAATCCGCCGTCGTGCGACAGCGTTTTGTAGACAAAGAACTTCGAAGCCGTCCCCGCCGGTGATCCGTGGATCGTCTTCGGACCGCCACGGAGGAACCGTCCGTCGTCGTGAAACAGGGCCATATAGTGTCCCGCGTCGGTCTTGAGTTCGACCACGCACCCCATCGTGACAATTCCGCCGAACCTGCCGATCGGGTCGAGTTCCGACCAGTGGCCGCCGTCGTCGTCGGAAACGGCCATGCGGATCGGATACAAGCCCGAGAACATAATGAGCCGTTTTTTGCCCGCGGGATCGACGACGCGGTGAATCGTCGGCACCTCTCGAGACGTGGCCCACGAATCGGGCGTCGGCAAACGGTCAGACCACGTCAACCCGGCATCGTTACTTCGCTTCATCACAATCGCACCGCGTCCGTGTCCCTTCGGGTAGACGACGATCATCGTCTTGTTGTCTTCTAACAACACAGTTGTCGGATGTCCCAAATATTGCCCCTGTTCACGGTCGACGACGACCTGCCGATGCGTCTGCCCGGACAGATCGAGTGTGGGAATCGAATAGCTCCGCGATGGCGTCGACGATGCGGTTGTCGAATCGCCCGACTTGTTCGCGAGATGATAGGCGGTCCGTAGTTTCCGCATGGTCGTCCAGATGGCAGCCGTTTTCTTTTGGGGGGAAACAGCCGCGAACAGGTAGCTGCGCTTCGTTGCGGCGCTGTTCCACGTGTCGATTTCCAGGTGCAACGACTGCGACTTCTGCGTTGCGAAGGGTTCGATCCATTCCAGTTCGCCCGCGTAACGTTTTCGTCCGCTGGCGCGAGGGCTGTCCTTGTCGTCAGCTTTGTCAGCCGGTTTCAATTCGAACGAGAAATCGGCGGCTTTCACTGTGACGCCTCGGCTCTTCGAGACGGCTTCGGCCAAGCCGCGGTAATAGACGAGAAACTCCCGCTGGAGCGCCTTTTGGGTCAGCTCAGGTTTCGCTGCCAATTCGAACACGAACACGTAGGAGAAGAATGATTCGGAATCGGCCTCGAACATGCCCGGGGCGAATCGGATGGACTCGGTTCCGACGAGTTGCATGTCGGGGGCGAAGCTCGGCGGCAGCGAAATCTTTTCGCCTTTCCAATCATTCGGGGCTTCGATCTCGAGCGCTTTGGAAGATTCGGCGGCCCGTAAGCCGGTTGTCATCAAGAGCACAATCGCCAACGGCATCATCGCCAAACGCATGTCAGTATCCTCGTCGTGTTTCGGTTTCGCTCGCCGGTTTTGATCTCGAGCGTGTGTGATTGAAGTGTAGCGACTCAGTTGCCCGTATATCGGCCTCGGCGAAGTGGAGCTGTCATTTCTGATTGCGCAACTCGTCCAATACTTCTTTCGGGGGCGTCCAGCCAATGCGTCGCACTTCATCTGGATTGTACTCGCAAGTGATCATGAAGAGATCCTGTTTCGAGGCGGCCTCTGGCGGAATGTTGATATGGACTTGCGTGAATCCGTTGGCATACCAAGTCTGCCACCCATCCGTGCTGCTCTGCTCCAATCGGTGCCCGTTGAGACGGACAGCCGTGATGGCCGGTTTGCGATACGGCAAACGCATGCGAAAACCGATTCCATGCTCAATGGGTGCTGGCGACTCTCCGCTGGACCGGGCCTTGTCGACAGCCAGAATGATCTCCGGTCCGGAACGCACAAGCTGTTCGAACGCGGCCGAATCAACATCCTTACGAGCGGAAACCGCTTCGAGAAACGTGTCGAGGTCTTTGCTCATTACCGTAGCAGCGGCCTGGGAAGTGGCGACGAAATACGTATCGCGGCCGTCCGTCTGCGGATAAAGCACGGCCTGCGTGAATTGCCCTTGCTTCTGCCACAATTCGACTCGGCTTCGTCGTCGTTCGGCAGCCGTTTGGCCCCACGACGTGACGTAGTGGCCAATGAATGCTTTGACGCGATCGACGGGGTAGCCCTCATTCGGCTCGTTCTGCCAGTGTCGGTTGCCGATCCTCAGCAGTCCGCGAAGCCGGGCAAGGCCGCTCTGCTCCCAGCCGATTTCAAACGCGGCAACCATCGTGTGGTACTTCGCGTAGCCGTATTGAGCCGTGTAAAAATTCGGCTGCCCGCGCCACGTGCGGTCAGCGATTGGATTCATCACCGGACCGTGAAACGAACGTTGTCCGTCCGCTTCGAATCGGTCCGAGGGGAAACCGGCTTCAACGCCTGCTTCGATGATCGCCTCCGTCACGCGCCAGTCCCAAGGGCGTAGTGCGTAGTTGGAGTAGGCCGACCCGCTAACTTCGAACATGATCTGCCCTTGGTAGCGTGTGCGGTCGCCGAGCTTGTCGAGCGGAAATTCCTGAAGCCCCGTGCCATGCATGTCGGCGTGAACGTCGGGCTGCCAGCCGTCGACGACGTCAAGCACGGCCTTCACTTCCGGAGCTCGATCGAAGGCCTTGTATTCAATCTTTTCCAAGTCCCAATTCTTGGGACCTCCTCCGGTGTAGGGGTCGATTTTTGCATCGTTGAGGAATCGATCCGTTCGGAAGAATGATTCGGGGTGATTGATCGGCATGATGAGCACGACCTGCTTTTGCCGCGTTTGTTCCGCTTCTTCGGAATTCCCGAGCAGCCACTCGACGAAGTGCAGAATCGTTGTCGTGCCCGATCGTTCCGGACCGCCATGCAGAGCGGTGACGAGGCAGACCTGTTTGTGTTCGTCCTCAACGGCGGGGTCTGTGATCTTCAGCAGGTGAATTCCGAGACCGGATGCCGAAAGACCAACGCGTTCCACTGCGAGCAAATTGCGATGTTTCTGTTCCCAATACCGGAGAGTGGCTTCGTACTCGTTGACCGTGATCCGGTGCACTCGCCGGGGCTGATCGGGTTCAGCCGCGACACCGAACGACGTTAATGAAACGCAGAGGATGGCAGGCACGTAGATTCTGAGTAACAAGTATTTCGACATAGCAGCCCTCGAGTGAATTAGCAGACGGTCGCGCTGAGATAGCCGTCTCGCGCGACCGGGTGGACGATCGAATCGGGGCCGCGTCGTGCTTAGGCCCCGCCACCCAGTTAAGGGTCTCGGAAATAACGCGTTCCGAGGACTTCACACTTTCGAACCGCGCTCTTCGTTTCGTCAACGGCCTTCTCGCGACTGTCGCAGAGAACAACACATCCTGCGCAACCTAGCTTTTTACCGTTAGATTCGCCATCCAGATGTCGCTGGTGTCGATCGTATTTCCATCGTACCAAACGATGACCGCCGAGTTCTCTCCCGTCGGGAGTATGCCGGCGTAGGAATTGTCGCGCGCGTATTCTGTCGGCAATAGGAGCTGCTGCTCGAGCCGCATTTTGTCGACGTTGAACGTGTACAAGGCTGTGCGATGTGCCCAGCGCCAGCCGTCCTCCATGGGCAGATTCCAGTAGCCCGGTTGCTCACCCAACTCGGCTCGGGCGATCACCAAGGTCGTATCGCCAAAACGATGAGCGGCGGGACCGCCGAACCGAAGCCATGAGCCCAACTTGAATTCCCAGGAGGTGTAGGGGGGGCTCGCGATGGAATAGCCCGGCAATGTGTTTTCTGGACTGCTGGGACTGGGGACCTCATTGAGCCTCGTGAATGCCACGCACCGGCCGTCCTCGAGAAAGACAATTTCTGTTTCGGACGCAACGCGGGAATGCTCATGTTTTCCGCCGCTCATGATCGTTCCCGCCAGCTCCCAGTTGAGCATGTCGGTCGACTTGAGCAAGTCCACTCGGTCGTTCTGGTAGTCGCAAGGCAGGTAATAGACGCCCTTGTACTCTTTGGGCCTCCAGCACTGCGCCCCATAGAGTTGCCCACTCTTAATGTTTTCACCGGCGGGATAGATCTGTTTCCATTCGCTCCAATTCTTGCCGTCGTCTGTATACGAAATGTGACCGTCATGCGGATAAGGAATGTTGATGGCAAATAATCGATCCGGCGTCGCAAACAACTTTGCGTCGCGGTCGTCCCCGTTCGTTTCGCCGCGGTACGATTTCGAGAAATCGCTCAAAACGGTTTCCGACCAGTTTTCCAAGTCGGTCGATTCGATGACGACCAGCCCGGGGCCCGTTCTCGGGCTGGCGATATGACGCGTCTTTCGGCTGAAGATGACGTAGTACTTGTCTTGCCAGAACGCGATGTCCGGCCAGCCGCAATACTTGAGCGTCTCGCCTTTCGGCGCTGAGTAGATCTTCCTGACGTTTTCGATGCCGACTTTATCGCCGATGTATCGCGCGGGTTCGGGTTTCTTGGGAGAAGCCTGAGCTGTCGAAAAACCAATAGTGGATAGCCCCGCCAGACCTGCGGTGGCAGCAATGCCTTGACCAATGAAATGACGCCTCGACAAGCCGGCGGTCGTTGGGAGTTTATCATTCAAGGAATCACGTCTGGGCTGTGCGTCGTTCACGTCCGTCTCCTTGTCGTCGACGTCGTCGACTTTTTTTCGGCCGTCGTTACTTCTCCGACGCATGTTCTTGGATGCGTTTGAAAAAGGCGTCTTTGATGTGCTTCGGAGCCGCGTGTCCCATGGCCGGCTCGTTGATGACTTGCTTGTCGCCCGTCAAGCAGTTGTAGGCCGCATAACAGCTTGACGGCGGGCAGACGCGATCGATGAAGCCAACGCTCATGATGGCTTCGGCGTTGCAGCGGCTGGCGAAGTTGACCGCGTCGATGTAACGAGCCGCTTCGAGGATCACCGGATCGGGCTTGCCGTCGTCGCCGGTGGGAACCAGCTTCGGCCAACCATTGATCCGTCCGGCGGCTCGGCCCGAGTGATCGCAGATCGCCGGCACGCCGCTGGCGATCAACGTCACGCGATCGTCGATTCCGCCGGCCACCAAGGCCTGCCCGCCACCCTGGCTGTGTCCGATGACGGCGAGCACCTTGCCGTTCCACTCCGGTTGAGCCGTCAGAAAATCGATCGCCCGCACGAGTCTTAAGTACATGCCTCGGAAGTAGATCGTCTCCCGGCTTTCGCGCCCATCATGCCGATAATTCTTGAGCTTTCCCACGCTGAGCTGCTTGTAGAAAGCGGCAGGCTTGCCGTTGGCAATTCCGTGCGCATTGACGTCCATCGAGAGCATGCCGGCTTGGGCTCCCTTGGCGGCGTTCGCCAACAGCGAGCTGCGAACACCCGCTCCATGCACCCACAGTACGGCCGGTAGACTATTCGCTTCGGCATCTTTCGGTTTGGCAAAGTAACCTGAAACCGGCGCGCCTCCTAAACAGGCCACTTTGACGTCGAAACACTCAAGCGCTGCGTCATCGTGCTCGACGGTGACAAGTTCCGGTTTCATGGGCACCTTAGCGAGCAGCGCCTTCTGGCGGCTCCAGAAGTCGTCGAAGTCCTCGGGCACGGGCAAGCTGGGAGCGATGTCGAGCGGCGAGAATCCGACGCCGGCCACCGCGCTGATCGACTTCTCCTCCGGCGTGACAAAACTGACATGGCAGCGAACGAAGCCCGACGTCTTCGAAACGACCTTCACGACAGCCTGGCCACCTTTGAGAACAAGCGAACCGCTGGGCAGCCCGGCGTTCGTCTGATCGGGGATGTAGTCGTCG
>Ga0315336_1001274_pt1 | contig 51773 bp, 42 predicted proteins | sample ASW5metaG_FD_204512 | JGI IMG/M metagenome (GOLD analysis project Ga0315336, IMG submission 204512) | Ammonia-oxidizing marine archaeal communities from Monterey Bay, California, United States - ASW #5 | ecosystem: Environmental > Aquatic > Marine > Intertidal zone | place: USA: California...
AAGAAGTAGTTCAGCTCATTCGTGGGGGATTTTCGGTTGGCCTGAGCAATGTCGTGTGGACCTTCATTCAGTACGCGCCTATGTTCCTCGTCGCTAATCTCGTAGGCGGGGTTTCTCTGGCTTGGTTCGCTGCATCCCACCGGATCGTCGTATCTCTTCTGATTGTGTCCTGGATCTATCATTGGAATCTGTATCCGGCCATGGCTCGCCGTGCCGAAGACTCGCCTGAGGAGTTGCGCGCCTTGATTGGCGCCTCCTTCCGCGTCGTCGCCTGGGTCGGGATACTGATCGCCCTGATCCTGACTCTGATCGGGCAGTCGCTACTGGTACTTGGGTTCGGGCCCTCGTTTTCCGACGCGGCTCCGGCATTCGTCGTGTTGATCTGGGCATTGCCGGTCACTCTCCTGTCCGGCCACGCACGCTGGGCGTTGATCGCGACGGGCCTGCAGCGATACGTCCTCTACGCACATCTTGCCGGTGCTGCCGTAGTTCTCATGGTTGGCCTCGCAATTACGAGCCGTTTCGGGGCGGTAGGGGCGGCGGCTGCAATGACAGCGGCCAGTTTGGCCATATGGGCTGCGGCGCACACGTTCGCAGTACTCAAAGTCGGACCTTTACCCGGCTTGAAAGCCGTCCTGCCGCCAGCATGCCTAGCGGCCGTGGCTGGCGGACTGGCCCATGCCCTTGACACAAGTGCGTTGCTCGGAGCCCTGGTGGCGACCATGGCTTATGTCCCATCCGCGCTGCTCATCGACCGAAACTTGCTTCCTGATCTCTCGCGCCTCTTGCGAGCCAAGGCAGACGTAGATACCAAGTCTCACGAAGCGCCGTGAGATCGTCCTGTCGCCTAGAATATGATGATCAAGGATGTGACGGTGGTTTTCTCGGCTGTGCCAATGCTCGCGGCATTCAGTAATTTCAAGGAAGACACCAGGCAACGCAGATTCTGGGAGCAAATGACGCTATTTCGCGCAATACTTTGCAGCGAGCGATTCACATTTTTGGGGGCACTGAGAGAGTGGGCGCAATTGATTTGGGCAACCCTTGTGGGCCCGAAGTTACCCGCTCACCCTAGCGACTAATTTTGTACCGCAGCAGACTGTTGATCCCGGAGGAAACGGCCATAGCTCCACGCTACAATTCCGCCGATCAGTCCTCCGCTGATGATCACGCCCTGAAAAACCAGCCCAACAGCGACCGCAGACACAGCTGAGACGCCAAACGGGGCGAACAATACTGCGAGCGACGCTTCCCGGATCCCGATGCCGCCTTGCGTGATCGGGATCATGGCAGAAAGCTTGGCAAGCGGCCACACGAACAACCAGACTACGAATGGCGCGTCTACTCCGACAAGATCGCCAAGCAACATGTTCATGCCGACCAGGGCAGTCTGCAAAACGACGACCAACACTAACGCGTAAACGACAACAACAGGTTGTTTGACCAGGTTGCGCAACGACCGTCGAAGTTTCACCAGAATTTTACGGAATTTGAAGGGTAGACGTTGAATCGGGATCGAACGTAAAACGAGCAAGAAAACGATAGCGCCTATCACCGCAACTACGGCAAAACCCCAGAAGATCCGACGGCTCTGCATGTCGAGCGCGGTGGGCAATAGCAACGCGCCCATTCCGGCCACCATTGCAAGACCGAGACTGTCCACGGTGCGGTCGACCAGGCTGCCAAGGACAACACCGCTCTTGGAATTCGCCAATCGCATTGCGAGACCAGTGCGTATCAGGTCGCCGCCAACCACCGACGGTAGAAAGGTATTGCCGAACAGACCCAGATAGTAACAACGCATGGTATCGGAAAATTTCAATCGTGATCCTGCCGCATTCATCATCATTCGCCATTTTCCGACGCCGATCAGATGGAGCATGAGATAGGAGCTTATCGCAATGAACCACACGCCGGCAGGCACTTTGTTCAGAGCATCGAGCAGTTGATCAAACGGTAAGAACGCAAAAAGCAGCAGCAAAATTATTGTGCTGCCACCGAAACGCAATAGAGCCTGAAACATCGCTGATTTCTTGATGTCAGGCATCAACCGTCAATCCTCTGGTGTTTGTTTGAGGTGATTTCGTTGCCGAATATCGTTTTCTCGTCGTCAGCATAATCGTCCGTTGGGTTGCGCAATCGCAATACAACTTCTTCCAGCATCTTCCGATTCGAGGCAATCAAGTCAGCGAGCAAACCAATGAGCATGATTTGAAAACCGACAATGAGCATGATCGCGCTCAGGATCAGCGATTGGATGTGACCAACCGGGTCAACAAAAAAGTAAAAGTAGAGAAAACGGAAACCAGGAATCATGCCGAGCAGGATCAGTAACCCACCAATGGCCGAAAACATTCTCAAAGGCCTGTAAAGCGCAGACGTTCGCACTATGGCGACACTGGAGATCCGAATGTACTGCCACATACTGCGCATCAGCCTCGATGGCCTGGTCTGTGGGTTGATGCCGATTGGCACAAACATAACGCTGCAGCGGCGCGCTCCAGCCTGAATAAGCGTTTCTAATGTGTATGAATACTCGCTCAACACAATTGTATTCAGCGCTGTTTGCCGCGTCATTGCACGAAAACCACTGGTAGCGTCCGGAGTCTTGATGCCTGAGATGGACCCTATCACCCAACTACCTAAAGTCTGCAGGCGCTGTTTCAAATAAGAGAAGTTTGGCAAGGCCCCCACGCCCCTGTCCCCAACCACCAATTCGGCATCACCGGCAACAATGGGTGCCACAAGCTTGGCAATGTCAGCGCCTTGATACTGATTGTCTGCATCGGTATTCACGATGATGTCCGCGCCCAGTCTGACGCAGGCGTCAAGGCCAGTCTTGAAGGCTTGCGCCAGACCTTTGTTCTTGGCGTGTCTGACAATGTGGTGCACACCCAGCGATTGCGCTACGCCCGCGGTATCGTCCGAACTACCATCGTCAATAACCAGAGTCTCTATGATATCAATGCCGGGTAGCTCATGAGGTAGATCCAGCAACGCGTCTTGCAGCGTTTCAGCTTCGTTCAGGCAGGGAATTTGAATGATCAATTTGGTCATGATTGGACCTCGGCAGGTTTCTCTGAAAAGTGACAAACTATGACGTCGCCACCGCCGAGAGTGCCGTGGAACCGTTCTGCCTCACGGCAATCTTCTGCGATCGCGACGGAAAGCGCCTGTGTCATATAATCGGGAAACGCGTAAATCATCCAAACACGTTTGCCTCGATTTCTGACGGCATCGAGCTGTCGCGCATCTTCAACAGAAACCCAGTCTTTGGCGAAGTAGTTATTGATTGGCCAAGATGTTATTCCGGCGGACACGATTGTGTCTTGCGGTTGCGCCTTTGATTGCACCCAACTGATTGCCCTGACGAAGTCCATCTTCGGGTAACGATAGTTGTAAGGCAAGCTGGTAGTGGACAGCGCCACGACCAGGCACACAGCGAGCACCGACAGGGATTGCCTGAGCGAATCGGACATCCCTTCCCTGAAGATTCGTTGGAGAACAAATTCCGTCGTAACTAGGGAGCCGCGCACGGCAAACAGAATCGCAAACCCTGAGAGAAAAAAGAAGAACCGCGGATACATCGTACCGCGAGCCGCAGCAGCACCCAGCAACGTGACCAGGACAGGGGCAAGGAACAACGCGCAGATTGTCGCATTCTGACGAAAGTAGCTGGTGATGCCAACGCAAAGAACCAGCGTCACCGCGCTCAATATGACCAGCCCGCCAGCGCCCATCCCCATCTCGAGCATTCGCACCGCTTCCTGCAACGCCCACAAAGGTGTCGAAACACCCACCATCTGGGAAGGTTTGTTGACAAAATAGTCAATCACATCCGGGAGAAGCGGCGCATACAGGATTAGCGTGAACACGCCCGCCAGAACGAATCCGCCTAGTGGATATCGCCAGCCGACTTCCGGGCGCGGCGGGCTTGCGACTGTCCACAACCAGACCAGGAAGTGGCCGACGACCACGAACACCATGATGAGATGAGTGTAAGCACCCAGCGCGGCCACGCTCGCATATGCCAGGAACATGCCACGATGTTTTTCAGACAGAGCTCGGATCAAAAGATACGTGCCCAGAATGGTTGCAAACGCCAGTATTGTGTATCCCCTGGCGTTTTGCGAAAACCATACATGATGATATGACACGCTGAGGATCAGGGCCGACAACAGCGCTTCTCGCTTCGAAGTTACTTTGAGGGCGAGCAGATAAAGCGCGGGAATACTGGCCGCGCCAAAAAGCAGAGCCGGCAGTCGCACCGCCCAGGCGTGTTCACCAAAAATAGAATGGCTCAAGTTGGCGAGTATCGCGTAAAACGTATGCTGATTGTCGCCCGGGTAGCTGGTAACCAACTCGGCGATGGGAATTCTGTACTGGTTCACCATGCTGTAGATTTCGTCCACCCATAGACCGCTGTTCAAAGAGATCGAGCGCAGAACCAATCCAAGTATAGATACCAGCAACAAGCCAACTAAATGTGGATGTGATTGGATCGACCGCACAGTTTGAACATCTGACATCTACACTAGTCCTCAACAACGTGAGTCGCGAAGATTTCTCGGTATTCCTGCCATTTTCGATCGTTAAAATGAGGTCCTTCGAGACACTCCACCGCACAGTAAGCCATGTAAAACGCGTGGTGGGTATTGTCATGAGCGAACAGCCCTTGCCGGCCATACACCAGGAAATTCGGAAGTGAGGCAAGCCAGGAATCCATGAGCGTCAAGTGATCTTCGTACCCATTTGTGTAAATCGGGTACGCCTGGGGTAGGCGCCGGGTGGAAAACGACAAAGGTGGGCGCGCAAGTGGCAGCCCTGCTCGTGCCATGTCATCCACGACCAGACGCCCGATGTCTTCATCTGACATTGACCAGAGTTCATCCCCTTGCTTACAGGGCAACTCCGCGCAAAGCGTTGTCCGTCCGGCGGGCTGCGATGTTCCGAAGTAGTTCTTCGGTTCCGACAACCGCGTCATCCGAACGTTCGCTTCAGGAAAATAATGGGCGTCAGTTGGTGTGAACTGATCCACATCCAGTTCGAGGTAGCCGAGAACCATCGCGCGAAATTCGATACTCTGCGTTGCGCGGAAAACCTCAGCGGGCGCCTTGGGTTCCATCATTCGAATTAGTACAGTCAAGGGTATTGTCGACCATACGTGATCAGCTTCGATTCGTTCACTGGAGCCGTCGCATGAAGCGTCGATTAACCATTTGCCATCTTCACGAGTGACACTGTCAACATTCCAGCCGAGACGAATATCGGCGCCAGATTTTGTCGCGGCCTCAGCGTAAATTTCGCTTAACTGACCGTAACCTCTCCTTGGATAGTAGAACTTACCCTCTCCCGGTGGGGAGATCAGCCGCTTCAGTAGTTTGACAAATGAACCTGCGGATACCCGCTTTTGCGCTTGAATGCCGGACAACTGCTCGGGTTCGAATCCCCACAGTTTTCGGGAGTAAGGGAAGTAGAAGCCCTCACACATGGTTTTACCTAGATTTGCCCGCAGCACCGAGGCAAACGTCGTGCCTTCATCACTCTTGAATGGCAACGCTCTTGTCGCCATATCCAGTCCCATCCCAAGTGCAAATCGCTTGTCGAGCCTAAGGAGCAAATCCACCGTTTTGATCGGAAAGTGCAGGAATCTGTCGCGCAAACGAATGCGTCCATGACGAACCTGGTGAGCCAGGTCGTCACCAAGCATCTCGCGAATGTCGCGCAGAATTTCCGGGTCGCAAGCTGCGTGCAGACGATGGCTGCCGTAATCCAAATGCTGTCCATTGGCAAAAAAACTGCCAGCGTTTCCGCCGACAACATCTTGTCGTTCCAGTAAAGTTACTCGACCTTTGCCTTTGCGTCGAAGCTGGAATGCGGCAGCACAACCGGCTGGCCCGCCTCCCAACACAACTATGTGCGGATCATTCATTTCTGTGCATCATCCATTCTGAAAACGTTTGTCTTGACCGGCGCAAACAAATACGTTCTGCATCGCGACCGGGATATGTGCCGGAAACCTCCAGCGAACCAACTTATGAAGCGTGATCGTCCGCAAGTCAATCCCTCTCCCGGCACTCTAGCCGCGATGCAATTCCCATATTCGAAGATTGGTCGCTAATGACTATGCAAATATCGGGCAATCAAGGGCAGGCACTTGAGCATTCACTCAGTGAGGTAAGACCCTGATTCTGCCGAGGGATGTATCAAGGTTTGACCCATTCGTCGGCCATCGCGAATCACTGAGTGTTCGCCAAGATACGCATGAGATCGTTGAGTTAAAGACTATCAGAGTCCGAGTCACACCAGATGGGACTGTAAATATCACGTTGTGTTGATCCCGAAACGGTTTAACCGAAGGACATTCAGGGTGATCGTGTATGTGCGGCGCTCTCCCTGAAGTTTCCGACTTTGCCGCAGATAATGCCATTGTAGTTCCTTACTATCTTTTCTATAGCAAAAAAACACTTGCGTCAGAAAATATCGCAGGTATTTGGTCTCATAGTTTGTTACAAATTCTCTCGAAGCGCTTAACTCGATGCTATTTTCGCCTCAACCGACGCGAGATTTGCGGCTTTTGCTCGTTCGAATACGTTATTGCTCGTTCAACACGTTGAAAACGGGGTCGATCAAGCGCAATAGGTGCAGCGGACAGTGGAGCGCTACACCGGAGGCGTATCAATTGGTAGGGAAGCCTAGGCGCCTCCTTGCAAGAATTTTCTTACAAGGAGAGGCATGGAGTTCGCAGTGAGTGGTCGCCCGGTGCCGCTGAGGCCTGATTGGTTTAAGAATTTTTTCGGCAGGCGACATAAGTGAGCACCGGTCGATGGCCGAAATATGGCATACGTTGACGAGAGGCCATTGTTCAGTTGAACGGTGATGTCGTTTTATGATAACCAAGACTGGAGTTCTCTTCGCTTCAATTTCTTGAGAATGCGTGCCGATCCGATGCCGGGTGCCGGCAGCATGCGTCAGACTGGATATGCGCGCTGTCTCGACCACTCGCGCCTTGATTCCGCTCTGGTGTTAGTGCATCCCATTGCAGTTGCTGGTGGCACTTATTGATCAGTTCGATCTCGAAGGCTTTGTGCTCGTTGGCCAGAACTTGGTTGGACCCAAAGGCCTAGTCGCGGTATTTCAAGGGTGCGAAAAAATTGCCGGACCGGCACTGGTGAGCGCGCGGGCATTTAATGTCGGCGAGGGAACGTTTCACTCATTTTTCCGGCCATGGACAATGCGGTATGACCCACTTGTTGGCCAACTATTTATGACACACTTCAAGGTGCGTGCTCAGCGTGGGTTGAGCGCGCTATCGAAGCGGGGTATAACGCCCAACAAAGACAGGGCTTACCACCGCTTTATTCATGAACCGGAGTGGGGCCGCGATGGGTTTGCCTGGCCCTGGGCCGTGTCAATATGTGAAGGTGCGCAGGATAGGGACGATATGGGGGTTTTTTGATAACAAACTTGCGATCAGATCGTGGCGCGATAGAACTGTGACTGTTGACCATGACAATGCTTATAGTATTCTCAAGGGTCATTCCGTTGCAGCACGCACGCCTACAATGCGTATATGCTGTTACTACTGATAGTGCTGCAGGTCGCCAGCGAATTTTGACTACAGCGAGTCAGAGTAGAGTCGTGGTTTTCGTCACAATCTCGCGCAATAAATGACCCTTGGGGCGTTTCCCATCGACGCGCTACCTCTTGTTCTGGCAGTATCCACCGAATGACCTTATGAAGGCGAACGGATTGCGCTTTGCAATCATCACGACATTCTACCCGCCATATCATTTCGGCGGCGACGCGTATGCGGTGCGGCGACTGGTTCATGCGTTGGCATATCGTGGACATCATGTCGATGTCATCCACGATGCTGACGCTTATCATATGCTCAACCCTGGAGATGATCCCGCGCCTGTCCAGGAACCGGAGGGCGTGCGCGTTCACACCTTGCGCAGCAAGGCCGGTAGCTGGTCGTGCCTGGCGACGCATCAGCTTGGACGGCCCCTTGTTCATGGCCGTCGGATCAAGGAGATTCTGAATCGTGGATTCGATGTGATCCACTTTCACAACATATCTTTGGTCGGCGGACCTGGCATTCTCGCTTATGGCAACGCGATCAAACTCTATACTGCCCATGAACACTGGTTGGTCTGCCCGACTCATGTGTTGTGGCGGCATAACCGGGAGGTTTGCGACGGACGGCAGTGTCTGCGTTGCGTCCTGAATTATCGTCGGCCGCCACAGCTTTGGCGCGCCGGTTCGCTCCTTGAGCGCAGCGCACGTCACGTCGACGCGTTTTTGACCCTCAGCCAATTTTGCGTGGAAAAGCACAAGGCTTTCGGTTTCTCTCGCCCGTTGCAAGTGGTGCCGCCGTTTCTACCGGATGTTGAACGGACGCGCCCACCCGCACCGCTTGCCCCTGAGGATACGAATGGGCGGCCGTATTTCCTGTTCGTCGGGCGGCTTGAGAAAATCAAAGGCTTGCAAGACGCGATCCCGCTATTTCGCGGTGAAGGCCTGGCCGATCTTCTGATCGCAGGGACGGGAGCGTATGAGGCCGAGCTGCGCGCTCTTGCCGATGATTCGCCACGCGTTCGATTCCTTGGTCAGCAACCGGCTGAGAAACTGCGCAGCCTTTACCGGAATGCCGTCGCGGCGGTAATGCCGTCGATCTGCTATGAGGTTTTCCCTATGGTCGTTCTGGAGGCGTTTCGCGAGGCCACACCTATCATCGCACGCCGCCTTGGCCCATTTCCGGATATCATTGATGATAGCGGTGGGGGATTCCTCTTCGATACCACTGAGGAGTTGAAGGCGGCGATCGAATTGCTGGCTTCGGATGCTCGGCTGCGTAACAGGCTCGGTGAAGCGGCGGGCCGCTCCTTCGAGGCCCGGTGGAGCGAGGACGTCGCGATGGGTGAATACTTCAGGCTGATTCAAAGTCTGGCGGAGCGGAACGGCAATGACGAGCTTGTCTGGCGCCTGGTAAGGGGTTGAATAGCGAACCGCGCTTGCCGATTGCGCCATGAATAAACATGGCTCGAGTCAACGGATGTATCGCAGAAACGGTAAGCGACATACAGGACCGAGGGCAAGCGAGAGGCTTGACCGCTGACATGGAAGACAAGTGGAAGATGGGACAATGAGAATAGGTTATTGTATCGACGCGCCAAACTCAGACTGGAACTGCGGCGGGCACGTGTCGGACACATTCGTCGATCACATACGCTAGTCGGTTCCTCTTTACGAAGAGGGGCTCGGCGCGTAGTTTCAGGACATCCTTGCCTCGCGATACTCGGACTCCAAAAGCCGCAATGGTGTCTCCGCTGAGGAGGTTCTTTCCAAAGTGCGCAACCGTGAAGGGTAGTCTGGAGCCATATTCGACCGAGGGCAATCTTGACTTGTTGATGCGATCCAGGTGCGTCAGTGTCATGACAATCCAAAAGTACAGTGGCTTCGAAGGTTTCGTGGCAATTAAGTAGGCGTGGTTTGCAAATGCGAGTGGCTGGCTTGTTCATCAAAACGTTCACATGACTGTCGCTAAGTTGGCGACTCGCCGAGGGATAACTATCGTGCGAGTGTTTGCCGAATATCTCGTTCTTTCGAGGAATGTACGAACGACGCGTGCACCCGGAACGGCTGGTTTCATCGCGCGGGCCGGGCAGAATTGGCTACCCGGTCGTTGAGCCATGTTGGTTTCAGGAGTCGATCGCTTGGAATTTATCGAGTCGGCGCTCAGATGAGTACGGCGAAGACCGGACAGGTAACCCTTGACTTATAGGGTCTCGGTAATTGTGGTGGCGCCTTCAATGGCGGCGACCATGAGATGGGTGCCGCCACAATGCGGACCGCGTTCGATTTCAATGGCCAAAGCATGATTGAGCAAGCACGCTCGACTCGCTTGCGCCACCGAGCAACGCGCATGATATCCGCGGCAGTCGCTTGTATTGGCAGCCGAACTCGCAACGATCACGTAGCGAGAAGTCCGCGCATATGATTATTTGTGAAAAGACACTCAGGCATCTCGCGGTCATCGTATTGGTCTTAGGCGCCGCACTCCGCGTACTGTACCTGGATGCGGATCCGCAGTATTACGCCTGGTCCGGCTACATCTCGGACGAAGGCCGCTGGATCTACCAAGCTCGTGAAATGTTCCTCTTTCGCGCCATTTCCAGCGACCAACTCTATGAGATCCATTTAGTCCTCGCGCCGCTTTTTCAGCTCGTCAACTATTTCCTCTTCAATCTCATCGGTTCCAGTGGTATCTCGTCGCGTATTTTCACTGCATTTTGTGGCAGTGCATTGCTCTTGCTGTTCTGGATAGGCTTGCACCGCAAAGTGACACCCCAGGCTCTCTTCGCGGGGCTTATTCTCCTCGCTGTCCAGGTTGATTTTGTAGTATTGAGCCGCCTCGCTGTTCCTGAGATGGTGACAATCTTTTTCCAGGCGCTAGTGTTTTTCGGACTTGTTGCTCGCGATCCCTCGCGCCAGCGAATGGCTGTACTCGGGGTATTAACGTTGATAGCGGTGGGAATGAAAGCCACCATTGTATTTGTCCTGGGTATATTTTCACTGATGATTTTGTTCACGCCGAATGTCCCGAGTGACTCCGCTGGACGGTCGAGCAGGTGGCAGAATCTACTGTGGTACTGGTGTGGCATTGCTGCACCGTTGATAATTGCAAGTGTGATTTGGGTCGGGTGTTGCGCTCCTGAGTCACGTGTTGGATTTGGGGAATTATCTGGCGCCCTTCATTTTTCGATGCTGAGTGGGTTTGTCCAACTCTCCAGCGCATACAGTATTGTTAGTTTCTTCTTTAGGGACTCACTGAATCCGGCGTTGTATGTTTTTGCATTCGGGTTGTGGCTGTCGTGGCTGGGATGGATCGCGGCCGATCGCGAAGACGTCGACGCCGTAACAAAACGCTACCTGGTAACGTCAACGATCTGGATCGTCGCTTACCTTGCTCTGATGTTGACGCTTGATTATTTTCCGCGACGCTACATGGTACACATCGTTTTGCCCATGGCAATCAACGTAACGGTTGGCGTCAGCCTCCTGCAGAAAGTTGGAATTCACAGCGTACTGTCTGCACTCCAGTGTAAGGACCGTTTCCGATTTCTGCGGCTTGTGATCTTCGTCCTTCCAAGCGCTGTATTTCTTGCACCTCTTGTGGTCTCGTCATTTGCGCTCGGTGGAATTGACCCTCATCGGCTTCTTAGTCAGCTTGCCAGTGTTGCTCTGGCAGTGGCTGGAACTACATACGTGGTTGGACAACTCTCGAGTCGCGACAACGCACTCAAATTCTTCATTGCGTTTCCGTTGATTCAGGTATGTCTGTGGGTGATCTTGTCGAACGTTCATACTAACGCGTTGCTATGGCCAACCGCGAACGGAGATTTGTCGCGCTTGCCATATCTCGGTTCTGTCGCGGTCGCCACAGTGGCTGCCTCACTAATTACGTTCGCAGGACGTGGCGCCGTGATAGCTGTTCCTCGCGTTGTCACCATTTACGCATTGGGTTATCTCGTGGCGTCAACTGTGCGTTTGGCTCCCGCTTATATCGAGCCGCATTTCACAATCAGGGATGCTTCACGAGAATTGAGCGTCTTGCTTGAGGGAAGTTCTTCAATATTCGCGCACCGCGCGGAGGGCCTGTTCAGCGACAACGTAGTGCGCTACCGTCGTTTCGACGTGAATACTGCGAAAGATGATGATCCAGAGATCATCGTGACTGCTTTCGACGATCCTCAGCGTGTCCGCGATTTTCTCGAGAAACACTACTATGTAGAAACAAGTCGCGTGCTGTACGTATCGCCGCAGATTCACGAGATGTATCCGACTTCGTTGCTCCCGGCATTGAAAGTTTACAAAAAGAAAAAGTGATTCCAAGATACGTGATCTGCCATGCAAGGGGATTCTGACAAGGGAAAACGTCTGTGCCTGGTCCCTACGCGAACAGCCGTTGCCGATTGAGCGTCCATGACACCATGTCGTCATCGCTCTGGGGCGCCACGGCTGACGCCGGCTCGATAGAAATAGTCGGCAAGAAAACTGAAGGATGGGTGGCGATTGCTAGCATGCGCTAGCGGACACGGTTGAGCATGAAAGTTATAGACGGTGGTTCAATGCCAACTCGAGCTTGCGTTCGCGCTGCCTGCGTTTCCGTTTCACGCTACGTTGGGGTGTCCGTCTACTTGCAAACTCGACAGTAGGCCTCTCGAAGGTGGCAACTGTCACTTCTTGATTCCGGAGTTTTGAAGTGAATCCATCGCCCCACCCGCCGTGGTTCGCGAGTTTTCAAGGCTGGTTTCGGTTACCGTAATTGTCATTGAAATTTCGTACCCAGTACGGCATAAAGGGCATTGCGTGTAGAAGAAACGTTGCCTTTTTCCCAGGCTCGAGTTGGGTGCTGCTCTAACGCAGCAGAACGATTGGTCCGATCGCAATGTCGTGCGGTTGCTCGAGATTGACCGCGAATACGAGCAACGACTTAACACGTCCGAGATCGAATCGTCGGCCACTCGGTGCTGCGGTCACGTTCGACAGGGGAATTTCTATTCTGTTTATTCCAGGTAACAATGGAAACGATTGATAGTAGCGATCCTCCAGACCGAGGCGAGAGTCGTGCTCGGCATCGTCTATTCGCACAGTCAGTTCGATTGACTTTGCCTCGGGATTGAAAATCAGCAATTGCAATGCCCGCATGCCACGCCAGTCGCCCGGGAAGTAACGCAGCCAGATTCCCGGGTACTTGCCGGTCGGCAACCGCAGTTGCACGGCCGAATATAAACCATCCTCGGAGTCGGGTAGTGTGACTATGCGCGGATTCCTTGCCTTTGCGAAATCAAAGCGGGATAGCTCTCTTCTGGACTCGAAGTTGGCCAGCGCTGGGAACTGCTTACGCGCGCGCGCTTCATCTTCCAGCGCTGCGAATACCGGATAGGTAAAGACGGCAAAGGTGAATACTGCCGCGCTTGCGAGTGCTGCGCGCGCGCGGGAGGAGAGAACGGGATCGAGCGGGATCAGTATCAACGCTACGGAGACTGCGCCTCCAGCATTCCGTGCGACGTCCCACGGATCTCCATGAAGCCCGGCCACTGCTTGCGCCAATTCAACGGTTGCGCCGAAAACCATCGCCGCCCCCGCCGCAAGGCAAATCGCGCTCACTCGGCCACGGAACGTTGATCGCGGAGGAGTAGACAATGCAAATACGAACAACAGTGTCACCAGGCCAAATGCCACGACATGACCAAAATCGTGAATGGCGATCGCTGATCGAAGGTTGGTATCCGGGCCGGGAGCTATAAAGACGACGGCCGCGATAGCTGCGCACGTCGCGAGCGCGGCGCAGCGCCAAATCACTACTGATCCGATCATTTCCGAATAACGTGCCTGCACATCATGGCAAACCTGCATATTTCACGAAGTATTCGCTTCTCAGGGGAAATGTGGCCAAACAGGTTGGACGATCATCCGCAGAGTAATAGCCAGACTATTGCGTCAGACTATTTTCCAAACGGCGATCCTTCAATCTGCGATGGCACAATCTTACTTAGAGTGGATAGGTCCGAAATACCTTAGCGTGACAATGCCCAAAAGCCTTCCTGGCAAGTTGATTCGTTGCGCAAATGCGTGGGATACGCAGGCGCCTTTGTGAAACACTCAGGCTAAGGATCTTCAATCGAGGACCAGATCGCGTTCCCGTGATTCCGGATAATTCTTTCTAATCTTTGAAGCTCAGTCAATGCTAGCTGCCTGTGCCGCTGGCGAGATGTGTCGACGCAATTCTCGCCGCTGTCTACATGCAGTTGTCAGTCAAGGGCGTCAAGGCCAATGGCAGGTTCAGCATAGTACCGCGCGAATGTTTACTTGCCGGTGATATGCGCTGGTGTCTGCCTGTAGAGCCCGATGAATGATGCCGACGCTGTTTCGATTTCTCATATCTTGAAACTCGTGCCTTGATCGATCACATTGCCAACAAGTGATGGAGCACGGCCATTTGCGCCACCATTCGATTGCGAGCTTCCATAATGACGACACTTCTGGACCCGTCGAGGATGCCGTCCGCGACCTCGATGCCGCGGCGTACTGGCAGGCAATGCATGAACTTGCAGTCTTCCCGCGCGGTTGCGAACCACGGTTCATCAATGCACCAGTTCATGAAACCTTCCCTGAGAGCCTGATCTCCAGGCCGACTTTCGTATTGGCTGACGGACGACCACGATTTGGCGTAGACAACGTGAGCGCCCTCCATGGCTTCACGGCGGTCTTCCGTCTCCATGATTTTGCCGCCTGCGGCCGCAGCCGTTTGTCGAGCCTTGTTCATGATGCTTTCGGGCAACTCGAAACCGGGCGGGCGCAGGATGACCACGTCCATGCCGCGCATGCTGGCCATTTGGAGCGTTGAGGCCGGTATTGCAAATGGCAGCGGTCGCGGATGATAGACCCATGACAACACGAGACGTCCGGAGTTGCCGGGTACGCCGAGATCATCAAGCGTCTTCCAGTCGGCAAGACTCTGGCAAGGATGGCTGACAGCTGATTCCATGTTGATGAGTGGTACGTCAACCAGCGTAGCAAGTTCGCGATACGCACGATCGGTGAGATCTTCGTCGAGGCTCCGGCGCTCGGCAAAAGCACGAATTCCCATGGCGTCGCCGTAGGAGGCAATAACCGGCACCGCTTCGCGAACATGCTCGGCAGCCGAACCATCCATGACGATTCCGGAGCGAGATTCGAGGCCGTGAATCGACATCTCCGGAGAGACCACAAACGAGTTGCCCCCCAGTCGCGCCATTGCCGATTGAAAAGATGTAAGCGTTCTGAGCGAAGGGCTCAGGAACAGCAGCGAAAGGACTTTTCCCTCCAGGGCGCGGGGCTCTGGCTTGTGCTCTAGTTTACTGGCTAGTTCTAGTAGTGCGCCGACCTCGTCGATGGAGAGGTCCGCTAGGTCGTGGAAATTATTCATGTCTATTACCTATCTACCTCAAATAAATGCGTTCAACCTTCGACTGTCAGAAGATCGCAGGCCGGTCGCGCCGACTTGCTCAAGAAGATCACCGGAATTCACGACGCGTGGATAGGCAATGGGCTCGCTTTCCTCTGGGCGAGACACCGTGCCTTGTGACGCCAAGCTAACTGAATTCGGTATCGTTATTGAGTTTCTCACAGCAAAGTCCTTAGACTCATTTGCTTCGCTTGGCGGTGCTGAATAAACGCCTCGAAAATTTTCTGAAATATTTGGGAAGAATGTGAGTGCGCCTCTGCGCCCTAACTAGCTCACATTCTTTTTCGCCCACGACTGCCAGCGCCAGGTGTCGGCGCACATAGCGTCAATGCCCAGCAGTGCTTGCCAGCCCAGCGTTTCACGGGCAAGGGCAGGATCAGCGTAGCACTGGGCAATATCTCCTGACCGGCGCCCGACGATTCGGTAGGGCACGGCTTTGCCGCTAGCAGCGGAAAACGCCTTCACCATCTCCAGTACGCTGTATCCGCGACCGGTCCCGAGATTCGCCGTTAATACGCCTGAGCGCTCACGCAACGCATCGAGCGCAGCGAGATGGCCGCGCGCGAGATCCACCACATGAATGTAGTCGCGCACCCCGGTTCCATCGGGTGTTGGGTAGTCATCGCCGTATACAGACAATTGTTTCAATGAACCTGCTGCGACCTGAGCCACATAGGGGAGCAGGTTATTCGGTATGTCTGTCGGATCTTCGCCGATCATGCCGGAAGCGTGCGCTCCTACCGGATTGAAATAGCGCAGCACGCCGATGCGCCATTCAACATCGGCTTCTGCGACGTCACGCAACATAGCCTCGATCATCAGTTTCGTGCGGCCGTAGGGATTGGTCGCCGACAATGGAAAATCTTCGCGAATCGGCACAGATGCTGGGTCACCATAAACTGTGGCAGACGATGAAAAGACAATCGTTTTTACCTTCGCCTCCGCCATACATTGGAACAACGCGACGCTGCCCGATATATTGTTGTCGAAATACGCCAAAGGCATTGTTACGGACTCGCCCACTGATTTCAGACCCGCGAAATGGATCACTGCATCGAAATGGTGAGTGGAAAAAATCGCCTGCATGGCAGTGCGATCGCATATGTCGATTTGTGCAAACTCCGGACGCTTGCCCGCAATGCGCTCGATGCGGTCCAGTACCGAGGCCTTGCTGTTGCAAAGGTTGTCGATAACGAATACATCGTGCCCCGCTGCCATCAGTTCTACTGACGTATGTGAACCGATATACCCGGTTCCGCCGGTTACCAGAATTTTCATTTAAGCCTGTACCACGTTTCGCCCGGCTTTACGGTAAACGCCCCTGGTGTCAACGATGAGTTGCGCGCTCTCGCGAATCATCTCGTAGTCGAATGCGTCATGGTTCGTGGCGATCAATACCAGGTCGTAACGAGGTATGTTTTCAACGCTGGCTGGAACGCTCGTCAGTTCGAACTTGTATTTTCGCATCGGGGGAAAAACCGGGACGTGCGGATCGGAATAGTCGACCTGGGCACCTTTTGATGCGAGGAGCGCCATCAGTTCGACAGAGGGAGATTCGCGCATGTCGTCAACGTTCTTCTTGTACGCGATTCCCAATACCAGAATGCGGCTTCCTTTGACCGATTTTTGCCGCTCATTCAACGCGTCGACTACTTTCCCAACTACCCAATCAGGCATCGCACTATTGATCTCTCCCGCCAGCTCGATAAAGCGCGTATGCACGCCATACTGCCGCGCTTTCCACGTCAGGTAGAACGGATCGATTGGAATGCAATGGCCGCCGAGTCCTGGCCCGGGATAGTACGGGACGAAACCGAATGGCTTTGTGCCGGCGGCGCGGATGACCTCGTGGATATCGATATCCATACGGTCCGCGATGATCTTCATCTCATTGACCAACCCGATGTTGACGGCGCGATGTATGTTTTCCAGCAATTTGGTTAACTCGGCGGCGCGCGTCGAACTTACAGGCACTACCTTATCGACTGCATGAGCGTAAAGCTCCACTGCCACGTTAAGACATGCAGGCGTGCTGCCACCGCAGACTTTCGGAATACTCCGCGTCGTGAAATTCACGTTGCCCGGATCCTCGCGCTCGGGCGAAAAGCACAGGAATATGTTTTCGCCAACCTTGAATCCATGCTTCTCAATGCGCGGCTTCAGCTCTTCCTCTGTTGTGCCCGGGTAAGTTGTACTCTCCAAGGAGATTAGCTGTCCCGCACGCAGGTGGGGCAGAATACTTTCTATCGTGTCAATCACGAACGACAGATCTGGCTCCCGAAACTGGGTGAGTGGTGTCGGTACACATACGATAAGCGCGTCAGCATCAGCAGCCCGTGAAATATCAGTGGTGGCCTGCAGCCCCCTGGATTGTGCGGAATTGACAGCGGAATCGGGTATATGCCGGAAATAGCTTCGGCCAGCGTTGATTGCAGCCGCCTTCGATTCATCAACATCGATGCCGATCACCGGGAATCCAGCCTCCGAAAACCGTAGCGCAAGGGGAAGCCCTACGTAACCAAGTCCGATAATCCCTATGGTCGCGGACTGCTCACGAATCCGATCTATCAAAGACTCTGCAAGCGTACTTTTTGATGCCATTTCTTATTCTCCGTTCTTGATATCATTCAAGCGCCATGGAGGCTGTCGCCTTGTTGCTGCAAAGGTGACCGATGATGGACACATCGTCGCCCGCCGCCATTGACACCGCTAACACTTGCAAACCAATTTTGCCTGTGTAATCTGTAATGCGAATCGCCTGCTGAAGTGCGAATCGCCTGATTTGTTGGAAAAGCAATCGACACGGGAACAAGCAGGACTCCGGAATATGGGGCTTAATTGGACATATTCAGGTGATCATGTGCTCTAAAGGTAGATTGTCGAAAAATGTATGTGTCGAGTGCTGGGGTACGCAAATTGCTCGCCAGATGATTTGACGCCCCATCCAGGCGACGGACACCAATAAATAGTCTAATCCGTCACGGAGTGCAGGCGCTCGTCCACATCTCACCCGCGAGCAATATACGACAAATTTTCAGTCAGTTGCAGCGTTTGACCTGCCAGACAGTGTCGCTTGTGAACGGCGATGGGTCAGACGGGACGACGAGAACTGGAATATGCTAGATGACGAGAACCAGAACAGGTGAGATGACGAGATAATGGCAATTTGCAAGAGCACAGCTAACGCCCTGACCGTCGATGTGGAGGATTACTTTCACGTTTCGGCGTTTGCGTCCAGTATTAGTCCCGCCAGCTGGCCCTCACGCGAATCGCGTGTTGTTGGCAACACCGAGAAATTGCTCGCCATTTTCGAGCAACTTGACGTGCGGGGGACATTCTTCGTGCTGGGATGGGTGGCTGAGCGGTATCCGCGCCTGGTCAGGGAAATTGCTGCGCGTGGCCACGAAATTGCGTGCCACGGATATTCCCATCGTCTCGTATTTGAGCAGTCCCCGGAAGAGTTTCGCGAAGAGACGTTCCGCGCGAAAAGCTTGCTCGAGGACATTACAGGTTCAGCCGTGGTCGGATATCGCGCCGCGAGCTATTCCATTGTGCGCGAATCTCTTTGGGCTCTGGACATCATGGTTGAGCTCGGGTTCGCTTACGACTCGAGTATTTTTCCGGTCCGTCATGACCGCTATGGCATACCGGATGCCGAACGCGTTCCGCATCGAATCGCCACGCCGGGTGGAAACTCCATCGTGGAGTGGCCATTGGCAACAGCAAAATTTTTTGGCTTTAGTCTTCCCGTGGCAGGGGGCGGCTACTTTAGATTGTTGCCATATTGGTTGTCGCGCTGGGGGCTGGCATCAATAAATCGCAAGGAAATGCGACCGTTTATTTTCTATCTCCACCCATGGGAAATCGATCCAGCACAACCGCGTGTGGCCGCCAGCTGGTTGTCACAGTTTCGCCACTATACGAACATTGACAAGTGCGAAGAGCGGTTGCGGAGTTTGCTAAGCGAGTTCAAATTTGGTTCCGCCAGGGAAGGTCTGGTACAGCTTGGCTTGCTTCCCGGAACACCCAATCCAAAGTGAGTCAGACGATGTTGGGCACATCAATAGGTTAGAGTCGCGTCTACGTCAGTCTTTGCCCAGCGCGTATCTGTTGCGTTCGCTGTGTTGGATTCGGTGGTCCCTTACGATCAATTTTTGATTCTTCAATTGTCATCGGATATGCGGCCGCGAATGTGTTTCTTGGCTGTCCGGTGCGACTTCGTCAATACCTGGGCAAGCATTCTGGTTAGATGTGAGTTGCTGAACAGAAGGTACACATCTGCCGCTCGACTGCAATGTAGTGCTGTTTCTGCCTAGTCAGGCTATGGACCTTCCAGTTTTGTGGCGCCGACTACAATTTGCATCGGACTCGCATCACTCCGTGTACCGGCTAGAGCATTTGTTGGCGTCTACTAGGCGCCGCGGAACCGCGTATACGAGTCGCGACTCTCTACGTCAGTCCCAGCCGTTGAGTCTGGACCGCAAGGCAGCCAGAGAAAAATTGTAGTTCACACCAGTCCGGAGAATATTAAACAGGTCCATCTGATGATCGTTGATACCGCCGTAAGCGGAACAGCAACACAGGTAGGCTGATTCACGCACCAGATCCCGGACTTGAGATGAAATATCGGTTCGTTTGCCGTACGGGTAAGCGAATAGAAACTCTTCATGCCCAAGTTCCTTGCGTATCGTTTCACGAGATTCGATCAGATCATGCTTTGCCTCATCCAGCGTCACCTGGGCCAGATTCACATGGTTGACCGTGTGGCTCCCGAAGTCGAGACCCGCACTCTGCATCTCGCGTACCTGGTCCCAGTTCATATTGGGCAACCCAAGAACGTTACTCTGAACATCGTGATCGAACGGCGCTTGGTGCGTTAACTTGCCCGTAGACACGAAAAAGGTGGCAGGCAGCCGATGCTTTTGCAGAATTGGGGCTGCATAATCATAGTTATCACGGTAACCATCATCGAAAGTCACACACACGAGTGGTTTTCTTCGAACTGGCTCGACCTCACCGCGAATTACAGCGCGCAATGGTACGACAGGCCAATAGCGCTTCAAATATGCCATATGCTGATCGAAGCGCTCGATCCCGACTGTCACGTTGTCGCGCAACGCGTCATTCACTCGATGGTATAAGAGTACGACCACTTTCTGGGGAGATGAAGCCGGCCGAATGTAGCGCCCCGCTGCTTTGACCGTGCTGTATCCGGTCAGCGTGATGTCCTTGATGATGTTTGTGTTACTGCTGGTGCCCTCTTGTTTGGCCAAGCGGCGCCGTAGCGTTCGCTCCAACGTCAATGGTGGACGCCTGTTCGTTTTGCCTTTGCCGGCCTGTTCCCGCATATAGCCTTTGCCATCACGCAGCCGTCGGATCGCATCGACAAGAAGCGCATTGCCGACACTATCCAGCAAGATTCGCATACCAGCCGGCGTTGAGAATTTCTCGATGGGTACCTCTGTTTCTGCCAACACAGGACCGGAGTCCAGCGCCGAGAGCACTTTGTGGATAGTGCAACCTACGCTTTTTTCGCGATTCAGGATTTCCCAGAACGCCGGCGGCATCCCTCGATAATCAGGTACCCGTCCTTGATGTAGGTTAATAGTGCCTAATCGAGGCACGCCGAAAACCCGCTCTTTCAGTATCGGTGCTGCGAGCGATAGCCCGAGGTCAGGAGCCAATTTCTCGATGAGGCGTTGCGCGTCCGGCCCATTTATGGAAGAAAGCTCCGTTACGCGTACTCGACCTTTTGCGACCAAATCGACTAGATCGTAACGGCCGTCCAGAACCGGCGTCCCATTTACAGAGCCTTGCGTTCTCCGGAAGGCCAGGCGCGACCAAACCTCGCATGCCAGATAAGGCATCCATGAAACTCCGTGTTTCTTCAGATTTCGAAACTGACTGCGCAGCAGGTCAGAGAATTTTCGTTTTGGCCGGTGGATTAGGACATCGATCGAGACATCGTCAAATTCATCCAATATGCTGCGAAGCGCGGCAACAATTGAAAAACTCGGATCGCCGGTAAATACTACTAGCTTACGAATTGATTCAACGGGTGGCATTCTCTACTCTCGATCATTGTTAGCGATCCCAATGATTACCCAACAAAGTGGCTGCGGCAACACTTCTCATGGATGAAATGTGTCGAATCTTCTGTCAATGATTGCCGGAAAAGGGGCAATGAATCCCTGCATCCTTGTTCGGTCCTCCGAGTTATTGCCGTCAGGCGTGTTCTGGTCGTCCACCACGTCCCGTGGCTCGGCAGAAGCATACTTACTTGAGATTCTTCATAGTTCGGTTCTGCCAGCGTTTGGCGCTGGGGCGCATGCCGTCAATGCCCAATTGGACTTGCCAGCCGAGCATTTCAACGACAAGGGTAGGGCTGATATAGCACTGAATAATATCTCCTGTGCGGCAACGAATCAGCTGGTCCAAAATCACGGGTGAGGCTATGCTTGGTAGCGATGATCCTTGATACTACAATTTCCATTTTTGTAGTGTGCGGGTGCGTCATTTTCTCGTTGATGGGGCTCGTCGCCGCTTTGTCTACGCATATTCTCCGGAACAGTTTGGCCCCATTGGAGGCGTCTTACCCTTTCTTCGCGCCTGCGCGCGCACTCGATGCATTCTGGCGTAATACGGCAAGTCTGCCGTCCCGACAAAAATTATCAGCGACGTCGCATAGTTCATTTGACACGGCTGGAGATGCAGGCACGCATGGCCGAACTGGAAACGCAAATTATTCCACCCGCATCAAGCTCGGTTTTCGACCTATTGCGAGCCTGGATTCAACTGAACATGACAGTTTCGGTACGGCGACCATACGACTGTCCTGGGGTTTAGGGACTTACTAAATAATCCGTGGCCAAACCAACGCGTCGCCCAGGAATTGCTCGAAATGCAGCCGCGAATTGGCTGGCATTCGGGTTTGTTGCGGGAGTCAGTTTTTTTCTGGCACCCTTTGTTGTCAGTCGTCTTGGTGCTACCGCGTATGGCGTCTGGTCACTGCTCGTAGCCGTCGTCGGCTATTTGGGGCTACTGGACTTCGGTGTGCGCGGCGCGGTCACGCGTTATGTGGCGCATCATTATGCGGCAGGAGATGATCAAGGAAGTTCGTCGATCGTTTCTGCTGCGATGGTGCTCTTCGGACTGCTTGGCTGCGTGGCGATCCTTCTGGCGAGCGTTCTCGCGTTTCTTGCACCCGCTGTATTCAACATTCCCGAATCGCTAGCAGACGACACCCGGATTGTCCTCATTATCGGAGGATTGACTGTTGCGGTCACGTTGGTTGGTGCCGTGTTCGGAGGTATCGTTACCGGGCTAGAGCGATTCGACATCAACAGCGGAATCGAGATCCTCCTCACTGCGATTCGGGCCATTGCGGTCGTTATTGCGCTCCGAGAAGGATATGGCCTTGTCGCGCTCGGTTGCATCCATTTGGCAATTTCTATTGTCTACGGGCTTGCTGCGTGGGCTGCTGCTCGCAGATTGTATCCGGCTCTGCGGCTGCGATTTCGGGTATCTTTGTTGCCGCACATACGAACAATACTGTCGTTTAGTTTAGCCCTGAGCGCGCTTCACATTACGACTATGGTGATCTATTACAGCGACACTATGGTTATAGCCGCTTTCCTTCCGATTGGTGCAGTGACCTTCTTTGTAATTGCTGGCAACTTGTGCGACTACGCATACAAAGTGGCTGCGGCGTTGTCGACGTTAATGACGCCCCGTGTAAGCGCCTTGGCCTCCGCGGGAAGCAAGAATATCGGGGAAGATATTCTCGGTACCGCCAGAGTTGCGACACTTGCTTCGGCGTCTATCGCCGCGACGTTCTGGTTTCGCGGTGAATCTTTTATCAATCTTTGGATGGGAGCTGATTACGGGCCGCAGTCCGGAGAGGTTCTCCGAATCCTGGCATTCGTGGTCTGGCTGGGGGCGGCACGCTCAGTAGCGGCATCGTCGATTATGGGTGTGAACAAACACCGCGCCCTTATTCCGGCTTTTGCGTTTGAAGCGCTATGTAATGTGGTGCTGAGTGTTGCGTTGGTTAAACCTCTTGGACTGATAGGGGTGGCGTTAGGTACGCTGATACCAAGCATGTTGGTTACTCTGGGGTATATTCCACGCTGCCTTTCGCAATCAGTCGGAGTACCGGTAACGCTGTTTTTTCGTCGCGCCTGGATAGTGCCGACGGTTGCGTGCTTGCCCTTTGCGGTAGCCAGTATTGCACTCGAGCATTATTTCCCTGCAACGAATTTGGCCATCTTTTTCGCGCAAGTTATGTTGACACTTCCACTGGTCCTTGTAGGCGCGATACTCTTATGTCTGACAGCTGCGGAGAAGGAGCGACTTCGTTTGGTTACAAAAGAGTGGCTGAGAAAGCGCAGTGACGTACGGCGCAGTCGGCGCTAGTTCGCTCGCGGATATCCTCCTGGCTTGCATCAATGGGTCCGGCTATGTTTCTCAGTCGCGCGTACTCTCAACTAAATTGTTTTGTATTGTTTTGTTCACCTCTGTGTCTAACAAACTTCCGCGCCTTTTGACGCGTGTGCGCCATGCACACTCACAGGATATTGTCAACCCTGGTTGCCAAATTCTCGTGAGCCTGCCCACATTTGACGGGTGGCGTTTGGCTATGCAACCTTCGCCAGGCCTCGGGCTTGATGATGTGTTCATCCCGCAGCGCTCTCCTATCCCGGTCAGGAAGGGCCGCCGTGAAAATGACCTCTCCGGCGGCGTGATTTTTCCCTGGGGAGTTGTTGCTGTGCTGACGCAGCGTGTTAGATTTTCTGAAACGATTTGTGCAACAGGAGCTTGCTGAAATATTGGCTATGTACCGAATCAAGTATGCGAGCGATTCTGATCGGGAATTGTGGGACGGATATGCTCGGAAGCACCCGGATGCCAGCCTCTTCCATCTGTTCGGTTGGCGGGACGTTATTGGTCGAACCTACGGCCACGCGACGTACTATCTTATGCTTATGTCGTGTGACGAGACAAAGGATGCTGCCCGACTGCGCACTATCGGGACGAATGGTTCTGCGGAGATTGTTGCAGGGGTGCTTCCGATAGTACACCTGAAGCATGTGCTTTTCGGGAATTCTCTGGTTTCCTTGCCGTTCGTTGATGGCGGGGGCATTCTCGCTGATTCAACTGAGGCCGAAGAACAACTGTTGCGAGAAGCTGTCAGGCTAGGGCGGAAGACTGGTGCTAACCAGATAGAACTGCGCCACCAAAAGGCGCTGGAATTATGTAACGCTTCAGGTTTTTCATACGATTATCGTTCGCAAGAACCGCTGCCAGTGGCCACGAGGACGGACAAGGTTCGCATGTTGCTTGAGCTTCCGGAATCCTCGCAACTGCTGATGAAGTCCTTCAAGTCCAAGCTTAGAAGTCAAATCCTGAAGCCGAGTAAAGAAGGATTGACCTCGAAGACAGGTGGGGAGGAGCTGCTGGAGGATTTCTACAGGGTTTTCTTGGTCAATATGCGCGATCTGGGGTCTCCGGTTCATTCGATAACATTGATGCGGCACGTCCTTACTGAATTCCCTGAAAACTCAAGAATTGTTGTCGTCTACAAGGGCCCCGAACCCGTAGCTGCAGCACTGGTGGTCGGATTTGATAAGGTATTAAGTAATCCTTGGGCCTCGTCGCTTCGAAAATATGCGTCGTTGAGCCCTAACATGCTTCTGTATCGCTGCATGCTCGAATATGCTTGCGACCATGGATATCGCGCCTTCGACTTTGGCCGCTCTACAAAGGGCGAGGGGACATACCGATTCAAGGCGCAATGGGGTGCCGCGCCGGTCCCTCTTTTTTGGTACTACATCTGTATCGACGGTAGATTGCCGAAACCCAACAATGCGGGCAAAGAAAGATTCGAAGCGATGTCGCGTTACTGGAGGAGATTGCCGTTGAATGTGACAAGGTTTGTTGGGCCGCGAATCAGAAAGCACATCGGTCTTTGACGGCTACTGCCGGGCATCGGATGGGTAAATGCGTATAGGGAGAACTCTTCCACCGGCCGCGACTCCGATCACCGTCAAGGCACTTGTTTCCGGGATTTGGGGGATTTTTCGCGGCCGACGTGAATTGGACCGGCTCGAATCGGAGTTGAAGGCGTACTTCGGGGCAGAGCACTGCTTCCTTGTGTCTTCCGGAAAGGCTGCATTCACTCTTATTCTGCTCGCCCTTAAGGAATTGTCCCCCGAGAGAGATGAAGTCTTGATTCCGGCTTTCACTTGTTATTCGGTTCCATCCGCGGCAATTCGCGCAGGGCTCAGAGTACGGTTGTGCGACCTTCAGGCAGATAGCCTGGATTTTGACTTCGACCAATTGTCTACCATGCTTGATGGAGATCTGTCCCGGCGCCCGGATTCTTGTTCGACAGGTGGTGCGGGTGAGTCCTTGCCTGATGGTCAAAAAGGCATGGGCGATACCCGCGCATCGATCAACAAGTTTCTGGCGATAGTTCCAACCCATTTGTTCGGCTATCCCTCCGATGTGGCCAGACTGCGCAAAATGAAGCGAGATCAGGAGATAACGATCGTCGAGGACGCGGCACAAGCGATGGGCGAAACAGTTGAGGAGGGAAAGTTGGGGACTTTCGGTGACGTCAGCTTTTTCAGCCTTGCCAGAGGTAAAGCATTTTCGGTCGTCGAAGGCGGGGTCATCATTACCAATCGGGCAGATATTGCCAAAACGCTTGATCGTTTGGTGAACGGCCTCTCTGGTTACGGGCTGCTACAAACTTTGACTCTGGTCTTCAAGGCAATAGCATTGATGATGTTTACGCATCCGAGGCTTTTCTGGATACCGCGCAGCATTCCGTCGCTCAAACTTGGAGAGACTCTTTTTGAGACCGATTTCTCCATTTCGAAAATGTCCTCGTTTCAGGCAGGGTTGGCGCGCAACTGGCAAGGTAAACTCGCGAAACTGCGGGATGCACGAAAGCGCACGGTTGGCAAGTGGATTGCGACCATTGAGGCGAGCGGAACGCATAGTACAAGATTTTTCAGAGGTCGCTCGATGGCACTGCTGCGATTTCCCTTGCAAGTCAATGACAAGAATGAAAAGGAATCGCTTTTGAATGAAAGTGTAAGATTGGGTTTAGGCATAATGCCTGTTTACCCCACGTCGATTGATGCTATACCTGAGTTGGAAGGTATGACTGGCAGCGGAAAGTTCCCTGTCGCCGAGACTTATGCGAGCGGCCTGGTGACATTGCCGACTCATGGATATCTCTCCGATCGAGATGTAGAGAAAATTTGTGGCCTGATCTGCCGCCTGCCGTGATGAAGAGAGTATTCAATATCTGCGGGGCCAGACCCAATTTCATGAAGATCGCCCCCCTTGTGCACGCCATGCAACGAAGTTCGCTGCTCCGGAGTGCTATCGTGCACACAGGCCAGCACTACGATCCGGCTCTGTCCGATGTATTTTTTGAAGAATTGGGCATACCGCGCCCGGAAATCTCGCTCGAGGTGGGTTCGCTACCCAGAGAGGAGCAGATCGCACTTATCGAGGAGCGGTTTACTCCAATTGTCGAAAGAGAGTCACCAAGTCTCGTTCTTGTGGTGGGTGATGTTAATTCCACGGTGGCTTGCGCGCGCGTTGCTCGACGTCTTGGCGTCCCGGTTGCTCATGTGGAGGCGGGCTTGAGGAGTTTTGATCTTGATATGCCAGAGGAACACAACAGGTACGAAACGGACAGACTGTCTGACGTTCTCTACGTCACCGAGGAGTCGGGCATGGCGAACCTGCGTGCCGAAGGTGTAGCCGGGAGAGCTACCCTGGTGGGAAATGTGATGATTGATAGCCTGATCGCCAACCTCGATCGGGCGAAAAGTTCAAGCGTACGTGCGCGGCTTTCTCTCGAGAAAAAGCAATATGCTGTCGCGACATTCCATCGTCCCAGTAACGTGGATTCCAGGCAGTCGGCTGAAAAGGTCATTGACGCGCTTCGACTGGTCGCTGGCTTTCTTCCGGTGGTTTTACCTATTCACCCGCGTACAAAGGCCTCATTCGAGAAGTTCGGTTTGCTTGACGCACTCGCTACGACACCCGATGTTCAGGTAGTTGAGCCGATGGGATACTTTGATTTTATCGGCCTCATCGAGAGCTGCAATGTAGTCGTGACGGATTCGGGGGGGATCCAGGAAGAGACGACCTACCTAAAAAAACCGTGCATTACAATGCGGGAAAATAGCGAGCGACCTTCGACTATTTCGGTCGGAACAAATGTTCTGATCGGCAAAGATCTCGATAGACTGAGATCAGAGATGCAGAAGATCACATCGGGTGAGTTCAAGCGTGGCTCAGTTCCACCTTTGTGGGATGGAAGGGCGGCAGAACGCATTGTGGCCGACATTGAGGCGTTTCTTTCGTGACGAAGAAGGTCCTGATGATCTGTTACTATTTTCCGCCGATTGTCACGTCAGGTGTGTCCCGTAGCTTCGAATTCGCGAAACTCATTCCGCAGTTTGGTTGGGAGCCGGTCGTCCTGACCGTGAAGCGTTCAAAGGATCCGTGGGTTCAGGTCAATCTCGGTGAGGATCCAAAGGGACTTCGGGTTGAGCGCACGCCGGAATGGAATCTGGCGGGGCTCGCCGATTTTTGTCACGGCGCTTGTTGTCGTATTGCGCGAATTTTCGGCATAAATCTGAATCGGAATATATTCCGAGACTACTTGTGTTTTCCGGATTCTCAAATAGCCTGGTTTTCAACAATCAGGGCAAGGAGACTGGCACGAGAATGTGACCTCATATACGTGAGTTGTTCGCCGTTTAGTTCTTCCCTCAGCGCGGTCGTTGTGAAATGGTTGACTAGCCGCCGCCTGGTCGTCGATTTTCGCGACGCATGGTCCTTGAATCCATACAGCCACTATGGCCCTCTTCGCCGCGCAATCGTTGATCGTTTGGAGCGTGTCGTTCTCAACGCGTGTGACGCCCTTATAGTGAACACGAAAGGCGCAGCGCGCGCCTATGCGGCCGCTTATCCGCAGTACAGCGACAAGATCATCGCAATTCCAAACGGCTACGATGTGCTCACGCCTGTTGACCGAAGGGACTCAGGAGGCGACTTTCAAATCATGCATGTCGGATCTTTCTATGGGTCGCGAAATCCTGATGAGCTTCTAGAATGTCTCGCCGAGATTGAGAGGGACGATATTGCGTTCGTCCAGGTTGGGGGCAGTTTTTGCGCATACGAGCGATTTAGAGACAAGGTGAAAATAAAGATAGTTCCTCCGCTTCCCAGAGAAAAGGCAATTGAGTACATGCGTGATGCGTCGCTTCTCTATCTTAAACAGGGTCGGGAGCCGGGCGTATCGGCATATATTGCAGTCGGCGCGAAAACTTATGAGTACCTTGCAACAGGCCTTCCAATTCTTGCCGAAGTACCTCCTGGTGACAATGCCGAGCTTGTTCGAGAATATGCGTCAACCGGCTACGTTGTTACTTCCGACAAAAGAGCGGATCTAAGTGATGCCGTCAGAAAGGCCTACGATAGTCGTGCGCTAGCAAGCGTCGAGATTAATCCTGAATTTGCACGAAAGTATTCGAGACGAGAACTTGCCGGGCGACTCGCGACCCTGTTTGATGGGGTCAGCGCGTGATGGCATGGCGCATCGATGGTCGACAGCGCTTCAATGAACATTCTTTGGATTTCCTCAAGTGGTGGGGTCTCGGTGGCTTTTTCCAGTGGGAATCCGATGCACAGGCCCGCTGCATGACGGGCCGCAATCGGAACTTATTCTAATGTTGCTCGGTGAGTACGTATTTTTGGCATCTGTCGCGCTAATCGTATACGCCTATGCGGGCTATCCGCTGGTATTAGGTGTGGTAACTCTCTTCAGGACACGGCCCGTGCAGAAGGGGGATGAAAAACCGTCGGTCACGTTTATCATTACTGCCTATAACGAAGAGAAACGAATTGCGGACAAGCTGGAGAATACTCTGGCGCTGGTCTATCCGAGCTCGAAGCTAGAAGTTCTTGTCGCATCGGACTGTTCGTCTGACGCTACCGATGAAATCGTGAAGTCCTATAAAGACCGGGATATTCGCCTGGTTCGAGCGCCGGCGAGAAAGGGAAAAGAAGCTGCACAGAAACTGGCAATAGATATCGCGGGGGGGGACGTTATCGTCTTTTCTGACGTGGCGACGATTCTTCCGGATCACTCGGTGTCGAATATTGTGAAGAATTTTCGTGATCCAACAATAGGGTGTGTGAGCAGCGTCGACCGCTTTCTCGACCAGGATGGAAGGGCAAGTGGAGAAGGGGCATACGTGCGATACGAAATGTTTCTTAGATCCCTGGAGACGCGTGTGAACTCGTTGGTGGGGCTTAGCGGATCGTTTTTTGCTGCGCGGAGGGAGGTGTGCGAAGGGAAGTGGTCTGAGGATCTTCAAAGCGATTTCAACACCGTGCTGAACAGTATTCGAATGGGACTCCGCGGTGTTGCCGACCCGGAGAGCGTTGGTTATTACAAAAACATTGCCGATGAACGCAAAGAATATGACCGGAAAGTACGGACGGTACTGCGCGGGATTTCAGTGTTCATGAGAAGTTTGGAGTTAGTCAATCCCTTGCGGCACCCCGTATTCGCCTGGCAACTGTTCAGCCATAAGCTCTGCCGATGGCTTGTTCCTTTCGGCATGATACTGGCTTTCGTCTCTAATGGCTTTCTGGCTCTTTCTTTGCAGTGGTATGCCACGCTGTTCGTATTCCAGATACTTTCATACTCGATGGCGCTTGGCGGTATTCTCTGGAAACCGCTCTTGCGCTTTTCCACTATTAGACTGTTTTCATTTTTTCTTTTGGTCAATGCCTCGATCTTCCAGGCCTGGATCTTGTATTGGTCGGGTGAGCGACTCGTCACATGGGAGCCTTCAGAACGATAAGGCGGGTTGAAGGCGCGGGCTCGCCACCTGCAGCAAGCGCTATACGTGCCGTCCCCCGGATTTCTGGGGCCGATTTTCGAAAGGTTGACGTTGATGGGACGTGATTATGCTGCGCGAAAGCCTCTTCCATGCGATTTAAATGATCAACTATGCGGAAGTGGCCAAATTGACAGACTGGCATTGCGTGACGATTGCGAAAGTCAGGTGGCGAATGCAGACTGCCTCCTTGAAGGTTGCCACAATGAAAGACGCTGTTGAATTTCCTGCACACATTTAACTGCAACGCCAAGTCCTATACGCTTTGGCTCTCCGATCCGATACCCGGTTTGCATATGTTAGAGAACCATCAATGTTCCTCGTTTCGAGCAAACGGGGCGGTGATCAGGACGCGTCTTCGTTATTCGAACAGGAGGTCTGTTTGCACGCGCCGGAGCTCTAGTTTGTTTCTTTGTGATCATCTTGGGTTGCTGAAATCCGGACCTCGAAGACAGGCAAACTGCTCTCTTGTATTCTATAAAGAGAGTATCTGTCGATATATTGTTGCGAACCGATGGCTCCGGGCCAATGTATCAGAGCAGAACTTATCACTTCAAATGTTCTCTGGCAGGCCGGATGCGCTTCTCGGAAAAGAAACGTGTCGCTTGGCGGCTATCGTCTCGCGTAAATGTCGTATTGATTTGGGGTGCGATCGCACGGTGGCGGTGTTGGCGAAGTTGGTAGCGAACGCAGATATAAGTTGTGCGATAGAGCTGGTCCACATTGGGCAGTTCCTTGCAATGTTTCCGGATGCCAGACGGAAAACGTTGCTCCTCGCGCACTTTGCGCAGTCAAAGCCGTGGCCGTCGTACGCGACCAGTATGACAAGGCGCGTAGACCACGCAGTGCGAGAAAATGGGGGCATTGTCGGAGATGAGTGATCGCCATCCATCGAACGTCGGATCAAGAGTCCGCAGGCGTCGGGCAATCGTCACTAACGTCCTCATGATCGTGCTGAGTACAGCGGTCGGACTTGCACTGATCGAAGGCCTGCTTGTTTTTCTTGTGCCTCCCCCCATCGTATGGCTTGCGCCACAAGAATCCTATCACTATGACTCCAAAGTCGGGCATAGGCTAGTGCCTGAGCAACACTCCTACACCCACTCGTTCCCGGTTGTCACCAATTCATTCGGCCTGAGAGACCGCGAGTTCTCAGCAGTCCCAAGGCCAGATGTTATAAGGATACTTTGTTTGGGGGATTCACTGACGTTCGGTGATGGTGTGGCCGTTGAAGATACCTATCCGAAACAGCTCGAAGAATTACTGGGCCAGGAAGGCAAAACGAAGTTTGAAGTTATTAATGCGGGAGTGCCTTCGTATGATACGTGGCAGGAAGTAACGTACTTTGAGGAATGGGGAGTTAGGCTCAAGCCCCATACGGTCGTGATAGGGTTTTATGCGAACGACGTTGTTCCGAGACCCGCCAGGGTGAAAGCCTTTCTTTCTGGCGGGGGTACGCTTAGCAGGCAGGGATTGGGCGGAATGTTTTCTGATTCAGCTGTCTATGCTCTGAAAAGTAGCCGGTTGCTCCTGGTCCTTAGAGATCGAATCGGTAAGGTTCACAACCGTTTTCGCCCGTCGTCTGAATTCTTACAGCAGCAATCTTTGCTAGAGGGGACCGATAACGACTTTGTCGAACGGGGCTGGCAGGAAGTTGACGCGTCACTGAAGAAGATGGTTCTTCTGAAGAAAGAACATGGTTTCGATTTGCTCCTTGTCATCTTTCCAATGGCGGAACAACTCATGCGTGATTATCCTCACGCGCGATACCAAAAACGGCTCCAGGGTATCGCTAACGCGCATGGTATTCCATCCATTGATTTGATGGACAGTTTCGAGCGCGAGTTTAACGGGTTTGGATCGCTGTTCATCGAGTGGGATGGGCACCCGGGCCCGAACGCGCATCGAATTGCAGCCGATCAAATTGGAAGTTTCATCAAGGCGATGTCCAAATCCGGCGGATAGCGTCGGATTGGGCAAGGGAGGATATTCGGTGGCCGAAATCAAGGCAAAGGATGTGTCGGACGGCACTGGAGCGCGTGACAAACCCGAGACGAGGATGGCGATAAGAGTCGTTGCCTATGGGTTGATGGTTCTGTTCGTGCTCGGTGTGCTTGAGATCACCTCATATGCGTATCTGCGACTATTCACGGGATACGACGGTAAGCATCTCATGACTTATGAGTTTGACCACTACAAGAATATTCGACCCACTCCCAATTACGATAATAAGAACGGGGTCCATCACAATGCTCAGGGATTTCGGGAAGATGTAGATACGTCACGGTTGAAAGCGCCGAACACCTATCGGATTTTCATTATGGGTGGATCCACCGCGTATGGCCTCCATTCCATGTCGAAATATGGGCAAGAGAAGTATTCGGTAATCCGAAACAGCGAAACAATCGATACCTATCTTGAGCAATACCTGCAAGAGAAACTGGGGACGAAGAAAAAAATTGAGGTTATCAATGCGGCGATTACCAGCCATTTTAGCCATCATCACCTAATTTACCTGAGCCAGACCATCCTGAAATATCAGCCCGACATGGTGATCTTTATAGATGGTTTCAATGACTATTTTAACTATATGAAGGGGTTTGATCAGTTTCGTGACTATGCGTATCAAGAACGTGTGAGTCTGTATATGGGCAAGCCAACCATAAAGGCTTGGTTAGGATATAGCGGGTGGTGGCTGTTCCGGAAGAGTCACTTTGTACATCTGACAGCGAAAACCCTTAGGCCAATTTGGGTGGGTGCGCAAACGATGGGGCGTAAGCGGGCTCGAATTCCAGTCGATCATGCACTGGGAAATTTTTCGGAAAACGCTCACGCGAATTTCCTGAAAATGGTTGAGCGTAACGCGCTGATCCTTCGGCATGAAGGGGTGGTGCCAGTTTTTGTCCTGCAGCCTGAGATTGTCTTTCAGCAGTCAAAAGTATTCAGCGAATTGGAACGCAATATTTATGACGAGTTGGACCAGCAGTGGCAAGAGAATTTTGTCGAATACAAGAACAAGGCGAAGCCGCTGGTGGTCAATTACTTAACCGGGAGTACGGCGAAAACGGGGGCCGTGTTTCTTGATATGACCGATATCTTTGGCGGATTTACGGGGGATGCCTATACAGATTATTGCCATCTCACGCCGATGGGAAACGAGCGGTTGGCTGAGCGCATCGGCGAGAAGATAGTTCCGTTGCTGGATGCCAAACCCGGTCCCCGATCCTGAGTGGACATCTCGGCAGCTTGTCATGGTTTGCTGAGTATGCAGATGTCACGAATCCTGGGTTGGCGAGATGTAGTTTCGGAATTATTGTCCAGCGGAAAGCTCTCAGCTTTGGTCGGATATTGCGCTTTTCGAGTATGAGAATGGCGTCGACAAGACCCCCAATGGGGAGGCCTGCAGGTGTTGGCGGGTATGAGCCTGGCGCCCGATTGGCACCCGTCGAGAAGACACCGCGTTTACTCATGTTCGTATATATCATGTGGGTCTTCGTGTGGTACGACCCGGATTGGTACTTGGCCGCGCACGGGGTGGGCACCATCGTTGTGCAGTTTTACGCCTTCCTGTTTATTCCTGTGTGCATCCTGTTGATGAAGCATCTTCGGCGAGATGCCGTGTTTTGGCCGTATCTACTGATGATCGGAATTTTTCTTGTCTGGATGCCATTTGTAATTAATCGAGGCTACCATCTAAATTTATTTCCCAAGGTCTTGCAGTATTCTTTGCTCACTGCACTGACCGTATCGGTTCTCAAAACGCCGAAGCAGGTGGTCACGCTACTAAAACTGTTTCTGTTTCAGTTCATTTGGTTTGGTTTTCAGGGAATCCCTGGTGCAGAGGTAGCGTGGCATCAAAATCTGGGGAACACTGATTCATTTGGCCCCTTCATGACGATCGGACTTGCTTATGCATACTATTTGGCGATGGGGACGAAGATAAAGAAGTATCGCAATTTGGCTATGCTCGTGTGTTTGTTGGGGGTGGCAGGAACAATCATGTCTTTTGCCCGCGGTGCAATTATTGGGCTGTGCGTAGTATTTGCTGCGCTGGCAGTGCGCTCGGAAAAGAAATTTGTCTTTCTAGGGGTTGGCGGATTGCTTGCTATGGTCGCCCTGGTTTCAATAATGATCATTTTTCCGGGCGGAGAGTTTTGGAATGAAATGGCGTCGATTACAGATGAAGGGGTGTCTTCGGGGACTGGGGAGCAGCGATGGGTTTTGTGGAAAACCGCATGGGACCTGTTCCTCGAATATCCCATCCTTGGCGTGGGGCCAGGAAATTTTGGCCCAAATGCGGCTGAATTGCTCACGGAACGAGGTGTGACCGATATGGGTGGCGGTTTCAATACCCCTGCCATGATGTACGGCATCACGCTGCACAACGATTATGTGCAGACCATGGCCGAGCAGGGCGTTGTGGGGTTGTTCGCGCTAGCCGCTGTGTTTATCCACTTCTTTAAATGTGTGAGGTTTCTCCGCACTGAAGCGGTCCAAAAATTGTGGGCAAGCCAAACTGAAGGATTCATTGATTCAAACAACCTGGCTCTTGGCCTAGAGGCTGCCATGCTTGCTGTAATGGTTTCATCTGTGTTTTACCCGCAGTTCTATATAAATCACTGGATGTGGTCAATCATGATGTTAGCGTTTGTAACAACGGCCATTTGCCGCAGAGAAATGGCGGCGGCTACGCATACTCAGACCAGTAATTCAATCAGAGGGCTTCACAGGGATCGCTTCGGTAAGAATAGACACACCAGCTAGGTGTCGGCCGACTCAATCTACCGGTTTGTTACCGGCTCATTCATTTACAGATGGTCAAGATGCTTGTGCACTAAACGCCAATTCAATAGACAACTATGAAAAATGCTACATAGGTTGCATCGCGAAATGCACGTTGCGTTCCCTAGCAGCCTGCTGCGCTTAGGTGTTCGGTATCGCAACACCTGTGCTAAGTAGGCTTCCGGTGCGTAAGGGCAGATTTTGCCGATTGTGACGCGCATATCGGGAGCGTGTAAGGAAAAACCGGTGAAATATGAGCCGCTCACGCACCTTAGCAGCCGAATCAACCTAGGTCCGATAGGCTGCTAGAGTGTCATTGCTTAAGAAAATTGCCGAACCAAGCTCTCTTGACGACAAAACTCGTTCTTCATCTGTCCAGTTCCAGTGGTCTGGGTGGAGCAGAAATGCTCGTAAGCCGTATTGCGTCTGGCCTTGATCAAGCACGGTTCAAGTCCATTATTGGCCTTTTCGATCCAGGTTGGTTGGATGACCGATGCAAGACTTTGGGTCTGCCCACTTTCGTTATCCCAATGAAGAGTCAATGGGATTTTCGTTGGATCGTCCGGTGCTGCAGGCTCGTTCGCCAGCATAACGTGTCCTTGATCCATGCCCACGAATTTCGAGCGAATGCTTATGGATCGCTAGTGGCCAAACTGTGTCGCATTCCGCTGGTCGGCACGGTTCATGGGAAAAACTACTATCCGGACCGTGCGAAGCGTCGTATTGCTTATCGCTGGACCAGTCGCGCAGCTCACATGGTGGCGGTCTCTCATGATCTACAACGTTTCCTTGAAGAGCGCATCGGAATCGCCCACGATCGGATCACCGTTATTCACAACGGAGTCGATATGATTCCCCGCGAATCACTCGCACAGGTGCAACGATTGAGGTCTGAATTCGGTGTCGGTGAGGATGAGTTCGTGATGGGGATCGTGGGCAGCCTGTTTCCCGTCAAAGGCCATGTGTATCTGTTTCGCGCACTGAAGCTCGCTCTTGCATATCGTCCAAAGACACGGCTTCTTGTCATTGGCCAAGGATTTTTGAAACGGACTCTCGAACAAGAGTTGTCAGAACTCGGAATTGAACATGCCGTGTCTTTTCTCGGCAGGCGAAACGATGTGCCTCGCATACTTCCACTCCTCGATCTCTTTGTGCTCCCTTCATTGTCAGAGGGCCTTTCAGTCGCTTTGCTGGAAGCAATGTCGGCAGGGGTGCCGGCCATTGCGTCAGAGGTGGGTGGTAACCCAGAGGTTGTCGTGGATGGAGAAACCGGTTACCTGGTCCCTCCCCAAAGTTCAGAGGAATTGGGCTCACGAATCATTGAATTCATGAGTAACCCGGAGTCTGCCAGGTTGCTGGGAGAAAGCGGGAAGGAGCGGGTCGCCCGTGATTTCACCACTGCACGCATGCTGGAACAATATCAGGACCTGTACGACTCCTGTTTGTCATAGTAGCTGCGTCGCCCCTTAACTGAGTTGGCCCAGGTTTATCCTCTTGTTGTGACTACCAGGAAGTGAAGGAGTGTATGGAGTTTCCCAATGGCAAACGGTTTGCGTTCTCCATCCTGGACGATACCGACGATTCAACGGTCTCGAATGTCGCGCCCGTATATGCTCTCCTTCGGGATATCGGGATGCGCACGACCAAAACGGTGTGGCCGGTGGGTTGTCCCGAGGGTAGCCGGGAATTTTTTGCGGGTGAAACGCTTGAAGATCAAGGCCATCTTCGGTTCACGCACGAACTGGCTGAAGCCGGTTTCGAAATTGCCTCGCATGGTGCGACAATGGAATCCAGTGATCGAGCCAGAACGTTGCGCGGCTTGGAGTTTCTCAAAACGGAGTTTGGGGCATATCCAAGACTGTTCTGTAACCATGGATTCAATCGCGAGAACCTGTATTGGGGGAACAAGCGTTTTCAGAGCACAATGCTTAGACCGCTCGTTCGATTCGCGCCAGGTGACAGAACAATTACCTATCACGGTGATGACGAAAGTTCTCCTTACTTTTGGGGAGATCAGTGTTTGGCGCACATCCAGTATGTTCGCAATTTCACATTTCGACGGCTCAACGTGCTAGATGTGAATCCTGATATGCCGTATCGGTTGCGAAGCGCTAGATTCGTGAATTTCTGGTTTTCGTCCTCTGATGCGCCGGATGTTGGTGCGTTCAATCGGTTGTTGACGCGTGAACGCATTGACGACCTTGAAGAGAAGGGCGGAGTCTGTATTATCTCGACACATCTGGGAAAAGGCTTTGTGAAAGATGGGCGGCTCCATCCGAATACTGAATCTATCCTCCAGTATATTGCCAAGAAAGCAGGGTGGTTCGTCCCGGTTTCTGACGTATTGGACTACTTGCGGCATAAGCAAGGCCGGGGGAATGAGCTTAGCGGGACTGACTGTTTAAAGCTTGAGTTACGGTATATCGCGGACAAACTTCTTTCCAGGGTTTAACGGCCCAGGCTCCGGTGCCAATGGCGAGAAAATCGCTTCTTCACTGAGGTAATCTCGGTTGTGAACGTCTTCTTGTGACGCCGCTCCTTGAAGGTAGGCAAAGAAAATGCTCTCTTCCAGTGTTGAAAATGATGCTACAACACAATTCCACTATTGATGTGAGAGAACATTCGAGAAAGTTACGATGGAGAGGTTAAGTGGGCTTCGAATTTGCCACTTGGCGTCAGGGGATTTGTGGGCAGGGGCAGAAGTACAGATTGCCTCACTTCTCGGTAGCCTTCATTGCTTCGCGGATCTTCAGGTGTCGGCCATTGTGTTCAATGAAGGCCGGCTCATGGAGGAACTGCGTAAGATTGGAATTCCTGTGACTCTGTTCGACGAATCGCGAATGGGTTCATTTGAGTTATTCTCGGCATTGAAGTCTCATTGGCGACAAACTCAGCCCGACATCATCCATGCGCACCGATATAAAGAACATATTCTAGGCGTCCTTGCCGCGAAGCTATCTCACAATCCAGCAGTTATACAGACGTACCACGGTCTTGAGGAAAATCTGCACGGCATAGCAGCCTTGAAGATGACTGTCTATGCGGGGCTGAATACGGTTGTCACAAATCTGTTTGGTCAAGGGGTGATCGGGGTTTCCGAGGATATTGCGGCCAGATTGCGGCGCCGCTTGCCCTTTACCCAGGTACGTTGTATTCGGAACGGACTCGATGTTGAGCGAGTTGCGAGCACTGTCGATGGCGCACTGCTACGGAAGAAACTTGGAATTCCGCCGGATGCCTTCGTGGTTGGGTCAGTCGGGCGACTCTCGCCCATCAAAGGTATTGAGGATCTAATCAAAGGTTTCGGATTGCTGACGCGCGATAGTGCCGCGAATTCCGTCTGGTTGATTGTCGTGGGGGACGGGCCACTGCGTGCCTCGCTGAATCAACTGGCAAAGGAACAGGGAGTGGCTGGAAATACGATGTTTCTTGGAGAGCGACGCGATGTCTATGACTTGATGCGTGCGTTCGATGTTTTCGCGCTGCCATCGTTGCACGAAGGCGTGCCGATGGTGTTGCTCGAAGCTATGGCGATTGGAGTGCCGATCGTGGCAAGTGGAGTTGGAGGCATTCCCGAAGTGGTAACTGATGGCCAGGAAGCTTCTCTCATTCCTGCTCAGGATCCGCAGGCAATGATGAAAGCGCTGAGGGTTCTTCAGAGTTCCAAGGAGTTGTGTGAGCGAATGATTGAGGTGGCCCGGTATCGAGTCGAGACTCAGTTCTCAATTTGCGTCACAGCAGGCCTCGTACGAGATTTCTATCGCGAATTGCTAGCTGCAAACTAAGGGTATTCATGGTCATTTGCCACATATGGGACGCGGATTATCCGTGGGATGTGAGGGTCGAGAAGATCAGCGACTCGCTATCCAAAAATCACGAAGTGCATCTGGTTTGCCGCAATTCTGCGCGGCGCCTTCGGTGCGAACGGATCAATGGATTCACGGTTCACCGGCTCCCTTCTTTGCCAACCGTGTTCGGTCGCCTGCAGCGATTGATCGGGTTCCCGGTTTTCTTCAACCCGTTTTGGATTTACGCAATCTTGAAGACAGTGAGGAACGTGAAGGCTGATTTGATCCTGGTTCGCGATATTCCTCTCGCCCTCACGGCTGTCCTGGCGGGACGACTCCTGCGCATACCTGTCGTGCTCGATATGGCCGAGAACTATCCTGCCATGCTGGAAGATCAACGCCTGTATAGCCCGAAAGGCGCGATCGGACGTATTGCGCGGCATCCAGCGGCAGCGAGGTTTGTAGAGAAAATCGTTCTGAAACAGGTTGACCACATTGTCGTGGTGGTGGAGGAGTCTCGTGATCGGCTTATCGGTATGGGTATCGATGCCAATCGGATCACAATCATTAACAATACTCCACCCGTTGATCGATGGGGCGAGAGTGCACCGTCGACGGTAGTGTCCGGCGATCACAATACCGCGCATTTTGTCTATCTCGGCAATCTCGATGGGAGTCGTGGCATCGATACTGCAATTAGAGCAGCAGGGCTCCTTAAAAATCGAGGTCATTGTGTCAAGCTCTCGATCATTGGAACAGGGCCCAATATAGAGCAGTACCGGAAGCTCGCTGAGACACTGGGAGTGACAGATCGGGTCGCAATCACAGGTCGGCTCGAGTTTGCGAAGGTAGAAGCCATAATGGCTCAGGCAAATGTCGGACTAATTCCACACTATGGCACCGGCGCATGGAACTCAACGATTCCAAACAAGCTGTTTGATTTTATGGCGATGAGCAAGCCCGTTTTGGTCTCAAATACTAGACCGACGGAACGGGTCGTCGATGAGGTGCAGTGCGGAATTGTGTTTAAAGAGAGAGATGCGGAAGCCCTCGCCGCAGCGATGATGGCAATGGAGAACAAGGCGTTGAGGGATCAGTTTGGCAAGCAAGGAAGAGAAGCGTTTCTGAAGAAATACAATTGGTCCGTCGACGAACGGCGACTGCTTGAGTCTCTGGAATCTGCCGGTGGTGTTCAGGGTAGGCGGCGCTAATGTGCGGAATAACCGGTGTTGTCGATCTGCAACGGCGCCCGATCGATACTTCGTGGATTGACTCGATGAATGACTCGATCGTTCATCGCGGGCCTGACGATAGCGGACGATATGTCCGGGGTCATGTGGGCCTCGGCATGCGTCGCCTGTCTATCATTGACGTGGCGGGCGGGTGCCAACCCGTTCACAATGAAGATAAAACCATCTGGGCCGTCTTTAACGGTGAAATCTATAATCATAAGGAACTGCGGCGGGACCTGGAGAGTGCGGGGCATCGCTTCTATACGCAGAGCGATTCGGAGACGCTCGTCCACCTGTATGAACAGTATGGAGTGGAAGGCGTATCCCGGTTGCGGGGGATGTTTACCTATGCATTGTGGGATGAAACCGCTGAGAGACTGGTGCTTGCCAGGGATCGTATCGGCATCAAGCCGCTTTACTATGCAGTAGTGGACGGTCGCCTGATATTTGCTTCGGAGCTCAAAGCATTTTTCAAGGCCCCGGGGTTTGCTGCTGAACTGAATCCTGCAGCAATAGATCAATTTCTGGCCTACCTCTATATCCCGGGGCCAGAGACAATCTATCGTGACGTCGTGGAGTTGCCTCCAGCCCATACGCTCGTCTATGAACGTGGTCGAACGGCGATTCAGCGCTACTGGACACTGCGATATCAATCCGATCACCGAGTCTCTGAATCCGAATGGCACGAGCGGTTTCTATTCCAATTCCAGGATAGCGTGCGCAGCCACATGATCAGCGACGTCCCATTGGGCGCGTTTCTTTCGGGAGGAATCGATTCCAGTGCGATTGTCGGAGCCATGGCTCAATCCTCTACAAAGCCAGTGGTGACGTTTTCGATCGGACATGAGGGGAAGGGCGCATTTCAAGACGAACGTGCTTTTGCACGAATTGTTGCGGAGCGGTTTCGGACAGAACATCATGAGTTCGTCGTTAACACCGATGTTCAAGAGCTGCTTCCTGAACTTGTCACCTGCTTCGATCAGCCATTCGCTGATTCCTCTGCTATTCCCAACTACTACATTTCCAAGTTGACCCGACAGCACGTGAAGGTCGCTCTCTCGGGGTTAGGGGGGGACGAATTGGCGGGTGGATACGAGCGGTATCTCGGGATGAAGTGGGCAGAACTATTCCGCAAGATACCCGGTCCCGTTCGCGGTTTGCTGGGCGAGGCTTGGGTACACCATCTCCCGGACATGGCCAACGGTCACCCCGGGATGAGTCGGTTGAAACGTTTTTTCGCATCAGCCGCGAAACCGAGTGCGCAAAGGTACGCCGATTTCGTCACGACGTTCTCGCCTGAGGAGCGAGCCCGACTTGTTAGCCGCGAGTTCTTTGATGGTTCGAAGCGAGGCCTACCTGAGGCGGGCATTCTGGAAGCATTTGCGTCTAGCGATGCAGACAGCTTGCTGCACTCGATGTTGCTGTGTGATATGAATATGTATCTTCCAGGTGATCTCCTCAGCCTGACTGACCGTGTCAGCATGCATCATTCTCTCGAAGTCCGGGTGCCGTTTCTCGATCACCCGCTAGTTGAATTGATGGCGCAAATTCCGGAAAAGTACAAATTGTCCCTTCGGTCCAAGAAAATTCTGTTCAAAGAGGCATTCGGCGAGCTTCTTCCATCCAGTGTTCTTCATCGCAAGAAACTGGGATTTTCCGTGCCAATGGCGTTGTGGCTGAGAGCTGACCTGAAACCATTCATGTGTGACCTGCTGGCGCCGGATCAGATCAAGGCGATCGGATACTTGAACGGCAAGGAAGTCGAGAACATCATCGCTGAGCACCTGACAGGACGGGCCAACCATGAGAACAAGCTGTGGGGACTGATGAATCTCGTATGTTGGCATCGACAACAATGGCAATAAAGAGCAGGTGAAGGAACTCAACCCGTCCGTGCATACTGGGAAGAACGATTTTCAGGTTGTGAGGTACATTCTCTGCGGACTGTCAATGCCAATCGAGCATTGTCTTAGGCACTAGTCATGTGCTCGAGCGCATGCTTGCAATCCAATGGCTGGATCTTCCGTGGTTGCCAAGGAAAGAATCATAGTTGTAGGCAAGGGTTGAAAAAGTGAGCCGAAATTTCATAAGGGCGCGTGCTCGCCGTGACTCACCCCTGTGCATGGTAGTTCAAGACTTTCGTTTTCCTCTCGTGAAGATTTGGGATCGAAATACCTGGCTTGCTGCAATTTTTTGTGAAATTCCGAGGGTGGTCTGCGTGCGATCGCTCGACATGCTGACTGCGTTTTGTCGGCGCATCGCAAGTCATCAAAAATTGGTTATTGTTTTGATCGTTAAATGCGCGCTGCTCTCCGATACGAGGTGTCTGGTCCGATGAAACTCAACAGGAAATGGGCAAGTCTTTTATTAGTGCTTACATCTGTGTGTGTTGGGCTTATATTGTGCGAGGCGTTGCTGCGATACGCATTTCCTCAAACCTTGGGAGTGTGGAGTCAAACGCGGGACGGACTTATTCTTTTACGTCCGTCATTTAAGGCATATCTTCCGAAGTTCGGTACGCATGTTCAAACAAATTCGCTCGGTTTCAGGGATGTCGAGCACGATGTTGAGAGCGGCACGGAGACTTATCGCATTCTGTTGCTAGGAGACTCTTTTATGGAGGCCCTTCAAGTCGAATTTGAGGAGTCTTTTGCGCATCTGCTTGAAGAAGAGCTCAACAAGATATTGCCGTGTCATGTCGAAGTCATCAATACCGGTGTTAGCGGGTGGGGGACGGACGACCAGGTGACATATTTTTCGAGGCGGGGACGGGAACTTCAACCGAATCTGGTGCTCCTCGCATTTACTCTTCACAACGATATCAGCGACAATCTCGAGGAGCGGTATCATTTCCGTGACGGAGAGAGACTACGCTCGAAGCCCGTCACTCACGCTTCATTGTTCCGGCATATCAATCTCAAGATACGCAGCTATCTGGTTTCGCACTCCCATTTGTATCAGCTTGCGTACCGAAGCTGGACGTCCGTGGCCGTGGCCGACGCAGGAAGTCAGCTAAGACATCATGTTGTGGATCTGATGATGGTAGAACATGAGACCGCAATAGAGAACGGATGGTGGATTACAAAGCAGCTCTTGTTAGAAGCCAATCAGTTGAGTAAGTCGGGTGGCGCGAAAATGGCAGTATTTCCGATTCCGCTGACCTATCAATTTGACAGTCGCGCCTATGCGGCGTTGCTGGCAACCAACCAGCTGTCCGAGGAGCAACTTGACCCCAACAATCCACAAGTGATGTTGCAACATATTCTAGCGGAGGAAAACATTCCTGACATTGATATCCTGCCGGAGTTTCTTGGGTATACAAGCTCGTCGGGAGGGCAGCCTCTTTACATCTGGGGCGATGGTCACTGGAATAGAGCCGGGCACCGGGTGGCGGCTTCTGTTGTGAGCCGCAAACTGGTCGACGTCATCCGTCAATCGGATGCTGATGACAACCCTTGCGGTAGATAAACCATCGTTGCAGGAGCCAACTGTGAGGCTATAAGTTTGGCTCTGTTGTCATCGTCTGCGAACCGGTCAGCTATTTTGTATTTTGAGCCATGAAATGTTGAGAGAAAGAGACTAAACGTCGCCTGGGGTTTCCGCGCACTCACGTTTTCTGCAACACATTAGATCTTAAACGTTGGACGTCCAGGCTGACCGGTGTGGGCTATGCTGCCAGAACTGTTTCCACATAAATTGTTCCTGATTTTCTGGCGCACACGGCCCGAATTGCAATTCCCGAAGTTTCGCTACGGGTGGCGCCGTTTTTGACCCTAATCTGTAGTTCAAGAGTTCGCCGGCATTTACCCCTTATTGAACTTGCAGATTGTTCGGCGCTTGTATTGCCCCACCGGATACCGACATTGGTCCAATCCGGGTGGTTCGCACGATTACCTGGTCGTTATAGACTTCACCTGCGCTCACGGCATTGCCTCCAGTATTTGCTCCCCAGTTCTCCTGCCAAATCGTGCCCAGTCCGTTGCTGTTACTTGGCCGAATGTTCCTTCCCGTGACGGAAAGCCGAAGTGTGCCTGGTCCGGTGCAACCCACACCATTTGTCCCGCAGTCGTCGGCCCATACTTGGATCACCCCAGTCCCGCTCCCTTTCGGTGTGTCCAATTTGATGCGCACTTCCACGTAGTACCAGCGTCCCGGAGTAAACGAAAGGTCATTTCCTTGATTTTGACGATAGCGACTGTCATCTGGTAACTGAGTTTGGACGTCAAACGTGCTACTCCCGAACGGGGTCATGAGAATTCCGACTTGGCCGGTGGTCGTTTCATCGGCTTGATAAAAAACCAGTTTTTCATGGCCGAATTTATAGCCCGGTAGAAACTTTGTATAGAACCGATGATAGATTTCGTTGTATTGGTTTTCTGCTGTCGCGAACCAGTGGACGGCCTCATATCTTGCCCCGGTGCGTTGGCCGCTAGTAGCGGTGCAATTTGTTCCTCCAGCGCCCAGACTTCCACAACGTGCATGTCCATTGCCGTTATCATCGTCAGCGTAGATGTGCCCAGCCCATCCGTCGTTAATGGGATTGGTTCTCCCGCCAGACGTGTTTGCGTCGGTGACATACCACGTCCCGTCCTCGAAATCGTCGCAGAGCAAGATAGTGGGATCACTTGCGCTGCAAATCGGCTCGGAGGAATTCAAGTATTGCGCCGCGAGGGCCTGATCGACTGCCAGAAAGAGAAGAAGCACGGCCAATATGGGGGCAATGGAAAACGGAAATGACCATTGATTTTGGTACGCAATCTTGATCGTTTCTGGGTGTCTCATTTCAGGTATCTCCTTCTGTCTAGCCGAATGCAATAGTTGCGCTTTTAGTCTCGCGACAGGCATATACAACGCCTGATTGAATGTGTCCGGCCAAATCGACCGATTCCTAACTGAGAGGACGTCGTAGTGAAGTGGCTTGCCTGGAAACACACGGATTCTTGAGAACGTTCGATGCCGCCGAGTTGGGAGTATGAAGATGTGATGCTCACAACAAGGCTCCCTCATTGGGTGGGGTATTTCCCGAGAAAAAAGTTTGTTCGAGAACCGCTATCACTACCCGATCGTTCATTGACCGTCGCGGTGAAATAGTATGTCATTGTGCCGACTAAATCGCGGCATAGCACAGTATTGTGTATGGCCAATCTTTTCCACTTTACCGTCCGACTGCGGACACGATTCCGAAAAGGCGCCGTGATTGATGTGGTGTACACATCCGAATTCGGCTTTGGTATGACCTCCTGGGCCAGAGTGGCCGTATGCAAACCGACAAGCCGGCGAATGCCAGTAGCAGTAGCAGGAGCGCACGCGACCGGGGTTGGGTCGGCCCGGCGCAATCCGGCATCTGTGGGGCGGTCTATGTAGATGCCAAATCGTGCCCTTCGTGCACCTTGTAAGCGAAGTCCAAATGGCAGGCGAATAGTGTTCGCAGCTGAATGTAACCCGCTGTAACCGGTCATACCCGTCGCCCGTTGCGCTCCATAACATTCGTTCACATCGTACAAGCGGCAAGGCGTCGCGCCAGTGGCGTTGGCAATCGCCGTCCTGCCGCAACGTCCGCCTCTAGTCCTCGCGAAATAATCAGCGGTTACACATCGTATGAGATCTCGCATAAAAGATTCAGGGTATGTCTTTGAAAACTTCGCTCGAGAAGGGACTCTCATTGTTCGAGGTATCAACGGCCGTTACTGCGAAATAATAGCGGGTCCCGCTATTGAGTCCCGAGAGCGTATAGGTTGTAACATTGCCCACCGCGATCCCTCCTCCTGGAGCCTGGATGTAGACCCCCGGCGCGGTGCCATAGTAAACACGGTAACCGCTAAGATTTGAATTGACCACTGCGTCCCAGGTCAGGATGGCGGTGCCATTGGGTGTGGCATGCGCTGTCGTAAAGCTCCAGATATAGTCGGCCGCCAGCGCGTTGCCTGCCGCATCAGTTGCGGCAGTAGTGATCGTCGCAATGTATTGCATGTTGCCGGCAAGACTCGCATTCGGCGTAAAGGTCGCGATATTGCCACTTACATTCACCGTACCATTAACTGCGGGGTTGCCTGTAGTTCCACGATGCAAAGTAAAACTGGCGGTACTCAGGGTGGAGTTGTTCATCGCCTCCGAGAATGTAGCCGAAACCGTGGAATTTTGAGCCACGCCGATCCCGCCATTTACCGGCGAAGTAGAAATCACTGTTGGAGGCGTGGTATCGGGGGCTGCGCCGGTCGTAAAGTGCCATTTGTAAATGGCTGCCAATGCATTACCGGCCGCATCCATTGCGGCAGTCGTGATTATCGCGTGATATAGGGTGTTTCCGGCAAGACTGAGCGTTGGCGTGAATGTGGCGGTATTACCGCTGACTTGTACCGTGCCTGCGACTGATGGGCCGCCATGGATCGCCAGCGCAAAGCTCACCGTGTTCAGCGTCGAGTTGGTCATTGCCTCGGAAAATGTCGCCGATACGGAAGTGTTCAGCGCAATGCCAGTTGTTCTATCCGCCGGAGAGGTGGTGGAAACGGTTGGCGGCGTGGTATCTGGAGCGGCACTCGTTGTGAACTGCCAGACATAGTTGGATCCCAGGGCGTTACCCGCGGCGTCTGTTGCAGTGCTGGAGATCGTTGCTGTGTATTGGGTGCTGCCGGCAAGACTGGCCGTCGGTGTAAACGTCGCGGTATTGCCGCTAACATTCACGGTGCCAGTTGTGGCTGCACCGCCCGCCCTTGGTCGTAGTGTGAAGCTCGAAGTGTTTAGTGTTGCATTCGTCATCGCTTCAGAAAAGGTTGCTGAAACCGATGCATTCAGCTTGATGCCAGTTGCGTTATTGGCCGGCGACGTGGCAGATACCGTCGGTGGTGTCGTATCCGGGGCGGCGCCTGTAGTGAACTGCCAGTTGTAATTGGCCGCCAATGCATTGCCCGCCGCGTCTGCTGCTGCTCTGGTGATGGTCGCAGTATATTGAGTGGTGGCGTTCAGACTGCCACCAGGCGTAAACGTCACGGTATTGCCGCTGACATTCACCGTGCCGGTGACAGCGGCGCCACCAGCGGTTCGCCGCAAAGTAAAACTCGCGGCGTTCAAGGTCGCGTTGGTCATCGCTTCAGAGAAGGTTGCCGACACCGAGGCATTTAGCGTGATACCTGTAGCGTTATTGGCCGGCGATGTGGCGGACACGGTCGGTGGCGTAATATCGAAGGCCGCGCCAGTGGTGAACTGCCAGCTGTAATCTGCCGCCAACCCATTGCCCACCGTGTCTGTTACGGAACCTGAGATCGTCGCAGTGTATTGCGTGTTGGCCGTCAGGCTGGTTGCCGGCGTAAACGTCGCAGTGTTGCCGCTGATGCTTATTGAGCCGATGGCGGCGGCACCGCCTGCGGTTGGCCGCAGAGAAAAACTCGCGGTGTTCAGAGTCGCGATTGCCATCGTTGTCGAGAACGTTGCCGATAGGGAAGAATTCAGCGCCAAGCCCGTCGCGCCGTTGCCTGGCGATGTTGCGGAGACTGTCGGTGGGGACTGGGAGGCTTGTACGGTGACGGATATGTCGCCGGGTGTTTCACCCCCGCAGCCGAACAAACCCAGACTCGTGAGCAGCGCCGCACAAAAAATGCGCGCGGAAATTCTTGACTTGATTTGGATGTTCGACATGCGGGAGGCCGGGTGGATTTAATCTCGAGGCCTCAACTGCAATTTGCATACCCCATAGGAAAACGACAAATAAACAAAGGGTTATGGCAAAATCAGTATTGTCGATCGTCGCTTGCGGGCGACGGTGAGATTGGACTTCAAAGAGGAAGCGTGCGAAGAGAATCGCCGCCAAGCCGTTCACCATTGGCAAATAGGCTGAAACTTTCTCAGAAAAGCTGAAGAAATCTGTCGCTAGCGGGCGACAAGGAATTATTCATATCTAGAATTGAGCTGACGCCACGATCAACCGAGAGGAATTCACAAATAATTCCCTATGCCCGGTTATTGCGGAACACCAAATGACCGGGAGTCGTTCGAGCGATGGAAGGCAGCACACAGAGCCCACAAGAACTATACGAATACATTGGGCGTTCGTTTTCAGGATAGGGACGTATCACGTCCCGCCATGTTCGTTGCCTGCTGCAAATACTCTCTACATCGATACGAATCCAAATACGTTTGCATCGGAATCGATCGTTTTTACATTCTGCAGTCGAGCATGTCGCCTGTAAGTTTCATTCGCGGTGAAACGCTGTGATGGCGTTAACCGGCCCCGACAAGGCAATGCCTTATAAGCAGTCGCCGGTCCGATCGATACTCAAATGAGTGACAAGACCGAAAACTCAGAACAACGTATAAATGAAGGGTGCCACTGCCGAGCCTTGCGCAAGTACGAGGAGCCCACCCAGCAGCACCATGACCAAGATGATGGGAGCTAGCCAGAACTTCTTTTTTTCGCGCATGAATGCCCACAGGTCTCGCAATAGATCAATCATCAGAAGGGTCTCTCCATGTGGGTCTTGGGTCGCTTGGTGCTCGGCACCCGGTAGCTCTTGGCGTTTTCGTCAAGTGAGCGCGTCATGGCATCGCGACGTAGCAAGCGCATGAGTGCGCTAATCGGTGTAATCAAAACGAAAAACAGTATACCGAGAATAACGGGTGACACAATTCGGTTGAGCAATAACCCGAACCGCATCCACCCAATATAAACGGGACGCAGCGAGGCAGGCGCAGCCAGTCCCCATCCAGCAAGCACACCCGCCACAATCCATGGCCAGACAGGAAAACCTACGTCCAGGAGCCACGGGAAAAAAAGACCGAACAGGACAGCGACGATGCCACCAGTCGAGAGCGCAAACTGGCGCAGGCCTCGGCGGTCAAGTTCAGGGATATCAGTATGTGTCATTGTCATTAGTCTAACTCGAACTCGTCTTTCCAGGAATCGTCCTTCGCCCACTCCGGTTGTTCGGTTTTTGCGAGCAAATGGTTCTCGAGAACCAGATAGTCCATCTCGGTTCGCATGAAGCAGCGGTAAGCATCTTCGGGTGTACACACGATGGGTTCACCGCGGACATTGAAGGACGTATTGACCAGCACTGGATAGTCGGTTCGCTTTTCGAAGGCCTTTAGAAGCGCGTGGAAGCGCGGATTGGTGTCCTCGTGCACGGTCTGAATGCGAGCCGAGTAGTCGACATGGGTGATGGCTGGAATCGTTGAACGAGGAACGTTTAGTTTCTCAATGCCGAATAGCTTCTGTTGCGCATCCGTCATTTCAAGCTGCAGCGCTTTGTTTACGTCCGCTACCAGCAGCATATAAGGACTTGGCCGGTCGATATCAAAATAATCCGATACGCGGTCGGCTAGCACCGATGGTGCGAAAGGTCGGAACGATTCTCGGTACTTGATCTTCAGGTTCATCACTGACTGCATCGCCTGGCTTCTCGGATCGCCGATGATGGAGCGCCCACCAAGTGCTCTCGGACCGAATTCCATGCGCCCCTGGAACCAGCCGATAACCTTTTCCTGGTCGAGCAGTTCAGCCAGTCGCGAATACAGCTCTTCATCGTCCAGGCGGACATAATGGGCATCGACTGAATCGAGATAAGCACTGATGTTCGCGTCTGTATAGCGGGGACCCAGGTATCCCCCTGACATCGTATCGGCACCATTGGTCGAGCGCGGCTTTTCAAGATATTCATGCCAGACGGAAAGCGCTGCGCCCAACGCGCCACCTGCGTCTCCGGCCGCTGGTTGAATCCAGATGTCCTTGAATGGGCCTTCGCGAAGAAGTCGACCGTTGGACACACAATTAAGTGCTACGCCACCCGCAAGGCAAAGGTAATCAACGGCAAACTCGCGATGCACGGCACGTGCGAGTTTCAATACGATTTCCTCTGTAGCCACCTGTATGGAGCGCGCGATATCCATCTCTTTTTGGGTTACCGGCGATTCGGGCTTTCTTGGCGGCCCTTGAAACAGATCGTGAAACCGGCGATTGGTCATCGTGAGACCGGTCGCGTAGTTAAAATAACTCATATCGAGCCGAAACGTACCATCGTCCTTTACATGGATGAGGTTTTCCAGGATTTTGTCCACGTATTTCGGCTCACCGTACGGGGCCAAACCCATCAGTTTGTACTCGCCGGAATTCACTTTGAAACCTGTGTAGTAGGTAAAGGCCGAATACAGCAATCCGAGCGAGTGGGGAAAATCAATCTCCCATTGAGGCGTGAGTTTGTTTCCCTCGCCGAGCCACACTGAAGTCGTCGCCCACTCGCCCACCCCGTCCATGCAAAGCACAGCTGCGCGCTCGTAGGGGCTGGCAAAAAAAGCTGACGCAGCGTGGGACTGATGATGTTCGGTGAACAGCAGTGGCGGTAACTCTTTGCGGTGGCAATTTCCCAGCTCGCTCAACTCCTTGCTGAGCAAGGTTTTCAGATACAGTTTTTCCTTCAACCAAATGGGCATAGCTGCCAGAAAAGAACGGAAACCAGACGGCGCATATCCTAGATAGGTCTCAAGTAACCGGTCGAATTTGGCAAGCGGTTTGTCGTAAAAAACGATGTAATCAACGTCTTTCAGAGTGCTGCCGGTTTCCTCGAGGCAATAGGCGATTGCTTTGCCGGGAAACCGCGCATCGTGCTTCTTGCGAGAAAAGCGTTCTTCTTGAGCCGCTGCCACGATTTCACCATCGCATACCATAGCGGCGGCACTGTCGTGGTAGTACCCGGAAATGCCGAGGATCATCATGAATCTATAAGTCCGATATTGAGTATTAATTATAGGAAGAAGGGTAGATTTACCTGCTGGGCCGAAAGTTACGGCCGTGGGTCAACGGCCATCCATATTCCAGGCTGTAGTCAACGAAACTTCTCTACCTCTGAGCAAATTCCGAGCCGCGGGTCCTGTGCGTCAAATTTGTCCTGCCGTCACTTATCCCCGAAATCGCATTCGGTGAGCACCGAGGCGAAAACGACGGATAATTTTTGAGCAATATCCAATGCCGTATTCGATAATGTGGCGGCTCGCCATTGTATTTCACCTCAATTGGGCTAACGGCGGTGAATCAGCAAGAATTGGGGCATGTAGGTTTTTGATAGGCTGAATGCAAGTCAGGAGTGCACACACAATGCTGTTGTTTCCCGTCTTCCCATTGACATCTGAGATTTCGTCAAAAACTTGATGTCCCGCGCTGCTCAATATGGCGGCATATTCTATTAAATTGCTCTTTGCAAATCAATCAAACAAACCAATAAGTTACGACATCATAAGAAAAGATGATGTCGCTGAGATGCCAGGCCGGGCTACGAGCGCATTTAAACCTAGCGAGATGGTCCGCACCGAAGCACAAACTGATCGGTGATGCGCCAGGGACCGGGATCACTGTGTTGCTTGCGGGCATTTGCAGGAGTCGAGAAATGCCTGGTGGAGCGGCGATGGTCAAGAATGTTTGTCACCCGCAGCAGGATAGGCGCGAATTCGCACGATAGGCACGAAAGGTGTCAAATGTATGCAGTCTCGGAGGCACCCCTCTGGTGCTTCGTTTGGGACTGGCGCGCCAGCACAAGGCACAGGTGGATGTGTTGAATTCACCTGCTATGGCTCTGTTTGGACGGTATCACTTTTGGTGAGATGGCCTTCGCTCCGGGAGAACTTGTCGGTAGCGACCCGAGGGGCGCAAATCGTGAAGGCATTTGCTAGCGGGCCGTCTGCCGCGGACTGGTGAACGCGGGGGCAGCGCTGGTATAGCCCTAAATACAGGGCTTCCGGCTTTGTGACGATTCTGAGGGCGAATCTGCTGTTTTTCGGAAACTGTGGCGCGAGCCTATCTGATGAAAATCACCACGTTTCATACGATGGTTGGATTTGTGAACATCGAAGATGCTTTGGCACTCCGTGGGGTGAATGTTTCGGCGGCGGTGGAGAGCGATTGACCATCGATCGGCTTGGCGTTAATGTGGAAGCCAGTTCAAAGAGGAGTTTGAAACTCCCTATTGCGCTCTGGTAAGCGTAAGGCCCAGAGACCGTCGCTTGAGCGCAGGACGAAGACAAGCAAGGGAATCGC
>Ga0315336_1001275_pt1 | contig 51723 bp, 45 predicted proteins | sample ASW5metaG_FD_204512 | JGI IMG/M metagenome (GOLD analysis project Ga0315336, IMG submission 204512) | Ammonia-oxidizing marine archaeal communities from Monterey Bay, California, United States - ASW #5 | ecosystem: Environmental > Aquatic > Marine > Intertidal zone | place: USA: California...
CACCAACCGTAAGAATTCCTAATTCGCGTGCAGCCCGCGCTACAACAGGCGCGGCTCCTGTACCTGTACCACCGCCCATGCCAGCCGTAATAAAACACATATGGACGCCATTTAGATGCGAGATTATTTCGTCGAGCGCTTCTTCGGCAGCTTCTGCGCCAATATGCGGCTTCGAACCTGCCCCCAAGCCTTCTGTAAGCTCAGCTCCAAGTTGAATACGGCGGTCCGCCAAATTCTGTTTAAGTGCCTGTGCATCGGTGTTTGCGACAACGAATTCAACACCCTGCAGCTCAGAACTGATCATATTGTTAACCGCGTTACCACCGGCCCCTCCAATACCTAAAACCAGTATCTTTGGCTTGAGTTCTGTTTGGTCCGGGACTGACAAATTGATACTCACAGTACTATCCTCCTTGGTTACGCATGCTAACTGCTAATTAATACCAAATATTGTGGTTAATGGAACCCTACTTCTTACATATTGACGTTTTTTATGCATTTTTTTGCTCAAAAATTCTCTTTAAACCAATTTCCGACCTTTAAAAGACGACTTTTAGGCTGCTTTTCGACGACAGACATCTTGACATTGTCGTCGAACCGTTCACGAACGGCAAATGACAGTAATCCCGCCGCTGTTGTGAAGGCTGGACCATCCGTCGCGTCGGCTAAGCCTTTAACACGGATAGGTTTACCCATTCGCACCTGCTTATCCAAGATACGGGCCGCCAGCTCCTGCACACCGGCGAGCTGAGCAGCACCGCCGCAAAGTACCGCTCGACGGCCAGCCACCTTGTTAAAGCCTGAAGCTTGAAGACGGTCATTTACAAGCTCAAGTATCTCTTCCACACGCGGCTTTATAATGCCGACGAGCATGGACCGCGGAACATGATTAGCAATCTCATGGTCACTTTCACCAATCAACGGAACATCAATGATTTCCTTTTCATCAGCTGGACTGGCGAGAGCATTTCCGTAGAGTGTCTTCATCCGTTCAGCATTTGCCAGAGTAGTCGATAGTCCCCGGGCGATATCATTGCTTACATGCCCACCCCCAACAGGAACAACCTCATTGAAGACCATTTCGCCATCATAAAATACTGCGAGTGATGTGGACCCTCCGCCCATGTCAATGACGGTAACTCCGAGGTCCATTTCATCTTCCACCAGGCAGGAAAGACCTGAAGCATAAGGTGCGGCGACCATGTGGGCGACCCCAAGGTGGCAGCGTTCAACGCAATTTGCTATATTTCGCATATGGCTGTTCTGCAGCGAAACCATATGCATGCTAATACCTAAATTTTCACCATACATACCGCGAGGATCCCGAATACCGCGATTGCCGTCCACGGAGTATCCAACCGGAAGAGCATGAATTACTGTCCGACCTTCCGGCTGATAACTTGCGCGAGCTTCCTTCAGGGTCCGCTGTAAATCTTTCTCACCAATTTCTTGGCCCCCTAATGACATTTCCATGTCAACTGTTTGGGAAGCTGGTTTACCAGCTGATACACCTAAGTAAACTTCTCGTATTGTCTCCCCGGCCATTCTCTCGGCAGCATCCACGGCGGATCGAATGGCTTCTTCTGCCATTTCCATATTCGTTATTCCGCCGGCGCGTAGACCTCTGGAAACCTGGTGCCCGATACCAGTTACCCGGAGACGCCCTGCCTCCTCAACAGCTACGAAACAGCAGACTTTTGTTGATCCAACATCCAGAGCGGCTAACGGCCCATTGCGTCCAGTTGCCATTATTTTCTTGCCAGTCCCTTGATGTCGTCAGAATGCATTGCAGATATTTCCATTACGTTTTTTCACCATCAGCGCGACGCAAAGCCGCCGCATCAGATTTAAGTCTCACATACATACGATCCGCTGCACGCAGATCTATTGCGACAAGCCCCTTATCAAGCAGTTTTTTTTCATCCTGCATCGCCGCAAGTTGTTTCCATGCCTTAAGGGCATTTTCCTCAGGCAACAAGACCGTCACATCATTGTCAAATTCCAGGTTCCATCGACGGTCCCGCACTCGAACTGCATTGCGTAACCGGGTAAAAAGAGCAGGGTTTTGCGCCAGCATGTCAAAAAGTTCAGCCGCATGTTCATTCGCACCGGGGCCAACAACTTTTGGCAGGTATCTGAACTCAGGCGTATCATCTGACGTCACGGCAGCGCCGTTGCGATCGATTAAACCAGTACGCCCATTGATCTGCCATCTAGCAAACGGTCGGCGCTCATTGATTTTGATATAAATTTCATCTGGGTATCGGCGCATCACGGAGGCTGACTCGACCCATCCCAATGTTTCAATTCGTTGACGCGCGAGTTCCGGATCGACATCCAATATGCTGTCTCCCCGAGCAACATCCAAAGCTTTTAATAAATCTTTAGGTGACGTTTTCTCTCTGCCGGCAACGCTTATTTCCTGCACTGTTAGACCGAAGGCACCTGCCAACGCGAATTGCTGCTCATCAATCCAATCAGAACTCGCCTGAACAATATCTCTCTCAGATAGGAAATTACTCAAGCTCGCGATAGCAACAGCGCCAACTACTGTACATCCGCAAATAATTGCAGGTTTCCTCCATACCGGAGCTGGTTTACGACGCGTCGGTGAGCCAGCAGATTTTTTCCTCAATAATTTCTGCGTAATACTTGCGGTGGCGCCGAAAATAGTCGTCGCAGCGAACCAAATGGATCCTAAACCCAATCGCAATTCAATTTTCGGCTTTTTTGATCGCTTGCTAATTTGTCGTCTAGAGGTCAACAGGCGCTTTCCAGCGACGCTCTTCTTCGACGTTTTTCTTTTCGACTTTTGAGTGCCCAACCTGTCATTCTTGTTAACTGTCAACGGTCGCATGACGCATCCTCCACCATCCATCTGACCAATTCTTCGAAACTTATTCCGCAATGAGCTGCTATTTCAGGAACAAGGCTAAGAGACGTCATACCGGGCTGTGTATTTGTTTCCAGAATGTAAAATGTAGACGACCCGTCTGCATTTTCTTCTAAACGGAAGTCGCTACGGCTCACGCCGCGGCAGCCAAGGGCCTGATGTGCGCGCAATGCTAAATCCAAGGCTTCCGCATACTCATCCTCTGAAAGCGGCGCCGGCATCAAATGTTCAGCTTTTCCAGACGTATATTTAGCTTCATAATCATAAAATCGACCCAGTGGCCTAATTTCAACAGCCCCAAGTGCGGCATCCCCCATAACTGCGACATGAATTTCTCGCCCGGGAATATAAGTTTCAATCAGCACTTTATCGCCAAAAGTCCAGGGAAGTTCACTAAGGTTCATGTTTTCACCTTCCAAGAAGATGGTAACACCAACACTCGAGCCTTCATTAAAGGGCTTGATGACAAATGGTTTCGGATAGGTTGCACCGTCAAATATTTCCTGTCGGGTAAAAATTTGCCCGTCAGCGCATTTTATTCCCGCTGCGGCGAACAATTCTTTGGCCACCGGCTTATTCATTGCCATTGCCGACGCCAACACACCGGAGTGAGTATAGGCGATCCCCATAATTTCAAGGAGACCCTGTATGTAGCCGTCTTCGCCATACCGCCCATGCAAGGCGTTAAAACAGACATCTGGATTTGTCAGCGCTAACGTTTCAGCGACATTTCTTCCAACATCGATAGGTGTTACATCATATCCACAAGACTTCAGGGCTTCGGTGCAGGCGAGGCCACTATTCATGGAAACTTCGCGCTCCGCAGACCAACCTCCCATTAAAACAGCCACATGCGTCATGATACTGTTCCTTCCAATTCCGTTTCGCCGTCACTATCACCGAGCCGGACAATTTCCCAGCGCAGAAGGACATCATGTGTTTCGAAAACTCGCCGGCGAACCTCCTCACCTACTGCCTCCAGATCAGCTGCAGTCGCTGCGCCGGTATTTATGATGAAGTTACAATGCTTGTCCGAGATTTTTGCGTCACCGATTTGCAATCCTCGCCCACCCACACTTTCGATTAATTCCCAAGCCTTTTTGCCAGGCGGGTTTGCAAACGTGGATCCGCCGGTTCGACTTCTTACGGGCTGGCTTTCTTCACGGTTGCGGGAAATATCTGCCATTCTCGCCAAGATCTCCTCCGTCGAACCTTCAGATAGCTGTAAAGTTGCCTGCGTAAATATCCAATCTTTAGGAATATCACAATGACGATACGCAAATCCCATATCCTCCGGCATCAAAACATGTCGCATTCCTTGTCGGTCATAAGCTACTGCTGAGACAAAAATCTCTGACATATCGGTCCCGTATGCACCTGCATTCATTCGAAGAGCACCGCCTATACTGCCAGGAATTCCGCTTAGAAATTCTGCCCCTTCCAAAGCTGCATCAGCTGCAAAACGCGCGACATTTCCGTCAAGTGCCCCCGCACCAACGACAAGACGGTTTCCCACGGTTTTCATTTTGGCGAAATGTCGCCCCAACCGTAAAACCACACCACGAATGCCGCCATCGCGGATTAACAGATTTGAGCCTACCCCGAGTGCAAGTATCGGTACATCAAACGGAAGGTTTGTTAGAAACTCGGAGAGGTCAGCTTCATCTTCGGGCTTAAAAACAAAGTCAGCCGGACCGCCCACTTGAAACCATGTCACTTTGTCCAGACGAACGTTTTCACGCAAGCGCCCACGTACTTGCGGCAATTTATCTCGGTAATCACTTTGGATCGGGGTCATGTCGTTCATACTTCCCCTTCCTTCTTAAGCAAGGCTTCAAGTTGCGCTGGCAAGGCATTCGCCCAGCCTGATATAGAACCGGCCCCCAAACACACGACAACATCGCCTTCTTCAGCGTTTTCCAGTATTAGCTCTGCCAAGTTGTCGGGATGGGTCAACCGAAGAACATTCTTGTGCCCACGTTCCCGAAGACCATCGACATAATGTTGTTGATCCACGCCGTCAATCGGATCTTCGCCTGCCGCAAAAATATCTGCAACAATTACCACATCCGCATCGTTGAAGCAGGTACAGAACTCTTCGAAAAGATCATTTAGTCGAGAATATCTATGCGGCTGGACAACGGAGATTACTTTCTTGTCATAAGCTTCTCGCGCGGCAGATAGAACTGACGAAATCTCCACGGGATGATGTCCGTAATCATCAATGATTGTAACACCCGAGACTTCGCCTGTTTTTGTAAAACGCCGCTTAACACCACTGAATTCGCGAAGTCCTTTCTTAAGATCAACTTCCTCAAACCCCATTTCACTTCCTACAGCAATGGCAGCCAGAGCATTTTGCACATTATGGGCGCCCGGCATCGGCAGTTCAAATCCCTTCATCACCCGCGTTTCGCTGTCACCACGGTTGCTGACCGCAACGTTGAAAAGAGAACGTCCCGCATCAAAACGAACATCAATCGCCCGATAATCAGCCTGTGGTGAGGATCCATAGGAAACAAGCCGCCGATCAGAAATGCGACCGATCAATGCCTGTACTTCCGGATGATCTATGCAAACAACAGCAAACCCGTAAAAAGGAATGTTCTGAACGAAGGTTTGAAACGCATCGCGGACACCGTTGAAATCGCCATAAAAATCAAGATGCTCGGGATCGATGTTTGTAACCACGGCAATAGTCGCCGGTAATTTTATAAAGCTCCCGTCCGACTCATCGGCTTCCACGACCATCCAATCGCCCTTTCCAAGGCGTGCATTGGTGCCGTAAGCATTGATGATACCGCCGTTTATGACAGTCGGTTCCATATTGGCTGCATCTAGCAAACCGGCCAGCAGGGATGTTGTTGTTGTTTTTCCATGGGTTCCTCCAACAGCAATTGCCCATTTCAACCGCATCAATTCAGCGAGCATTTCAGCCCGTCTGACCACCGGCACCATATTAGCGCGCGCACCACGTACTTCCGGATTATCAGAATTTACAGCTGAAGATACGACGACAACCCGTGCCTCTCCAATATTGGCGGCGTCATGGCCAATTTTGACGTCGATACCCAATCCTCGCAGGCGGTCGACATTCGCATTCTCCGATAAATCCGAACCTTGAACCATATAACCGAGACTTTGCATAACTTCTGCAATTCCGCTCATTCCAATACCGCCAATGCCGACGAAATGAACAAGACCCATATCTAAGGGGAGCGATCTCATGCCGCGACCTTTCCTTTTTTTTCTTCGTTGTTTTTCCGCGGTATAAACCGGTTAATAAGATCCGCCAGTTTTTCCGCCGCGTGTATTTCACCTAAGCTGGACGCAGCGCCTGCCATTACTGACAAACAATCGGGATGGCGAAACAGGAATACTAACTGCCGTTCAACTTCTTCCTTCGTAAAATTGTCCTGCAAAATGACTCTTGCTGCACCGCGGGCAACGGCATTCTCGGCGTTTTTTCGCTGATGGTCATCCATCGCATGTTTATAAGGCACGAGCAGCGACGGTTTTCCGGCAACGGTTAGTTCCGATAGAGTAGACGCGCCAGATCGCGTGATTGCGAGATGGCATTCATCCAATAAGGTTGCAACATCGTCAAAGAATTCTGCTAGAGTGAAGGTAATCGAAGAACCTTGATACTGGCTTGTGACCTTTTCAAGATCTTCTTTTCGGCATTGCTGGGAAACACTGAGACGAGACCGAAGATCTTCAGGTAAGGATTTTAGGGCTGCAGGCACAATCTCAGACAATATCGTGGCGCCTTGGCTACCGCCTAAAACAAGGACCCGGATCGGGCTATCGCCTGTGGGGCTAATATACTTCTTACCGAATAATGGCAGGACGGCACGGCGAACCGGGTTCCCAGTATAGATCATCTTCGCGGTGACCTCTTCGTCCGGACTTTCGGTATGGTCAAACGATGTGGCAATCTGCCTGGCAAAACCAGAAAGCAATTTGTTCACACGCCCAAGGACTGCATTTTGCTCATGTAAAATTAAAGGAATGCCCATGCTGGCCGCAGCGGCCGCTGGCGGCATTGAGGGATACCCTCCAAAGCCCACAACGGCTAACGGCTTTATTTGCCGCAGGGCTTTACGAGATTGAAAAATACCCACAGCAATTGCAACCACCGCTTTGATTTTTCCAAATAGCCCGCCCACGGACGGCGAGCCGGATTTTATTACAATAACTTTCACATTGGGGAAGAGTTCATCATATTTTTCGCCGCGACCGTCTGTCATAAGAACGACACTGTAGCCTCTTCCATTCAGCTCCTCCGCGAGAGCGCGAGCTGGAAAAATATGCCCACCCGTGCCGCCACTTGCCAATACAACTTTTTTGCCATTCTCGCTCATTTAAGTTCCCCGGTGCCAACGCGGCGACGACTTAAGGCCAGCAGCATTCCCATCATAATTGCGAGCGCAAACATGGAAGACCCGCCATAGGAAATAAAAGGGAGTGTCATGCCTTTCGTTGGCATCAATCTTAAATTCACGCCAATATTGATGATCGCCTGAAGCCCAAATTGGGTGAGCAATCCCGCTGCGGCTAGAACAACAAAAAAATTCTTTTCCTCTAATAGCCGGCTGAAACCACGCAATACAATCAGGGCAAACAGCGCAACAACGAACAAGCAAATGATGACGCCAAACTCTTCACCCAGAACTGCAAATATAAAATCAGTATGGGCGTCAGGAAGTTGCGTCTTCACTGAGCCGTCTCCCGGGCCAACACCGAAAAATCCGCCCGTCTGAAAAGCTTCCATTGCCCGTTCAATCTGATAGTTTCCACCACCGGATGGATCCATGAACCTATCAACACGGCTGGCGACATGCGGGAAAAGGCTATATGCTGCGGCGGCACTCACTATTCCAAAAACAACGAAAAGTACGACCCAGAAAATCGGCAGGCCGGCCAAAAAGAATTGGGCAAACCACACCGCTGAAATCACAAGGGTCATGCCAACATCCGGCTGCATGAGAAGCAGCCCAATAACAAAGGCGAAGAGTGCCATTGAAATCAAATTACCGGGGATCTCGTCACTTTTCCTCTGTTCTGCAAACATCCAGGCAGCAACGACAGCAAAAGACGGCTTCAGAAATTCGGTTGGCTGTAAGGTGAAACTTCCAAACTGCAGCCAGCGATGGGCGCCTTTCACTTCTGGGCCGACCAGTAAAGTTGCGATGGTCAAGAGGGAAAAGAAGCCAAACATTACGACTGCCAGTCGCCTAACCCATAAGGGGGACATCAGTGAAATAGAGAAAATAATAATCGCTGCCATGGGCAGATACATGAACTGGCGTCTGACGAAATGAAAATTATCCAATCCAAGCCGGGCTGCAATCGCGGGACTGGCGGCCAGAACCATCACACCTCCAAGTGCAACAAGCAATCCAACAGCGATTAACGTCCAGCGATCAACTGTCCACCACCAGCTACTAACGACCGAGCGATCCAGGCGCGTAAAAGTTGTCATTTATCCCCCAATATCAGGTCGTTTACGAAAATTCGAAAGGCATCACCCCGTGCTTCAAAACTGGTAAATTGATCGAAGCTTGCCGCGGCGGGGGAAAGAAGAACAATTGACTCTGATGGCAATTGTTGCGCCGCTTGCGCTGCCGCCTTCGTTGCCTCACCAAGATCTTTACAGATTGAGTAACTGACTTTTCCATCTAGTTCCTTTGCAAAGCCCTCAGATGCCTCACCAATCAAAAAAGCCTCCCGGACACGATCAAAATAGGGTGACAGCTGTTTAATGCCACCCGCTTTTTGACGGCCGCCAGCTATCCAGAAAATATCATTGAAGCTTGTCAGCGCTTTTTCGGCGGCCTCTGCGTTCGTAGCTTTGGAATCATTTACGAAAGTAACATGGTCTAAAGTTCCCACATTCTCCATTCGATGAGCGAGACCGCCAAAAGATCGTAATCCGATCTCTATTTGATCGGGTGTTAACCCCAAATGACTAGCCGCGGCAACGGCCGCCGCCGCATTCTGCCAATTGTGACGACCTCGCAGTGACGCTATATCGGAAATATCAATTGTCCAAGATTGATCGCCATGTGATAGGTCACTGAGGAGGCCGTCAATTACATGCACGCCGCCTTCGACGGGATGCTTAACCGAAATTGAGACTATTTTTGCTTTACTGTGCTGCTTTAATTCTGAAGTTATAGCTACGCAAATGGGGTCATCTGCGTCAACAATCGAAATCCCTGTTGTAGATTGCTGCTGAAAAATCCGGCATTTTACTGCAGCATAACCAGCCATATCACCATGACGATCTAAATGATCTGGCGTGATATTGAGCAAGATCGCTATATCTGCTTTCCAGGACGGCGTCAGATCCAGCTGATATGAAGATAGTTCCAAGACATAAGTGCCATCATCCGGCAGCTGAGGTAAATCCATAACGGGCGTGCCTATGTTGCCGCCCAGAGCAACGGGCCTGCCTGCAGAGGTCAGCAAGTGATCAATCAATGCCGAGGTCGTCGATTTACCGTTTGTGCCTGTAATTCCGACTATTCTGCCGGCCTGTTTTTCTTTCAGAAAAACTTCGATGTCACCGACAATCTCCGCACCTGCATTCAATGCTATTTCGACAACGGGATGAGGCGTTGGGTGCGTAAGAGGTACACCCGGACTTAAAATCAGTGCGTCCGTTGCGGGCCATGCTTCCGAAACCAGGTCCTTTACTTCCAATCCCTTTGACAATGCCAATTCCCGGCGGCTTTGATTATCATCCCAAACGAACACATGAGCATTTCCGGTGCTTAACCGTTCAGCCGTCGCCAAGCCGCTTTTTCCGAGACCAAAAACCGCGATATTTTTATTTTCAAAAGCGTGGCTTTCCATCATCTCCTTACCTCAATTTCAGGGACGCAAGGCCGACAAGAGCGAGAATGACAGCTATAATCCAGAACCGTATGACGATGGTGGGTTCGGCCCAGCCCTTTTGTTCGTAGTGATGATGCAAGGGCGCCATTCTGAAAACGCGTTTACCGGTCAATTTGAAAGAGGCGACCTGAACGATCACAGAGACGGTCTCCAGGACAAATAGTCCGCCAATTATTGCCAGAACAATCTCATGCCGCGTAACAAGACTGATGCTGCCAAGTGCGCCCCCCATTGCCAAAGATCCCGTATCTCCCATAAAGACCATGGCAGGTGGTGCGTTAAACCAAAGAAAGCCAAGGCTTGCGCCAATTAAGGCGCCGCAGAAAACAGTCAACTCTCCTGTTCCGGGCACATGTTGAATTTGCAGGTAGCCGGAAAATACGGCATTACCAACGAGATATGTAATTAAGCCAAAAGACGCCGCAGCGATCATTACCGGAACGATCGCCAAACCATCCAATCCATCCGTAAGATTCACCGCATTACCAGCACCAACAGTGACAATAATTGCGAACGGCAAATAAAACCAACCAAGGTCGAGCAATGCATTTTTTAAGAACGGGATAGTGAGGACAGATGCAATATCAGGGTTGGAAACTCTCATAATGAAGTACCCGGCAATGCCGGCAATTGCAATTTCCAATATCAACTTCAGTTTTCCGGGCACTCCAACGGTATTATGTCGACTGACCTTCAGATAATCATCAGCAAATCCAATGGCGCCGAAACCAAGCGTTACAAGTAAAACGATCCAAACATAACTATTTGATAGATCTGCCCACAACAATGTCCCGATCGTTAAGGCTATGAGGATCAGAAAGCCACCCATAGTCGGCGTACCCTGTTTTGTCACGATGTGAGTTTGCGGTCCATCGTCCCGAATAGGCTGACCACGATGTTGCTTGCTTTTAAGCCATCGAATGACACTGGGTCCTAGAATAAAACTGATGAGCAGTGCCGTCATGATAGCGCCGCCGGTCCGGAAAGTGAGGTACCGGAAGAGATTAAATATGGCGAATTCGTCAGCGAGCGGAAAAAGAAAATTGTAAAGCATTAGGATCCGTCTTCCTTCGAAGTAGGCATATCAACTGACCTGCGAGCCAATAACGCTTCCAGCGGAATACGCATTTTGCTCCCCAATGACCCTTTGATTAAAATTATATCGCCTGGCCCCGCGGCCTCCATCAACGGCTTTATTAAAAGTTCCGAATTATCCTGATGAATGGTCTCGATCGTTGACGGCATAGCCTTTTTTAGTTGGCCCATATTCGACCCGCAGGCAAACAAAAGGTCTATGTTCGATGCACAGACATCTTCTTTAAGGCTACGATGTATGTCGCCCGACTTCTCGCCAAGCTCCAGCATGTCTCCAAGGACAGCAATACGTCGCCCCTTTCCGTCCGGGTAAAGATTGCCCAATACTTCGAGGGAAGCCCGCATCGAGGCCGGGCTGGCGTTATAACTGTCGTCGATCACCATATAACTCCCGCCAACACAGGGGACCATATGGCGTGCTCCTCGGCCTTTTGGAGATTTCAGTTCATCCAGAGAAGCGGTTGCCTCTTCAATATCTGCTCCTAGTTCACTGATCGCACCAAGTACGCCCAATATATTACTTACCCAGTGGCGACCAGGAACACCCAACTTGAAGAATACGTCATGCGAGCCAATTGTAACGGCGACATCACTATAATCTGGATACAAAGTAAAATCGGTTAGCTTTACATCTGCTTCACTTTTCTCTCCGAACGTCAGAATGCGTGTAATTCCGGTGTTTGCTGCGATGCTTTTTAGTAATCCGCCGTAGATATTATCGCCATTCAGAATTACAGATCCGCTCGGTGTCAGTCCTTCAAAAATTTCGGCTTTTGCTCTCGCGATGGCCTCTACGTCCGAGAAAAACTCAAGATGCACAGCTTCAATTGTTGTAATTAAGGCCACATGCGGTTTTACCATCCGCGACAAAGGGCCAAGCTCGCCTGGATGATTCATACCAAGTTCAAAAATAGCATATTCCGTATCGCGAGGCATCCGGGACAAAGACAATGGTACGCCCCAATGGTTATTAAAGCTTCCTATGCTGGCATGTGTCTTTCCTTGGAGTGAAAGAATGTGTAACAACGACTCTTTCGTACCTGTTTTGCCAACGCTTCCCGTTACCGCAACAATTTTTGCGTTGGCACGTTCGCGAGCAGCCGCACCCAACATTTCCAATGCCTTCAGAGTATCTTTGACAACAATTACATTACTATGGTCGGCAATATTCTCAGGCACTTCACTTACCAGGACGGCAGCAGCACCATTTTCCAAAGCTAGTGACGCGAATTCATGGCCATTATGATAAGGTCCTATAATTGCAACGAACAAGTCCCCCGGCACAAGCGATCTGCTATCAATCGAAACGCCGTTAACCTCCCAGTCCAGGCTTTTCACTTCTCCGGATACGGCTTCTGCGACTTCCGCGCCTGTCCACAAAACATCATGAGACATTTTTGCCTCCTCTCTTCTGGACAATTTCTTGGGCTACCTTTTTGTCGTTAAATGGGATTGTATCCATACCAATGACTTGGCCTTCTTCATGGCCCTTGCCAGCAATTACGAGTAAATCGTCTGTATTTAGTCCGTCAATCGCCTGTTCAATAGCGTCAAAACGATCCGGAATATTTCTGGCTTGCGGGCACGCGACAATAATCTCCGCGCGAATTTGAGAAGGATCCTCGTTTCGGGGATTATCATCCGTAACGATTACATGATCGGCAAAAAGATCCGCAATTCGACCCATTTCAGGACGCTTTCCTTTGTCACGATCGCCGCCACAACCAAACACTACATGGATCTTGCCCTTCGCATGAACGCGAACTGCTTCTAGTACTGTTTCCAGCGCATCTGGAGAATGCGCATAATCCACATAAACCGCCGCATTATTTGGCAATATAGAAACCAATTCCAAACGGCCGGGAACATTGGTTATTTTTGGCAACGCGCGTGCAGCTGCCGCCGGATCTCCACCGGCACCTATAACAAGACCAAGGGCACACAGAGTATTCATCACCTGAAATTCCCCGGTAACAGGCAAATCAATCTCATACTGATCATCCATGATTTCCATTTTAACACGTTGCCCCGTCTGAGTTGGCTTGATGTCGAACAAACGGATATCCTTGCCGGAACGACCATAAGACAACTGTTTGAGTGATCTCTCTTTGGCAGCTCGCGAAAATGCGGGAAAGACTTCTGAATCCGCGTTGAGAACGGCTGTTCCATCACGAGAAAGCACGCGAGCTATCAAACCCAGCTTTGCCTGCAAATAATCTTCTGAAGAAACATGATAATCCAAATGATCGCGGGTTAGATTTGTAAAACCGGCTGACATTAGCGTCGTTCCGTCCAGTCGATACTGATCCAATCCATGGCTGGACGCCTCCAAAACCGCATGGGTAACGCCATGGCCGACAAGATATGTAAGGGTTTTATGGAGAAGCACCGGTTCAGGCGTGGTATAATTTAATTTGGTTGTCGCACCGGAGGTAACAACACCAAGTGTTCCAACACTCGCGGCCTCCAATCCTATCGCTTGCCAAATCGCCCGCACGAAAAAGGCGACAGATGTTTTACCATTTGTTCCTGTCACGGCACAAAGTGTCTCAGGCTGCGCCCCATAAAAGCGAGCAGCAAGTGTAGACAGCATCTGCCGCGGATTTTCTTCACAGAAGCAAGGAACGGAGCTATCTTCCGGCACAAAAGAAGTATCTGTTAAAATCGCAACAGCGCCTTTTTGAATGGCTTCTTCGATAAAATTGCGACCATCTGCAGACGTTCCAGAGAATGCCGCAAAGAGGAAACCGGGAAGGACTTCTCGACTGTCCGCCGTCAATCCCTTGACATGCTTATCATGAACAACAGGAACTTCTCGCCCTTTCATGAGTTCAGAAAGACGCAACTTTTTTTCCTTTCGAATTGATTGGAACAAACATTGCGCGTTTAATGGTCTCACTTTCCTCTTCAACCGGCATAACGCCCAGTATCGGCCCAATTCGAGCGATCAGGCGACCAACAATAGGAGCCGCAGTCCAACCGGCTCCCCTAAAGCCATGGGTTTTGGCGTTCCCCTTTGGCTCGTCCATCACCGCGAGAACGACGTATCGCGGGTTGTTCATGGGAAAGGCGCTCACAAAGGATGTCACTACGGCAGACCGTTTATATCTTCCGCCTTCAACTTTTTCAGCTGTTCCGGTTTTTCCGCCAACCAAATAACCATTTGCCGCAGCCTTTTTGCCAGTTCCCTGCTCAACCACTAACCGCATAAGTTTGCGCATCGTATTCGATGTTTTTGTTTTAATAACCTGCCTGGCCACCAATCCAACCGCCGGGTCACGGCGGATTACAGTGGGATTGATATATGCGCCGCCATTCACCACAGCAGAAATACCCGCACTCAATTGCAACGGGCTTACGGAGAGCCCATGTCCATATGAAATTGTCATGGTTTCAAGGCTATTCCACCTTGGCGGCAAAATTGGGGCACCGACTTCAGGCAGCTCAATAGATGGCTTTTCCAATAGTCCAAGTTTGCTCAGAAAAGCCTTGTGTTTTTTGGGACCGACATCAATCGCCATTTTTGCCGTGCCGATATTGGAAGAATACATGTAGATTTCGGGAACAGATAACCAGCGTTTTTTAGGATGATCATCCCGAATTAGAAACCCAGCTTTTTTAATTGGCTTGGTTGCATCATATCCACCATGTAGTCCAATTGTGCCCGCATCTAACGCCATAGCAGTTGTAAATGTCTTGAAAGTAGATCCCATTTCATAAACGCCGAGTGACACCTTGTTGAACTTGCTATCTCCTGAAAAGTCATTCGGCCGATTGGGATCGAAATCTGGCAGGGAAACCATTGCCAGAATCTCACCTGATTGTACGTCCATCACCATTCCTGCTGCACCAATTGCCCGGAACATGGACATATGCCGCGTTAGTTCATCACGCATTGCATGCTGGATCCGCACATCAATTGACAGATTTAAATCCGTTGCAGCCGTTTCTTTAGATCCACTTAGTTGTCCATTAAAATACTTCTCAACACCGGCAATTCCCAAATTATCCAGGTCTGTATAACCAAGCAAATGCGATACCAACGCACCCATCGGGTAAAATCGCTTTTCTTCCTCTCTGAAATGTAAACCAGGAATTCCAAGAGCATTAATTCTATATTGCTGAGTCGGCGTTAAATTCCGTTTGAGCCAGACGAAATTTTTGGCGGATGACAATTTACTTAAAATCATTGCCTCGCTCACGTCCTCGAGCACGCGCGAAAGCTTTGACGCCAATTCTTGTCTATCCATCACATTTTTGGGCTCAGCGAACAACGACGCCGTTTTAAGGGTCGTTGCCAACAGAACCCCATTTCGATCCCGTATTTCGGCACGCATACCGTCGGCGTAGGTCACTGGTCTTTGATCAGATTTTTCCGGAAATGCCTGAGCTCTGTCGCTCTCTCCACTTAATGCGAGCCCAACAAGTCTGCCGGCTAATATGACAAAACAAAAAGCGAAAACCACCCCCGCCATTACAAGACGGTTTCGCCCCTGCTCAAGTGTTTCTTTCGCGCTTCCTTCGAGACGAAGAGCAATATTGTGATCGTCGAAATTATGCACATTCAGCGGATTTTTAAGATTAAGACGGGGACGGCGCGACTTTGACAGCCAAGTCAATTCGCTCATTGCACCCCTCCTGCTTTTGAGAATGTTGCCAGCGTGTAAGAGCCCAACGGTTTGTTCTTGGGAGATCTATAAGTTCTCCTTGGTTTCTTCCGGGGCAAAGGAACATTCTTAGCTACCAATTCTGACAAGGCAATTACGTTTTCCGGAACCTGCTCAAGATCTGCCACCTGGTAGGGCGCAATTAACAATAATGGAAGATGTTTTGTCGCCAGTGACTGAAGTACATCGGGTCTATTCTGATACGCCCATTCCGCTTTTAAAATACGAATTGTTTCCCTGTTGTCGGAAATGCTTTTGCTCAAAGCGGCCAAATTCTTTTCTAGACTTTGAACTTCGTAGGACAGTTGGTACAAACCATAGGAAACTGCAGCGACAAGCAGCAGTGATAATGCGGTAAGGTTCATTTTCATGCTGCCACCTCATCCCAGGCTTTCGCATTTGTACGGATAGCCCCGCGAAGCCGTGCCGACCGCGATCGGGGATTTGCGGCCAATTCGTCTTCACGTGCTTTAATCGTACCTCTTTTGATTAACTTAAAGGAGGGAGCTGGCCCCTCGTCATTTACAGGAACATGACGAGACGGCCTGGCACGCCCTTCAGACCTTGCTGACAGGAAGTTTTTCACGCGACGGTCTTCTAGACTCTGGAACGATACAACCGCGAGACGACCGCCGGGAGTAAGCAGTCGCTCGGATGCGGCCAGACCTTTGACCAGCTGCCCAAGTTCATCATTTACAAATATACGCAACGCTTGGAAGGTACGCGTCGCCGGATGGATGCCCTTTCCTGTAGGACGAACCACTGACGCCACCGCTTCCGCTAACTCAACTGTACTGGTGAAAGGCGTCACTTTACGCCTCTCGACTACTACACGCGCAATTGCGCGCGATCTTCGCTCCTCGCCATATACAAATATAATCCTGGCAAGTTCCGCTTCAGATTCTTCATTTACTACTTCAGCTGCTGTTCGCCCTTTGCTCGACATTCTCATGTCCAAAGGTCCGTCGCGCATGAATGAGAAACCGCGACCGGCTTCATCAATTTGCATTGAGGAAACACCGATATCCAACGCGATGCCATTTACAGCTGATAATTCTTTAGTTGATAGCAACGCCTCCATATCGGCGTAGCACCCTTCGAGCATTATTAAACGCCCGGAGTATTTCTCTGCCATCTTTCGCCCGAGGGAAATAGCATGCGGGTCACGGTCTATCCCATAAACAACACAATTTGCGGCCTCAAGAATGGCCTGGCTGTACCCACCGGCGCCGAAAGTGCCATCCACATAAACTTCGCCGTCCTTTGGCACCAATATTCCAATAACCTCACGCAGCAGAACAGAGATATGAGGTACATCACTTTTAGTCATGACCGCCCTCTTCCGTTCTCATATTCGTACTACTCGCCCGTTTCGTTTTTGCCCGCGCACGCGCCTCTTTCTTGCGGGCCAAAAAGGCTTCAGGTTGCCAGATCTGAAAACTGTCACCGCGACCAACAAAGGCGCATTGGCCATCAATGCCAGCATCCACTAACATGTCCGCCGGAATCATGATCCGGCCATCCCCGTCAAAGGACAGTTCAAGTGCATCACTCATCAAGACGTCAGCAAAGCTTTCACGATCTTCGGAAAGCGGATCAAAACTTCCAATATTTTCCAGGAGATTTTCCATGACGTTCATGCCGCAGCCATCTATCGCGTCGCCATTTACTGTTGGGAACAAGACAACACTGTCAAATCCGCTCTCCGCCAACACAGACCGAAACTTGGCAGGCACTGACACGCGCCCCTTTTTATCGATCTTGTTTATATATGTGGACAGAAACAGGGCCATAACAGCCAAAATCCCCCTAAATTCCCTATTTTCACCCTATATTTTCTGATTTTTCTGGAACAAATCCTTCAGTAATCGGGATAATCCGGGATATCATGGGATGAGATGGAAGTCAATGGAAATAGACCGGAAAATAACGGGTTTTAAGTATTCTGTGAAGAAATTCGAAAAGCGATTTGGAAGATTACTATGGCGTTACTTTTCAACATCCAAGGATTTTCCGGATATTGATTTTAATACGATTATTATAGTTGTTCTTGTTATGTTCTGTATTGTAAAATTATTATTTAGGAAATTATTCATTCTACTGACTTCAGCACATCTCCAAAACTTTACCTGTCCAGTTTTGGAAAAATCTCCACAAACATCATATTTTTCAGATATATATATGAAACTCTGTCGAATCTCTCGATTTTTTATCTTGAGCCAATATTGAAATCGAAATTACTATTTCAGGATTTCGGATCGTTCGTGATGAGGGCCATGCAGCTCCTCTTGTTCCAGACGATAATCCTTGATTGAACCTTCCATGGTTCTGGTAATGATTTCTTCCAATGAACGTGCCGTATTTATCCGTCCCATATATACATAATCAGCGCCGGAGGCGTACACTTCCTTCGCGGAAGAAAGCTCTTCAGCATTGGCTATTACGATAGCACTCTTGTTCATATTCCGAACAGTTTGCACTAGTTTTTGATTACTGGTTCCGCGGAGAATATCATCAGGTATGGTTGCAACAATGACTTTCGCCCTATCGATACCAGCGTGCATCAAGGTATCGTCATTGGACAAATCACCATAACGAACATTAGCGCCCAATTTACGAATTGCCGCATGAAGCTGAACATTAAAATCGATCACCAAAATACGTGAAACCAATTCGGGATTGTGTTTCGCGATCTCATGGAGCAAAGAAGACGCTACACGGTGGAAACCAAGCAGAACAAGATCATATTCTTTATCCGCCTCTTCAAGACCTTCGGCAGGCTCCTTAAACCCCAATTTTTGTAAAAAAGGCGCGATATAGCGATGAATATCATAAGCGTATTTATAAAGGGTCGGCGTCAGTAAGGCTGTAATAATGAATCCGAATATAACAGCGCTAGCGAATTCGTCCGAGATATGTCCGTATTGAGAACCGAGATACGCAACGACTAGTCCAAACTCTGACAGTTGGGCCAACCGTATGGAGGCGACTTCAGCGTGACGTTGATCGCCGCCGGTAAAATAAAGCAAGGGAAAGAAGATCAGTTGGCGGCTTAGTAAGGCAAAAAAGGCCAGTGCAAAGGCGATTACTAAAACACTAAATCCGGTTACAGGCGGGATACTCATCCCTAACCCGACAAAGAACAGGGTGATAAAGAAATCTCTGACAATCCCGACTTTAGCGACTATTTCCCGGCTATATGGCAACGTCGCAATAGTCATTCCGGCGATCAATGCGCTCATGCCTGATGCCACAGACATGACCGAACTCTTGCCAAATAAATAAACACCGACGTAATCCAGCCCGCCGCCGATAAAAACAATGGTGAAGCACCATCCGATAGCACCGACGAGGATAAGTTGCGGCTCCTTCGCCAACCACTTGAACACGATGGGAACCAGGCTTTTTGCCAAACTATAGGAAAGTAAGCTTAAAATGACGATCCCGAGGCAGGACATCAGGACTGGAACGAGCTCCGGGTTACTAAATGTCGGCTGCATAATTATAACAACGATCACCCAAAAATCCTGAAACACCAGAATACCCAAAGCAATGCGGCCAGGCTCTGTATCAAGCTCATATTTTTCCTGAAATAGCTTGATCACCAGCAGTGTCGAAGAACCCGCGATAAAAATACCGAAATATAATGCGTCATAAGTACCGTTCAATCCCGTTGAAAGACCAAGCCAAAAGGCGCCCTTAACAACGAAAAAACCAAAAAGCACACTGATGGGATATTGCAAGAATCCAGTTATGATGATCATTTTTCCACTTCGGAGCATCCGGCGCAGGTCAATTTCCATACCGATCATGAAAAGAAGCAGGATAAAACCAAGTTTTGCGATTGTATCAATATTTTCAGGATGCGTGATCAGCCTCAATCCAATTGGGCCAATCAATATTCCGCTTACAAGAAACGCAGCAATACTGGGAATTTTGAGACGAACAAAAACAATAGCAAGAATACTTGCAATAAAAATACTGATGCCGATGTCATAAACAAGCGGCGGCATTTCGGTTGCGGCAGCGAAGGCCAAAGAAGGGTTAAAAAATACAAAAGAGGTTAAAAAAAGTAATGAAATTAAGGCGGTCAATTGTCTAACTTCATCCTTTCTGAATAATATTCACCGGTTTGAGAAATATGTACGCGCACCCAGAACGTTTGTCCAGCATAGCGGCAAATTTGATCGTTATACTGTTTAACACCAACAAACGAGCCTAAATACGGCAGATGGCCTATAAGCCGGGTTCTGTCCCTGAAAACAGGGGATGATCATTCATCTAGGATGCCTGTTACCAAGCACCTCAAGCAACCAACCCGGACGTCAGCTCGGAAAACCAGCTTGCACACGAGAGAACCCTGTGCCGGACGTCCCTATTTGGTTTTGCTCCCGATGGGGTTTACCATGCCGCCGCTGTTGCCAGCCGCGCGGTGCGCTCTTACCGCACCCTTTCACCCTTACCTGCCAATAAAGTCAGGCGGTATACTTTCTGTGGCACTTTCCCTGGGGTCACCCCCGCCGGCCATTAACCGGCATCGCATTTCCGTGGAGCCCGGACTTTCCTCCCCTTACTTTCGCAAGCGGCGATCATCCAGCCATCTGATGCCCTTAGGTAAGCTGCGCTGCCAGTGGTGTCAAGCGGCCAGACCGGCTAAAAATTTCTTCCGCGGCTGCTTGAGTAACGCTATCGGCGACACCGTCAATCAAGTCGGGACGCCAATGCCGCTGAAAGGCCTTGATGACAACCGATAGCTCGTCATCGAACGAACCAAATTCGGCAACGGCATATCCTATTCCTCGAAGATGCTCGCGTAGCCTCTGAACGGCATCGCCATCATTGCCCACATGTAATGAGGGCCGGATTAAGTCAGCCACCCATCCCTTCTCAAACCAAAGCCCTACGCCAATTTCAGACAATTTTTCCCACGCAAATAATTCTCCCGGATCTTCTTTTCGAGTAGGCGCTACATCCGAATGCCCAACAACATGAGTTGGCAAAATACCCTTTCGTTCAACTATGTCTTTTGACAGGTCAACGACACTCGCCATTTGAATATCCGGAAATGCTCTGTAACCAAATTCATGGCCTGGATTAACAATTTCTATCCCTATTGAACGGGAATTTATATTTGTTTCGCCTCGCCAGGCGGAAACACCTGCATGCCAGGCCCGCTTTTTCTCTTCGACTAGTTGATAAATAGCGCCATCTTCTTCAACAAGATAATGGGCGCTTACCTGAGAAATTTCTTCCGTTAATCTAGCAAGTGCAGCTGCCCCCGTTTCCATGCCTGTATAATGTAATACAAGCATGTCTGTAGGCGCGCCGTCATCCCTATCGTCGAAATTTGGAGAAGGTTGCCAGATTATTTTTTCACGCACCGTCAATGCCCTCTACAGCCTTTCTTTGGTTTGAGCGAAATGTAATGATTGTCACCCCGCCCATAACCATCGCCCCGCCGATCACTAATTCCAAAGTGATCTGATCGCCCCAGAACACAACCCCTAAAATAATGGCAAATACCGGTACTAAAAGATAATAAGGCGCAATCGTGCTCACAGGATAGAATTTTATCAGATAATTCCCGAGACCATGACCGATAACCGTTGCCCCAATGGCAGAAAAGGCTACTGCTGACCATTCTTCCCATCCTGCAGATTGAAGCGCGCTTAACTGCCCTGATTCAAAAATGAACGACAGGCCTAGTATCGGGGCGAACGCAATCGCCGCCGTCCAAAACGTTAAGTTGAGCGCGCCAATTCCCGGCATGGTCCGAACGATAACCAAATTGACCGATAAGAAAAACGACGCAATGGCGACCAGCGCAGGGGAAAGAAAACTGCTGAAAATGATCGGATCGAAACCAATAACCATCACGCCTGCGAAGGCCATGATGATGGCTGTCCATCGTCGCCAACCCAGGCGTTCTTTAAGAAATATTACGGCCATTAGCGCGGAAAACGGCACAAAAGTCTGATTTACAATTGCGACTGGTGAAATATCTGGTGCGATTGATAACCCCCAGAACATAAGGGAATAATGCAGAACACCCATCATCAATCCCACAATTAATAACTTACGCCAATATCCGTGAGGTATTGAGATAAAAGGCACCATAACGACGATCACCATGGAAAATCTCAGCGCCGTAAAAAATAACGGCGGAAACTCTTCCATACCAATTTTGGCTGCTAAAAAGTTAGATGCCCATAAAAAATTGACCAGCAAAATGAGGGCAAGATCTTTGTTTTTCAATATTATTTCCGATCTTACAAGCCCCGAATTTTGGAGACTTCGTCATAAGCTGCATTGATCTTCGCCAATTTATCATTCGCAACATCTACAAATTCTTGCGGCAATCCTTGCGCCATAACTTTGTCCGGATGATTTTCCAGAATTAACCGGCGATGCGCTTTCTTAAGTTCTTCATTAGAAATATCCGCCGACACCCCCAATATTTGATAAGGATTACTTTCTCCATCTTTCGCATGATAACTTTTGATGCGGGCATAGTCGGCCTCGTTAAAGCCAAAAATCCCCGCTACATTTTGCAAGTATATGTCCTCATCCGGGTGAAGGACGCTATCTGCCATGGCAATGGAAAACAAACCGTGCAGCAAGTCTTCCATCATTTGAGGCGTATCACGGAACATTCGCTCTACCTGAGCCGCATATTCCTCGTATCCCGCCGTATCTTTACGGGCCATATTGAAGACCCGGCCGACATTTTTCTCCTCATTGGCCGGAATACGAAAAACCCGCTTGAAAACATCAATTTCTTCTCTGGTGACAACGCCATCTGCCTTAGCCATCTTCGCGCCGAGGGCGATAACCGCGATAGTGAAAGCAACCTGTTTGACGTGATGCATGCCTATCTCGCCGTCATGCTCTTCGCCAGCCTGGCGGATTTTATCAACAGCATGACCTGCCAGACCACCCACCAAGGCGCCCAAAGGCCCGCCGACCAACAGTCCGGCTGCTCCGCCAAGAATTTTTCCCCAAATCGCCATGATGTAAATTTCGCCATAGATGAAGTTGAAGACAAACACTAGCAGGCTCACCTAAAAACTGCCAGCATTCCGGAAATACAAATTTGAGTTCCATGATCGCAAAACGATATAATCCGATTAGCATTGTCCGTATTTCGGCATTTTTTGACCTAATTGCGAAAGATTACGGGAATTGGAGGCTTTATAGTCGGCCAAATGATAGATTTATTTGGATTGAGGAAGAATGAGTAGATTACAAAAGTGGCGCACACCGGAAATCATGTTGATGACCATCGCAGCCGGCTGGTCCGTCGGCTTTGCCGTGTGGATGGCGCTGCTCAATAATTTTGCTGTTGATGCCGCAGCGTTTTCAGGCCGAGAAATCGGAATATTGCAATCGCTCAGAGAAATACCTGGTTTTCTGGCATTTACAGTGATCTTCGTCCTGCTGATCATTGCAGAACAACGGTTATTGATGATCTCGCTGTTGGTATTTGGTATCGGCGTCGCAATAACCGGCTTCTTTCCTTACGAATACGGCCTTTATTTCACGACTGTTCTCATGTCCATTGGCTTCCACTATGGAGAGGCGATAAAGCAATCGCTCACCTTGCAACTCATCTCCAAGGAACACACACCATTAGCCCTCGGCAGGCAAATATCCGCACAGGCATTCGCCGCGCTTATTGCCTATGGTGTAATTTTCCTCGGCACCAAATTACTCGATCTGGACTATGCGGTTATTTACGCCGTCGGTGGCGCGATCACAGTATTCATCACTTTGGGCGCATGGGCTTTCTTCCCACAGTTTAAAGTTGCGGTGCCTCAGTCAAAGAAAATCATACTGCGAAAACGCTATTGGCTGTATTACACCCTGACTTTTTTGGCAGGGGCTCGGCGGCAGATTTTCATTGTCTTTGCAGGCTTTATGATGGTCGAAAAATTTGGATATGATGTCGCGACGATCACCCTCCTGTATTTAATCAACCATGCCATTAATATCTTTTTGGCGCCTCGTATTGGTCGTCTCGTCGCTCACTGGGGAGAGCGAAAAGCGCTTGTTTTCGAGTATACCGGGCTGGTGCTGATTTTTGCAGCTTACGCTTTTGTCCAGAATGCCACGATGGCAGCTGGTCTATATATCCTGGACCATTTGTTCTTCGCTTTCGCTATTGGCATAAAAAGCTACTTCCAGAAAATTGCTGATCCAAAAGACATGGCGGCAACCGCCGGCGTAAGTTTTACAATCAATCACATTGCTGCAGTTGTAATACCTGTTCTTTTTGGACTTTTATGGCTTATATCGCCGGCCAGCGTATTTTTAGCCGGCGCAGGTATGGCGTTACTGTCATTAATTATTTCGCTTAATATTCCGCGCCATCCTTGTGAGGGAAATGAAGTCATTAAGGGACCGCGCTTTGACAATGCAGGAAATGTTATTAACGCAAGTTCTTGAGAAACGTCTAATTCCGGTCCGGCGGTTCATCCGGATCCTTGTCATCGATAAGGATCCGATTGGCTGCCCCTTCCATGTCCTCATACTGGCCATTCTTCAAACTCCACAGAAAAGCCACAAGGCCAAGCCCACCTAAAAACAATGCCGCCGGAATTAAATAAATAAGAACGTTCATCTTGCATCACTGTCGCGTTCAAGCCGCAGCCTCAGGGAGTTCAGACATACCGCAAGTGAAGAGGCTGACATTGCGATTGCGGCAAATAAGGGAGTGACAAAGCCGGCCACAGCCAACGGAACCGCAATGGCATTATAGAGGAATGCAAGCGAGAAATTCTGAACAACAAGCCTATGCGCGAGTTTTGCAACTTTGATCGTTTCAAAAACAGCGGTTAGATTTTGCCCCTGAAACACGAAATCGGCAGCCGTCTGGCTTATATCCGCTGCCGTTGAAGGAGAAATGGAAACATGTGCTGCAGCCAATGCCGGAGCATCATTAAGCCCATCCCCAATCATGACGACTTTTCGTCCGCTATCTCTCAAGGTCGCAAGCCGAGCGACTTTGTCTTCTGGTTTTTGCTGCGCCTTCCAATTTTCAATCCCGAGCTCAACAGCAATCTGCTTCACAACGGCGGTCCTATCACCTGAGAGGATTTCGACGGCGTAACCCAACTTCATCAGCTTCTGAATGGTTTGCAGTGCACCGGGTCGCACTTGATCCAAAAATCGAAACTGCACCGGCGCTTTGCCGGCGACAGCCAACCACAGCTCTGGTCCTACGCCTTCTGCCAGATCCTCGTTTTCAGTCACGCCCGTCCAGTATCTGTTGCCAAGTTTAACCTCGATACCATCGACAGTCGCCGTTAGGCCTTCACCCGGTAGTTCCTGGACGTCAAACGGCGTCGCCGCGGTTACTTGTCCGTGATGGCTGATTGCCATCGCCAATGGATGACGACTTGCTTGCGCCATAGATGCCGCCAAATCCAAATTCTCTTCGGATATTTCAGTTTGGTTCTGGAGCTCTAGCCGTCCCTCAGTAAGCGTCCCCGTCTTATCAAATACAATCGTGTCTATTTGAGCAAGGCGTTCCAGCCCATCTGCCGATTTAACCAAAATCCCTTTGCCCAGTAAGCGGCCACTGGCAACAACCTGAACAACCGGGACCGCCAAACCCAAAGCACAGGGACAGGTAATAATTAAAACCGCGACGGCCTGGAGGAGGGCAATCTGCCAATTGGCACCAAAAAACCACCAACCGGCAAATGTGAGCGCAGCAAGTATGTGGACAGCCGGCGCGTAGATTTCGGCAATACGGTCCGCCAGGCGGACGTATTTCGCTCTCCCTTGTTCTGACGCTTCCATAAGCCGGACGATATCGCCGAGTAAGGTATTATCGCCTGTTTTCGTCGCCGAAACTTCAAGCGGGCCTTGTAAATTCATGGTTCCGGCATATACGTCGTCGCCCGTCATTACGAATTCCGGAAGACTCTCCCCTGTAACCAGGCTGATATCCAATTCTGATCGGCCTGAAGAAACGATACCATCCACCGGCAAACGTTCCCCGACGACAACCTGCACCAGATGCCCAGGCATTACAGCATCTGCTGGAATGGTTTGTCGCGTTCCATCGCTATTTATGACGGTGGCCGCAACTGATTTTAACAAAATGAGTCGCTCTGCGGCCGATCTTGCTTTATTCCGAGCCGCCCTATCCAAATACCGGCCAATGAGCAGGAAAAATAGCAAGGTAACAGAGGCATCAAAATAAGTATGTTCACCTCCCTGAATGGTTTCAGAGAGTGACATTGCTGCCGCCAATAAGACTGCCAAAGAAATGGGCACGTCCATATTGAGGCGGCCATTCTGCAGCGCGCCCAACGCGGATTTAAAAAACGGCTGCCCGGCGTATGCCACTGCGGGTAGGGCTATCATAGCAGATACCCAGTGTAGAAACCCTCTGGTAGCCTCACCCATATCGTCTGACAAAAATCCTGCCCAAACAGACACAGATAACAGCATCACATTTGCCGCGGCAAAACCGGCAACCGCAAGCGCTTTCAAGAGTTGGCGATCCTCCGCCACTGAAGCTGTCTGAATGAGCTCCGGGTTATAGGGCGTAAGCGGATATCCCATGGAAATAACAGGGCGCAACAAATCGCCAGCAATTGCGCTCTCTTCATGCCAGCGGATAAAAAGCCGCCGCGTGGAAAAATTAACGCGCGCGTCAATAACTGCAGGATTGGCAAGCAGGGCCTGCTCAATGTTCTTTATGCAATTGGCGCAATGCATGTTTTCGACCAGCAGATACAGCATCGCGTTGCCCTCTTGATCATGCGTCACAAAAGCAGCCGGATCTGAGGCAACAAAATCGCGATAGTTTTCCTGGTCGGTCCCTATTTCGGCAAGAGCCGTTGCGCCACCCGCACAACAATCCCCGCCAATGTCATGCGCGCGTGGCGGCGGTGAATCTTCTGCGTTATTGAGCGCTATTTCACCCATAATCTTTTATCCAACCGGTAAGGTTCCGTATACCCTCCACCTAGTATTTGTATGGTCAAATCCCATTGTCCCTTCTCAAGGTCAGAAAGATCAGCCGTATAAAACGGGTCGGCATAAACAAATGTAACCATCTTGTCAGATCCTTCGATGACCGGGCGGCCGAGCCTCCCCGAAATCATCAAGTTCGCCATCGGATGTTTATCCAAATTCAGTAATTTCAACCGGATAATACCTTTTTTATCCACCAACTGAACAAATTCCAGCGAATGTTGCCATCCCCGTGCATTCTGGTCTTCTTTCGCCTGGAGTTCCTGATTGTAAGCGAGGCCGCGGCGATAGGCATCTGACACGCTCACACCTGAAAAACTATCCAACGCAAAATAAACAAAAACCGCATTGACCGCGAACATCAAGCCGAAAAAGCCCGCAAGCATGAAAGCAACATGCCGTCCGGTCAGTTTCCTGCTTTCCACCTGCCTGCTCATTTCTCCGGCCCTTTGAAACTTGTACCCTGCGTATCCGTTGCGCCGGTTTCACGATCAGTAACCGTAACGTCCAGATCAGTACTTTTACTTTTCAGATTTGCCGCCGGTATGGAGACAAACAATTTAACACTAGATACAGAGTCGCCAGGAACGGTAACGACCATCGTGTGGTCTGTTGGACCTTCCTTTTGGAACCAGCTCAGCAGCCCGGTTGGACCCGATACCTCCACATGGTACTTTCGCACCTGGTGTAATTTATTGAGTATCTTAAACGTATATCCGTTTCTTATGGACCCGTCAGACAATGTGACGAATAAGGGATTTCGATCTCGTATGACGTTAACATCGAGAATCGATCGGTTCAATAACGTGAACAACATAATTGCGCCAACAAGAGCCAAAATCAGGCCATAGGCGATCGTTCTGGGCCGAATGAAACGTACTTTGAGTTTCTTGTCTGGATTTCCATCAAATTGTCCCACGTACGTGTCGTAACTTATCAAACCTCTCGGCAAGTCAACTTTATCCATAACATCGTTGCAGGCGTCGATACACAGCGCGCATGTAATGCATTCCATTTGCAACCCATCACGGATATCTATTCCCATTGGGCAAACCGCAACACATTGACTGCAATCGATACAATGACCGCTATTATCCCATGATTGTCCTTTTTTGTGCGGACCTCGAGGTTCTCCCCGCGCCCCATGGTAGGTCACGGTTAAGGATTCATCCCCGACCATAGCCCCCTGAATTCGCGGCCATGGACACATATATGTACAGACTTGCTCGCGCATCAACCCACCGAAAACATAGGTTGTCGCCGTCAGCGTCGCAACACTGCCATAGGCGATAATAGCTGCTTCAAGCGTGAAAAGGTCAACCAGAAGCGTCGGCGCATCCGCAAAATAAAATACCCATGCACCTCCGGTAAGCACGCCGATCAATAACCATATAAAATGCTTGGAGACACGCTTCGTTAGTTTTGACATCGACATCGGCGCCTTATCAAGTTTTAACCGGGCGTTCCGATCCCCCTCGATAAAGCGCTCAACGAATATAAACAAATCTGTCCAAACAGTCTGCGGGCAGGAATACCCGCACCAGGCTCGTCCAAACAGCGCTGTCACTAAAAATAATGAGACAGCAGCAATGATGAGAAGGCCCGTTATGTAATAAACTTCCTGCGGCCATAATTCGATAAAGAAAAAGTAGAAACGCTCTCTGGCGAAATCCACCAGAACCGCCTGATCCGGTGCGCCCTCGCCGCGATCCCACCGGATCCATGGCGTGACATAATAGATCGTCAGGGTCACCGCCATGATGATCCATTTCAAACGCCGAAAATCGCCGCGTGCCTTTTTCGGCTGGATTTTCTCACGTCTTTCAAAAAGCGCCCGGTTTTCTTTTTTATTAACCGGACGGACATCTACATTCTCTACGGCGCTCTCAACCAAAAGCTCATCTCCAAGACGAATTGGTTAAACAGAAATTACTCCCCGCCCCCCAGGGAATGCACAAACAACGTCATCTGGCGTATGGTTACATCGTCAAGACGATCCGCCCACGCTGGCATTACATTTGCGCGGCCTTTTGCGATTGTTCTGACGATGGTTGCTTTTTCTCCGCCGTAAAACCAGATAGCGTCAGTGAGATTTGGCGCACCAAACTCCCGTAAACCCTTGGCATTGTCGCCATGACAAGACGCACAATTTTCCACGTAAACTTCCTTGCCGCGCGCAACAGCTTCAGGGTCCTGACCGTCTTGCGACAATGACAAAATATAATCTGCTACATCATTGACCTGGTCTTTTTCCAGTAATTCGTCATCCAGAAACGCTGGCATATCACCAATACGCGTGTCCTCGTGATCAGACCGGATCCCGTATCTAATGGTTTCATAAATTTGATCAACGCTACCGCCCCATAGCCAGTCATCGTCGTTCAGATTTGGAAATCCTGGCGCGCCTTGTGCTCCGGATCCATGGCATTGTGAACAATTCACTGCGAACGCGGATTTCCCGCCAGAAAGCGCGAACTGATAAGTCTGCGGGTCGGATTTAACAGTGCTGAGTTCCATGGTTACCAACGCAGCCCGATCAACGGAATGTGCGTCGGCAGCCGCAGCGAGCTCCTGTTCCAACAATCCGCGTGACGAATAACCGAACATCCCTTTTGTATAATCAGTCACCAGCGGCCAGGCAGGCATGACGATCCAGTATCCTATCGACCAAACGATCGTGGCGTACATTGTCCACAACCACCAGCGGGGCATCGGCGTATCCAGTTCCTTAATACCATCCCATTCGTGGCCCGTCGTCGGGGTGCCGGAGAACTCATCTCTCTCTATATTGTCGGGCATATTTAATCTTCCTCAAGCGGGATCTGTGCAGCTTTGTCAAATTTCTCCTTGTTTCGCGGCCAAAGCGCGTAGGCAAGGATGATTATAAACAAGCCGAATAGATAAAGCAGGCCGTAACTCTGCGCGAAGGCGGAAACCGAATTATAATCCATCTGTCCTCCTACCTCTTGTTGGCGTCAGCGTCATATGACGTAAAATCAACAAGAGTTCCCATCATTTGCAAATAGGCAATCATTGCATCCAGCTCAGATAGCATTTTGGGATTACCATCAAAGTCACGCACCTGAGCTTTTGGGTATCTCTCAAGCAAACCGTCGACATCATCCGCGTCTGGATCCACCTGTGTCCTCAAATCCGCTGCCGCTTGCTCCAGCATTTCATCGGTATAGGGAACGCCAACCATTTTGTTGGCGATGAGATTTGCCTTTATGTCCGGCATTTCCAGCGGTGTTTTTGCAAGAAAAGGATAGCCAGGCATAATCGATTCTGGCACGACATCCCGCGGATTATTCATATGAGTTGTATGCCATTCATCCGAATACCGCCCACCAACGCGCGCAAGATCTGGCCCTGTCCGTTTGGAGCCCCATTGGAAGGGGTGGTCATACATGCTCTCGGCGGCAAGGGAATAATGTCCATATCGCTCTGCCTCATCCCGTAAAGGACGGATCATCTGACTGTGACAGTTATAACATCCTTCCCGAATATAAATGTCACGCCCCGCAAGCTCCAACGGGCTATATGGGCGCATGCCCTTCACTTTCTCAATCGTACTCTCCAGATAAAATAACGGAGCGATTTCAATAATCCCGCCAATAGAGACAACGAAGAGCGATAGGACCAACAAAAGGATCGAGTTTTTCTCAATGACTTTGTGACTGAACATACTGCTTACCTCGCCCCTACATATTCTGTATTAACGACCAAAGCGCCCGCTTCCTTCTGGCGGACATCACCGCGAATACTACGCCATATATTGTAAGCCATTATCAAGGACCCGATTACGAATAACACGCCGCCCAAGGCGCGAATTACGTAGAAGGGGTGCATCGCTTCAACGGACTCGCTGAAGGAATACTCCAGGAAACCAAAACTGTCATAGGCGCGCCACATCAGGCCCTGCAATATACCGGATACCCACATGGCTGTGATGTAAAGCACGATGCCAATGGTCGAAATCCAGAAATGAAGATTAACCAGGGTATCAGAATAAAGTGATTTTCGTTTCCACAGCACGGGTACCAGGAAGTATATGGCACCAAAACTGACATAGGCGACCCAACCAAGCGCCCCGGAATGCACATGGCCGATCGTCCAGTCGGTGTAATGACTGAGTGCATTCACCGCCTTAATCGACATCAGAGGCCCTTCAAATGTACTCATGCCATAGAAGGCTACTGACGTCACCAGGAAGCGGACAACCGGATCGGTGCGCAATTTGTCCCAAGCTCCGGACAAGGTCATCAAACCGTTAATCATGCCACCCCACGAAGGCATCCATAACATAATCGAAAAGGTCATGCCCAATGTCTGCGCCCAGTCCGGCAAGGCTGTATAATGCAGATGATGCGGGCCGGCCCAGATATACAGGAAGATCAATGACCAGAAATGAATGATTGATAGACGATATGAATATACAGGTCGATTTACACGTTTGGGAATGAAGTAATACATGATTCCCAGGAAGCCAGCTGTCAGGAAAAAGCCGACGGCATTATGTCCGTACCACCATTGTGTCAATGCACTTTGAACGCCTGCGAACAAGGAATAGCTTTTCACGCCAGTAAAACTGACGGGCATGGACAGGTTATTAACAATATGAAGCATCGCGACGGTGACAATGAAAGCAAGATAGAACCAGTTCGCAACATAAATATGCTGTTCTTTACGCTTCCAGAGAGTTGCGAGGAATACCAACAGATAAACGACCCAGACCACGGTCAGCCATATGTCCACATACCATTCCGGCTCCGCATATTCCTTGGATTGCGTCACTCCCAGAACATAGCCGGTTGCCGCCAGAACAATAAATAATTGGTAGCCCCAAAAAACAAACCAAGGGGCGATAGTTCCAGCCAATCTGGCACGGCAAGTGCGCTGCACCACATGAAACGATGTCATGATCAGCACATTTCCACCAAATGCAAATACCACGGCCGACGTATGAAGTGGTCGTAACCGGCCAAAATTTGTCCAGGGTAAATCGAAATTCAAAACCGGAAAAGCCAGCTGCAATGCGATAACAAGGCCGACGGCGAACCCTACTACCCCCCAGAAAGTAGAGGCAATAACACCTGCCTTGACAATATCAACATTGTAATCGACTTTCCCATTCCCATTGGTCAATACGGGAATGTTAAGCGAACTATAATGCCGGGAAATAAGGGCAAAAGCGCTTATGACACTCGCGATGGAAAAGAGCATTCCATGGATCATCATTGCCGGATCAACGGCCCTGGCCGACAGCAAGATACCAATTAGAGCCCCAATAATTGTAAAGCCTAGCCATAACAAATTCATGTCGCGTTCCGTCTTCTACTTTAATATTTCGGGATTCTGAAATTTGCGCTTCAGTAACTTCTTTGCGACGAACCCCAGCATCCCCACTTTACCGCCACTTCTTTTATACACATTGATTTAGATCAATGATCAACAAAGAAACGCGCCTAACGCGTTCTTCATATATTATAGTATTTTAATTTAAACTGCTTTTGAGTGCCGCGCCAAGCCCTGATTTAAATATTGGTCGAATACAGAACAAATTGTTCGCACGAACAGGCGGCCCTTGTCCGTTACTGTCAATCGATTGAATTCAATTTCAACCAGCCCTTCATTTTCGAATGCTGAAAGTTCTGACAGCTCTTCTTGAAATTCCGATACTGGTATTTGAAACAAGCCACTTACACTATTCAAGTCCACTTCAAGATCGCACATCAATCTCTCAATGATATGGCGCCGAATTTTATCGTTAAGATCCAATTCAATGCCCTTGGTAACCGCAAATTCACCCTTATGCACAGCCTCCTCATACGCATGCATCGGAACCATATTTTGAACGTAACCTTTCGGCAAACTGCCGATCGAGGAAGCGCCGATACCAATTAGGGTCTCCGCGTTATCCGTCGTATATCCTTGAAAATTCCGGTTCAAAGTACCTTCCTCATGAACAACTGTCAGATCATCTTTTTCCGTCGCGAAGTGATCCAGACCGATTTTCTGATACCCAAGTTGTCCTAATCTATCGGCGGCGGTAGTGGCTTGAGCCAAACGCGCCGGTCCGTCGGGTAAATCCTGGTCACGGATCATTTTCATATGGCTTTTCATCCACGGAACATGCGCATAGCCGAACAACGCAATTCGATCGGGCCGGAGATTATGGGCCAAATCTACGGTGTGCCGCACGTCGGCTTCACTCTGCAACGGTAATCCATACATCAGATCGAAATTAATGTTAGTAATACCGGCATCTCGAAGATCTTCCGTCACAGCCTTGGTAATTTCAAAAGGTTGAACGCGATTGATTGCATCTTGCACAGCCGGACTGAAATCCTGGACGCCCAGGCTGGCTCGGTTTATCCCCGTTGCAGCCAACGTTTTTATCATTTGGGCATCAAGCGTTCGGGGATCTATTTCTATTGCCTTTTCGGCCCCATTTGTGAAATAGAAAAAATCTTCAAACATTTGCATTAATGATGTGAAATCAGCCGGTGATAGGATGGTCGGCGTGCCGCCACCCCAGTGAATATGGGAAATGGTAAATTTCCCCGACAGGGTCGACACCAGCAGCCTAATTTCAGCTTTCATTGCACTTACATAACTGGCAATTGGATCATATTTCGCCGTTATTTTTGTGTGGCACCCACAATACCAGCACATTTTCTGACAAAAGGGGACATGAACATAAATCGACAGTGGTGTTTTCGGATCCAATTCCTTCAGCCATTGGCCGTAAATACGGGCGTCGATAGCAGGAGAAAAATGAGGTGCTGTCGGATAACTTGTATATCTGGGAACGGACTGAGCCAGTCTGCTAGTAACCGAAATCGTCATTACTCCATTCCTGCCAGATTTTTCAATTCCTTCATATCAAGGACAGTAATCAGATGAGACGCAGGGATAGTCAAAACACCTTGCATTTTTAAAGTTGTCAGCGTTCGGCTGACGGTCTCAATTGTCAAACCCAGATAGTCAGCAATATCGCGCCTCGTCATTGAAAGATTGACGTCCGTAACATCTTCGTCCGCATTTTCAAATTTCTGTGCGCGTTCAACCAAGAAACTCGCAACTTTCTCGACGGGTGTCTTCCGACCCAGCAACAGGAGATGACTTCGCATCTGGTTGATTTCTGTCTCCATTTTGTCCATCAGTGAAATACGAAGGCCCGGCATATCGCTCATACGCGCCTGAAATTCCGAAAGTGGTGTCTGGCACATTATCGTATCGGTTATTGCCTCTGCATCAGCTGAATAGCAGCCCTCATTTTGCTCTCCGAGCTTATCACCACAGGACCTGAAGTCCGTTACTTGCCTGCGTCCGTCATTTAGTAAACTCGACAGCCGCACTTCACCCGAAATAACGGTATATAAATATATTGCCGGGTCCATTTCCCGATAAATTGATTGTCCTGCTTTGACCAGACGGACCTGACTCGATTTTCTGAATCGGTTCAGCTCTTTACCTTCCAGAGAAGCGCAAATCGCCTTTTTGTGAGCGGCACAACTATTACAGGGAGACAAAGGAATTGGTCGAACCTTCGCTGCAGGGTTCTGCGGAAGGTAAGGTTTCGCTTTAAATGCCTCAAATGCGGTGGTTTCCGGATTTCTTAATTCAAGTGCCATTTTCTCTTCTCCCCATATCACTCATTACCTATTGGCCGCGATTGACAGCTTCTGGTAAGGGAATAATTCCTGTATTTTAACGAACAATCCATGTGGTCAGATGACGCAGGCAGTGTCGGCGACCAGTTTTACGGAAAATTTGCGTGGAATTAGCGGATTTTTGGCAGTTTACATAGAGATAAAGAAAAAAATATCCCGGCAGCGGCAAATTGCCACAGCCGGGATATTATGCTTTTCTCGCTTTGTTTTTGTTATTTTTACGCGAGAAAACCGTCTAAAGAGTCAAAAGATCTGTAACGTCTGCCAAGGACACAGGGTCGTCTCGCAGCAGACGATTTCCTGCTTCTATTTCGAACGCGCCGTCGCCAACACTTAACGGGTCATGAGAACGCAATCTCGTATCTACAACTAACCGCGACAACAACAAACGACGAGCATCACCGCCGGCATTGCCAAGCGCGGCGCCTTCCAGGGCAAGTAAGGTTGCTGTTGTTACATGATAAAGAGCGTCCGACGCTTGTCGCGCTTGCGTTTCATTCCCCGATTTTGCTATTTCCTCGGCGAAGGAGGTGGCCCGGTCAATCAACCCGACCAACTCACCGCCATATTGCCCCGGCAAGCCATCAGCAGACTCTATCCGGCCTTTCAAATCGTCCGCAAGGGTTTCATGGGCGCCAATCTTTGCAACAGCCCTTGTCGTAATATCCAAGGCATTGATATTGGACGTCCCTTCCCAGAGCAGGCCTGTGTGGGCATCCCGAACCAGGCGGGAATTTACCCAATCTTCGATAAAGCCATTACCGCCTCGAACCTCAAGCGAGCCGGTAGCGACGGTAACATTGTCCCGACATGCCCTGAATTTTAACAAGGGGGTCAGAATACGATTGAGCTGCTTTGCACCATCGTCCCCGTTATCCGCTTTGTGCAGAACATTGGCCACATGCATAACCATTGAAAGAACCTGTTCCGTTGGCACCATCAATTTAAGCAATTGTCGGCGAAGAAGCGGCTTGTGAATTATCGCCTCACCAAAAACATCCCTTGTTTTCGCAGCCACGAGAGCCTCGTTCAGGCAGCGACGCATCATGCCTGCGGCGCGGACACCATGAGACAGACGAGACATGCTGACTTGATCCATCATTTGCTTCAGGCCTGGATTAGGTTTCGCTCCGACGTCCCCGAAGGCGTATCCCAGGGCACCGTCAAAAACGATTTCACCTGACGCCATCGATTTAGTGCCCATTTTATCTTTCAGGCGCACAATTCGGTAGTTATTCCGGCGACCATCATCCAATTGCCTTGGCACGGCAAAAATCGCCAGCCCGGAATTTCCGTCCGGCGCCCCTTCTGGCCTCGCCAGAACCAAACAAACATCGGCATCCGCACATGAACAAAACCATTTGTCCCCATATAGTTTCCATTCGCCATCTTCCTGTTTTGCGGTAACAGCGAAATTCGCAACTTCAGATCCGCCAATCTTCTCAGTCATAAACTGAGCGCCCTTGTAACTATTTTCCATATCCTGACTGAGCATAAGGTCGAGATATTTCTCTTTGGCGTTTTCCGGGCCATATCTTTCAAGCAACATGGCGGACGTATCCGTCACAGAAATTGGACACATCAGTCCAAACTCGGACTGGGTAAACAAATACTGGAAAATATATTTGGCCATTGGCGGAATTTTCTCCGGCCAATCGAAAACTCCGGGCTTATGCGACATGGCATGAATGCCGAATTCGCCATAGCCCAGTTGCTCCATTTCCCGATACGCCGGGTGAAACTCAATCCAGTCCTCGTTCCGCCCCCGCGCATCTCGGGCATGCAAAACCGGTGGATGCCGATCGCACATCCGGGCCAGATCATCCAACCTGTTACCGGCAATATCGCCCAATCGTTGATAAATAGGCGTCATATGCTTCCGGAGATCCTGGGGAAGATACAGGCCGAGCAGATCCTGAAGGCTTTGATCGATATCGAAAAAATTTAGACCATGGCAATCACCGGCGACCCAGTCTTCCAGTTCCTTTTTATCCGCATTTTTGGGAATAGATGCTTCGATATTCATGTTAGCTCCGAGCTTGCAAAAAAGTAGGACGTTTGATCATAGGGTAAGAATGCCCATCGCTTCGTCAAGGCTGATTGATTTATCAGATAATAGCACATCAGTTGCCGCCGTATCGAAGGCATCATTTTCCATTGAAAGCGGCTGCGCTGAATTCAATTTATGATCGACAACCATCCGTGATAAGAGCAACCGGCGCGCATCCCGGCCCATTTCACCCAGCATGGATCCTTCATTTGCAAGCAGCGTTGCTGTCGTTACATGATAAAGCGCACTGGATGCTTTACGAGCATGGGTTTCTTTACCGGATCGGGCGACGTCTTCTGCAAATTTTACGGTTTGATCTACGAGGCCTTTCAACTGTCCTGCATATTGACCTGGAATGGATTTATTATCGTCCAACTGAGCAGTTAATTCTTCTCCCAGATCTTCATGTGCCCCTACTCTCGCGATGGCACGTGTGGTCACATCCAGCGAATTAATGTTCGATGTCCCTTCCCATAACACCCCAAGATGGGCATCTCGAACGAGGCGAGGATTAACCCAGTCTTCAATAAAACCGTTACCTCCCCGAACTTCCATAGCGCCAGTTGCTACCCGGACGTTATCTCTTGCTGTCCGATATTTGAGGAGGGGCGTTAAAATACGGGTCCGTTTCGCCGCAGCTTCATCACCCTGATCTGCTTTATGCAGATTATCCGCGACAAACATAAACATGGAGAGAGCTTGTTCTGTTGGCACCATCAACTTCATCAATTGGCGACGAAGCAACGGTTTATCAACCAATGTACCGCCAAACGCCCGCCGGTAATTCGCCACGGTCAGGGCTTCATTGAGGCAACGGCGCATCATCGCAGCAGCTCTTACACCATGCGACAGGCGAGAAATATTCACCTGATCCATCATCATTTTTAACCCGCCATTCGGATGCGCACCCACAGTGCCCAACGGATAAGCGACAGCCCCATCGAATATTACTTCACCGGACGCCATGGACTTCGTTCCCAATTTCTCTTTCAGGCGGACTATCCGGTATGAATTACGACGACCATCGTCCAGATGTCGTGGCAAGGCAAAGAGGGCGAGCCCGCTATTCCCGTCCGGCGCCCCTTGTGGCCGGGCCAGCAAAAGCGTCACGTCCGCATCCGCACAGGAACAGAACCATTTTTCACCATATAGCTTCCAGACACCGCCTTCGTCACGGGCCTCAAGAACGATATTGGACACGTCGGAGCCACCCGTTTTTTCCGTCATGAACTGGGCGCCCTTGAGAATTTCAGTCATATCCTGGCTGAGCATCCGATCAAGGAAACGCTCTTTAGTCTTGTCATCCGCGTAACTCTTGATCAGCATGGCCGTACTGTCGGTCGCCGAAACTGGGCAAAGCAGTCCGAATTCGGATTGTCCGAAAAGATACTGGAATATATATTTGGCGACGGGTGGAACTATCCCATCCCAACCGAGAACACCGCTTTTACGGGACATATTGTGAATTCCGAAGTCGCCAAAGGCGACCTGTTCCATTTTGCGATAGGACGGATGAAATTCTATCCAGTCTTCATTGCGACCACGGGCGTCACGCGTATGTAGTTTCGGTTCATGTCGGTCGGCCTCACGTGACCAATCGTCAAGATCAGTTCCGGCAATCTGGCCCAAATTTTTAAAATGAGGTTCCATATGGACACGCAGGTCCTCCGGCATGTAGCAATGCATAAGGTCTTGTAACCCTGTATCGACATCGAAGAAATTCAATCCATGGCAATCAGGCGCTACATAGTCCGACAGCTCTTGTGGCACAAAATGCTGTTTTTTATTTATAGAATTCATCGCTATTTTTCCTCGGTGAAGGCACAACCAGTCTGGTCATTTGTTAGCCCATATCCTGCGCCTCGGAAGAGTATTAGACAATCGAATATTCCGCATGATATGATTGCCAAATACTCATGCAAAGGTATCAAATTATGCTGCAAATCCCCTCCACATCAGGCCTTAGAGCATTTGAAGCAGCCTGCCGCTATTTGAGTTTCAATCAAGCATCGGAAGAATTGGGCGTAACTCCCGGCGCAGTCAGCCGTCAAATTCAAAGCCTTGAAGACTATCTCGGCAAAACACTTTTTCATCGCCATCACAAGAAGGTCGAGCTCACGGCCGTCGGACGCCAGTATCTATCAGAGGTGACAGTGCCGCTTGAAAAGCTGTCCGCAGCCTCTACTCGGTTGAGAAGCGAGAACCTTCGAAATGCTCTCTCTATCTGCACCTACCCCACATTTGCGATCAACTGGCTTATTCCGCGTTGGGCAAGCCTCTATGAAAAATACCCTGAAATTGACATTCAACTTATTACCTCTTTGAACCCTGCAGATTACGAACGTAACGATTTCGATTTGTCCATACAGGTATTAGCTGACGGAACCACCCTGAAAGGCATGCAAATCGACAAGCTACTGGATGTGGATACTTATCCTGTCTGCAGCCCGAAAATAGCAGAACAGATCAAAACTCCTGCAGATTTGCGGAACGTTGTTCTATTGCATGAAAACCCGCGACCTACGGATTGGCCAAGATGGCTTCGTACGGCTGGTTTGGACAATATTGATTCAAGTAAAGGGCTGCAGTTTGAAAGTGCAAATATGGTGCAGCATGCTGCTATAAACGGGCTCGGCGTCGCCATTGGTATAGATGCCCTTGTTCAGGAAGATATCAAGGCTGGCCGGCTGGTAAAACCGTTTGATATTGTCCGCCGGTCCGGCTTTCCGTTTCATATTGTCTCGACCACGCGTAAATCAAGTCGACCTAAATTAGTCGCCATTAGAGAATGGATGCTTGAGGCCGCGAAACGGACTTGAGATCCATGCTCATATTCATCAGTTCCACGGTCGGAAAATCTATGGCAAAAGTATTCCTCCGTGGTATACACGGGACCTTGAAGCGCTGATCTTATGCCCCCTCTCAATTATTGAACACCCCAGTCAAGAAGGACGGATTTACGTTTAGATCCGAGTAAAAATGAAAGCAGTCATTATTCCAGTCACACCTTTTGCGCAAAATTGCAGCCTCATCTGGTGTGAGGAAACCATGAAAGGCGCTGTCGTCGATCCGGGCGGTGATCTCGATCAAATTCTGAAAGCGGCAAAAGATCAGGGCGTCGAAATCGAGAAGATACTTATCACCCATGGCCATCTGGATCATGCAGGCGGCACGCAGGAACTCCATGAAAAACTCGGTGTCCCAATTGAAGGCCCACATAGGGACGATAAATTCTGGATTGACCAACTTCCGGTGCAATGTGCGAAATATGGCTTTCCGACATCTTATGCGTTTACGCCGGATCGATGGTTGGAAGATAAGGACAAGGTGACCGTCGGCAATCAAACCTTCGATGTGGTTCATTGCCCCGGCCATACGCCCGGACATGTGGTTTTTATTCACCCGGAAGCGCGCATCGCCATCGTCGGTGATGTCTTGTTTCAGGGGTCGATCGGCCGCACGGATTTTCCGCGCGGTAACCATGATGACCTTATCCACTCCATTCGTGAAAAGCTATGGCCGCTCGGCGATGACATCGCCTTTGTCCCGGGGCATGGCGATATGTCGACATTTGGACAAGAGCGCCAAACCAATCCCTTTGTTGCCGATATGAATTTTGGCTAACGGTCTCTAATCGAAGGTCGCCGGATCATCGGCCATTTCCAGATGCAAATCTGTGCCTGTAAACGGATGTACCGCAATCACCTCTTCGTTCAGCTCAATACCCAGACCCGGTTTCGTTGGCGGAATAATATAGCCATCCTGCCACTGGATCGGTTCTTTGAGGATCGCGGCATGGAAGTCACCCATGGTATTGATGCTTTCCTGTATCAGGAAATTCGGTGTGCAGGTGCTGAGCTGAATATCGGCCATGGCCGACACCGGACCGCAATACATGTGGGGCGCGATCTGGGCATAATATACTTCTGCCAGACTGGCAATTTTCTTCCCTTCCAGTAACCCGCCAACCCGGCCGAGCGCCATCTGCATGATTGACGCCGCCCCGGCTTCCAGCACCCGATGAAATTCATATTTCGTACAAAGCCGCTCGCCGGTCGCGATGGGAATTGTCGTCTGCCGGGATAGTTTCGCCATCTCGTTGGGATTCTCCGGTGGCGTTGGTTCTTCAAACCACAAGGGATCATACTTTTCCAATCGGCGGGCCAATCGGATGGCGCCAGAGGTTGTCAGCTGGCCATGGGTTCCGAAGAGAAGATCGGCTTTATCGCCAACGGCCTCACGTACTCTTTTCACCAGCTTTTCGGAGATGTCCATGCGTTCCAATGAGGGCTGCCGCGGATCAAATGCGGAGTACGGCCCAACGGGATCAAATTTGACGCCGGTAAACCCAAGCGCCACATTTTCCGCCGCCCGTTCCGCCGCCATATCCGGATCGGTATAGACGTCGACGGGATCATCGTCTTTTGGATAGAGATAGGTATAGGAGCGAAGCTTCTCATGAACCCGACCGCCGAGCAGCTCATAAACCGGCTTATTGGTTTCCTTGCCAATAATATCCCAGCAGGCCATTTCCAAGGCGCTGAGAACTCCCATCATTGAAACATCCGGTCGCTGGGTATATCCACTGGAATAAACCTGTCGCCACAGACGCTCGATATGAAAGGGATTCTTGCCAACGACACGGCGCTGGAATACATCCTCGATCATCTTGACCGTGACGTCCGGATGAAACGGTACGGCATAGGCTTCACCGATGCCTTCAATACCTGTATCCGTCGTCAGTTTGAGCAGGACCCAGAACTGGCCGCCCCAATGAGGAGGAGGCGTTCCGACAACATAGGTTTTCAGATCTGTGATTTTCATTTTGCATCACCAAATATTATGACATTGCGAAGCGCTTTATCGGCCCGCACGTCGTCGATAGCTTGATTGATATCGTCAAGTGAATATCGACCTGTTATGAGTTCGTCGAGTTTCAAGCGCCCCCTCTCATAGAGAGTGACAAGTTTCGGGATATCAATACGAAGCCGTGTCGATCCCATTTTACTGCCGATGATTTTCTGCCCGGAACCCGCAACGTTCCCAGCCTCCACCAAGATTTTTTGACCCGTTGGCGGCATACCGACAATCACCAATGTCCCCGAAGGAGCCAAGAGATCGAGCCCTTGTTCAAAGGCCTTTGGGCTGCCGGCTGCTACGAAAACATAGTCTGCCCCCTGCCCCGATGTAAGCTCCATGATTTGTTCCTGCGCATCATTAGCCAACGGATTGACGGTATGGGTTGCGCCAAATTGCTCAGCCGCCTCTAACTTACTATCCACAAGGTCCAGCGCAATAATTGGATAGGCGTTAACCAGAGACGCCCCCTGTACAGAATTTAATCCCACGCCCCCGCATCCGATCACCACCACCGAGCTGCCGTACTCGACCTTCGCCGTATTGACGACAGCGCCCAGGCCCGTAATCACGCCGCAGGAAAGAAGGGAGGCGGCATCCAACGGCACGCTGGCAGGGATTGGGATAACCTGTGACTGGTTGACCACAACCTCTTCAGCGAATGCGCCTGTTTTCAGTCCCTGCCCAACCTTGTCGCCAGCGGATGTCGAGACACGGCTGTCCGTATCGATGGGAAAGGATGTCCCGCAGATATAGGGCTCCCCGCTTTCACAATCACCGCAATGACCACACGACCGCAATAACGTAACCAGCACCCGATCGCCGATTTGAACATTGACGACACCATCGCCTATTTCTTCGACAATACCTGACGCTTCATGCCCGAGAATTACAGGAAGCTGTCCCCCCCATCCTCCATCCATAAAGGTCAGATCGGAATGGCAAATCGCACAAGCCGCCAACGCCACTTTGACTTCGCCGGCTTGCGGCGGCGCCAGGGTTAATTCTTCAATTTCCAACGGCTGTCCGAACGACCGGCACACGGCTGCTTTCATACGATACTCCCAATCCCTATTTGAGGAGAGTTTCTACGTTACTATTGAAAAAAGCAATGGGGCAAATAGGCGGTAAATGTATTTAATTCACCCCGTGTCGCGAGCCAATTGCCAGCCGCTGATGGTTTGCTCCCTACCCCTGATTTCTTGAGGGCCCGTTGCTGTATATCCGAGCTTCTCCGCGATATCCGGACCGCCCGCAGCTTCTATTACGGCATCGCTCACCAGAACGGAGGCATTGAGCGGCCTGGTCAGTGCTTCCAAACGGCTTGCTACATTGACTACATCTCCCAGAACCGCATATTCAAGGCGGCGTTCGGAGCCGATATCTCCCAGAACAACCTGGCCAAAATGGATCCCTACGGAAAGCTGAATTGCCGGTAAATTTGATTGCTTCCGGGCCGCATTCCAGTCCTTCATAACAGTGTTCATGGATTGTGCACATTGAAGGGCATGCATGGCATCATCGGGAGATGTATCGGGTGTCCCAAAAGTTGCCATCAATCCATCGCCCAGAAATTTGTCCAATGTCCCACCGTTGTCAAAAACACAGGCTTCCATGCGGGAATGGAAATCTCGCAGGAGGGCGACAATCGCATCCGGTGATTGCGCTTCGGCCATTTTGGTAAAGCCAACGATATCGGCAAATAAAACAGCAACCGGTTGCTCGCGGACGTCGCCGAGAGGTTGATCACGCGTCGCAAGATTATCGACAATATTTGGCGGAAAATGCCGGGCCAGATTCGCCCGGCCACGCGCAGCTTCCGCTTGTCTGACAAGTAAACGGTTCGCCCGCCAGCTGTTCAGTGCCAGAATACCCGCGACAATCGCGAACAGCAAAACCTCCTGTATGCGCGGTTCAAGTTGAACATTGTTAGGATCGATAAATTCGAAAATATGCGGATAGTCAGATACAGCCGCGGCAACCTTGTCCGTCAGATCTGCAATGCTGGACGGTTGTTCCTTCGCCCAGAAATAAGCCCCCATCCACAGCATTGTCGTATATCCGGCGACCGCAAAGAGAGTACGCCAAGAGTAGGCCAACGTTGCCCCGGCCAAAAGAATATAAAAATAGGTGAAATTATTGAACTTATACTGCATGGCGACGGACCAGTCGCGCGGGTCCAAAGGATTTGGAACCGCAAGGACAACAGTCATTAATGCCAGGTCCAGAAACAGTAAAAGCAGCTCCGCCCGGGATCGACCCACCCGACCAATTTTTAACTGCGCCCAGCCGATAAGAGCAAATCCGATTAAAAGAACTTCATAATAAATGACCGAAATATGTGGATTCAGAAAGATAATAAACACGCCAACAACCGAAAGAGATATGGTTCTTGCGCGGACGGAAAGAAGCAATCCTTCCCGTTTATTCTGGTTCAGTGCCTCTTCTAGATATTTATGCGCCGGACCATCCGTTTCTTCTGAAGGTCGCAGTCGCCTCAAAAAATTGCCGGCGGTATCTGTATCTGCCATGTCGCTGCCCCATATACTCTACCAATTTCTGCTAATAGGTTAATAGCAGCTGTTGGTTTCTTTTCAAACGTGAGAAATCTCTTCACTGAACGGCCAAAAGACATTCCACTAGGCGACTGCCGCTTGTCTTTCTGCATCATTCGTCATGTTTAATACGGCCATCCGTCGATTTTTATCGACATAGGAACAATGCACCCAGCCACTTGCTTCCTCGCCCGCCGTGTAAAACTCAAGAATGAGTTGATCAAATTTGAGCGTGTCTCTTATCCAGCTTGCCAATTCCAGATTAGACACCGACGGTATTTCAAGATCCACTGCCTGACCTTTAATATGTTGCGATGTATCCTTTGATTTCAAGGCACGATTTAATTCGCGGCACCGAAAGCCACTTGTCGGTGCAAATGGAATACCAAAATGATCACGAACAGGCTGCAAAATATGTTCTGCAACCAATCGTAAACTGCGAGCTTCTTCTTCACCCGGAATATTATGAATACCCAGTCGCACTGCTGTCTGGCTTTTGACGAGTTCATACAACGTAAAGTTTGTCGTCAGCTGCATCAGGCGTTCCCCTCCTAAAAGCTGAATTCAAATCATTTGACAAAAATATACAGGTTATTTGGCGTTTCGGCTTACCAACTGGATGGGGCCATCTCTGTAGCGCTCAAGATGGAGTTCCATACTTCCGAAATCCGTCTCCATTTGCATGCGGACCGGAACAACCCGTGCGCCGGTAGCCGGAGCAGCTGCCCAAATGACAATTTCGTCAACCAACCGGTCATAATTATCCGGCCCTTTTTTGAAACCACCTTTTTTGACGATTTCTATTTTGCAGCCGATAGCCATTCCTTCAAAAACCGAATACCGCGACGGCTTGAACAGGCGACCATCTTTTTCTGTCAATTTGACGTCATACCGACGCCGGCCGTCGAAAATAGGAACCTCAGCATTGCAGCCCTGACCCGACTCCAGCCGATTTGCAACGAGTAACATGGCCGACATTGGATCAATACTATTGGTCAGGCTGTCAGGATCTATTGGTGTATATTTATTGGGATCGGAAGATTTCTTGCCGGTGGTTTCCACTGTGACGCTGCCGGAAGGATCATAGGTCATGGTCGCAGACCGGATATTTTTGTTCCAGGTACTTTCGTGTTTATGAAGAAAAGGCGTGACGTTCTCACCGTTCAACCAGCCAACGGTCTTGCCCTTGGCAACCCATTTGAAGGCCCAATCGAAGGCTTTACTGGTGTTGGCGACACTTTCAATACGATATTTATCGTTATCTTGCCCGATTTCCGTGTCGATGCTGCCCAGAAACAAGCCCCCGACATACACGGAATGCTTGAGCTCCGTGATTTTTTCGGATGCATTTGCGGATAACGGAATGGTGCCAATTGCGAAAACAGTCCCTGCAACCAAAATAGTCGATATTTTACCCATAGACTTTGAAATAAACATGCTTCATCCACCCCGAGAAATCCCCATTGGATAGAAATGGTGCTTTTGCCGAATTTATCAAGTTTTTATGAAATACACCGAAATGACCTTGTTGCTAGCCCATAAAATAAACACCAAGTAGCAAAGCACCCAGCGCTAATCTGTAAATTATAAAAGGCGTAAAACCAATTCTGTCGATCCAGGCCATCAAAAGGCTAATCGCCCCTAATGCAACTATAAAGGAAATGCCTGCCGCTAGGACCGCATCGGTGCTAAATTGTGCATCTCCCGCCTTTATCAAGCTCAAAAACCCAAGCGTTCCTGCCCCCAAAATCGTCGGAATAGACAAAAGCATTGAAAAATGGGCCCCTTCCGTCCGGTCAAAGCCCCGCATCCGGGCCGCCATCATGGTCACGCCGGAGCGGCTGGTCCCGGGGAGTAGCGAGAACATCTGGAACAATCCGATGATCAAGGCATCTTTCCAGTTCATGGATCGAAGTTCATTATTCACCGGATAATTTTTGTCCGCCCAGCCCAGAAGCAGGCCAAAAACGATTGTCGTCGTCGCCACCAGAAGGATCGATCGCAAATCCAGGGTGACGAAAAAATACAGGACCCCACCGGCAATCACCGCCGGAATACTGGCGATCAAGATATGTCCGAATAGCCGCAGGCCCGCAGCGGACTCTTGCTGGCGAGGATTGAGGAGAGCCTGTATGATGTCCAGAATATCGTGCCGGAAATAAAGGACGACCGCCATCAAGGTGCCCACATGCACGGCAATATCCAGCACCTGTCCCTGATCGGGCCAGCCGGTCAGCGGTGAGATGATCAGAAGATGCCCGCTGGAGGAGATAGGGAGAAACTCTGTTATTCCCTGAACCAGTGCGAGTATAATGATGTGTAACAAAGCCATATTATGTCTTTAACTCACAAAGATTGAGCAAATATTACGCTTCTACCAGAAGATGCTGGCGAAACAATGGCCTACTCGCCGTAGGCCGTAAAGAAAAGAAGATGGTCTTCACGAACGGTGGCGTCTAAGGTGTCACCCAACAAACACAGAAGCGTGGAGGAAACCATGACGCATAGCGTAGATCTGTTCTACTCATACAGAAGCCCTTATTCCTATTTGGCGACAGGACGAATTGTCGAACTTCGTCGTGAATATGATTTGACCGTCAATCTGCGACCGGTCTATCCCATCGCCATCCGCAACCCGGATTTCTTCGCCCAGATCAATCCCATGTGGATCCCCTATCTCCTAAAAGATATCGTGCGGGTCGGGGAAATGAACGGGACGCCCATCGGTTGGCCGAGCCCGGATCCGGTCGCCATGAATAATGTCACCCGCGAGATCCCGGCCGAACAGCCGCATATTCACCGTCTCACCCATCTGGGCATTGCCGCCAGCGAAACCGGCGACGGACTGGCCTTCACCGATGAAATCTCGAAATTGATCTGGAATGGCGAGACCAAAGGCTGGCACGAAGGCGATCATCTGGCCCGCGCCGCGGACCGAGCCGGCTTCGATCTGGCCCATCTCGACAGCCTGATTGACGGCGAGTTTGACAGCTATGCGGCGAAAGTCGGCGACAACCAGAAAGCGCTGGAAGCCTCCGGTCACTGGGGAGTGCCGACGCTGGCTTATAAGAATGAAGCGTTTTTTGGCCAGGACCGCATCGATACCTGCGTCTGGCGTATGAGCAAGGATGGTCTGGCCAAGCGCTAGAGCGTCCGCTGATCGTCGGGCACCAGCCACACAACATAGCGTTGATCGGTCTCTGTTCGGACCGTATCGAACGGATAGCAGGTGACCAGCAGCAGCGCCGGATCGGCAGTCCCGGCCGGCACGGACAGCTCATCAGCCCCGACAACATTCGTTTGCTGGACCCGCCAGTTGCTGGCAGTTTCTCCGGCTTTTTGGAAACTCAGCCTTTGCCCCGGCTTGAGGGATTTTAGAAACCTGAAATGCGTATCCCGATGACCAAACAGGATCTGTGAGGCCGCTACTTCGGACAGGACCGGACCGAACGCCAGATTGCGCATGTTATCCCCCGCCAGTACAAATCGGCTGATGTCCTGTTCTGCGACATCCAGCCGGGCAACCGGATAGCTGTCGGCCCAGGGCCAGGGTTTTTCCGGCATCTCGGCTGCCTCCCTGTGATCCCAGGACCATTCGATCAGCACTGGCGCTGCCCACGCCTTGCCGGCAATCAGGCCCGCCTGACCCAACTGCCATCCGGCAACGCTCAACAGCAACGCAACGAGCAATAAGGCGACGGCTTTGGCGATCATATCCCGGCCCGCCGACGGACTGCAAAGAACAGGGCGATTGCCAGCATCAGCATCGCCAGGCCGGAGGCAAGCTGCCAGATCATGGGTGAGGCGGTTTTCGGACCGTAGAATTTCTCCCAGCTGGTGCCGTGTGGCAGATTGCCTTTCAGCTGCACTTTCTTGACGAAATCTTCGCGCACCCGGGCCGGAGTCTGATCGACGGCGACAAAGCTGGTAAATTCACTCAGGACCCCGTGGGTCAGGGACACATCAAGCACCGCTTGACGGACCAGATCCTCGCTCATGCCGCGGGCACGGGCATCGGTCAGGGATTCGATCTTGCGACCGGCCCAAAGCTTGGAAATACCGCTGCCCGCTGACGCGTCGCTCATCTCCAGATCATAGCTCCAGGGTTGTCCCTGCGGTCCCACGGCGGCAATCCGGAGGGGCGCAACGCTTTGATCCTGACGTGCAACGAAGGTCAGCGGCCGCTGGCCGAATAAATCAGGGATTTGCCGCGGATAGGTATCACTGCTGTCTGGCAGCTGCAGCTGGATATTTTGCAATGTCGGTGCCGACATGTCGTAGAACAGGCTTTCCAGCTCCGACTGGGTATTGGCCAGATTACTCACCTGCAAATGGACACCGCGTCCCTGCTCCGCCGCTTTACGCATAAACCAGCCATTGGGGGCGCTGCCTAAACCAACGGTAAACAGACGCGCCGGACCAACGGTTTTCGTCACCAGATCGAACATCCGCTGCTCGTTGGACACGGCCCCGTCGGTCAGAAACATGATCTGCCGCAGGTAATCTTCCGAGCGGGCATCTTGCAAGGCCGCCGACAGGGCAGGATACATCTCCGTCCCCCGGTCCGCCCGCAATCCGCCGATAAACTGATAGGCCTCGGCAAGGTTGGCGGGTGTCACTGCCCGGCTTTGCCCGAACAGACGCCAGGTGCGGTCATTAAAGGCAATAATATCAAACCGGTCTTTGGGCCCCAACAGCTCCAGACCTTTGCCGAGCGCCTTGCGCGCCTGTTCCATGGACAGACCATGCATCGAGCCTGACACATCAATGACGAAGGTGATGTCACGCGGTGCTGACGAGACCTCGCTTGCGGCTTTCGGTGGCAGCACCATGCCGAGAATATAGCGGGCGTCGTCGCGGTCTTCAAAAAACACGACAGTGGAGGCTTCGTCGCCTTGGGCATATTGCCAGTGAAGCACGAAATCCTTGTCCGCCGGTAACGCGCCGGAGGACAGCTTGATCACCCGGGCCGAGCCCTCACTTTGGCTTAAATCGATATCATGGGACGGGCTTTCCAGCGCCGACAGCGCATCCGCCTTTTGCATCACTATCCGAAAGCTGGTGGGATTACGATCGCCGCGCCGATCATAGTGACTATCCGGCGCGGTGACATTGGCATCCTGAATATAGGTGGCGGCCGAAGGGGAATTATACCGCGGTGTAATGGCCTGCGGTAGGCGCCAGCTGAAATTGACCCCGTCCTGCGCCGCCAAAGACTGAAAACTCAGCTCCACGACAATCATCCCGCCAGGTTCGATATTGGCCACCGCCGTCGAGAACATGTTGGGCCGCTGCTGGCTTAACAAAGCCGCCTTCTTTCCGGCGGCCGCAGCTTTCTGATAGGTTTTGAGCGCCTGCTTCTTTTCCTGAATTTCCGACACGATCCGCCGTTCGCCAATGATCAGCACCATTTCATCAACCGCCGCATCATCGGGCAGCGGAAACTGGTACATCCCTTCCATCCATTCGGTTGACGGATTTTTAAACTGCTGGCGCACGGTGGTCCGGACAATAAACCCGGTCACCACGGAGGAGATTTCCGTCGACAGAATTTCCGCCTGCTGAACGGTTACGGTTTCCCCGACCTGTTCCGCGCCCATGGGAACCATCTTCAATGCCGACATGTCCGCCGCGGCGCGCTCCGACGCCATCACGACATTCAGAACGCACAGGGTCGCAATGATCGATGCGACAATTGCGACGATAATCTGTTGCCAGGAATTTTTGATTCTATACGCAATCAAGCCAACAAAAGTCTTTTGATATGGTCTCGTCTGACGGTCCCGCATATGCATATTCCCTCATTGTTGAAAGGGTAATATGCAAAAGAATTGCGGCAGCGAAACTACGCAATAAGGGCATTTTTTAGATAAATTTGATGTATATAACCGCAGAAACCCGTCAAAAGGGCCACTTTTTCGCCGTTTTCCTTATCCGGCGAGCCCGTAAGACAGGATTTTATAAGCCAGCTTGGCCGCCAGAAAATCAGGGGCTGGAAAGTCTTTTATGGGAGCCAGTTCATTGATGTCGGCCCCGACAAACGTCCCGGCCTGCGCCGCCGCCTTGAGGATGGCCATGGCATCATTCCAGAAAAACCCACCGGGTTCCGGGGTACCGGTTGCCGGCATCAGTGAGCTGTCAAAGCCATCCAGATCGAACGTCACATAAATTGGCCGGCCTGCAAGTGGCTTGACGATCTCGGCAACATTCCAGCTCTCCCGATCCTTGCCCCAATGGATGGTCATGCGGTGGCGGTTGGCGTCAAGAAACGGGATTTCTTCAGCAGAGATATTACGAATCCCAACGGAGACGATGGGCAGGGTCGGATGATCCAGTACCCGCCGAATGGCGGCGGCATGGGAAAAATGCTCGCCTTCATAGCCATCGCGCAAATCCGCATGGGCATCAAAATGCAGGACGATCAGATCCGGGTATTTTTCAAGGAACGGTCGGATTGCCCCAGGCGTAATGGAATGTTCGCCGCCAAAGACCAGGGGAAATTTATCGTCGGCCAGCAGCTGGCCGTTCAATCCCTCCAGAACCTCCAGCGCCACCGCGATGTCGGTGGAGGGAAATTCCGACTCGGCCAAGGTGACAACACCGAAATCGCGAAACGGCTCCCGCCATAGATCCTCATCGAACAGCTCAACCTGATGACTGGCTTTGATCATGGCTGCCGGTCCGGCGGCGGTTCCCCCGCCATAGCTGACCGATGCCTCCAGACCGAACGGCACAATCACGGCTTTCGCCTCGGCGTAATTCACCGCGTCTTCGTCAGGCAGGCCGAGAAACCCCTCGCCCGGCGGCAGGACAACGAACGGGGTCGTCATGTAAATAACTTTGCGAAATTACGACGCGTCCGGCCTTTCCACAAACCCCGGTGATAGGCATCGGACGCCAGCAATGGAATAACGGAGGAGGCTTCTGCAAACACCATCTGTTCAAAGGTGGTATCGACCTTTCCCCAACTGGCCGCCTCTTTCAGGGTCGAGGACGAGCAGGCGCCGTCGCGCACATCGGCCACGGTAATCTGGATGGCATATTTATGCATCTCCACTTCTTTGCCCAGTATCTCCGCGCAGACCACTGTGTCCTGAACGAAATTCTTAGGCACGCCGCCGCCAACCATCAGCAGTCCGGTGGTGCCCGCGGCGATCTTGACTTCCGTCAACTCCCGAAAATCTTTTATACTGTCGATAGTTATATGATTTTCTGGATGTTCTACTTGATGCTTAACCAAGCCAAAACCGGCAGAACAATCGGAAAAAGCCGGAACAAAAATCGGCACGTTATGGTCATAACAGGTCTCGATCAGGGAGTTTTTCTTGACCGAATTTTGCTTCAGCCAGCGGCCCATTTCCCAGATGAATTCGCGCGAGGAATACGCCCGCCTGTCCAGGCCATCGGCAATCAGCTTGATGGTTTCATCGCAGCTTTGCAGCTCTTCCTCGTCGATATAGGTATCATAAATACGGTCGATATACTGGGCGCGGAGGGCATTGTCATCGACCGCCACATCGCCCTGATAATGACGAAAGCCCAGCGCCTCGAAAAAATCCATATCAACGATGGACGCCCCGGTGGCAACCACCGCATCGACCATGCCGGTCGCCACCATGTCCCGATAAACATCCATGCACCCACCGGCCGATGTAGACCCGGCAAGGGTCAGGATAACGGCACCGTCCGGCTCGCCAACGGCCTTGTTGAAAATCTCCGTGGCGCGGGCCAGGTCGCGGGACGTGAACGACATTTTTGCCATGGCGTCGATGATCGGACGGGCATCAAAACTCTTGAAATCAATATGCTCGACCGGTGACGACAGCAGCGCCGCCTTCTCGTTACTTTTGGGCGATTGCTCCTCTTTCACGTCACAGGTCCTTTAAAGTTGATGATTTATTCAGAAGTACCAGCGTCGGCGATAGCCACGGTGGTTTCGGAGTAAAATCCGTTAAATCTGGTTTGCATGGCATAGCCATAGGCGCCGAGACAGTGGAAGATAATCCAGTCGCCCTCGCCGACATCAGCCGGCAAAGTA